>Ga0307430_1000819_pt1 | contig 25086 bp, 17 predicted proteins | sample SalMarWE160130MG_FD_202159 | JGI IMG/M metagenome (GOLD analysis project Ga0307430, IMG submission 202159) | Salt marsh sediment microbial communities from the Plum Island Ecosystem LTER, Massachusetts, United States - WE1603-130 | ecosystem: Environmental > Aquatic > Marine > Intertidal zone >...
AAGTCGAGGGCTTCGCAATGCCGCACGAGCAGATTGTGGTCAGGGTCCGACCTCAGCGTGTTGCCGTTGTCTTGGAGGAAGACTCAAGCCTGTTGGAGTTCATGGAGGCCGTCGAGCTGCTCTCGAGCATATGGGGAGGGCGCTATTGCCCGATCGTCGTCGCCGCACGGAGCGACAAAGGCGCTCGTGCGAAGCAGGCCCTGGCGCGCCTACGGCCTGAGATCGTTTTCCTCGGTTCTCTGGATAGCCGGCAGTGGGATGGCAATCGCGTACGCGAGATCTGCCAGCCGCGGTTTGTCGAGCCGCTCGACAGAGCGCATGATGAACTCGTGGAGCATGGCTCCCCGATGAGGCTTGTGTCGGCCCACAAGATCGTACGGGCTGATCTCCATCGTTTCCCGACGATGGAACGCTCCAACCTTGTTTTTTGGGAGCCGGCAAACAACCACCCTCTCGAAGCGTACCTCGCCGTCACGTTCGGGAAAGCCCCAGTCATCGACGCAAGGCTCTATGCCGACAACTTGAAGGCGCGATACGAGGAGTTCAGCGGGAGCAAAGGTGTACTGGACTACATTGGCGCCTGCAGCAGCATGGCACGCAGCTGGTCTTGGCTCGACATGGCCAGCAACGGCTTGAACAGGCACATCTTCTCCGGCCACCTTTGGGATCCACCTACGATTATCGTAGCGGCATTTGGACGCGAGACTGGCGATCTAGCTTTGCTCTGGAACCTCCGAAGCTTAAGAGGCATGGGGTCTTCAGGAACAGTGATTGCCTACCCGGAGGACGAGATAGAAAACGCTGAGTCAGTCGAGGCGTTGGCGCACTGGATGCATTCGGCGCCAGGGGGCTGGGATGGGTCTCAGGTCCTCTCGACACGGTGCTCAAGCAAGTCGCTGGACCGCCTGGCAAGGGGCCTAAGACCTCGTGTCAGCCACGCCGACCCGCGGCTTACAGCATATCATGTCGTTGTGCGCGAGCCGCCCTACAGCACCCCCGTGGTGCTGGGCTACGAGAGCAAGACCCAGACAAGGCTGTTCCCTTCAGGTGACCTTGTCAGTCTTGACGTACCTTCGCCTTCGTGCCGCGATGAGCTGTCTGATTCTGAGGCCTGGATTTGCGACCTCGTCGAGGATCCTGTTTGCCGCCGTGCCCCCTGGGAGCTTTGTCCACCGGCGACGAAAGGCGTGATCGAAATCCTGAACGCCCCCTTCCCACCCACACTCGCTGGTGACACGTCTCGTTTTGGCTACGGTGTCGATTCCGTAAACGTCAGATGTACAAAGAATCACCCGACAGAGAGGTTTGGCATGCCGACCGAGGAGGAGCTCCTCGAAGGCATCCTCCAGGCACACGGCATCAGAGCCAAGACCGACGAGAAGCGGAGCAGATACCTGCCGGCGATTGAGCTCCTCGGGGGGCTCATGCAAGCGGCCCGGGTGTTCTCGTCGAGCGCATTTGCGGTACTGAAGGCCTTTTTACGCGAAGGACCTAGAGGAGAGTGCACGGCGGGCGATCCTCTAACCTTTGAAGGTGTCAGGAAGCGTGCCGCTCAGGACTTGTCGTTAACCAACAAACTCACGCCGATTATTGCCAGACTACTTGAAGGTGTGCCGCCGCTTGCACGGTCAGTTGCGAAGCGTCGCCACGGTGTGAAGGAAAATGATGTACCCGCCGACGCAGACCAGCAGATCCGAGCGATCATCAAGGAATTCCTTGAGAAAGGGATGTTGCTCAGGCAATGGCGTCTCCCTAAGTGCCCGCATTGCCAAGGCAAGTACTGGGTCGGGCATGTACCGCTCAACCCGCCCCTGCCCTGCCCCGGATGCTCGAGGCCGGTGTCGCTAAAGGATTCGGTCGCTCTTGGTTGGCGGCTCAATGAGTTGATCCCGCCCGCAATCCAGGAAGGCATTATCCCTGTAGTGTTCACTGGTCGGTTCCTGCGTGGTCTCACGACCCGGGGATTCATGTGGCTGCCCGGCGTCAAGTGCGTCGCCGAGGATACGGAGACCGATCTGGACATTCTGGCCTGTTGTGACGGTCACCTGGCGGCGGCGGAGTGCGAGTTCCGCAAGGAAGCCGCGGCCAGCTCCGAAATGTGGTCGAAACTCGCGTCGAAGCTCGAAAGGTGTATCAGTATCGCACGTCGCGTGGGGGTGTCTGTTTTCGCCGTGGCGTCTCTGCATCCCGAGTACCCGCGCAGCTTCCAGGAAAAGGTCAGGAAGGCGGCGGGCAATGAGCTATCAGTGCTATTTCTCGGGCGTACAGATCTGACAAGTGGACACCGCTACGAGTCCAGGCACGGGGTTATGACGCGCTTGAGCCTACACGATGTCCTGCCACGCGTTCGCTCTCCCAAGAAACGCACCACGCGCAGGCCGATCACGCTCACAGCTCGTGAGCTGGGATGTCAGATCCGTATCAGTAGATGAACGGCGGCAATAGCCGGTCACGCTTTCATTGAGACCAAAGGAGCAGGAAGAGGTGGGAGTTCTGCGAGGAATTGCACTGGGGCTATGTGCGGTCTGCTGCGGTCACCCGTTCGCCTCCTTCGGCAGCGGCACTGCCGCCAGGGGCGTGGTGTTCGACGACGCGACGGCACTTCAGCGTGCCCAACCACCAGTCTTGCCCCTCTCGGAGGACTTCCGTGGGAACGAAGTTGACACGCTCACCGTCAAGCTCCATGAGCACGCGAATCCTGACCGTTGCTCCTGAAGGTAACTCCGACCCGCTCTCTTCTGCTTCCTCGGCGCCAGTCGCGGTCCTCACGAGAGCAGCCGCGAGAAGCGTGATCAGCAAGAGCTTCTTCGGGCGATAGCCCATGACTCAACTCCAAAACACCACTAGACGCCCGGTTGGCACCTATCAGCGCGGGATCACACGTCCTCTGGCTTGAGAAAGATGACAGCTTGAAGGGCGGCGATCACTTCGGGAATGCGCCGGGTGGCGACGCCGCCAGCGCCTCGCGATCGAGCTGCACCTTTGGGTTCATCGACTCATGTCCTGTACGAGCTTCGATGCTATACGACGAGTCTGAGCCAGCGTTACAGAATGCGGATTCCGCGACGGAGCACGTCGGCCGCGAAGCTGCCCGGTTCGGCGTTCTTCAACGACGCGGCCGAGAACAGATGCGGCTCGATGTCGAAGCCGACTTCCTTCTGCACCCTGACGATCGCCTCTGTCCGGCGCCAGATGTCCCAAGACTCTGCGCCTTCCACGAAGGCGGCCAGATCGATGTCGCTCCAGCGGTCCGCCCGCCCGTCTGCATGTGAGCCGAAGACATAGGCGGCGCGCACGGCAGCCTCGTGACCCAGGACGGTGGCCGCCGCCAGGGCACGGCGCCTCACTTCAGCATCGAGAACAACCACTGCACCGTCTCCTCGGTCTTGCCCAGGGCCGTGTGCGCCTTCTCCCGGGTGATCTCTGCTCCGAGCGACTCGATCTCTTCCGGATACCTTGTCTGGATGTAGAAGGCGGACAGCGAAGCGAAGAGGTCCTCCACGTTGGCCTCTAGCTCCAAACCGCACGACTGCGCCAGACGCGGCAGACTGTGGATGCGGGGCGGAAACTCGTCGGTGCGCTCCACGATGAGCGCCTTCAGCGCTTTCTCGATCGCCTGTTGGCAACAGAACAAAACGTACAGGAAACGGCCAGCACCGAACATGGCTCGAGCCGTTTCCAGATCGTACCGGGCCTGCTCCACCCATTTCTGCGTCGTCGTTCGCATGCCGGCCGTTGCTCCGTTGATCAGTCTGGGCTGCTCGTGTGTCGGTAAATCATAGCCGGTCCGGCCGTGGGCCGCAAGCGGCTTGCATCACCTGATTGCAGCGCATACGATGCTCAGAACGACCACGTGAGGAGGGATAACGATGCGTGCGATCTGTATGGCGTTTCTGAACGTGTGGATGCTCTGGTGCTGCGCTGCAGCGTTTGGCGCGGGCGAGACTGCCGCCAAGGGCGTGGTGTTCGACGACGCGAACGGCAACGGCGTGCGGGATGAAGGGGAGGTTGGGATTGCCGGGGTGCGGGTGTCGAATGGGCGCGAGGTTGTGGTGACCAACGAGGCGGGGCGGTACGAGGTGCCGGTCGGCGACGACACGATTGTGTTCGTGATCAAGCCGCGGGGGTGGATGACGCCGGTCGATGCGCTCAACCTGCCGCGGTTCTACTACATCCACAAGCCGAACGGGTCGCCCAAACTGCGGTATCCGGGCGTGGCGCCGACGGGGCCGCTGCCGAAGTCGATCGACTTCCCGCTGACGAAGCACGACGAGCCGGAGCGGTTCAGCGTCGTCGTGCTGGCCGATACGCAGACGCGGACGCTGACGGACGTCGATTACCTCGAGCATGACGTGATCGAGGAGATCGTCGGCGCCGGGACGAACGCTGCGTTCGGGATCGCGCTCGGCGACATCGTCTACGACTTCCTCGAGGTGTTCGACCCGGTGAACGAGGCGGTCGCTCACATCGGCGTGCCGTTCTACAACGTCCACGGCAACCACGACACGAACCAGGACACGGCTGAGGACCGCACCTCGGACGAGACGTTCGAGCGCGTGTACGGGCCGACGCACTACTCGTTCGACTACGGCCCCGTGCATTTCGTCGTCCTCGACGACGTGCACTGGTACTGGCACGAGGAAAAGAACGAGGGCCGGTACCACGACCGCCTGACCGACGTGCAGCTCGAGTTCGTCAGGAACGACCTGGCGCTCGTGCCGAAGGGCCAGCTCGTCGTCGTCTGCATGCATATCCCGATCCACAAGGTGGCGGGCCGCGGGCCGCTGTTCGCCATGTTGGCCGAGCGCCCGCATACGGTGTCGTTCTCCGGCCACAGCCACATCCAGCGCCACATGTTCCTCGACGAGGAGGACGGCTGGCCCGGCGACGAGCCGCACCACCACGTCAACTTCGGCACCGCGTGCGGCTGCTGGTGGCATGGCGACAAGGACGAGGTCGGCATCCCGCACGCGACGATGAGCGACGGCACGCCGAACGGCTGGTGGACGGTGACGTTCGACGGCACGGACTACTCGGTCGTCTTCAAGGCTGCGCGCCGCCCGGCCGACTACCAGATGAACGTCTTCGCGCCCGAAGAGGTCGCCGCCGGGGACGCTGCCAGGACCGAGATACTCGCAAATGTTTTCGCCGGTTCGGCGCGTTCAATCGTCGAGATGCGTGTGGGCGACGGGAAGTGGGTCAAAATGAAGAGGGCCTACCGCGACGATCCGTCGATCGCCGCGCTTGGCTACGCGGGCAAGTCGACGCACATCTGGCAGGCGACGCTGCCCTCGGGCCTCCCGCCCGGCACGCACCTGATCGAGGTCCGCACGACCGACATGTTCGGCCACACCTACACGGGCCGGCGATTGATTCGAGTCACGAAGAACGCGCCTGACTCCTAGCAGGGTGCTGAAAAACCCTGCCGGCGCCAGAGAATCTCCGTGTGTTGTTGAATCTTTCTGTCGCCGCTCTGGGGCTCAAGGGTCCCTTTCGTCGTCGAGAACCTGGGGCTTAGCCGCCTTCGCCAAGGCTTCGGCGGGCAGGCGCCCCAGGCTACCCTCTGCCGGGCCTCTGGCCCTCCGGCCCTTGACCTTCACAAGCGGGGGTAAACGCCTTCTTGAGCACCCTGTTAGTATCGCGTTCCAAGAACGGGCAACAGAAGTGCTCGCTGGTCTTCTCAGGGCTTTGACGGGATGTGCTGCAACGCGAGCCCGTGGGCGTTACAACGCCCCCGTTCTTCATAGGCCAGCCCTTCAGGGCTGGTTCCATCGGTGCCGTGGGCTTCTTGAAGGGCGTTTCAACGTCCTTCCCGTCTTCGGCTTAAGCCATCTTGTGGAAGCCCGTTGAAACGGGCTGCCGGAACACACAAAACGTTCCCGCCAACCAGCCCTGAAGGGCTGGCCTATGGAGGAATGGAACAAGCCCGTTGAAACGGACTCGCCTGAGGATCGCGATTGTCACCGCCCTCGACAATACTGTCGCCGCGACCGGTTGTAAGGACGTGTTTCGGGCAAGCGATACCTGAAGCTCCCCTACTCCAGCTCGACGATGCGGCGGAAGCGGTCGTTGGTGTGGAGGGAGGCGAAGTCCTCGTCGGTGCGGGCGGCTTCGCGGAAGTCGGGTGCGAGGTTGATGGCCCGGCCGAGGAAGCGGAGCGCGTCCTCGGTCTCGCCCTTGAGCGCGTAGTAGCAGGCGAGGTTGTAGTTGGCGAGCGCCATGTCGGGCTCGCGCTCGATGGCCTTGGAGATCGTCTCGATCGCTTTGTCGAGCGAGACGGTCCGGCGGTGCACGTAGGCGAGATGCACGTAGGCGTGCGCGCGGCCGGGGTTGAGCTCGATGGCTTTGGCGAGCGCGGTCTTGGCCTCGTCGAACCGCTCGAGCGCGATCAGGGCGAGGCCGTACGTGATGTTCGCGTCGTACGACTCCGGGTCGATCTCGATCGCGGCGGCCGCCTCGCTCAGGGCGTCCTCATGGAGGCCGAGCATGAGGTAGCCTTCGGCCTTGTTGACATGGTCCTGTACGAGTGATTCGTCGCCCATGGTGTGCTGCGCAATGCTGCCTTACTGTGGGGGTCAGACGACCCAGTTGTCGATCTCGAACTGCTCGTCCGGGACTGTGAAATTGATGTTGCCCTTCTTGGGACAGCGCTCGATGGGCATCGCGCGCACGGATGGCGCGCCGGGCCCGACCGCATACATCGTCACCGCCAGCTCGACGGGGTCGCCGACGGCGAGACCGAGCTGGTCGAAGTCCACCGCCAGCTCGGTGACTCGCTCGGTGCGCAGGCTATCACCGATCGCGATCTGGTCAAACCCATTTCGATCCGCCGTTCGCCGAGCGAGGCGGTACGTGATCATGTCGTCGCGTGGGATTTTCGGGTACGGGCTCCGGCGCCACACTTCGTCGAGGTCGACGAGGAACGTGAGCCGATGCTCCTGGGTGGCGCGCAGCTCGACCTCGACGAGGAACTGCTTGCGGTATTTCTCGTCGACGAATGCCCCGAGCTCGGCGGGGTTACGGTAGGCGATGCACAGGTAGAGCGTCTCGAGGTCGAAGCCGTAGAGGATCCGCTCGATGATGGCCTCGCGCTGGTGCATGGCGCCCATCGGCTGGCGCGCCTCGTAGATGCCGGCACCCTCCCACTCGTAGAAGCTCGATCGCCTGCCGTCGATCACCGGCGAGATGAACCGGGTCGGCGGCCTCGAGACCGCGGCGGTCCGGTACCGCCGGATCGGCTCGCCGAGATCGCGGGGGACCTCGGCGCCCACGAAGCGGTAGGCGTTCATCAGGTGCGTGCGGAACAGGGCGTCGAACTCGGCGTCGTTGTCGCTCGTGAAATCGTCGCCGTACCACCAGAACCAGTCGCTGCCTTCCGCGGCGTGGATCGACTCACGTGCGCGGGTGAAGTTCAGCTCGCGCGCCTTCGCGCCGCGAATGGCGGCTGCATGCGGCTCGGCACGCTCGACGGCATCGCGCGCGCGCCCCAGCTTTTCCCACGCCTCGTTCTCCTCGGGATGACCGATCCAGATGCAGAAGTTGTGGCTGATCCACGAGCCGGAATGGAGCGAGCCGAGCGTGTCGGTCGGCGGGAACTCGGCAAGGGAGTCGCCGATCGTGGTGGTTCGGACGTCGTGGTCGGCCGAGAGTCGTCGATACAGTTCCGTGAGGAAATCCTCGCCGTCGTTCGGGTAGGCCTCCCACGCGTTCTCGCCGTCGAGGAAGATCGGCACCACGGGCGGATTCGCGTAGCCGCCGGCGGCCGCACACCCCTCGCGGATCGACCGGAGTTGTTCAGAAAGATGGTCCACGGCGTCCGAGGCGCGCATCGCCATGTAGTGGAAGCCGAACGCGTCGGCCAGCTCGCGGTCGCGGAACAGCATGTTGACGGCGGCGCCGTCGTGCTCGACGCGGTACGGCTTGTATAGCGTCCGGCTGCGATGGCCGGCGTCGGTTCCCAGCGAGGCCTCGAGCACTTCCTCGTCGCTCACCGTCCACTTGATGCCCAGTTGCTCGAGCAGCGGGATCATCTCGGGGCAGACGGCACACTCGGGCGGCCACAGGCCGTCGGGCGATCGGCCGAAGGAGGCTCGGTGCAACGCAAGCGCCTGCTCGAGCTGGGTGCGGACGTCTTCCGCGTGCGTGAACCGCCCGCCCGGGAGCGGGCAATCGGGCGAGGAGCGAAGCGCGTTGTCGGTCGACATCACGAGCGGGATGATGGGGTGGTAGAAGGGCGACGTGGTGAGCTCGATCTGGCCGCGCTCCTGCGCCGCGCGATACAAGGGGACGATCCGGCCGGCGATCTCGCGCTGGAGGCGCCGAATCGTCTGCTTGTCCTCCTCGGTGAAATGCTGGCCCTTCGCGATCAGCTCGCCGATCTCGGGGTACGTGCGCCGCGCGCGGAACCCGAACCACGCGAGGTTGTGCCAGACCTGGAGGTCGCGATAGTCGGCCGTGGTGAACTTGATCTCGTCGATGTTCGAGCCGGGCGCGAAGTTCGTGCCGCGCTTGTACAGGAGCTGCCAGTAGCGGCCGTGCCGCCGAATGACGGTGTGCCAGTTCGCCATGAAGAAGTTTCGGAGCAGGAAGCGGCGCTCGGGCTCGGTGAGGCTGTCGGCCGGCTTGAGAAAGTGCGCCAGGAACGGGTCGCTCGCTTTGCCCAAGGCGTACTCGTCGAGCTGGAGCACAAGCGAGGGCACGAGGTTGAACGTGACCCGGACGCCGGGGAACTCGTCGAGCACGTCGACCATGTCGAAGTAGCCCTTGCACGCGTGCAGGCGCACCCAGGGCATCGCGTACGTGGACGTGGCGAGGTCTTTGTAGAGCGGCTGGTGCATGTGCCAGAGGAAGGCGACGTGTAACGGCGTCACACCTGCGTCTCCTGGAGGAACCGAGCGGCCTCCTCGGGAACGGTGGGGTTGATATAGAAGCCGGTGCCCCATTCGAATCCGGCCGTGTTGGTCACCCTCGGGATGATCTCGACGTGCCAGTGGAAGTCGTGCTCGAGCGTCGCCCAGTAGCCGCGGCGCCGCCAGCGCACCGGCCCGGTGTGCAGGATGTAGTTGTAGTGCGTGCCGCCGAGCGCGGTCGTGAGCTTCGCCAGCGTCACCTTCATCGCGTCGGCAAACGCGAACAGCTCGTCGCGGCCGATCGAGTCGTAGTCGGGGTGGTGACGCTTGGGCATCGTCCAGATCTCGAAGGGGAACCGCGACGCGAACGGGCAGAACGAGACGAAGCTGTTGTTCTCGTAAACGATCCGGTCCTTCTGGCGCAGCTCCTCGCGGATAATGTCGCAGAAGATGCAGCGGTCCTTGTACTCGAAGTAGGCCTGGGCGCCGACGAGCTCCTCGCGGATTCGCTTCGGCGTGACCGGCGTGGCGATGAGCTGCGAGTGCGGGTGCGCGAGCGTCGCACCGGCCGTTGCTCCCTCGTTCTTGAAGATCAGGATGTAGCGGAACCGCTCGTCCTGCTTCAGGTCGGCGAGCCGCACCTTGTAGGTGGCGAACACGTTGACGAGCGCGTCGACGCGCTGCATCTCGATCTTCTCGAAGTGGTCGGTGGTCTCGATGATCACCTCGTGCGCGCCGATGCCGTTCATCCGGTCGTAGATGCCGACGCCGAACTTCTCCATGTCGCCCTCGATCCGGAGCGCGGGGAACTTGTTTGGCACGACGCGCACTGTCCACCCCTCGGTGTCGGGTCGCGTCGAGTCGGTCCGCACCGCGTAGATCTCGGGCGGCGTCTTCGACTCGTTGCCGGGGCAGAACGGGCAGCCCTTGGGCGAGTCCTGGCCGTTGTCGGGTGCGACGAAGTCGGTCGGGCGCTTGGCGCGCTCAGTGGCGATGATGACCCATCGGTTGACAATGGGGTCCTTGCGAAGCTCGGGCATGTGGTGTTTCTTTCCGAGGTGCCGTCGACGCGGTGCTGTTTTTCTGTCCAATAGCCGTCTGGCAAGCAGGAAGTCATCTAGCAAGAAGTGGACCGCTCCAGCAAGAACCATTCGCCGGGACCCCAGCGCCCGGTGCGCCAATGTGCATGGGGAAGTCGGCTACCGGCCTACCCGGCCGCGGCGCCCGAGGCGGGGTAGCTCAGCGCTTCGCACCCGCGGCCGTGTGTCGATCGATGGCGGTCCTGTACAGCCTGACGTAGTGGCGGGCCGACGCGTCCCACGAGAAATCGCACTGCATGCCGTTCGCCACCAGGCGCGACCAGGCGCGCCGGTCCTTGAAGAGCCGCACACCCCGCCTGACGCAGTTGAGCAGCGCGCGGCCCGAGTAGGCCGTGAACTTGAGCCCGTTGCCCTGGCCGCTGAGTGGGTCGAAGTTGGTGATCGTGTCGTCGAGGCCGCCGGTGGCGCGCACGATGGGCACGGTCCCGTAGCGGAGGCTGTACATCTGGTTGAGGCCGCACGGCTCGAAGCGCGACGGCATGAGGAACATGTCGGCGCCGGCCTCGATCTTGTGCGCGAGCGCGTTGTCGAACCCGAGCCGCACACCGACCCGCCCCGGGTGCTTGGCCGCGCAACGCTCGAGTGCCTGGTGGTACTCCTCTTCGCCCGTTCCCACCAGGATGAAGCAGACGCCGAGGCCGACGATCTCGTCGAGCACCTCGGTCAGGATGTCGAGCCCCTTCTGATCGGTCAGCCGGCCCACCATGCCGACTACGGGCACCCCGTCGGGCACGTTGAGTCCGTACGCCTGGAGCAGGTTGCGGCGGCACTGCTTCTTGCCCGACATGTCGTTTGCGCTGTAGTTCGCCGCCAAGTGGCGGTCGGTGGCGGGGTCCCAGTTGTCGGAGTCGGCGCCGTTGAGGATGCCGAACACGTTCTTGGCTCGGGCCCCCAGCACACCGTCGAGGCCGCAGCCGAACTCCTCGGTCTGGATCTCGTGGCTGTACTTGCGGCTGACCGTGTTGGTGACGTCCGAATAGACGAGGCCGGCTTTGAGCAGGTTGATCTTGCCGTAGAACTCGAGGCCGTCGGGGGTGAACGTCGACCACGGCAGGCCGGTCATCTCCATGTCGAAGTGCCAGAACAAGCCCTGGAACGCCAGGTTGTGCACGGTGAAGACCGTCGCGCTCGATGCGAGGTGGCGGCGCTCCTTGCCGTGGCGCGCGAGCGCCGGGATCAGACCCGTCTGCCAGTCGTGGCAGTGGATGATGTCCGGCCTGAGCCCGAGCTTCTTGACGGCCGCGGCGACGGCGCGCGAGAAAAACATGAACCGCTCGGCGTTATCGGGGTAGTCACCGTCGAGGCCCTGGTAGAGGCCGTCGCGATCGTAGTAGGCGTCGCGCTCGACGAAGTAAACCCTCGGGCGACCTGCGTGATTGAGCCGGAGGATCCGGGCCTCGACGGGCGTGGCCCGCATCGGGATGGCTACGGTGACGCCCGTTCTCTTCGTGGGGGGCCGCATGCGGCGCGTCGCCGCGTAGTACGGCAGGAATACGCTCACGTCGTGGCCGAGCGCAGCGAGGGCGCCCGGCAGGGCGCCGATCACGTCGCCGAGTCCGCCCGTTTTCGAATAAGGGGCACCCTCGCTGGCGGCGATGACGATCGAGAGGCGGTCGCGCCGCGCGCTCCGTGCTTCCCCGGCTTTCCTTTGCTTGATGCGAAACGGGGGCCGCTTCGCTCGCAACCGTACAACCACGTCAGATCACAACCCTTACGCTCCAATCACCTTTTACCACGGCCCGGCTCGCGAGTCAACAGCGCCTCAACCCGACTCCTGTGAGCGCTCGGGTTCGCCGGCGAGCAGCTTGCGCATGAGCACCTTACCATCCTCGTAGCCGAGCGTGGTGTACAGATTGCGGGCCGCTGCATTCCGGCAGTCGACCATCAGGGTGATAAACGCCATCTTCTGCTCGCGTGCGTACGCCTCGGCGCGCTCCATGAGCATGCGGCCGATGCCACGCCGGCGGAACTCGAGCGCCGTGGCGACGTCGTAGACGAACGCCTGCTGCTGGTCGGTGAAGACGCTGGCGCTGCGGCCCACCATGACGAAGCCGGCGCGCTTGCCGCCGTCGGTCTCGGCCACGAGCGTGAGCATACCCGACGAGGCCATCAGGCGGCGCAGGTTCTTGCCCATCAGGTTGACGAGCTTGCGGTGCGGCGTGCGCTCGCGTTCGTAGGGTGTCAGCTCGTCGTGGAGCGTCTCGACCGACAGCGCCAGGATGAAGTGGAAGTCCTTGCGGACCGCTCTGCGAATCCGTATCCCGTCGACCACGCCGACCGGCTCCTTCTCGTCGGTATCCTCGCTGGTGACAAGATACGACCGGCTACCGTGTTGTCAACACTTGCGTTCTTTGGCAACGCGGCGGATGAGAGTTGACCGGAAGGTTCGGTGGACAGGCATCAATCGCCCCTGAAGGGGCTCGGGCGTTGTGGGTGCGCCTTGCCCCACGCGCTTGCGCGCGAGGCTACTTCCAATCGCCGCTGCGCGGCTCGTCCCCCCAACGCTGCGCGGCTCGTTCCCCCAACGCTGCGCGGCTCGTCCCCCGAACGCTGCGCGGCTCGTCCCCCCAACGCTGCGCGGCTCGTCCCCCCAACGCTGCGCGGCTCGTCCCCCCAACGCTGCGCGGCTCCTCGTGGCGTTCGAGAAGATGGGAGCCGTGCCTATTTGCCGGCGAGGAGTTGGCGGGTGATCTCGGCGACGTGGCGGCCCTGGAAGCGCGCGATGGCCAGCTCGTTCTCAGTCGGCATCCGCGAGCCGTCGGGCCCGGCAAGTGTCGTGGCGCCGTACGGGGTGCCGCCGGTGATCTCGCCCATCTCCATGAGGCGCTGCTCGCTGTAGGGCACGCCGACGACGATCATGCCGTGGTGGAGCAACGTGGCGTGGAAGCTGGTGATGGTGGTTTCCTGGCCGCCGTGCTGGGTGGCGGTCGATGCGAACACGCTGCCGACCTTGCCGACCAGCGCGCCCTTCATCCAGAGCGGGCCCGTCTGGTCCAGGAAGTTGCGCATCTGCGCGCTCATCATGCCGAAGCGCGTCGGCGTGCCGAAGATGACCGCGTCGGCCTCGGCCAACTGGTCGACGGCGGCCACGGGCACGTGTTTGAACGCCTCCCGCGCCTTGGCCGCGCCGCTTTTCTTGAGGATTTCTTCGGGGACAAGCTCGGGCACCTGCGCCAGCACCCCCTCCGCGCCCTCGATCTCGCGGGCGCCTTCCGCGACGGCCTCGGCGAGACGGTAGACGTGCCCATACATGCTGTAGAACACGACCTGCACCTTCATCATGACACCTCGTAACGTGTTCCCCCTACCCCAAGAACACAGCTCACCCGCCCTGCGTTCCCGCCGGGCGCGCATCCAAATCCGCTCGAGTTGGGGCCTGGGCATAAATCCAAGCTCCGCCAGGGGCGATTGAGGACGCGTGCGCTCTGGGCTCAATCGCCCCTGACGGGGCTCGGGCTCTTTGCCGGGCTCCTCGTGCCGCGGGCTTGCGCTGTCCGACGCGAAGCGTCGGCGGCTACTCCCAATCGCCGCGCTGCGGCTCATTTGGCAGCGTCACACGTGCAAAGGCTGTGAGAAATGCGGGCGAGAGCGTATCTGAGCCCGGCTGGTCAAACCGGCCGACGAGCAAGTGTCGTTTCTCGGCCGTTGCGGCGGGCGGGGACAGCGTTTCTCGGAAACGAGAATACGCACGGCGGTTGCGGATGACCCAGGCGTGCGTGGGCCCGAATCAGCCGTGTTCGTAACCGCCGAGCTGCGAAGGTGATTCGTCTCTGTCCGCCCGGCGCTCGTCCGCCCGGCCTCCATCTCTTGGCGCCTGGTGGCACACGACTTGGTATCGGGCGGGGTGAGAGAGAATCCTGGGTCCGGTGCCTTCTGTCAACACCACAGGATAGACAAATGAGGCACCGACTCTTGCTACGGACCGCGTCCTGGGCGGTCGCGATCGTTTCGTACGTACTGCTTGCTCCACATCTTCTGGCCGAGGCGGCCGGCGCCGGCGTTGCGCTCAGCGGCGATCTGCCGGTCATCATCAAGACCAAGCCAGTCCTGCTGACGGACGTCCTCGCGTCGTCCAATCACCCGACGGCGAGCGACATCGACGAGGCCGACATTGTCCGCGTGGAAGTCGTGCCCCGCAGCGCCGCGTGCGGGTTCGCCTACTTCGACTCGGCCCAGCTCTGGCGCGACGAGCTGCAGCTGAGCCGGCCGGAGGATCTCGACAACGACGGCGAGACCTACCGCTGGAAGATCGTCGGCGGCATGAGCTTCGAGGACAAGCGCGCCGAGTTCGACCCGGTCGGCGAGGGCGGCGCGCCGCTCGGCCGCGGCGGCACGGGCATCATCGACGTGAAGATCTGGCACCGGGCGGGCAGCGATGTAACGTGCACGACCGTGCCGGTCCGCGTCGGCATGAAGAAGCTGTACGTCGAGGTCGACTGGTTCGAAGGCTCGTTCCGCAAGCGCGTGCGGCGCGGCGGCGAGACGCTGATGATCCCGTACAAGCCGGTCGTTGACCAGCGCTTCATCGATGCGTTCGGCCAATGCGGCCTCGAGGTCGTCGTGTGCGACACCCCCGAGATGGGCAACGCGAACAACGTGATCACGTCCTCGGTTCGGTTCGATACAGGGGCTCGGCTCAACTGCGCGGACCTCTCGAGCCTCGTCGACCGCGGGCTGCGCGACGAGACCGATGCCAAGACACTCAACGAGGGGATGTCGGTCGTTGCGCGCTGGCTCGTCGATAACGGCTACGTCAACCTCGATATCTCTCGGCCCGACACGGTGTACATGATCGGCGTGCAGCGCTGGTCGAAGCGCCGGCCCGCCGTGGGGCGGACGATGGGGGTGGTCTGCCTGCTCGAGCACGAGGGGCGGCGGATGCCGATGGCGTTCGTCTTTACGCGCAGCATCGCCGAGTCGACGGCGGCGGTCAACAGGGGCCAGCGCACGCAGATCCCGTTCGCGGTGGCGGCGCGCCACACGGCCATCCACGAGATCGCCGCACACTGCTTCCCGGTCGAGTGGAACAACTCGCGGGGGACCGGGCTCGCCGACCCGTACTGGAGCGAGTGGCGCCACCTGTACGCCGGCCACCCGAAGCGGCCCGACGGGCAGGATGACTACTACCGGATCTACGAGACGTGCGTCACCTGCGCGGAAAGCGCCCTCGACGGCGCGTACTACACGTTCATGAACGCGCCCCGGCTCAACGACTTCCGGTGGCGCATGGCGAACGGCGCCCGCGAGAAAACCCGCGACATCATCCGCGACTACGCGCTCGACGGCCGGGTGCGCCTGTACGGGCATGGTGGAACCGACGTGAAGGCGCGCGCGGTCGCGCACACCCGAGGAGGAAGCCGCTAGCCGGTAGTCCTCTAAATAGGTGCCTGTCCCTATTTTTCTGAGCCGTTTGCGGCTTCGAGGCGCTTGAGGGTGGCTACGAGCTGCTCGAGACGATCGGGCGAGTCCTCGAACACGGCGAGCACGTCGTCGGCGAGGCGTTCCAGGTCCTGCTTGGCGCCATTCGAGGTGTCCTCGTGCTCCGCGACCTCGCCGGGGCAACGGGCTCCCTCGGGCGTGTCCGAAGGATCCGATTCCTTGCGCTTCTGGGCGGCAAGTGTTGCCGCGTAGAGCAGCGGATTGCCCACCGGTGGGACGTTCATACGAGCTCCTTCACTGAGGACCAAGTTCGGCTCGTGTCAGTGCAAGGAGGGTGCCAGAGGTCGGCGGGGGTGCCTGGGCCGCCCCCGCCGCTGTGTACCTCTCGGCATAAGTACAGGGCCCCGGGTCCGGGTCGTGGCTGGGAACGAGGGGAGGTGGGAATCGGACCCGGGAACCCTTTTTGGGTGTGTTCGTGCTGTCCTCGTGGCCCTACGGGCGAATCCGCTTTTGTACGCTCTCTAATCTTTGCCGTTCTGCTTCGCCTCGCCCGTGGCCCGGTGTATCAGCAAGACCTCATCAAAGCCTGAGATCTGTCTCCTCACTCTCTATAACGCGATTGGGTGCCAAAAAGCTCCCGCAGTCATCGCGCGGGCCTACTGGAGGGATTGACGGCGCGGCCGGCAAGGCCTGATAAGAGGGAAGGGGCGGCGGGTGGGGAGACCGCCGCCCCTGGAGCGAGTTCTGTGGGGAACGGTTCCGGGTGAAGGACGATGGGACTTCGCCTTCGCCGCAGCCCTTTTGTCGAGGTCTACGGCCTACCGGGGCCTATTCCCCGAGGTCATTACGCAGCGCGGCGGTGTTGCACAAGTTCCATGCCCCGCGCGGCGGCAAAATCATCGCCCCGTCCTAAGGCGCGCTTGCGCAAGCCGTTACGCCCGCACCTTTCTCGCGTGACGCCCGCCGGCTAGCCTGGGAGTTGACCCTCAGGGGCATCTTCCATGAGGCGCACTGACGCTGTGCGTCACCTGTGGGGCCCACGGTGCGCGCGCCCTAGAGGCCGAGCTCGTCGTGGATCGCGTTCGTCGCGCCGAGACTGAGCTCGATGAACTCGTCGAGGCCGAGGCCGACCCTGTCGATGTCGTAGATCGGTTCTCGGCGGACGGCGCGAGCGAAGGCGGGGCTCTTGAGTTTCTTCTTGACCGACTTGACCTTGACGCTTGCGAGCTTCTTGTCGGGCTGAACGAGGGCGGCGGCCACGAGGATGCCCGTGAGCGATTCGGCGGCGGCGAGCGCGTAATCGAACTCGCTCTCGCGCTCGATGCCGAGGTTGTCCCAGTTGTGCGCGCGGATCGCCTGGAGCGCCTCGGGCGGAAAGCCGTGCGTTGAGAGAATCTCGACCGTTCGGGTCGTGTGCTGCCGCGGAGTATCACGTGTGGTTTCGAAGTCGAGGTCGTGGAGAAGGCCCGTGACGCCCCAGAGCTCTTCGTCCTTGCCGAGGCGCTTTGCGAGCGCGCGCATGATGACCTCGGTCTCGCGCGAGTGTTTCAACAACACGTCGTCGTGCACGTGCTCATTGAGCAGTTGCCAGGCTTCGTCACGTGTAATCATCGCTCTTGCTACCTCCCGAGTGCAGGAGTCATGTTTCGCATCGCGCCGGCGCATGATATCAGACGACGCGACAGATGAACATCCCCTACCCTTGCTGAGCAACAAGGGCGGCCGTGCTCGCTTTATCGTTGACGCGTCGTTGTGCGTCGAGTAGGAAAGCTACGTGAACTCAATCGTCCCGCGCCTGCTGCGGGACGCCGCAGCGTATCTGCAAGGAGGTACTTCCGATGAGATTGCATATGTGCCTTTGCGTTCTACTGCTCGCAGCGGTTGTGGGCTGCGGCCCATCGACAAGCCCCGTGAAGGTCACGGCTGTCCCGGACCCGCCGTCGGGCTGGATGGCCGACGGCTGGGGCGAGGTCAAGTACACGTTCGACAACAGCACCGGCGACGCCGGCAAGGTCATTGGCTGGTCGTGCCAGTGGGAAGCGGCAGGCGAGCCGGTCGGCGATGTGTGGTCCGACAAGCACCAGTACGATCTGCCCCCGCGACAGAAGACCGAGTTGACGAAGGTCGGCCACCTGCCTCCCGAAGTGCTCGAGGCGGCCGGCGAAGCCAATCCCGTGCTGGCCTGCGACATCACGGTCCTGCTCGGCGACGAGGAGGTTGAGGTCCCGATCCGCGTCGAGGTGCCCGAGGCCGTGCTGCCCGACAAGCTCGTGACGACGAAGGGCGAGTACATGGGCTTCGCGATCATGGAGTCGCACGACAAGGAGCTGGTCGCCAAGGAGAGGCTGCTTCGCTGGCTCGACGAGTCCTACAAGGCGATGTGGGACCTGACGGGTCGCCGGCCGTACGACGGTGAGATGATCATCATCCAGGAATCGCCGCCGCACCCGTGGTACGCGTACGCGGGCAACCCGATCGTGATGGATACTACGTACATGGCGAACCTCGTCGAGGAGGTCAACGCCGGCATCATGCCGTTCGGCTGGATCCACGAGATGGGCCACGACTTCGACGACGGCCTCGGCGAGTGGTACATCTGGAACGGCGAGTCGTGCGAGTGGCAGGCGAACTGGAAGCTCAACTACGCGTACGAGACGATCCCCGACCAGAGCTTCAAGGCCAAGTGGCAGCCCAACGAGAAGTCGCCCTACCCGCCGCGCGGCGATAAGGGCGAGCTCGTGAGCGGCTATCAGCTCATGCAGTCGTACTTCCTCTTCTTCGGCGACGGCTACCTCGGCGATCACGACCGGACGTGGGACACGATGCTGAGCGACGACGTGCACGCGTTCTTCCTGCGCCTGGTCCGCTCGTACGGCTGGGAGCCGTTCAAGCAGTGGTACCGGACCACCGCGCGGCTCGACGAGCTCGGCTACGACCCGCCCAAATCGCCCGATGAGAAAATCAACCTGATCGCGGCCATCCTCCAGCACAACATCCCCGTCGACATCGTGCCCGCGTTCGAGCGCTGGCGGATGCCGGTGACGGCCAAGAAGATCGAGGGAATGCTCAAGCGCTACCCGATCGCCGACGAGGACGCGACGAAGCCCGAGTCGGTCGAGGCGGCGGCCGCGCTGATCAAGATGGCCATAGCGAACAAGCAGCGGGACGGCTGGATGCGCGAGGGCTGGGGGCAGTTGACGTTCACGTTCAAGAACGAGGGCGAGCTGCCGAGCAAGCTGGTCTGGTGGAAGGCGCAGTGGATGGTCGACGGCGAGCCGTACGTGCCCGAGGACCCCGAGGACCCAAAGAACGACGGTGTCTGGCGCCATGATGGGCCGCTCTATCTGCCGGCGGGCGAGGAGGTGGTCCTGACCAAGACGGGCTGGCTCAATCCCAAGATGCTCGACCAGGCGGGATCTCAGACGCCGCTGTTGCGGGGCACGATCGCCTTTAAGACGGCCGACCTGGAGTTCGAGGTGCCGTGGGAGTTCGAGGTGCCCGTGGCCGTAATCAAGGAGAAGCTTGTACGCGTCGAAGGCACGCATATGGCCTACGAGATCACGGAGACGCACTACAACGCGCTGGGCGAAGAAGGCACCGAGCGCTTGCTGCGCTGGCTCGACCAGGCGTACGAGGCGATGGTCGACATGACCGGCTACACGCCGTACGGGGGCAGAACGATCACGATCATCGAGTCGCCCGACCACCCGTATTACGCCTACGCGGGCAATCCGATCATCATGGATACGACGTACATGGACAAGCTCGTCGAGAGCATCAACAAGCGACACTTCCCGTTCGGCTGGATCCACGAGCTCGGCCACGACTTCGACCATGCCGACGACCTCTACGGCAAGTGGTACATGTGGAGCTACGGGGCGTCCGAGGCGCAGGCGAACATCAAGGTGGTCTACGTCCACGAGGCGATCCCGGACCAGGACTGGAAGGCGCTGTGGTCGCAGCGCAAGACGGCCGCGTACATGGCGCCCGTCGACGACATGCCGCTCGACGGCAAGGACTGCATGGATAGGCAGTTCATCTTCAACCTGGACGGTTACCTTGCCGACCCGACGATCCCGTGGACCCGCCGGTTCTGTCAGCACGTGTTCATGCAGCGGATCGCGTGCGTCTACGGGTGGGATCCAGTGAAGAAGTGGTACCGCACGTACAAGATTCTCGCCGACCAAGGATGCGAGAGGCCCCAGACGGGTGAGGAGAAGATTCGCCTCATGGCGGCCGTTTTGTGCGAGACGACAGACGTTGACCTTGTGCCGCTGTTCCAGCTCTGGCGCGCGCCGGTGACGTACGAGGACATCGAGGCCATGAAGGCCAGGTACCCGATCGAGGAGGCGGTCAAGAGCATCGTGTTGCCAGGCGAGGAAACGGCAGCAACGGATTAGACCGCATTCATCATGGCACCCGCACGTGGGGTTGTCTCTTGCGAGCCGCGTAGCGGCGATTGGCAATAGCCTCGGGCGCAGACCCTCCGAAGCCTTGGCGAAGGAGGGCAAGCCCGTGGGAAGCGGAACCGAAGAGCACCCGGAGCCCCTTCAGGGGCGATTGAGATCGCGTGTTCAATCGCCCCTGAAGGGGCTCTATTCTCTTGGCTGCCTTCATCCCACGGGCTTGCGCCCGAGGCTACTCTCAGACGCCCCTGACGGGGCTTACGTTCAGGCGCCGCCTTGGGGATCGGCTCGGGCCGGCGTTGTCTTTGCTCAGCGTCGAGCGGTGAGGAGCCTTAGGGCTTGGGCGGCGGGGCGCGTGTTGACGATGTCTTTCGCCTCGAGCCAGCCTTTGCGCGCGACGCCGACGCCGTAGTAGGTATCGCGCAGCCCTTCGATCCGGTGGGCGTCGGGGCAGATGGCGAACGCGCAGCCCCTTTCCTTCGCCGACTTGCAGAGGCGCCAGTCGAGGTCGAGCCGCTGCGGGTGCGCGTTGATCTCCAAGAGAACGCCGAGCTTCGCGGCCTCGGTAATCACCGCGTCCATGTCAACCGCGTACGGCTCGCGCGAGAGCAGCAGCCGGCCCGTCGGGTGCGCAAGGATTGAGACGTACCGGTTGCGCATCGCCCCAATAATCCGCTTCGTCATCTCCGCACTGCTCATTGTGAAATGGGTATGGACGGCGGCGATGACGAAGTCGAACGTCTCAAGCACCTTGGGCAGATAATCGAGCTTCCCGTCGCGCAGGATGTCGACCTCGATCCCTTTGAGGACGCGGATGCCCTTGAGCTTGTTGCCCAGAGAATCGATCTCTTTGTGCTGCTGCTTGACGCGCGCGGGCGTCAGACCGTGTGCGTACTGGGCCGACTGGCTGTGGTCGGCGATGCCGAGGTATTCGGCGCCGAGCTCCTTGGCCGCTCTGGCGAGCTGCTCGATCGTGTGGAGGCCGTCGCTGTAGTTGGAGTGTACGTGGAGGATGCCGCGGACGTCGCCGCCGTCGACGAGCGTCGGGAGCTCGCCGCGTTCGGCCGCGTCGATCTCGCCCATGTCCTCGCGCAGCTCGGGCGGGATGAAGTCGAGTCCGAGTGCCTTGTAGATCGCCGCCTCGTCGGCGCACTTGATGTTGCGCTCGCCGCGGAACAGGCCGTACTCGTTGATCTTGTAGATCTTCGCCTTGGCGCGCGTGCGCAGGGCGACGTTGTGCTCCTTGCTGCCGGTGAGGTACAGAAGCGCGTAGGGGAACTGGGCGTCGGGCACGACGCGCAGGTCGCAGTTGATGCCCAAGTCGAGGCGGATGCTCGACTTCGTGTCCCCTTTCGCAATAACGCTTTCAACGCCGTCGAGGCTCGTGAAGAAGTCCATGACCTTCTTCGGACTCGACGACGCGGCGACGATGTCGATGTCTTTGATGACTTCGCGGCGCCGGCGCAGGCTGCCGGCGATGCTCAGCCGCTTGACGATGCGCGTGCCGAGCGATTCGAGCGCCTCGACGATGGCCAGTGCCTGGGCACTCGCGTGGCTGTAGAGGTGTTTCTCGGCGTGGCGCTTGAGCTGTTCGATGCCGCCCAGAATATTCTGCTGCGTCTTCGCGCCGAAGCCGTCGAGGGCGGCGAGCCGGTTCTCCTTGCACGCGTGCTCGAGCTCGCCAAGCGTCGAGATGCCGAGCTGCTCGTAGACGGCTTTGATCTTTTTCGGCCCCATGCCGGGAATGCGCATCATCTCGAGCAGGCCGCCCGGGATGCTTGCGCGCAGCTCGTCGTAGTATCCCAAAGAACCGGTCGTGACGAGCTCGGTGATCTTCTTCGCCAGGGCCTCGCCGATGCCCTTGATCTCGGTCAGCGTGCCGGCCTCGACCGCCTCGTCGAGGCCGGAGCCGAGCTGCTCGACCGTCCGGGCGGCGTTCTCATACGCGCGCATCTTGAACGGGCTCTCGCCCTTGATGGCGAGGATCACGCCGATCTCCCCAAAGACCCTCGCGACTTCCTTCGCGTCCATCTCCCCTACCCCGGCGTGTTGGGGCCGCGTTCGCTGATGTCGCGGATGCGGTCGCGCAGGTGGGCGGCGTCCTCGTAGCGCTCGTCGCGGACGGCGCGTGCGAGCTCGTCGCGCAGGTTGTCGAGCTCGGTGGGCGTCTTGCGCTCGGCCTTGATGTCGTCGAGCATCCCCTCGAGCATCGAGCGGGCGCGGTCGAGCTCGGCCTGGAAGACCGAGGTGTGAACCTCGTCGAGCTCGTCGAGCGCGTCGAGCGCGCGCTGGAGGGTTTCGCGGGCGTCGGTGTGGCGGTCGTCGTGGAGCTGGCTCATGGCGAGCGCGGCCGCGTGCATGCGGATCAGGTACGGCCGGTACTGCTCGAGGGCGGCGACGTCCTCGAGCCGCTCGGCGTACTGCTTGCACAGGTCGAACATGGCGAGGTTGCGCGCGGTGTCGCGGGCGGTCCGGGCGTAGTCGCCGAGCTGGAAGAGCACGACGTATCGTTCGTAGAACAGGATCCCCTCGGCGCTCAGTTCCTCCCAGGCGTCGTGGTCGATCTCGAACCCGTCGTCGGTGCCGTGCTCGTCGCGGTACTCGTCGAGCAGGCTCTGGTAGTGGTCGAGGACGGTCTCGTGGCCGTAGGGGCGCTGGGCGTCGGGCCGGCCGTCGAGCTCCATCTGGAGCAGGCCGAGGCGCAGGCGGATCTGGAGCTTCTGACCGCCGTCGCCGGCGCTGACGATCCGGGCGTTCCGGTTCGGGTCGTACGGCCACTCGTCGAGCAGGTCGCTGATATCGGGTTCACTCATCGGGTTAGCCCGCCGTGATCTGATTCGCCGGACGGCCAGATTATACCACTCTCCGTGCCCTCCGTGTCCTCCGTGGTTGATTCTTCTCGAACCACGGGGGACACGGGGAGCACGGGGGCCTGAAAATCCGCTTGCGTGGCAGGGGGCAAGGCGCGAGAATGTCCTAGGCTCATGTGAATCTGCCAAAAGATTCGGAGGGAGGAACGATGGGCGAGACGGAAATCGGCCGGGTCACCCACTACTTCAGCAAGATCGGCGTCGCCGCACTCGAGATCACCTCGGGCGAGCTCAAGGTCGGCGACACGATCCACATCAAAGGCCACACATCCGACTTCACCACCACGATCGAGTCGATGCAGATCGAGCACGACCAGGTGCCGGTCGCGAAGGTGGGCGACAGCATCGGCATCAAGGTCCCCGAGCACACCCGCCAACACGACCAGGTCTTCGTCGTCACGCCGGACTGAGGCGCGCAGCGGGCTCGGAACACGGCGACGGTTGGCGACGGACGCTTGGTTGCATCCCGGGGGCTCGGAAGCATGGACGAGCTACGTCTGCGACGCTGACGGCGACCTCGATTTCGCCGACGACCAACGAGTGGAACCGGTAGCGGCCCGACCGGCACGTCGGCCCCGACGTCGTGCGCCAGCACCATGACACGCTCCAGCAATCGCTCGTTTCCCTCGCCGGCGAAGGCTTCGCACACATCTACCGCTTCTCCTCGCCTGACGAGCTGAACACCGCCGTGATCGAACGGCGCTGAGCCAAGGCGAACTCAGACCCCAGTGCGCCAAGAACGGGACATGGGCGGGGAAAACCCCATTATGGGTTGGCGCGCCCGGGAGGATTCGAACCTCCGACCGCCGGATTAGAAGTCCGATGCTCTATCCAACTGAGCTACGGGCGCGCCGCTACGCGGCGCGTTGGCAGTTTGGCAAAGCCAAACTGGAGCGCGTCAAGGAACGGTCTGCCGCGGCCTGACCGTGTCATATCTACTGCGACGCGGCGCGTTAGCAGTTTGACAGGGCCAAACTGCAGCGCGTCATCCCGCCTGTCTGGCAGTGCGGGCTTCGCGACGCGTTAGCAGCTTGGCTGGGCCAAACTGCAGCGCGTCATCCTGCTTGTCTATAGCCCGGTGGACCTTACGATCCAAGGCTTTTCTCGGCCCGGTACACACGATGGTACGAGAGTATTACGCGACCGGTTGCACCACGCGTCGCTTTCTATGGCGGCAGTGCGGGCACAGACGCGCTAGCCGCGGGGCCGTGCTGTTGGTCTGCACATCGAAGACCTTGAGGACTCCGTCGCCGGAGTGGTTGATGACACCGACCCACACCACCTGCTTCACGTCGTCCGAGTACCCGGCGTCGAGCCGCTCGCACCGCTCGATCGCGTCCGAGACGCCGTGCGCCCTCAGCAGCTCTCCAAGGGCAGGTGTGTCCGCGACGGAGCCTCGAGGCGAATCAAGACACGAAGCATGAAGGGTTGGTGACGGGGGCCTGCCTCGGGGCCAGTCATAAACTGCCTGCGCCATGCCCGTCAAGGCCCCGGAACCTGCCGCAGCACGGCCGGTCCACTCAACGGTGGCGACGAGCAGGCGCCCCGCAAGGAGCCAAGATCCGCAGGTGAAAAGCGCTCCGGTCGACGCGGGTGGCGCGTGTCAGGCGATTTCGAGATGATACAGCGTGCTCGCGCCGCGTGTGCACGGGACTGCGTGCCGCAAGCACGCGCTATTCCGGTTCGGTCTCCTCGGCATCTTCTTCTTGGCCAACCGAGGGGGGCTGCTCGGCGTCTTCTTCCTTCTCGTCCTCCTGTTCCTCGATCCCCACCGCCTTCTTGACGTCGTCGAGGATGCCGAGATTGTCGAAGAGCAACTCCGCTCCAGGAAGGTCGAATGGATTCTCGATCAGCTTCTTGGCCCGCTCGGGATCGATCTCGAACATCGCCGCATAGACATGTGCCCGCAACCACGACTCCGGGAACCGCTCGAACAGCGCCTTTGCGGCTTCTTGAGCAAAGGCGATGTCTTCCGGCGCGGCTCTCGGGGCAAGCTCCTGGAGTACGGCTGCATAGATTGCGTACTCGGCAAGGAGACTCGTGGAGCCCAGTTCCAGCAGGTTTTCAGCCACTGCGACAAGCTCATTGTCTTCGTGGTGGCGATACGACGCTCTGGTTCTCCGGCGGTTGTGGCATGCAGCAACGGACCTGGAGATGGCCCACACTTGTTCATCAAGGAGAGCGTCGGCGTACTTGCCCTTGTCGTTTGTCTCGACAACAGCGACGGCAATTTCGGGAGACTCCAACTCCTTCAGCAGTCCGTCTGTCGTGCGGATCCGCATCCAGGCTTGGAAGTAGGTTGTCCCCGTTATCATGTCGGTCGAGTGGATCATCTGCACGAGCTCTTGGCTGTGTCCAGCGTTCAGCCACCCTGTAAAGAAGTAGATCGGCCTAGACATGGGTCCGAGGTCTGTGTCGACATGAGGCACATCACGCGGAAACCAGCGCGCTTCTTGGTTCTCCCTTCGGAACTTGAAGCCCA
>Ga0307430_1000821_pt1 | contig 25070 bp, 15 predicted proteins | sample SalMarWE160130MG_FD_202159 | JGI IMG/M metagenome (GOLD analysis project Ga0307430, IMG submission 202159) | Salt marsh sediment microbial communities from the Plum Island Ecosystem LTER, Massachusetts, United States - WE1603-130 | ecosystem: Environmental > Aquatic > Marine > Intertidal zone >...
AGGGAGTAGTTCCGGCGACGGTGATGGGCTTCCGGAATGTGGTGAAACGATTGAATTGGCTGTTACCTTGGATAATGTGAGTGCTGTATCCGCAACGGATGTAACGGCCACTATAAGCTCGAGTGATAGTAATATTGTGGGGGCTCCCTACAGCAGCCTTTCAGACTACCCGGATATTGGGGCAGGGGGGAACGAAGAAAACCTCACCGCTTATGTCATCCCGCTTGAAGCCAGCATACCCTATGGGTACTCGATACCTTTCACCTTGGACATTACGGCCGGCAATGGCGGTCCATGGTCGGATGGGTTTGGGTTGATCGTGGCTTGCGGCGCACCTACAATCCCCAATGACGATATCAACGACCCGACGGTTATCAGCGCCTTGCCGTACTCCAGTTCCCAATCCACATCTGGTGCAACGCTGGCTGGAGACGATCCGCCCATCAAATGTATCGATTACGAACAAGGCTACAACTCGGTCTGGTACAGCTACACCCCGGTTTCGAACGGCGTGATCACGGTGGACACCTTCGGCAGCGACTACGACACTGTGCTGGCGTTGTGGACAGGCACGCGCGGTGCGTTGAACCGCATCACCGCCAACTGTGACGACGATAGCGAGGGCACCTTGCAGTCGGAGGTGCGAGCGGGTGTCGCTGCAGGTACGCAGATGTACATCGAAGTGGTCGGCAAGACAGTCGATGATTATGGCACGCTGAACCTTTCGTTGTCGCAAGCTGCGAATCCGACGATATCGGCGCGTAACGGATCGTTCGAGAGTGACGCCGATGGAAATGGCATCCCCAACGCCTGGAACGGCAAACTGCTCACGGCGAGTGACGAACGGGTCTGCAATCAGGCGGTGGCCGGGTCGTGTTCGTTCCTAATGGCGGGGATCGGTGAAAATAAACTGTTGAAGCAGACCGAACTAGCAGGCGGCGATGCCGGTGAAGAGTACAGCCTATCCGGCTGGGGTCGCTCGACGAGTGCAAATGGCGCAGGTCCGTTTGCGATCCGTGTGGTGATGAAGTACCTGGATGGGACGAAGGGTGTCTTCCGCATCAACTTCGACGGTGGCACACATGGCTGGCAATACAGTCAGATGAATTTCACCACGGAGAAAGCGTACACGCGTATGCTGGTCTCCTTGATGTACGGCAAGGCTGGGGGCACGGTGTGGTTCGATGATGTACGGCTGGATCCTGTGCCTTGAGGGATTGAAATCGGGAGGGTGTAGAATCTCGAAATATTGGTGTGATCACTGACATACACATCTGGTATTCTAATCTCTTCCTTGCACAAACAAGACAAAGGAGCATCGAACATCAAAGTAGGTGAACCAGCGCCTACTTTGATGTTCATTTGATGGGTTCTCAGGTTTCTTAATAAAGGTCTTGATCTGGGGTCAAGGGCTGTGCGATAATATTTCCGAATGCCTCGTTATATTATTGAAGTTCTTTATCTACTGTATTGGTGAAGAGAATAGGTTCGTAATTATGTAAACCCTAACCATTGTGGGTATACAGAATTATGCCTGCATTTTCCAGGAATAAGGGGTTTGAAATGGCACCTGAAAATCGCAGAATCGCATCCAATTTGATCTCCTGTATTGCATTGCTAACCACCTTGTTAACCCTGACCGCACCGCCTGTTCACGTATTTGCAAATGACAAAGTAGACGAGGGTGGAATCCGAATTGGTTACTCGGATGAGACCGGTAAGGTCAGCTTTATTGGCGCCGATCCGGGCAGATCCTTTCAATTGCAGGGCGTGGCGATGGAACGCATTGCTCCACTCATACGTCCCATGATGTACCTGGAACACTTTAGCATGTTGCTGGGATTGCGCGATCCTGAGCGGGAGTTGAGCCGCAAGTACAGCCGTTCGCATGATGGCCGCAGCACGACGCGCTATCAGCAGGTGTATCAGGGGATCCCGATCATGGCGGGGGAATTGATTGTCAACCTGGATCGACGCGGCGGCTTGCTATCGATCAGTGGGGAAGTCTCCCCCGATCTATCAATCTCGACCACGCCAGAATTGGCGGCAGACGATGCCCGGGCAACGGCGCGAAACGCCATCGCCAAGGTCTATGACCTGGATGACTCCGAGCTGACCACGACGGAGCCGGAATTGTGGATCTTCGACGAACGCCTGCTGCGGCCGAGTACACGGCCTGCGGAATTGGTCTGGCGCATGGACGTTTCCGCGGCCGATGGGCTGAAGCCGATTCGTGAACTGGTTCTGGTCAACGCGGTGCGGGGCGGGATCAGCCTGCACTTCAACCAGACCGACACAGCCTGGCGCGCGGTGCAGGACGAGCCGCCTGAGATACCCGATCCCACGCCAACGCCCTCGGAAGAACTAACAGAAGAACCAACAGCCGAGTCGACGCCCACAGAAGTTATGCCCACCGTCGAGCCGACGGCTACAGTTGAACCGACTGCAATGGAGATCGTGCCCACACCCACCGCGGAAGAACCGCCAGCGGAGGAGGGAGGTACCGAACCCAGAGCGCCGTTTGCGGGTTGGGGAGCCGGGGAGGAGTACTACGTTAAGCCGGGTGGGGACGATGGCTTTGATTGTGAGACACCGGCGACTGCCTGCGCCACGATCAACGGTGCCATCGGTAAAGCGGCGGGTGAAGACACGATTTTCATCGCCATAGGTACTTATACTGGAAGTGGTGCCTATGTAGTAAGAGTGAACAAGAACCTGCTCCTCTCGGGGGGCTGGGAGATTGATTTCAGCGCGCAGACTGGTTTTTCCGTGATCGATGGTCAGTGGATGCGCAAAGGCATAGGCATCAATGCGGGGGGCACATCTGAGATTGAATATCTTTTCATTGAAAATGGATATACCACTGGATCGGTGACAAACGGCGCTGGGATTATGAATGCCGGGAACCTGACGATGCGTTATTGCATCGTGAATGACAACCATGCCTCTAATTATGGGGGCGGTGTTTATCACGAAGTCGGCACACTGATCATTGAGAACAGTGAAATCAGTCTGAATGAGGCTGATGCGACCGGAGGAGGTGTTTATATCGGCAGCGGTACCGCCGAGATTCGCAACACAACCATCAGTGATAATTACGCTAATGTTGGGGGTGGGCTGTATAACGCCGGCACATTGGCGTTAAACAACAACACGATTTTTGATAATCTGGGAGTTTACAATGGCGGAGGCATTTTCAGTGAGGTGGGCGGAACGATTGAGATGAGTAACACCGCTCTGGCTGAAAATGACACTTATAACTATGGGCCAGACTGCCAGGCGCCAAGTCCGATCGTCAGTCTGGGATACAACCTGGTTGGAGTGACGGCGGAGTGTGGGTACTCGCCGGCAACAGGGGATATTATTAATGTCCAAATATTTTTACGTGCTCTGGAAGGCGCACCGGGTTATCACGGCTTCTTCGATTCCGATTGTGAACTGGTTGATGCGGGTAATCCGGCAGCTCCTGGAAGTGGTGGGGGCGCATGTGAGGCGATAGATCAGCGCGGGCTTCCGCGGCCGTTTGACGGCGATGATAACGGCAGCAGCCTTTGTGATATTGGTTCCTTTGAGCTCATGGTGGGTACTGCTGACACCGTTGCAGTCTACGCCGGGTCATCACAGCAGGCCAGCGTCTTGACGACTTTCGACGATCCGCTTCAAGCCCTGGTTCTGGATAATTTTGGTTTGCCTGTATCTGGCGAGACAGTCACCTTCACTGCGCCTGCTTCGGGGGCCAGCGGTGCTTTTACTGACAGCGGGACGAATGTAACCACTGCCGTTTCCGATGAAAGCGGCATCGCCACAGCGGCAGATTTCACCGCCAATGACATCGATGGCGTTTACACGGTAGAAGCCACGGTTTCAGGGGTGGCTACACCAGCCGAATTTACATTGGACAATTATCTCCCCATTGCGACGGTCGTTGAGGTCTACAATGGCTCGGAACAAACGGCTTCGCTGGGGACCACTTTTAACAATCCATTGCAGGCGCTGGTACGGGACCAATATAGCAATCCCATGGAAGGCGCGTTGGTTACTTATACTGCGCCGGCAAGTGGAGCGAGCGGGACGTTCGCGGACAGTCTCACAAATGAAACCACAGCGATAACGGACATTGATGGAATTGCCACAGCGGCGGATTTTACCGCCAATGACCAGGTAGGAGATTACACGGTTTTGGCTACCGTTGCTGGAGTCCCCAGTCCGGCTGAGTTCGATCTAACAAACCACAATCCTATTTGGTATGTTGCCGCAGATGGCGATGACCTGGATGATTGTCGCACGCCTGAAACGGCATGCGCATCCATCATGGCAGTCTTCGATAAGCCGGATTTTAGAAATCACGATGAAATTCTGGGGATACGGGTTTATTCTTCCGGAGTGGTTTTGGAGAGATTGATTGTCCAGAACGGGGGTCCCAACGAGTATAACGAAGGTTCCGGAATTCGTAGTTATGGCAATCTTACCCTGGTGGATTGTATTGTTCGTGATAATCGTTCGTCTGACAATGGAGGAGGAATTGGGTATGGCCTCGTTCTTGTTCTTGAAAACACAGTGGTCATTAATAACATCGCTTTCAAGGGGGGGGTGGGCTGTCCGGGGGTTCGCATTCGTCTCTGATTCTTAACAACAGCGCAATCGTGAACAACGCAGCCCTCCTGGGCGAAGGTGGTGGGCTATCTACAGGTGAAGACGATGTTAGCGTGATATTGAATAACAGCACGGTTGCCGGAAATCAAGCGCAAATTGGTGGGGGGATAGCTTTCGATGGCGAATTAACCCTCAACAGCAGCAGCATTATCAGCAATACCGCTACGTATCGTGGTGGCGGATTCGAAGCAGCGCCGGGTGGACTCGCAACGATTCAGAACACGCTCTTAGCGGAAAATTCCGCACTGACAGGTCAGAATTGTTATGGTGTGGTAGCAAGTGATGGTTATAACCTGGTGGATTCCACAGCAGGTTGCGATTTTACCAGCAGCTCAGGTGATGTCCTGGGTGTTGGTGCTCAGCTGGGTACGCTTGTGAGCTCGCAGGGATATGTGCCGCTGTTGTCTGGTAGTCCGGCAGTCGAGGGTGGCAACCCTGCGGGTTGTGAGGATCATGAGGGATCGCCAATTCTCGTAGATCAACGTGGTGTCTCGCGATCCGGAATTTGTGACATTGGGGCGTATGAATATATGGCTTCAGGAACACAAACCGGAGTCCAATCAATCGCGGGAGATGGTCAGCAAGAACCGCCAGGCGGAACCTTTTCGCAGAATCTAACCGCTTTTGTCCATGATGCAGACGGCAATCCGGTTCAAGGTATCACCGTGACATTCACTGCACCTGGCAGTGGCGCGAGCGGAACATTTGCCGACACGGTTACGAACACAACCACTGCTGTGACAGGTGCTGATGGTATAGCTACAGCGACATCTTTTACCGCAAATTCTATCCAGGGTGCTTATGTCGTGACAGCCTCGATCAGCTCACCTTCTGAATCGACCGAATTTAATCTAGAGAACCTCGTGTGGTATGTATCGCCGGATGGGAATGATAGTTTGGATTGCCGCCAGATCGCCACGGCCTACGCGACGATTGATGGTGTACAGGCCAAGGTGGATTTCTCCAGTGGGGATCTCGTGCAAGTGGAAAGCGGAACCTATACCAAGGTCGACACGCAGGTTGTTTATATCGATGAGAGTGCGATCATATCTGGGGGATGGAACGCTGATTTCACCGAACAAGTCGACCACTCCCACATCGATTGTGAAAACCAAGATCGGACAGGGGTTGTCGTTGTAGGTGGATTTGTAACTATGGACCACTTTGTGGTTAAGCGTTGTGGACTGGGGGGTATGGCTCTGGACAGTTGGGTCGAGCTGGAGGACATGATAATCCGTGATAATGAAGGTTCTTCAGGGGCAGGTATTTCTAATTATGGAACTATGATTCTTCGCAATTCTTCGGTGCGCGCTAACCATGCCGAGCATGGAGGCGGAGGTATATGTAATTCATCTGGTATTGCACTGATCGAAGGTTCATATATTCAGGAAAATTCAGCAAGTTCAGATAATTACGGTGGAGGTATTTATAATACTGAGGAGCTGTTTATTCGCAACAGCACGATATCTGGTAATACTGCGCCGAATGCCGGGGGGATATATTCAAATTATGCTTCCGATTGGACTGAGATTATCAACAGCACCATAACAAACAACACAGCTACCGATGGCGAAGGTGGAGGGTTGTCTGCTGCGAGTTCTTATGATTTCATCATTGTTAACTCGATCGATGCTGGCAACCTCGCTGCTTCGCGCCCAGACGGCGACGCGATTACATCAGAGGGTTACAACCTCATTGGCATACCTGATGGTATTAATGACGATCCCAGTGACATCATTTCTGTCGATCCCTACCTAACGCCGCAGTTGGTGAACGGCGGACCGGATGTGATCTATGCGCTTATGCCGGAAAGCCCCGCCATCGATGCCGCCAACCCTGCTGTACCTGGCAGCGATACGAATGCCTGCCTCGAGGCGGATCAGCGCGGCGTGAGTCGCCCGCTGGACGGGGATGAAGATGCCACGCCGGTCTGCGATATCGGCGCCTACGAACTCGATCCTGCTGATCCACCGACCATCCCGGACCCAGGTCCTGAGGGCGCACGCAGGACTTTCACCAGCCAGAATACAGATTGGCTTCCGGGCTCCTTCCTGTGTGATCAAATGCAGGCCAGCTGTACGGATGGATCCATTCCACACGCAGATGCGGCTCATTCATATGCTGGAGATACTTACGCCTTTTACGCCACCCATCATGGACGGGACAGTTACGATGACGAGGGAGGTATCATTGTCTCGAGCGTACACGTTGGTGTGGATTATTACAACGCAGCCTGGACCGGACTGCAAGTGATCTATGGTGATGGTGATGGTAGCTATGGTTATCCGCTTGCCGATGATGTGGTCGCACACGAGCTCACCCACGGTGTAACGCAGTATACATCGGGTCTCTTCTACTACTATCAGTCCGGCGCCATCAACGAGTCATTCTCCGATCTGTGGGGTGAATTCGTTGATCTGACCAATGGCGAGGGGAACGATGACCCCAGCGTACGCTGGTTGGTTGGTGATGACATTTCCGGATCCGGGGCAGGTCGGGATATGTCCGATCCGACGACCTTTAACGATCCGGATCGAATGACCAGTTCGTATTACTACACGGGGTACGCTGATTTGTATAGCGGTTATGGCGATTCTGGAGGTGTACACACCAACAGCGGCGTGAATAACAAAGCGGTCTACCTGATGACCGATGGGGATAGTTTTAACGGCCAAACGGTAACGGGTTTGGGCATCGACAAGGTCGCCGACATCTACTACGAAGTGCAGACCAGTTTGCTGACCTCCGGTGCCGATTACGGCGATCTATTCAACGCTCTCTACCAGGGTTGTTTGAATCTGGTCGGTGGGGCAGAAGGGATAACGTTGGGTGATTGCACGGAGGTGAAGCAAGCAACACTCGCCGTTGAGATGAACAAACGACCAGTGACGGGGTACAATCCCGAAGCGAGTGTTTGCGAGGGCGAACAGGTCCCCATTAATCTGTTCTATGATGATTTGGAGAGTGGTATTGGCAATTGGGTATCGGGTGCAGAAGGTCATGGCACCGATAGTTGGGATCACTACGATCAGTACGCCATCAGCGGAACGCATAGCATCTATGGGACCGACGAGTATGACCCCACCGATACGCATATCGCTATGGACCTGGATGTTTCTCTGGCCCCTGGATCGCAGCCCTACCTGCATTTCAACCACGCTTTCGGATTCGAAGAGCCAGATTTCGACGGCGGTTGGCTGGAATACAGCACGGACGGCGGAAGTTCCTGGACGGATGCCGGCTCGCTCTTCGACGATGGGTTGGATTACACCGGGGCGATCAATACGCTGTATCCAGAATATGGGGACAACATACATACCGGACAAGTGGCCTTCGTGGGGGACAGCCACGGCTACGTCTCCTCGCGTTACGACCTGAGTAGTCTCGCAGGACAAGACGTGCGTTTCCGCTGGCGTTTCAGCACGGACAGCAGCTATCACGATTGGGGCTGGTGGGTCGACGATGTACGCATCTACACTTGTAGTGAAACGCCCTCTCTTGCATATGCTGGATACATTGTAGATGACGATATGATCGGGGATAGTGCAGGTAATGGTGATGGCGTAGCGAATTGTGGCGAGACGATCGAACTAATGGTCGATCTCGAAAACTTGGGTACGGCTTCAGCGACCGGTGTATCTGCTACACTAACCTCGGTCGATAACCATATCGTGGGGGCACCCTATAGCGGGGTTTCCGATTACCCGGACATCATCGAGTCGGGCATCGAACAAAACACCTCGCCGTATCTATTCACACTTGAAGCCAGCATTCCCTATGGTTACACCATACCGTTTACCTTGGCCAGCAGCGCGGACGTAAGTGGTCCGTGGTCGGATGACTTCTGGCTTTTCGTGGCTTGTGGCACTCCGGCTGTCTCGAACGATGACATTTATGACGCCGAGGGTATCTCTTCCGCGCCGTACTCCAACTCCCAATCCACATCTGATGCAACGTTGACCGGCGACGACCCGCCGATCAAATGTATCGGTTACGAACAAGGCTACAACTCGGTCTGGTACAGCTACACGCCGGCTTCGAACGGCGTGATCACGGTGGACACCTTCGGCAGCGAATACGACACGGTGCTGGCGCTGTGGACGGGCACGCGCGGCTCGCTGAATCGCATCACCGCCAACTGTGATGATGATAGCGATGGCACCTTGCAGTCGGAAGTGCGTGCGGGTGTCGCTGCAGGTACGCAAATCTACATCGAAGTGGTCGGCAAGACAGTCGATGATTATGGCACGCTGAACCTTTCCTTGTCCCAAGCCGCGAATCCGACGATATCGGCGCGTAACGGGTCGTTCGAGAGTGACGCCGATGGGAATGGCATTCCCAACGCCTGGAATGGCAAGCTGCTCACGGCGAGTGACGAACGGGTCTGCAATCAGGCGGTGGCCGAGTCGTGTTCGTTCCTAATGGCGGGGATCGGTGAAAATAAACTGTTGAAGCAGACCGAACTAGCAGGCGGCGATGCCGGTGAGCAGTACACTCTGTCTGGTTGGGGTCGCTCGACGAATGCGGATGGCGCAGGTCCGTTTGCTATACGTGTGGTAGTGAAGTACCTGGACGGGACGAAGGGTGTCTTCCGTATAAACTTCGGCGGTGGCACACATGGCTGGCAATACAGTCAGATGAATTTCACCACGGAGAAAGCCTACACGCGTATGCTGCTCTCCTTGATGTATGGCAAGGCTGGGGGCACGGTGTGGTTCGATGATGTACGGATGGATCCTGTGCCTTGACGCATGTATTTAGTTATAAGATTATAATTATTGATTGAGCTCATTATCGGAGTATAGATTATATCTGTCTCCGAGCAAATGTTGTGTTAACTAATACCTCAAATCTCAATTTCTCGAAGAACACCTCTTGACGCTTGGGTTGTCTCGTGACACAATAGCGTCCGTTGTACTGATATCTACTGGATGATCTTCATTCCCAATGAGTCGTCATTATTGGCCAGGAAATAATATTTGTTGGGAAATGGTAATCAACCGTATGATTGGATCGTTCATCTACATTGTTGCAAGATCTATATTATGCTGAGTGCATGACATGAAAATGTGATATCCAAAATGAAGGTATATAACTCCAAGTTGGTGTTGTTGAGGAGTTCATGGTTATCAATAATAAATAGGAATAACATTCACTCACCATAATAGGAAATAATAAATACGAGGACGATTTTGAACAAAGTGGAAAATGGGTTGGAAAGAGTAAATCTACGTTATCTGCTTTCGATCGCACGTTGGTCAATGAAGATCACACGTGAGACGAACTCAAAGCTTTTTTTCAGCGTGATCATCATCGAGGTGATCCAAAGTCTAATACCAGCTGGAATGGTCGTTGTTTCGAGAAAATTAATAAACACGCTCGTCGAAACTCTTTCTGAATCTTCAAGTGAGTTCTCTCTCATTTTACCGTGGATCATCATAACCCTTGTGCTAACGATTATCCAGGCGGTTCTCGGCTTTGCCAGAACGTATCTCAATCAACGGGTTACCGATGACATCAATTTAAGAATAACAACAGATATCATGAGGCACTCGGCCACACTCGATGTAGCATTTTTCGAGGACCCACGCTTTCAGGACACTCTTGATAGAGCACAACAGAATACCGCTGGGCATTTCTCACTATTTTTCTTCCGTTTCTTGTCGACTCTTTCCAGTTTTATTCAGATTGTATCCTTAATTATTATTTTGATTGCCATTGAACCCCTATCGATCTTAATACTCGTACCTATCCTGCCTCCCTATATCTTCTTCCAATGGAAACTTGCCGGGATGCGTTATCAGAAAGAACGCAATCGGGCGACGAAAAGACGCTGGTCCCGCTACTTTGTATCGCGAGTGACCAAAGAGGATTTAGTCCCGGAGGTAAAAATTCTTGACCTGGCACCTATGCTCATCAGTAAATTTCGTGAAATTATAGAGGAATTTCGTGACCAGGATCGAACTTTACTATTAACAAGCTTTATCATCAGTTCAATTTTTACGATCGTGGCGACTGCCGCTTTTTATGTCATCTATGGACGCGTCGTATTCCTGACCATGTTGGGCGGCTTTTCAGTTGGTGATGTCGCTGTCTTTGGGGGTGCTACGGTTCGCATGCGGTCCATGCTTGAGAGCATCGTTGTAACGTTTAGTCGGGCGTATGAGGATACGCTTTATATCTCAAATTTGCGTGATTTCTTTGACATCCAACCAACACATTTGCCTACCGTTGGGATCTATCCGAATGAAGCCCTGAAGGAGATCGTTGTTGAAAATGTGACCTTCAGGTATCCTGGCACGAAACGAGATGTTCTACATAATGTATCCTTTGAGATATTTCCAGGTGAAACCCTTGCGTTGGTTGGTCCAAATGGAGCAGGGAAGACCACACTTGTTAAGCTGATAACGCGGCTTTATAGTCCGGATTCAGGCAGAATCAAGTTCGATGGGATTGATATTTGCGAGTTAAATGTTGAGTATCTCTACAAGCAGGTTGCATTTGTCTTCCAGCAATTTGGTCGATACGAAGCGACGGCTGCAGACAATATTGCCTATGCGGACTGGAAACGACTACTCGGCAACTACGATTTAATTAAAGCTCACGCAAACCAGGCAGGCGTTGATGAACTTATTCAATCGTTCCCGCAGGGGTATGATACGCTTCTGGGAAGAATGTTTGGTGACTACACGTTATCAGGAGGGCAGTGGCAACGAATTGCGATCGCTCGTGCTTTTGCTCGTGACGCTTCATTGTTGATACTAGATGAACCGACTTCTAATCTTGACGCCCGCGCTGAATACGAGCTTTATTGCAATTTTCGTGAATTGTCAAAAGGGCGGACAACCATTTTAATCTCCCATCGATTTTCAACCGTAAAAATGGCAGATCGAATTCTGGTCCTCGATGAAGGCCGGATCGTAGAGCAGGGTACGCACGTGGACCTGCTTGCACAAAGTGGGATGTATGCGTCATTGTATAAGCTCCATGCGACACAAATGGGGATGGCAGAGGAAATGGATTGAAACCTTATTATATTCAAGCGTCAGACTCACTACGAGAATGAATTGCACTTGGATATTTATTTCATTTCATTATGAGGTGTTATGAATCAACGATCGTTGACGTTCGAGCTGGCGGATGATGACGTCCTTTTTTTCGTCCATATCCCCAAAACAGCTGGATCATCCTTAATTGAAATCCTCGACAAGCATTTTTCCTCGGAAGAAATCTTGCCATTGCATTCTGCCTCATCTTCCAAGAGCTTTGAGGCATTCCCAGCTAAACAACTAGAGAAAATTCGCTTAGTCCATGGTCATTTTCCATACGGTCCCTTCGACCGTGGTATCTATCGGTATATTGTTAAGAATCCGGTATGTATCACGATGCTGCGCGACCCTATTAAACGTACGATTTCAGAATATCAGCACATACTACGTAGATTTGAAAATCGACACCATCACGCAGTGTTATCCGAGGGGCTCAGCCTTTTTGATTTTGCTAGTGATCCTCGCTTCTCCAAGAATGTGGTAAACCGTCAAACGTATATGGTTGCGGGTCGTTTCTATCGTTTAAGACGTGGCGATCACCATGCCGGGATATCGGACGAAACCCGACTCGAGATGGCAAAGCAAAGATTAGAGCAATTCGCTTTCGTTGGACTCACGGAACGATTCGATGAATCGATACAGCTGCTTTCATATACATTTGGATGGGATCTTCTCGACGAGATGCCGAGGATAAATGTGTCTCCGACACCTTCTCGTAGCGATACGATCTCAGAGGAATCCCGAAAAATGATCCTTAAGCAAACCTATCTCGATCAGCAGTTGTACCAGTTTGCTGAAAACTTATTCAATGAAAGGATTTCTCGAATGGAGAAGGGTAAACGATTAGGAACATAATTTTTTATCACGGAGTGTGAGTACAGTTTGATCAAATAATGATAGGAAAAATTCTAGTAATGATCATGTAAATATCGTTGATTGTTTATAATTGGTTTGTCACTAAAATTTTGAATTTATTTTACGAAGAGAACACAGACCCAGATTTCAGAGGAATACTAATTAATGTATGAATCAGGTGTAGATTTTATAGCTCAATTGGATAGGGATCGTCCGTTACGCTATCCTCTTCGAAGTGGGGATCTATTGCTCCTGCTTCATATTCCCAAAACTGCAGGAACAACATTATTTGACATTTTATGCCGACGCTATAAATCCAAAGAGATCGCTAAATTTGGCGACCGTGATGTTGTTAAGCAGCTCCTCGCTACTCCGCGAAAGCAATTGGAACAGTATCGGTTAATGCGTACTCATTACGATTACAGCATTTATAAATTTTTACCTCGAAAACCCGTCTATATCACAATACTGCGTGACCCGATCTCGCGCATGGTCTCGTTATACAAGCACATTATCCGCGTCGAGTCCCACGATTTGCACAGTGAATTCGTCGAAAATGACCTCACAATTTCGGATTTGGTCGAGCTTCCAATGTCAGAGAAGCGGTTTAACAATCGACAAACCAACCAAATTGCAGGTGCGGTTCGAGGTGATTCTGATGCATTATCAACACAAGCGCGTCTTGAGGTGGCCAAGGCGCATCTGGACGAATTTGCTTTCTTTGGTTTGACAGAAAGGTTTGTAGATTCGATCGTTTTATTGGCCTTTACTTTCGATTGGGATCCGATAAAAGACTTTGAGAGTCTAAATGTCTCCCCTAAAAACGCGAAATCAGAAGCTCTCTCTGAAGAGGAGCGAGAAATCATCTTGCATCACAATCAACTCGACGTGAAACTCTACGAACACGCCTACCTGCTTTTCGGTGAACGCATACAGAAAATGAAATGTAAATCAAAGATGCAATTTAAACCAAGAAGCAGAGCGGGGATCAGGACACTCGCTCGCAAATTGATCCCTCTCAATTCAAAGCGTGAGACTATCTATCTCTTCATCAGGAGACTTGTGCGGGGTGACTAATAGAGGATTCACCCATAATGGCATAACGAGGCTTCGAAGTATGTTGAGACGGGGTGAGTGCACTGATGCTGCTGTAGTTCCAGCGGCAACTGATTCGTGGATCCTCGGATTGATTTGTCGGTCAACTTTAAGGAGGTTTTTTTGGTTCTACGAACCTTACATTATCGGCTAAATAGCGCGGATATCCTTGTGTCGATCGAGTTGCCTGGATCTTTCGGTGAACTCCTACGACCGTTCTTAAGCCCAAGATTCTCACCCGAGCAGGTTTATGCGTCTGAAGATTTTGATCCTCAGATAATTTATCAGGATATCAAATCATTGTCCCATAATGTGATTTACCCATACCGTCTTCTTATGGGGTCGTTTGATTACATGGTTTATCGCATGCTACCAAGACAACCTTTCTATATAACTTTGCTATGTGAGCCTGTTAGTAGAGTGGTTAACACCTTTATGCAGATTAAGAAGGCTGAAAATCATCCCCTTCACAACACTTTGGTATCAGAGCAGCTGGATTTGCATTCGTTTGTCACGCATCCTAAATGCAAGCCTTATGTTGAAAATATTCAAACCAAAAGACTTGCAGGAAACCCTGCGAATGAAGCCGTCCAATTTTCAGAATCAGTTCTTCGTGAACTCGCTCGCATACGTCTGGACGAGTTTGCCTTCTTTGGGCTATCTGAAATGCTGGAAGAATCGATTGATCTGTTGTCATTCACTTTTGGATGGGAATCCAATTTCGTAGATCAGCTGGCTGAAGATAGTCGTCTACGAACCTCAGACTTGGATTATGATATTGATAAGAAGGTCGATAGAGCTATTCGATCAAGGAATGAATTCGATCTGGCGCTTTATGAAAGTGCATTACAGCTATTCAAGGATCGTCTGAAGTTAATGCAATCCATGAAAAGGCGGAGGTGGATAATTCCGAAGTTTAGTGAAAAAGATTTGTTCCTGACACTAAGGTATTTCTTTCTTCCTGTAGGTTCAAAACGATATGAAACGGCTAGAAGAATTAAACACCGCTTGAAGGGAAAACGCAATCCCTAGCGTTCTGTGTTAACGATGGTTTAATGATTGGAATTAGATTGCATACACGTTTCTTGCGTTCAGATGACGTGCTCTTTTTTTTGCATATTCCCAAAAATGCCGGGTTATCGATAATCGAGTTCCTGGAGTCGTTGTATCCAGAGCATAAAATTTTCCCCCTTCATTCCGATCCCAATCAAGATCTTTTTGAAGCCTATAGTGATGAGCAATTACAAAACTATCGCTTTGTGAGGGGACATTTCTACTTTGGTCCTCATGACAAAGGAGTCAATCATTACCTCGTTCGCAATCCAATAATCATCACGATGCTGCGAGACCCTATTACGCGAACGATTTCTCATTTCAGACATAATCAACGTCATGAACACGGGCGTTGGCACAAAATTGTAGTTTCACAACATATGTCCCTTTCGGACTTTGTAACCAGTCCGGATACGTTCGATGCGGTCGTCAATGCACAAGTAAGACAAATCGTCGGCGGTTTGCGAGGAAATCCTTGTTCGTATAATGATCCTGAAGCATATTCGGATGAAACGTTGCTTTTTCTTGCAAAGGAAAAACTAGAACAATATGCCTGGTTTGGTTTGCAGGAATGCTTCCAAGAATCGTTACTTCTACTTACACATACCTTCGGTTGGGAACAAATGAAAGAGATACCGAAGATCAATGTATCACCGGAACCATCAGGGGTAGATAGCATCACGGAAAATGAGCATGCGTTGATCGTAGAGAGAACACAACTTGATTCTGAGTTATATAGATTTGCCAAAGATCTATTCCTGGCTCGATTCAGGCAACTCGCTCGAGAGATTATTGGAGGCAATGTGTTTGATCTAAGCCTTCAAGAGATGTATCGCTTCATCATTGAAACAGCCCATTAATGACAGAGCCTTTGACGTGGGACTCACTAAATGAGCATTACATCAGAAGCATTTGTAACGACGATGAATTGGTTGCCCCCGAGTTTCCTGGAGTCGGAAAGGAAGTGAGAAGTTGTCTGTAGATTTCAAAAACACGGCATCGGCGCAAAACGATATCCTTCGACCGAAATATAAAAAGTCGATCTCACGATGGAGACGTTTGACGAGTTTAATTCGTCGGTTGCCCGATTTTGTTATCTTGGGTGCTCAAAGAGCGGGCTCAACTTCACTTTATCGATACTTGGAACAACATCCTTGCGTTATTCCTGCCGTAAGAAAAGAGATCCATTTCTTCGATTGGAATTACGATAAAGGATTGGCTTGGTATCGAGCCCATTTTCCGACTCGTTTCGCACGAATTGCAAGAAATATCGAGGGATGTTCCCAGGTGCTTACTGGAGAAGCCAGCCCATACTACATCACCCATCCACATGCCGCGGCAAGGATGCGGAGGGTTTTACCCAATGTGCGACTCATGATCATCTTGCGAAATCCAATTGATCGTGCATACTCACAGTACCAAATGAATTATCGAAAAGGAATTGAAACCATCTCTTTCGATGAAGCAATCCGGAAGGAGCCCGACCGTTTGGCAAGTGAAATTGCTACATTAAATTCCGATCCTTCCTATAAAAGCCTTCTCCACCGAAGATTCTCTTACCTTACACGCGGGCACTATGCTGAACAAATTCATCGTTGGTTTGAAGCCTATCCACGCGAGCAGTTTCTCGTCCTGTTTGTTGAGCAATTGTCTGATCAAGCTTCGCAGGTAATGAACCGGGTTTTTGATTTTTTGGATTTACCTAAAGTGAATTTCGATTGGCTGAAACCTTCACTTCGAGCTTATAACAAAGCCGAATATCAACCGATGAGACAGGAAACAAGGGATTGGCTTCGGAAATATTATGAAGAGCCGAATCTCAGGCTTAAACAGTTGTTAGCTGAGTCGTTGCCTTGGGATTAGAGGAGTGATCCGGAAAAGAGGATCCGATATTAATGAGAAATGGGAACTCACGTGTATTAGGAGCAATCTCCATTGGCCTTGTACGATTCTCACTTACATTTCAGATAGAGGAGTGTATGTATGTGAGGTATATGATAGTATTTCTAAAATTGTAGATACAAGAATTTTATAGGAGTAACGGGTGTATTTAAGTATTAAAGAAATTCGGATGCAAGATGATGATGTATTATTCTTTGTGCACATCCCCAAAACTGCAGGGCTGTCGCTGATCTCTTTGATAGAAGCCCAATTTCACGAGGATACGATTTTTCCGCTTCATTCAGCCCCGGATCTTGAAGTCTTCAAGAATTATTCTCCGACCCTAATAGAGAAAGTCCGTTTTGTCAGAGGTCATTATTACTTTGGACCGTTTGATAGTTCAATTTACAAACACGTGATCAGGAATCCCATTACAGTTACCGTGTTACGGGATCCAGTCGAGAGGACGATCTCAGCCTATCGGCATATCCTTCGTCGTCCGCAACATCAATTTCATGATGAATTTGTCACTAAGAGTATTAGTATCGAGGACTATGTTCTAGACCCGCGTTTTTTCGATCGCGTTGTGAATCGTCAAACCCGCTATATTCTTGGTTCAATTCGTAACAACCCGCGATCTGCGGATGTGCCCAATGCATTAAGCCTCGAAGCGCAACTCCATCTGGCGATGGAACGAATCGAACAATTTGCGTTTGTGGGGATTTTCGAACGATTTGAAGATTCTGTCCGAGTTCTCTTCCGCCTCTTCGGTTGGCATCCAGTTGAAGAGATACCACGGATCAACGCTGCTCCAGAACATACGTGTAAGGAGCAATTTGATAAGCGTACAATTCAACTCATCGAAGAGCGTACACAGCTGGATTATCAACTCTACGAATACTCGAAGCAGAAATTTAAGCAGATGTATGCTCTCTTTTTTGGGGAGGAATCCGCCTAGAAATCTCGGCTCTGGATTACGAACCACGTTCTTCGTTATTCGTGCTAACGAATGTTTGAATAGTTGAAACGCGATAAACAAATAAGGGACAGTTTTATTTCGGTGTTCCGCTTATAAAGGCAAGACAATAGGTTGAGAATTACAGATGGGTTCCAGAGAAGAACGCGCTGTGTTATTTCATCGGAAGTTTCGCGAATTCCATGGTGGTCATCTTAAGATATGGGATTATTACAATCATGTCGAATCTGCGCAGGGTTTTTATTCACAGATCTTCTTCTCGAAGGGAACAATTTGGGATGATAGTAATCCATGGATTAAGCTCAAGAATCAAGTAATGTTTTCCTACGAACCCGAACGTGCCGATATATTATTTATGGGTGGAAGAGATTGGTTACAATTGGATCCTTCCTTGCGGGAAAATTCGGAAATCCCGATCATTAATCTTATTCAAAATGTAAGACATGCGCGAAAGGACAAACCGCACTACACTTTTTTAGCTCATCGAGCCATCCGGATTTGTACAACTCCCGAAATTGAAGCGTCTATACGCGCTACGGGAAAAGTGAATGGACCAGTGTTCATGATACATTTAGGTATCGATTTCTCAGGCCCGATATTTGAAGACGTTAGAGATCCAGAATCCATAGATCTAGTCATTTCAGCTTTAAAGCAACCCGATTTGGGGCATGAGTTGTTTCACGATGTAAGTAAGTTCGATTTCACGGTTGAATTATTAACCGACCTGCTTCCTCGGGATCGCTATCTTGAAAAGCTTCGTCGTGCAAAAAACGCAGTCTTTTTACCGAACAAGGAAGAGGGAATTTACTTGCCAGCACTCGAGGCGATGGCCCTTGGGACATTTGTTATCTGTCCGGATGTCGTTGGGTAATCCTGATCGTAACTGTTTCCGACCGGAGTACAATATGGATCAAATCGTTAGCGCTGTGAAGAGAGCGTTCGCTTTGGTTGAAGATGAACGTTCTCTGATCCTTCAACAGGCTCGCATGACGGTCAAGAACCATACACTGTCCCAGGAAAGGGAGCAGTTCATAAGACTACTTTCTAGTGTAGATCAGATATGGTGATGGAATGATGAATGATAATGATGTTATTTTAGCTGGAATCCCCAGAGGTGGAACGACGCTGACCTGTGCTTTACTAGATCGTTTACCTAACACCTATGCGCTACATGAACCCATGCGCCCCTCCCGAATTTCCAAGAAGGACGACCCGGATTTTATCTGTCAATTTATTGAGCAGTATTTCAGGGACACACGTCAAGCTATCATGCTTGGGGAACCAGTGGTGACGAAGCACATTCAAGGCAGAGTTCGATCGAATCATGTGAGCAATACATTCATTGGGGGAAAACGATATGGTCTTACGGTAAAAGAGCCGATTGTGCTTGATAAACCAACTTCGGAAGATTTCCTCCTTATCGTGAAACATCCATCCTTTTTTACTGCAGTTTTAAACTACCTGGTTGAATCTTTCCGTTGTTTTGCCATAATCCGAAATCCGCTCTCACTTCTGGGTTCATGGAATACTGTTTCGTTCAACGTTCGAAGAGGTTATGCTCCAAACGCGCAAAGGTTTAATTCGCGACTAAAAGCAGAGCTTGACTTACTAGAGGATCAATATGATCGCCAAATTCAATTATTATCCTGGTTCTTTGATCAATACACCACATATTTACCAGATAATGCCGTTCTGCGTTATGAGGATATTGTCAGTTCGGGTGGATCTGTTCTTTCTTCGATTACAGAGAAGGCGAAAACCTTGCAGGAAGACCTTGAAAATCGAAACGCGAGCAGCCTCTACGATCATGAACTCATGCGAGACATCGGCAGACGCCTACTAGACTCTCAGGGGTCATTTTGGCACTATTACTCCCGCGCAGATGTCGAATTATTGATGGATATTTAACATATGGGGCAACTGACTCGTATATCAGAAGATTCACCCGTATGTATTTTAGGGATGCATCGATCCGGCACATCTCTTGTGACGAGGTTGCTTCATCTTTGTGGTCTTTATCTTGGACCACAAGAACGTATCATGCCGGCTTCAGACGAAAATCCGGCTGGTTATTGGGAAAACCTTGATTTTGTAGATTTGAACGAGAACCTTTTACAAGAATTAGGGGGTACATGGGACGATCCCCCAATAATCAAACCAGGATGGCACAAACAAAGGAGCTTTGATGATTATCGAATAAAAACTTTAAAGATTGCAGAAGAGCTAAATGTGCAATCTCCTTGGGGATGGAAGGATCCGCGAAATAGTCTAGTTTTCGAGTTTTATGAATCGATTTTCCCTCAATTGAAACCTGTCATTTGTCTGCGAAATCCAATTGAAGTCGCGCATTCTTTAGACCAACGTAATGATAACGTTGATTATCAGCAGGGATTGCGACTCTGGTTGACGTACTCCCGAGAGTTGAAGCGAATTCTGGAGAGACGCGACTGCATCGTTACACATTACGAAGCTTATTTCTATGATGCAAGTGAGGAACTACAAAGAGTACTCAATTTTTTAGACATTGATCTCGATGACCATACTATCAGAAAGGCTGTTCAGGAAGTATCCTTGCCGTTGCGGGAAAGTTTCTTGCCATTATTTATCTCGCAGGAGCTATCTCTTGAAGAGGAAATTCAACATGACTATGATTTCTGGATAGAACACTCTGGTCCAATTTTTCTCCAATCGATACAAGATAAAGCATATCAAGAAAGATTGGTAGTAAGCAGCTTTCCAAGAACAATAAGTAAACTAATCGAGGCGCGACGTCAGATAGCCAAATTAAATCGTGAATTACAAGCCTTACGAAGGGAACGAGAGGTTATTGTCAATGATTTACAACACCTAGAAGTGAATCTTGTCCACACACAGCAAAAATACTCAATGATGCAAAGAACCTTCGGAGGTCGACTAACGCTTGCATATTGGGAAATACTAAACCGTCTGTTTCCTGCAGGTTCAATAAAACGGGCCAGGGCAAAACGCATCAGGGATTGGATAAATAATATTGGGTTTTCTCTTGAGACATGGAAATTAAGAGGTTTCTCAATTCGAAGAATGATCTCACAGCGTAAATCCGCAGACATTAATTCGAGCTCCTTATTTCCTGAGTCTGAGTCGGTACAACATTCAGTTTCTGATGTGGAATATGCGGAATTCGTGAGGAACTTTGAGCCGAAATTGCCTGAGTTGAGATTACAAACGGAAGAATTCAATAATTGGTCAATTAAACCGACATTTGGTATTGTCACTGGGTTAGAAGAAATATCAGTTGATACATTTCGTGAGACTACTGCATGCGTATTTTCGCAAACTTATCAGGAATGGGTTTGGGTAATTGTTACCTATCAGAATCTTGATGAAGAAGTATTGAGATATATTCAAGGCTTGGCAGGGAGAGATTCGAGAATAAACGTCATTCGGGGATCGGATGTCAGTGACCATTCTCGTAATCTAAATCGGGGCTTACGCGCAATTTCACAAGATTACGTAGTTGTATTAAACAGTGGCGATACACTTGCTCCACATGCTCTCTATACAGTGGCATCTGAAATCATTCAACATAATGATGTTGATTTCTTTTATAGTGATTTTGATTATATAAACGAGACTGGTTTCCGTCGTGCTCCATTCTTCAAACCTGATTGGTCACCAGAATTAATGCTGTCTATTAATCTACTGAAGCATCTGAGTGTCTTTAAAAGGACTCTTCTTGAACAGGTTGAATATATCAATCCGGACCTAAATGGTGCATATTATTGGGACTTGTTTATAAAGATAAGTGAGCTTCCAGTAAAAATTGCACACATCCCACAGATTCTTTATCATGTTCGTCAACCTACTCAAACTGCAGATTCACATTCTACAGACGGTTATCAACATAGAATTGCATTGCAAACGGTATTGCTCAATCACTTGCGTCGTATCGGGATGCGATTTCCCAATGTGCAGATCCACCCCCTTAGGAGTCCAAGGTTGTCTTGGGAATCTTTGGACGAAAGAAGAGTGTCGATCATTATTCCGTCAAAGGATAAAGCTCAAATCCTTCAACGATGTTTGGTATCAATCTTCTCAAAGACTACGTATGAAAATTATGAGGTCATCGTTGTGGATACCGGGAGTCTTGATGCGGATACTCAACGTCTCTACGAACGGCAGGGGTTAAATCCCCGTTTTCGCGTCATTGACTACCATCAACCTTTCAATTTTAGTGAAGCATGTAATTTTGGTGCGAGTGTCGCGGATGGTGACTTGTTTCTTTTTCTAAATAATGACACGGAAATCTTGGACAGGAATTGGCTACAACGATTGACGCAATGGTTTGAGATGAAAGATGTCGCCATTGTGGGGGCAAAATTGCTATATCCAGATGGGAGGTTACAACATGTCGGTGTTATTGTGGGAATGGGAGGGTTAGCCAGTCACATCTTTGAAGGCCATGAGGAAAATGTAGCCTCGATTTTTGGCAGCGACAATTGGTACCGGAATTATTCAGCCGTGACTGGAGCTTGCTTACTTATTTCTCGTGAAGTATTTGATCAAGTAGGCAAATTTGACGAGAAATTTATCCTGAATTTCAGTGACGTCGATCTGTGTTTGAAAGCAAGAGAGAGTGGCTATCGTATTGTACTTTCTCCAGATGTTAAAATACTTCACCATGAGTCATTGACCCACAGTCGGCGAATCCCCAGAGGAGATTTTGAGAGGGCAAGCATTAAATGGAGTAAGTGGCATACTTTCGATGGTGATCCCTACTTCAATTCCAACCTGTCATATATGAATCCTTTCCCAAGTTATAAAACTTCATCCAGGGATAACCCAAGTCGATTGAACAAGGATTTATTAAAACGATTACCAAACAAAGAAATAATCGTACTTCCCGAGGATTTAGATTAGCTTGCTCAACTTACGGTTTCATTATTTTCTAATTTTCGATTGGAACTGTCTTGAATATCACGTCAAAAGATTCTCGGGCAGAATATGACCTGAGGCTATTACCCGGAGGGTTAAATAAAGACTCAAACACGTATACCCTGACGTTTCCATCAGAAGATAAATCGGATCCATTGCGTTCTATATGACATGTCTTAGCAAGTATTAGAATAAATATGTTTGGAATTTATTCTCCCAATATTTTCGTGGCAGAGGCTAGGTCATGATTTCTGTTTCAATCGTCAGCCACAATCAAAATGCACTTGTCAATCGTTTGCTTCACAGTATTTCAGAGTATGAGGACCATCATCAGCTTGAAATCTTGGTTACAGAAAATCATGATGACTGGTTAGCGATTGATGTAGGGTATTCAGGCTTAACTCCAATAATCCATCGGAATTCCAATCCAATCGGCTTTGCCCAAAATCAAAACCGCGCCTTGCGAAGTGCCCGCGGGGATTATGTGTGTATTCTCAATCCGGATGTCGTTTGGGTAGAGCCAGTATTCGAATCGCTAATCAATCTTATTGCCAATGGACCGTTCGATATTCTTGCTCCGTTGATTGTTGATACGGCAGGAGAGGTGCAAGATTCTTTCAGACGACTTCCAACTCCAGTTGAACTCATCAAGCGCCGGCTCCTGGGTATCACGACCGCACATTATCCATTTACGAAAGGTGAAACCTTCTCGCCGGATTGGATTACGGGCACGATGATGTTCATGCGTACAACGGTCTTTCAACAGTTAGGGGGATTTGACGAGCGCTACTACATGTACTTCGAGGACGTTGATTTCTGCTGCCGAGCGAGATTGGCCGGTTTAAGAATCGGAGTGGATACAAATATCAATATTATCCATGATGCACAACGGGAGAGTAGAGGTATAAATAGATTTCTGATCCGGCATCTAATGAGTGCTTTGCGGTTTTTCACCTCTCCCGTATTCCGGCAGATTCGTAGTTTTGGTGAATCGAAATGACCGTGTCACGAATTCATATATTTATATGCATACAGTCCAAGACTTCTTTGACGTAGTATTGTTTCCTTATCCGTATGGGGTATTGTCGATATGGACGATTACCTACGATAAACCAGTATTTCGAGTGAGATGCAGCTATAGATCTTTCCAACATGTATGGGCTTATCCCATAATAGAACTCTTTATATTTACGATATCCAATCTACCTCTCGAGCCTCATATCCCGCCAATCGATGGATGTATATATATAAATGGTTCTCGAGAGATGCATATAACAACACATTAAGAACTAGAAGTTATTTAAGCACCACACTTGCCTTGGATCTGAATGGAGGTTGTAAAATAGTATACAATGATTGATGGCCTCATTGTCAAATGCCAAGCAAATTAGGACCATTGGGTCACATGGAAGGTTGGGGTACAGATTGTTGGTGAGAGTTGGTTTGGTAAGTTTAAATGTTTTTGAATCCTATTTTCGCTTAAACGCTGTTATAGGTGATTCTTTAGTCTGCGCGTGAAACTTTTCGAGTAATCTTGATGTGCGACACAACCAGATAGATTTCGTTAATGATGGAGACCCTAATGGAGATGGAAGAGTTTCTTTCTATAAGAATATTCCTCAGAAGATGGCCCGTTATTCTCATTGTGGTTTTGATGGGGGTTATTCTTGGTTGGGTAGCGAGTGTTTATCGAGATCCTCTTTATAAATCGGAAACCGTTATTGCTGTCAATATCCATTACGGAATAACCGAATCCCTGGAATTACTTGTAGAGGATCGCGCGCTGAGTCGAGTTGTATCGTTTATCCAGAGCGACAATCTCCTTCAAACTGTTATCGATCGACTTCCCGACACGATTCGCACTCCGCGGGAATGGTCTAGCCCATCTGATTTGCGCGACTCGATCCAAATAGACCAGCGCTTGGCCGAGTGGGGTCTAGTTGTGTTCGATTCGGATCCGCAAGTAGCTGCCAATGTATCGCAGACATGGGCGGATGTCTCTCTCGAGAAACTCGAGGAGGCCAAAACACATGCTTGGCGTGCTGCCGGGATGCTTGATGGGTTACTTGATGTTACGTGCGAATCCGCTGTGAATACTGACTCTACCTATCCAGGACAAATTTGGCAATGTCAGGTATCATCGTTGAAGGTCGCACCTGAAGATCTTGAAGGTAGCCTGCAAACAGAGTTGGAATTGAGTCATGGCGTATTGCCCAATATTACCTACGAACTTATCCATGAAGCTAACTTACCGGAGACACCAATTTTGTGGATAAGGGGATTATTAACTGCATGTGGTGGTCTTGCTGGATTAATCCTGGGGAGTTTGGCAATCCTCTTGTATCCACGAGAAAGAGTTAGATTGGATGAAGTTAGCTAGATATGTCTTTGCAACCTCGGTCAGGTGAAATTTCCATTGCATAAGGGAATGAGTTTTGTGGAAAGTGTCGTGGCAACCTTAGAACATTCGAATTTGAAACAGAAGCTCATACACTCTCTTTGGATTCTCCTATTGATCTCCATTCCATTTACAAGTTCTCCTTTAGTTGCATTTTTTACGGGTGGTGGTCCGGTGAGTCCATTGGCGGGAATTC
>Ga0307430_1000824_pt1 | contig 24993 bp, 24 predicted proteins | sample SalMarWE160130MG_FD_202159 | JGI IMG/M metagenome (GOLD analysis project Ga0307430, IMG submission 202159) | Salt marsh sediment microbial communities from the Plum Island Ecosystem LTER, Massachusetts, United States - WE1603-130 | ecosystem: Environmental > Aquatic > Marine > Intertidal zone >...
TTGGACTCTATCCGCTTTAGAGCTTGGGCTTCCATTTCTCCCTCCTTTGTGAACTATTGTAAATGAAAATATCTCTTCTAACAACCCTAACCGGACAAATGTCCTAACTGTAAATTAGTTAAAAAAACATTGAAAATCTGTGTTAATCTGTGTAATCTCGTGGTTGCTATTTGGGTTGTGGGGCTTTGTGTTCTCTGTCTCTTTGTATGAGATAATCTGGGAGTTGGGAGTGGTATTTTAAATCCTGAGAATCTGCGTAAATCTGCGTCCCATTTGTCATTCGGTTTTACTAAATCTAACCTGGTTTCTTCCTTCCTTTTTTGCTCTATATAGTGCCTTGTCAGCTACTCTAAAAACACTATGCAACGGTTGGGTCTTGCCATGCCGATGCGAAATTCCTGCAGATATAGAAATCTTTATTCTTTTTTTTCCCGCTTTCATGGAAGTCTTTTTGACTTTTTTTCTGATTAATTCCATCATCATTTTTACCTTTGTCGTGCTCTGATGAGGAAAAAAGATCACAAACTCTTCTCCGCCATAACGGCAAACTATGCCATCGGGAACTACTTCATTTGTCAGTATTCGGACCAGCTGAATCAATACTTCGTCTCCGGCTCTGTGACCGTATTTATCGTTGACATTTTTGAACCGGTCAATATCAATGATTGCAATTCCAAAAGGCGGAGTTGTATCAACCTTGGTTTGTTCGTCAAGAATACGTTCACAGTGACTGCGGTTATAGACCCGAAGCAGAGGGTCATAGGATGCTCTGTGCTCTATCCTTGCTAGCCAGTGTATGAAAACTCCGATTACGAGGAATAGCGGAGCCACGGCAAATATGTAAGAATCGAAAAGAAGAATTTCCGCCCTTAAGTTACCGAAGTACCAGCCACCGCCAAAAAACAGAGCCATTCCTCCCAGTACTCCTCCGAGAAAAAATTGGCGTTTTAATACGAATATGGAAACAATTAGAGTTGAAAATGCTAATATTCCGGGAATCAGGGTTAACCATATGTTGAGGTCATTTTTACGAAGAGCTTCCAGGGAAGCCATTTTAAAAGGCACTTTCCAGAAAAGATAGAGGAAGACTATTTCGATAAGCAGTCCTGCAATGGTAATTCTCTTTGTCCATCTATACTTTAAAAATGTCGGCAGCAAGGTACTCAGGAGGATTCCTATAAGCATCATAAGATAAATGCCCGGAATAAAACTATCCGATGCCGGCAGTGAAAAAATTCCGGCAGTACTAAAAAAAGAAAAAGCCAGAGCGGATAAGCCGGTGAGATGACCTGCAAGGAAAACTTTTAAATTGTGAATTCGAGGATAGGAAAAATAACCAACTGAGATAGCTCCTGCGCCTGTCAGGATACCTATATACGAAAACAACTTTGTGAATGTAGCTGGACTAAACTTTTGCGGGAGGAAACCGGAAAGCCAAAACCCGCACCACAGCATTACCAATCCAAGAGCAAATACTACAACCCCCCATTTGCTTTCATATATATGCCCTTCCATAGAAGGCTTATCGTAAAGTTCCTTATCTGTTTTTTTTCGCATGGGTTTTTAGTTTCCTCAATAAGAAAAATAGGAATATTTAAGTAAATAGTCAAGGGAAACAAAATCAAATGAGATATTTTTTTACAAAAAAGTAAGGAATAAATTTGAAGGTGCAAAGAATCCCCCCTTGACAAAAGAAGAAGAATCCTTATCTATTCATATGGGTTTTGTGGTCCCGCCTTTTTAAAGACTTAAAATATTATTAATCAAAAATCCCCCGTAAATTATTAGAAAGAATAAAAAAGGAGTTGTTGTGAATGAAATAGCAAAGGAAATGAATAATGTTCTGAAGGCAAAATCGCCGACTATTTTCTCCCTCTTGAGTGATTTCGGTAAGGAAATATACATGCCAAAAGGTATAATCTCTCAGACCGCGGAAGCGAAAATGCATGCTTACGAGTGTAATGCGACAATTGGTATTGCAAAGGAAAATAGGGGTCCTATGTATCTCAGTTCGATAGATAAATTTTTTAACAATCTAACTCCTTCTGAAATTTATCCTTATGCGACTCCTTTTGGTCTTCCTGAGCTAAGAAAACTCTGGCAGGAAAAGATTATTTCGGAAAATAATCTGGATGCTAAAAAGATAAGCCTTCCCATTGTTACCCATGCTTTAACTAATGGTTTAATGTTAACGGGTGATCTTTTTATCGACGAAGGAGACGAAATATATATACCTGATAAGTTGTGGGGTAATTATAAATTGATTTATTCTGTGAGATATAAAGCCAATATCGTAAATTATGATTTCTTTAATTCTTCCTTTAAAGGTTTTAATGTTGTTGCTTTAAAGGAAACTTTAAATAAATCTGATAAAGAAAAAGCTGTATTGCTGTTCAATTTCCCGAATAATCCAACCGGTTATACTCCGACGGAAGAAGAAGCTGATGCGATTACAGAGGTTATACTTGACCTGGCTAAAAGTGGAAAGAAAATTCTCGTTGTGGTCGATGATGCTTACTATGGACTTTCTTTCGAAGATGGTTTGCTTGAAGGTTCTCTTTTTTCAAAATTCGTAGGATTACATCCTAACATTGCAGCGGTAAAACTCGATGGGTTTACTAAAGAATTTTACGTCTGGGGTTTTAGAATTGGATTTCTAACTTTTGCCGATTACCCTCAAAACAAAGAAGCGTATGAAGTCATGGAAAAGAAAACCGCGGCTGCCATTAGATGTTCTATTTCCAACTGTTCTCATCCTGCGCAATCTATATGTCTAAAGGCGCTCGGTGAAGGTGATTATAAAAAGGAGAAAGAAGAAAAATATAAAAAATTAAAAGCTCGAGCAGAAAAAGTAAAAGAAATAGTTTACGATGAGAAATTCTCAAGTCTATGGGATGTGTATCCTTTCAACTCGGGATATTTTATGTGTTTAAGGCTAAAAGGTGTTGACAGCAGTAAAGTAAGGGAACATGCGCTTAAAGAATATGGAATAGGAACCATCTCTATAGGTACCCGAGATCTGCGAATTGCTTTTTCTTCTGTTGAAATTAACAAGATTGAAAAACTTTTCGATTATTTAGCCGGGTCTATAAGAGAACTTAAAAGTTAATTTTAAGACCATGCGGGTAATTTCCAGCTTTATAATTTTTTCACTCTATCGGATATCCGGCAGATGTAGAATTCTCCTTTAATACCAGTTTTTTCTTTATACTCTTTACTCACTCTTTCTATTATTTCTTCCTGCGATTTTTGTTCTATCAATGCAATTACACATCCGCCGAACCCCGCTCCAGTCATTCTTGCCCCGTAAACATCATCCGATTTTAAAAATGCTTTTACCATAATGTCCAGTTCTTTACAGCTCACTTCGTACAGCTCTTTAAGTGAGTTATGAGATTGTACCATTAATTTTCCTAGTTTATCCAGGTCTCCTTTTTCTAAAGAATCTACAGCCTTCTTTACTCTTGCATTTTCGAATATAACATGCTCACATCTTCTTGCTAATACTTCCGGAAGGTTCTTTTTGTGTTTTTCGAATTCTTCTTTATTGATATTGCTCAGATTTTTAACGTTTTTACGTTTTAGATACTTTTTTAATATTTTCAAGCCCTCATTGCATTCGGCGTGTCTTTTGTTATAAGCTGACTTTGCCAGCCCTCTCCTGATTTTTGTGTTGCCTATGATTATTACTTTATCCCTTATATTATGGAAAGGAATCAGCCTGTGTTCCAGTGTGTCACAATTCAAGAATAAAGCGTTGTTTTTTTTACCGAAAGTTATAATATATTGGTCCATTATCCCACTTTTTACCCCGATGAACTCATTCTCTGCTTTCCTGCACAAGATAGGAATCCTTTCTTCTTCAATGGTTTCTCCGGATAGCTCCAATAAAATTTTCATTGTCAGGACTTCAATTGCAGCGGAAGAAGAAAGTCCGCTTTCTACGGGAATGTTCCCTTCAAAAATTATACCCGCACCGCAGAGTTTGATGCCTTCTTTTTCCAGTACCCAGGCTACACTCAGAGGGTAATTTGCCCAGTCTTTTTTTTCTTCATGTTTAAGTTCATCAAGAGAAGCCACAAATTTCCTGGAAAAATTCTTTGATTTAAGGTAGATCTTTCTATCTTTTCTTTTTTTTGCCATGGCGAGTATACTAAGGTTTATGGCAACCGGTAAGACGTATCCACCGTTGTAATCCGTATGTTCGCCTATAATATTAACTCTTCCGGGCGCATTGAAGATATGTGTCCCTTTCGTATTGCCAAATGTTTTTTTGAATTCTCTTTTAAGATTTTCAACTCTTGTTTCTAAAAATTTATCTTTTACCATAAAGTTTTTCAATTGTTTTTCTCAACTCTTTTGCTTTTTCTTCCGGGGAAGTCGGATTGCCGTGTGTCCAGGAGCCTGTCTCGGAGCTGGCATTAAATTTTTGTGTTTTCTCGTTTCTGAGTGGCGGATAAAATTCAATATGGAACTGATAATAGGAATAATCTTTTTTATCTGTTGGCTTTTGATGAAAACACATCATATATGGAAAATCTCTGTCGAATAAATTATCATATGTGCTAACGATTCGCTTGAGAGATTGACCTAAGTGTTTTTTTTCTTCTTCATTTAATTCGTCAATAGAGAGTTTTTTTTGCCTTGGAATAATAAAAACCTGGTAGGGATAATCAGCAAAGTAAGGGACAAAAGTCACAAAGGAATCATTTTCATCAACAATTCTTTTTTTCTGTTTTAACTCCTCTTTAAGAATTTCAAGATAAAGGTTTTTATTTTCCTTTTCAAAGTACTCCTTGCAGGAGGAAAGTTCCATTTCTATTTTTTTGGGAATAAAAGGGAATCCGTAAATCTGACCGTGCGGATGAGTTATTGTTACCCCGACTTCCTTCCCTCTGTTTTCAAATATGAAAACATATTTTATAAAATCTCTATTACCCATTTCTATGTATTTATCAACCCAAAGATCGATTAGTTTTGTAATGTTATCAAATGGAAGTTCTCCAAGAGAACTTTTATGTTCCGGAGAGTATAGAATTACTTCACACTTACCATAGGATTTCGCGTTTTTAAAAATTGAAGAATGTGAAGGTTCGATTTCGGGGGGGGTAGGGCTTAGAATTGGCCAGTCATTATCATAAGGAAGGACTTCATATTCGTCCTTAATTTTATCTGATCCCGGACAGAAAGGGCAGTATTCTTTTGGCGTAAGAGGTCTGTTTTGTCTCTCGCTTGAAACCATAACCCACCATTTAAGTACAGGATTCCATCTCAATTCATACATCGATTTTTCTTTAATTTTCCCCCTTTAAAACATAATAGTGTTTACTATATAAAATTCTTCTGCTAATTAGGTATGGGCTAAAGGTGCTAAACTCTGTTTATTATACGAAATATAAAAAAAAAATCAAGAGAAAAAGGATAAGAAAAAGGATAAGAATAAGGAGCTTATTAGCCTAAGGATTCGGCTTGCTTCTGTAATTCAATTAATTTTGTGGAAATTTTTCTGGATATTTGTCTTTTCTCCAGAAAACCGAGAACTTTATCTTTAGCTGAAACAACGGGTAAGTATTCGAGATTATATCGGCTTAAAATTTCTAGTACTTCCACCATAGGTAAATCCGGTGAGGCTTTTGCTATAACAGGTTCCATTAAGTCGTAAGCCAACAGGAACGAATCTAATCCTCTTGTCGCGAGGGAATTTTTTATATGATCGACAGTGATAACACCCAGTAATTTTTTATTTTTATCTACAACCGGATAATATAGATTGTCCGTTTCGCTAAAAGTTTTCAATATTTCAGTTAGTGACACATTTTCATAAATCAAAGGAATGGTTGTATCCATAATGTCTTTTGCTTTACTTTCTCTTATTATGTCCTCTTCGGTAATATTCAAGCCTGCTTCACCGGCTCCCGTTATTGCTATTCTCATTGCCAGAGGTCCCACAATTTGAACGACAAAGGTTGTAGTTGTTATAATTACGACTATCGAATCCCCAATTTCTCCCGGAAAACGTTGTGATGCAAGTATTGACAAACCGATTGCTACGCCAGCCTGACTAAACAGGCACCAGGGTAGATATTTTCTAACCGTTTTAGGAGCTTTTGATATTCTTGCTCCTAAATTTGCTCCCAGTCCTTTGCCTAATGTTCTTCCAATCAGATATACAATAGCAATCAGGATTATCGGGAGAGTCAGGTTTTCCAGGTTTAATTTAGCCCCGAAAAAAGTAAAAAACAGGATGTAAAGAATTGGCATCAGTTCATTAGTTGATTCAAAAACTTCTTTGCTTTTTCTTGGAAGGAAATTGGTCGTGAAAACTCCCGCCGCCATAGCCGATAAAAGTATATCGCATTCTACTAATTTTGAAATGCCGAGGATTAGCACAATTATACCGAGTGAAAAAGTAATTATTCCGTATTTATCACTGATTTTCCTCACAATTAAAGATAAGAACAAGCCTCCGAGAACTCCTATCCCAACCGAACCACCAATTTCGTATAAGATATGGAGAAAGATTGAAGATATTGCTGTTGCACTCGTGCCTATAATTGCAAAAGTGATACTTGAAGCAAAAGCAAATAAAACGAGACCCAGTCCATCATCCAATCCCACGATCCCCAAAATGGTTGTGGTCAAAGGACCTCGTGTTTTATATTCCCAGAGAACGTCAGTCGTAGCTGCAGGAGCAGTCGCAGAGGCAATTGAACCGAGCAATAAACCTAATGCCCAGATGAAGCTTGTGTTATCAAAAAATAAATTGCCGACCAGGACCACAAGAAGGGTAACAAGGACAAAAGCGAGAAGCCCTTCCGAAAGCAATATGTTGATAAATTGTTTGCCATATTTTTCGAAAATCTCCTTTTTTAACTCTCCTCCAATTAGAAAGCCTGTGATTCCCAGTACGAAAATATTAAAGAAAGAAAATGAAGAAAGTATTTGTTTGTTTATGATTCCTAAAACAGAATCACCAAGAAAAAAACCAATTATAATAAAAGCGATAACCTGAGGTATTCTAAATTTTTTAAAAAGGCGCGATCCGGTTGTCCCCAACAAGATCGTTAACCCTATAAGTATTAAAATGTTTAGTTTAGATTCAAATACCATTCTGTTTTCAGGAGCTTAGAATCCCATAAATTTCCTTTTCGTTCGTAGCTTTAATTAATTTTTTTCTGACTTCATGGTTCTTTAATTTTGAAACGATAAGAGAAAGAAATTTTATATATGATTTATGTTGTCCCTCACCGGCAACTATCATTACAACTATCTTAACAGGAACATCATCAATTGTTTCATAATCTGTTATACTCTGTTTGCTAATGCCTACTGTCACAATTAAGTCTTTGATGCCTTTGATTCTTACATGTGGTACGCCGATCCCAAGACCGATTCCGGTACTCATTAATTTTTCTCTATAAAATATAGCTTCTTTTATTTCTTTCCTGTTGCCTAATTCTCTATTCATGCAAATTGAATCTATTAGTTCAAGCAGAACTTTTTCCTTCGTTTTACTTTTAAGAAAAGAAATTAATTTTTTGTCTATGTAATCTTTCAGTTTCAATGTTTCCCTCCAAAAAAAACTAAAATCCAGAACTCCACACCCTGAATTTTTTAGCTATAGAGTGCGCAAAGATTTTGATTGTTTTATTAATATTTTTCCCTTGAAACAATTTAATCCTTTGTGTTTTTTGCCTGTCCCGTAGGGAGAAATCGGCCGTACGGGGTGATCTTTGTGATTTATACTATTTATTATAAAAAAATGCGTCAGGGAGGTCTTGAACCCCCGACCCGCGGATTAAGAGTCCGCTGCTCTGCCAACTGAGCTACTGACGCATCTGGGTGAATGAGGGGATTCGAACCCCCAACCCCTGGAGCCACAGTCCAGTGCTCTAACCACTTGAGCTACACTCACCACTTTATATACGCCTGGAGGGACTCGAACCCCCAACCATCGGATTAGAAATCCGATGCTCTATCCAGTTGAGCTACAGGCGCTCTCGGGGTGAGTGGATTCGAACCACCGACCCCCTGCTCCCAAAGCAGGTGCGCTAACCAGGCTGCGCTACACCCCGCAATTATTCACAAAGATTTTTTAATTTTTCTCTGTTCCTTTCAATATAATCAAAGACTTTTTCCAGAGCTATCTTTCTATGACTGATACTGTTCTTCTCATCGGCGCTCATCTGTCCAAAAGTTTTATTATATCCTTCGGGTAAAAAAATCGGGTCATATCCAAAACCCTTATTTCCAATCTCTTCTTCAGTAATTTTTCCGCTTACTTTTCCTTCAAAAAACTCAAACCAATCTTCACTTATAACTAAAGTGATTACTGTCTTAAAATAAGCTTCTCTATTATTTTTTTTCTTTAGTTCTAAAAGTAACTTTTTCCTGTTGCTTTCATCCCCTCCTCCTCCATATCTTGCGGAATAAACTCCGGGTTTACCGCCAAGGGCTTCTACAAATAACCCGGTGTCCTCTCCTATTGTACAGATATTGGTTTTTCGGAAATACTCAAGAGCTTTTTTAAAGCTATTATCCCGTAGGGTATTTCCGTCCTCCAATATATCAAGATCAAGTGCCATGTCAATAGGACTTAATATTTCTATCGAGTCCTTACAAATTTTTTTTATTTCCCTAACTTTACCTCGATTCTTCGAAGCAACGAGCAATCTCATTCAACGGTTATTTCTGACCCTACCACCCAGGCACCTCTATATGAAGCACTCAGCTGATTCTTATATTGTGTTGCTTCATATTTGTTAATAAAGTTCCCTACGCGAACTTTGTAATACGGAGCAACATACTGGACATATACACTTCTGCCCAGTGAGCCGCGTGCTCTGTCTGCCACGCCGTTTGCCTGCATTTCACTATTGTAGGCTCCGATTTGAACTCTGTAACCTTGCCTTGTTGCTGATTCACTAATAACAGGTGTTGTCTCTTCTTCTAATTCATCAAGAAAAGAAGTGGAAGATTCATCTGTAGTAGCTTCTTCGAAGAAAATAGAAGAAGTGTCTATTTCTTCCGATGAGATTTCTTCGAATATTGTTTCGCCCAGAGGGACTTCATCCGTTACTGACTGTTTTTTTGCACACCCTGCCAGTAAAAAGATTACAAAAAGCGCTACAAGGTAATATTTCATAAGTACCTCCATTTATTTGTACTTGTTTGGGAGTTGTTCAACAATTTCCTTTAACTCTTGTGCATCTGCTTTGGGTATAATTAAAGTCGCATTCTTTGTTCTGACCACTACCATCTTGGATATATCTTTGCCTACAATTATACCATTATCTGAATAAAATATATTATCATGGCAATTTATTGCAAGGACTTTTCCTTTCTTAATGTTCCCTTTGCTATTGGGAGATTCGATACGCTCAAGAGATGTCCAGGTTCCCACATCATCCCATATAAAGTGTGACTCAATAAGTACTACTTTTTCGCTTCTTTCCAATACGCCATAATCTATAGAAATGGGGACTCCTTTTTTATAAAGGATTTTTATATTTTCTTTGGTAGGGTTTTTTCGAAGAGCCTCTATATATTCCGAAATTTCTGGACGGGATTTTTTTATTTCATCAAGTATTGTCTCTGCCTTCCAGAGGAAAATACCGCTGTTCCAAAGGAAATTTTTACTTTTTAAATAATCACTAGCCGTTTTGATTTTCGGTTTTTCGGTAAACCTTTTTGCTTTCATTGCGGAGTCTTCTAATTTCTGTCCTCTCTCTATATATCCATAGCCGGTTTCCGGTCTCGAAGGTACAATTCCATAAGTTACAAGATATTCTTTTTCTGCCCACTTAATCCCTTTTTTAATGGTTTTTAGAAATTCTTCATTATCAGAAATCCAATGATCAGAAGGAAGAACAAGCATCATGGCTCTTTCGTTTTCTTCTAAAAGTTTTGCAGCCGATAATGCAATTGCATAAAGAGTATTCATTCCCCTTGGTTCCACCCAGATGTTTTCGCATGGGAAACCAAATTTTTTTATCTCCTTTTTTAATTTTGGAGTAGTAATCACTTTGATCTTTTCTAAAGGTGTAAGCGCTTCTATTCTCTTTCTTGTTTGAACTATAAGAGGTTCATCTCCAACAATAGGAAGAAACTGCTTTGGCTTTTTCTCGGTAGAAGCGGGCCAGAACCTTGTCCCTCTGCCCCCTGCCATTATTACTGTATAAATCATTCCTTTTCCTTTTCTATGCTGGAAACTTCCTCAAGTTGGAAGCTGACTTTACCTGCTTTGAGTTTGCTTTCAATCTTTACAGGTATATGTTGGGGGTCAATAGAGACCCAGATTTTTACTGGTTCCTCCGAGCCAAAAATTTTCCCCTCTTTAATCTGGGGACTGAGTAGAAAGGTTCTAAATTTCCCCATAGGAACTGTGGTCCACTGTAACTGTGAGACTGGAACGATCATTTCCTGGTTTTTCCCTGAGGAATGGAAAGGCACTTTTAAAGTGTCTCCTGGAAGGAAGGTTTGACTGCGCATCCAGTAAAGAGCCGCAAAAATATCTTTTGCCTCCGGTATCTTCTCCGTTCTTCTGCCATCTGTATAAAAAACCGAATCTTCGGTAAAGAGGAGAGAAACTTCATTACTGTATTTTCCTTCATTAATATTTTTTGTAAAAGAGAATGTAGAAAATGTAGTTGTGTCTACAAATGATTTATAATAATCGTCTATTCTATAAACTATAGAAAACGCTTTCTCGGTTTTTTGGATGCATTCTATTATGTAAGCAGGTTCTTCTTCAAATTTTCCTTCTCTTATTTCCATAAAAGAATGTCCGGCTCTTAAAGGACCAAAATAAGCCCCATAGGTCAGCCGTTCGCCGGTTGGGAAAGATAAATAGATAGCCAGTATAGAGTATAAAAGCATTGGTAAAAATTACCTTTCGGCGGGTTTGTATCCCAAACGATAAAAAGGATTGACTATGCTGGAACATACATTTTTTACATGAGCAGAAACTCTTTTTAAGTGTCTCACTAAGAGCGCGTATATGATTCCTTCTTTGCTACTTAAACTGCTGTCTTCTACTAAGATTTCCAGAAGGTCCTGACATTCTGCGATGAGTTTGGAAAGTCTTTTCATTACATCTGTGCCAAGCTTTTCGTCCTGTTCATCATAAACTTTTATGGTATCTTTAAAGTGAGTCTGGAGTTTTCCTTCTAAAATTTTTATCTTTTCTATATATTTACCTTTTAAAGGCTTAGGATATTTATGGGAAATCTCAATTAAATTTTTAGAATAGTCTCCTATTCTTTCTATATCCACAACTATGGTTACTAAAACCAGAGAAGGAGTAATGTCCTGGCTTGGATTAATGGAAAGGTGCTCCAATATTTTTTTTCTAACATCTATCTCCAGAGCGTTTAATTTCTTATCAATCGCGTATATATCTTCTTTTTCTTTCTCTTTCTCAATGACAATCCTCATCGAATACTGAAACATATTGTACGATATTTCAAGCATATCTGATACAATTTTTCCAGCTTCTTCAATTAGTCCCGGACTATTTAAAATTTTCGAAAGCCAATTAAACATTTTACCTCCCGATAACAAATATCGCAACTACAGGCATAACTATGAATATAGCAATTATATAAATAAATGCAAGTAATCTTTTTCTACCTGTTAATTCTCCCATTTTTTTTGCCAAAGAAATGGGAACAACTCTTAAAGGATACCAAACCATAATGCCGAACACGTTAAAAATAGAATGGCAGAGTGCTACTATTATTGCGTTAACATTTCCGGTAACAAGAGCCGCCAAAATAGTCGTTACTGTCGTCCCCAGATTCGCGCCGAGCGTATAAGGAAATATTTTTTCGATTGTTGTTAGTTGGGTGCCAACTAATGTAACAGCCAGGGATGTGGTTATCGAACTGGACTGAACAAAAGCAGTTAATCCCAATCCAAGAAGACCGGCAGTGAGGGCATTTCTGAAAAGATAATGATCAATAAGAGCTTCAAACCGTTCAGCGGAAGCTCTCCTCAAAACTTTGACAAAAAAAGTTATGGCAGTAATAACGAGAATTAACGATAGAAAGGCTGAAATTATGTAGTGCTCGCCAAACAAATTCATTATTCTGCCCGAAACAGGGTCAATTATAAAATCTAACGGGGAGTTAAAAGACAGGCCTTCTTTGCCCAATAGAAAATTGGTGAGAAGTAATGAGAGGCGTTCAATGGGGTGAAATAATATCTCGATGGGCAGGAAAACTATGACTGACAAAATATTAAAAATATCGTGTACAATTGCTGCCGGGAGAGCCTTTGAAAATTCTTTTTCTACAGAGAAGTGTCCAAAGGAAGTGATTAAACATGTGATCGTTGTACCAATATTTGCTCCCATTATAATAGGAATTGCATTAGTTACTGTTATTGTGCCTGCAGCAACAAAACCAACGGTAATAGAAGTTGTAACAGAGCTGGATTGGATTACTGCTGTGGCAAGCAGTCCGATAAATAAACCCGTAAAGGGATTGCTTGTAGTACTTATCAACATTCTTGCGAATCCTGTCCCGAAGCCCTTAAGAGAAGAGCTCAGAAGTTCTATTCCCAATAAGAATAGATACAGTAAAAATAAAGAAAACAAGCCGTCAGACAATACATTTGTTACTGGCTTGCGTTTATGGAATTGCAACGCTTCTAACTCCTAAAGAGATATTGAACTCCCCGGGCAGGACTCGAACCTGCAACATCCTGATTAACAGTCAAGCGCTCTTCCTTTGAGCTACCGAGGAATGATGATAACATAATAAGAAGAATTATTTTGTCAACCTGTGCGCACGATATCCTTTATTTCGTCTAAGTTCTCAAATTCATCGGATGCTCTTATTATTTCTATAGCTGTAGGTCCTCTTCCTGGACCGATCAAAAGGACTTTTTTACCTCGTCTGCTAAGAAAATGTATTAAAGGTTCAAAATCGCTATCTCCGGTTATAATAACAATTTCATCGACATAGGATGACATAGAAACGATTTCTAGAGCCATTTCTACATCCATGTTAGCTTTCACTGTCCCGTCCGGTCTGTCTTTCGCCATTTTACTGAGAACTCTGTAGCCGGAAAGAGAAATAGCGTCGACTAATTTCAATCTGTTTTCGTCCATTCCTCTTATGGGAATGAGTGCCGTATATTTAAGTACTTCGCCATTCTCTGCTTTATATTTGTTGGTGAGATGTTCTTTTAATTTATCGTATCTTATCTCCGCGCCCTGCTTTTCGAAGACCTGCTGTATGTTTTGTACATCAATAAATACTGCAACTTTTTTCATAATTCCTCCTTTGTTGCATAACAATTCTAGTAATTGTTTTACTTAAAATTGTCTTTAAAACTTTCACTTTATCTCGAATCTTTCTCGCAGGATACCTTAATTTTTTAAGGGCAAGCAATCTAGATGCAAATATTTAATATTTTACCTACGATAAATATCCTTAAGTTTACAATGATATAAGCAATTTGGATTTGTCAAGGTAGGGATTTAATCTAAAATACTATGTGCTTGTTTGCCAAATTCTTATAAAGCATTTATCTTTTTAGATATTTATTCTCATAAATATTTACTCCCTGACACACTAATGAATTTTGATTTGTGTAATTCGTTATTTTTTTATTCATCTTTGAAATTTAATTTGTAATTTTCCATTTTAATATTTAATTTTTAATATGTTTTAGTACTTCTCCTATAAGGTAAAAAGAACCGGTTACAATTATTATATCAGAGCTCGAAGCATGTTTGATTACGCTTTTTATATCTTTTTCCGGGGAGCCAGTTGTTTCGGCCATTTCTATACCAATTTCCCGTATAGTTTCTTTTATTTCATCGAGTGGTATCCTTCTTGGGTAAGGTATTTCTGTGGGATAAATTTTCTTAACAACGGGTTTTATCTCTTTGAGCATTACTTTAATATCTTTGCCGGAGAGGCAGGAAAAAACAAGAAGGATTTTTTTATTAAAAACTTCTTGTATTGTTTCTTTTAAGGCTTTAATAGAGGCAACATTATGTGCGCCATCTAAAATTATATATGGGTTTTTTCTTATAATCTGAAAGCGTCCGGGTATTTTTAAATCCAGAAGAGCTTCATTGAGTTTTTCGTTGCTTAAATTTATTCCTGCTTTTCTACAGGCAGTGATTGAAAGGCAAGCGTTTAAAGCCTGAACTTTGCCTACAAGACCACTGGATATTTCCTCTTCGCCTAATTTGAAAATTGTCCGGGTTTTATCTAAAGAGAGTACTTTATAATTTTTTACAAATTCTATATTTCCTTTTACTTCTTTCTGTAAGATTTTTTCTACTTCTTGCTCTTGCGGAGCCGAAATATTTATTTTTTCCTTTCTTAATATCTTTGATTTTTCCTTTGCTATTTCTCCAAGTGTTTTTCCAAGAATTGCTGTATGGTCATAGCTAATAGATGTTATTATTGATATATCGGGATCAAAGACGTTTGTCGCATCCAGTCTTCCTCCAAGTCCGACTTCGAAAATAGAATAGTCAACGTTTTCTCGCGCGAATAACAAAAAAGCCATAGTTGTTAAAGTTTCAAATACGGATATATCAGTGCTTAATTCCGAAATTTCTTCTATAAGAGAAGTGAATTTAACTCTAGAAATAAGTTTTCCGTTTAGTCTTATCCTTTCTCTATAAGAAAGCAAATGAGGGGAAGTAAAGAGACCGGTACTGTAACCGGCTTTCCTGCAAATTGATTCTATTATATGAGCAGTTGACCCTTTGCCTTTTGTCCCTCCTATCAAAAAACCTTTTAATCCTTTATGGGGATTGCCGAAAAGCTTCAAGTGTTTTCTAAAATTCTTTAAGGAATTTTTGTATTTTATGCTGTCTTTTTTTTCTCTGTCAATTAAGGAAGATAGATAATTCAGGGCCTGGGGATAATTCAACTTGAACTTTTTATACTCCGAGTAAAATCCTTTCTTTCATTTCAGATACAGCGCTTTCAATTCCGACTATAAGAGACCGGGCAATTATTGAATGACCGATATTTAACTCACTAATTTCTTCGATTTCGGCGATATAACCAACGTTCCGCAAGTTCAAACCATGACCGGCATGAACCTCAAGACCCAGCGTTATGCCTACTTGTGTGGCTTCCTCAATTTTTCTTAATTTGTTCTCGGAAGGATTTTCACACCAGCTTCCGGTATTTAATTCAACAGCATCAGCACCAAGTTTACAGGAAAGCTCCACTATCTCTTTGTCTGGTTCTATGAAGAAAGTAACTCTTGTCCCGGAGTTTTTAAACTCCTCGGTGGCTCTCTGGACTTCTTTTAAAACTTTTCTAAGGTTAAGTCCTCCCTCGGTAGTTATCTCTTCTTGTCGTTCGGGTACAAGGCAGACCCAATCAGGTTTAATAGATTTTAGAAAAGCTCCGATTTCTTTATCCAGAGAACATTCTACATTAAGGTGAGTCTTTACAACATCTTTTAATATTCTTATATCTCTTTCTTTTATATGTCTTCTATCTACTCTAATATGACAGGTTATGCCGTCCGCCCCGGAAGATTCAGCCAAAAGGGCTGCCTCTACAGGGTCAGGATAAGTAACCCCGCGAATTTCCCTTACAGTTGCCACATGATCAACGTTAACGCCCAGTCTCATCTTCCGAATATAATTTCCTGTTGGTTTCCCTTAATCTTTTAATTAAGGATTTAACAAGATTGTAAAGCATTGGAGTTTCCTGCAATTTTTCCTCCAGTTCGACGACTTCCAGAACGGAAACCGTTGTATCTTCAATAGCTATGGCTGTCGCACTTCGCGGGTGTCTATCCAGTGCGCCCATTTCACCTAAAAAATCTCCCGTTTTCAAATCGGTTACCCATTTCCCTTTCTTTGTTATCCTTACTCTTCCCTGTCTAATCAAGAACATTTCTTTCGGTATATCGCCTTCTGAGATTAAAACTTCTCCTGTTTTGAAATGTCTTGTTTTGTCCATTATCTCTTCTTCGAAGGGGCCTTTTTCTCCCATTCAACCACTATAGGTGCAACTATATAAATCGATGAATAAGTACCAATTACGACTCCGACAAGCAGTGTTAAAGAAAAACCATGTAGTATTCTCCCGCCGAGGAAAAATAGAGATATAAGTACAAGTAGCGTGGTAAGAGAGGTTATTATTGTCCTCGCCAACGTCTGGTTTAAGGATGAATTTATGATTTCCGGGAAAGGCTTACCTCTCATCAATTTTGTGTTTTCTCTTATTCTATCCGAAATAACAATAGAATCATTTATTGAATAACCGAGTATAGTTAAGAGTCCGGCAATTATCGGAATACTGAACTCTACGTTAGCCATTGAAAGCACCGCTACTGTTGCCAGAAGATCGTGAACGAGAGCTATAACAGCTGCAACCCCGAAGCGATAAGTAAACCGGATCGAAACGTAAATCAGAATTCCTAACATACCCAATAAAACTACCCAGATAGCTCTTGTCTGAAGGCCTTTCGAAACTGTAGGACCGACAAGCTCCTGCCTCGGGAAATCGATTTTTCTATCGGAGAAATTCTCTTTTAAGTTACTCTTAAGTTTATTCAGTGAATTCTCATCGCTCTCCTGTACCTTTATCATGAAAAGATTCGCTTCTCTCTCCTTCTGTATCGTTGCTTTGTCGAAGCCACTTTTAGAGAGAGCGGCTCTCATTTCCTCGGAGGAAACAGACTCTCCTTCGAATTGTACGTCTAGAATGTAACCTCCTGTAAAGTCGACACCGTATTTGAGTCCACGATGCACTGTAAGTGAAATTAAACCGCTTAAGATAAGTACGCCTGAAAAAATATAGGTAACTTTTTTTACCTTTAAGAAATCATAATTCGGGTTTTTAAAGATGCTCAACATTGGCAGGCTTTTCAAACCTCTTAAAATCCAGAACTCAAAGAGATTTCGTGTTATAAAGATGGCAGTAAAGAAACTTGCGGCAAGCCCAATAGACAGAGTTACGGCAAATCCTTTTATGGCGCCAGTGCCAAAGTAGAATAATATGATAGCGGCAATAAAAGTTGTCGTGTTGGCATCCAAAATAGTAGAAAAGACTTTCTGATATCCACTTACTATTGCTGTCCTTATTGTTTTGCCGGATTTTAATTCTTCGCGTATTCTCTCAAAAATTAAAACATTTGCGTCTATTGCTGCACCAATTGTCAAGACTATACCTGCAATACCCGGCAGAGTTAACGTTGCCCTGAGTCCCGAAAGAACTGCCAATAAGAATATTAAATTCAAAATCAAAGCCAGGATAGCTACCAGTCCGCCTTTCAAGTAGTAAACAATGATAAAGATGAAGACAAGTAATGAGCCAAGAATTAAAGAACGTATTCCGGCTCTAATCGAGTCGTTTCCGAGAGATGCTCCAATTGAACGTTCCTCTATGATTTTAAGAGGGGCAGGTAGGGCACCGGCTTTAAGAATAATTGCCAGTGTTTTTGCCTCTTCCATCGTCGCATCACCCATAGTTATTTGTGATTTACCGTTTGGGATTCTTTCCCGTACAACTGGCGCGGATTGAACTGTACCATCCAGAACAATAGCTATCCGTCTATCTATATTCGCGCCGGTAATTTGAGCCCATTTTTTTCTTGATTCTTTTGTCATAGTAAGATCAATTCTATATCCTATAGGGTCATGTTGAGTTCCTACTCCAAGGGTCGCGTCAAAGATTGCATTTCCGGTCAGGAGAGGGTTTTTCTTTAGAATATAAAGAGGATAATATTTATATCCCTCAAGAACGACTTCTTTACCCCACTGGATAGTATCTCCAAAAGGTATTTGGTCTTTAAGTTGGGGGAGGTTTAAAAGATCCTCAATGTAGGATTTATATGGAGAAAGGATACCGTAAGCCCTGGCTGTAGGAGGAAAATAACTAAATATGTCAAAAGTATCTCCTTTTACAGTTTTAAGAGTGTTGTTTATCCGATTCAATATATCTTGCATCTCGCCTGGCTCTCGTACCAATTTAAATTCAAGTAGGGCTGTTTTTCCGATAATTTCTCTCGCCCTATCACGGTCAACCACTCCAGGAAGTTGAACCATTATGCGATCAGTACCTTGTTTTACTATTTGAGGTTCTGTCACTCCTAATTCATCAATTCTATTTCGGAGTATTTCAAGAGCCCTGTTGATAGCGCCTTTAACCTCTTCTGGTTTTAGTTTGGTTTTGTCGATTTCCATAACGAGATGCATTCCTCCTTGAAGATCCAAACCCAGATGTAGAGCTCGAGATTTAATTATCTTTTGTTTGGCTGGGGGAAGGCTACTGAATTCTTCTTTATCTTTCGAAAAGAACAAAAAAGAATAATGTAATTGCCATATCGAAACAGCTACAACAACGAAAATAAAAAACCATTTCCATTTTAGATTTTTCACTTACAACCTCCTAAGTCATGATGGATTGTTAGTCGTGTTTTAAAATTACTTGAATACTTCTTTTCCCGCTGCTATAATTTCATTCAAAGCATCTTTGAAATAATTTCTTTCATTTAAAACTTCCGGGTCTACCTGTTTTTTGTAATACCGCCAGGATTTTTTTATTTCCTCTCCAAGAAGTTGAACCAAATTCCCATCCCTTCTTCCCTGCTCAACTTTATCTTTGTGGTAAAGATAAATGTCCTTCACAAGAGATCTTCCCAATCTTTCTGCTTTCTTGTGTTTTCGATTTTTTTCAGGATCATCCGGGAAAGAAGGTTTCTCCACAACCAGTTTCTCTACAATTGGTGTCTCTACAATTGGTGTTTCTACAACTGGTTTTTCTGCAACCGGTGTATCGGTAAAAGATGCTTCCAAAATAGGTGCCTCTTTTTCAGACCCAATGTTTCTTCTGAAAATTTCTTTTACTTCGCTTACACTTGGTTCGAAATCGTTTTCTCTAAAAGGAGTAAGCTCTATATCAAGAGGATCCTTGTAAATAGTAAATACATTGGAACACTCAAGACATTTAACTGCACCCCCTCCAGAAGGAACATCCATGTCTGCCACTTCATATTTAGTCTTACATTTAGGGCACTCTACAACCATCTAAATCCTCCAGCATTTAAAATTTAATTAATAACAACAGAAAAGTAATAAAAAAAAACAAAAGGTCAAGGGTAAATTTTCTTATTTTCCCATTGACTTTTAATTTTCTCCAAATTTTCTATTATATAAGAACTTTCCCCGGGAAGAATTTCGAATATCGCGATTCCTTCATGAGCCGCCATAAACTCTATAACCGGTTCCCAGACTATTTTTCCTTCATAGGGAATAAGATGATCATCACTTCCTCTCATCATGGAATCGGATAAATGAAAATGTTCTATTTTGCTATCAAATATATCAAGAAATTTATTTAATATGTTTTCTTTTGCGCTGGCATGAGAGGTGTCGACACATATAGGTAAGTTGAATTTGTCGGATATAATCTGTAATTCATTGATACGGGAACCGAAATCGTCAGGAAAGGTGTTTTCTAATATTATCCTGGTGTCCCATTCATTCGCAAAGTCGATTAACTCGGCTAAGCTGGTAAAAGCTTCTTCGATATCTCCAATGCTTTTTCCCGGGTGGAGAATAACCTTGCGAATATTTAATCTTTTTGCAACTAGGATTACTTTTTCTACTTCTCTAAGAGATTTCATTCTCATCCATTCTTCAGTGTTTGCGATGTCAACCCATACTGGAGGATGCAGGGAAGCTGCGGATAGAGATGAGGTTTTCCTTAACATCGTTTTCAATTTCTTGATTTCTCCCTTATCCTCATAATTAAAATGTCCCTTTTCACACCTGATTTCCACAAATTTAAAGGAACTTTTTTCTATTATGTCTACGGCGGCAAAGACATCTTTATCATTCGATATAGTAGTAGATATTCCAAAAGCAAACATGCGAAAGATAATATAATTACGGGTTCGATTTGCGAGGGGTATAAAAAGAATATCCGATACCAAAGAACAGTTTTTGCTCGGGAGAACGCAGCGGTCCCTTGGCTTTCAAATAATATTTAAAAAAAGAGTAAAAGGTTCTGTTTTTTCCCTTTTTAAAAAAGTTGATTTCAGGACATATAAGGTAATAAACTTGTCTTGGATTATCGTTTGAGAGAGTATATTCTAATTTTATAGAACCCTGGCTGAAAGAATTGAACTTTTTTCCTGCCTCGATTATCAATTGATGTCTATAATAGGGTCTTGAATTGAGCCAGTCAACAAAGATACCCTGTGGATAGAATATGTAGTTGCCACTGAAATAAAAATCCTCCGAAAAACGATAAGCTGGATCCTTTATGTTAGAAAACACAAAGTTCAGCGCATTAAAAACGACCTTCCCACCCTCAAGTTCTCTATCGATTAAGTGTCTGCACCAGTGGTCTAAATAAAAAGAAAAATAGAAAGTTTTTGAATACTGAAAACCGAGAATTATTGAATAAGAGGAAAAAGCCGGGTCAAAAATCACTTTTCCTTCTTGCTGGGCCATCTCAAGATAAGAAGAATATTGCGCAAAAAAATCGGTTTCCCCTTTAATTCTAATCAGGTAAGTTCTCATCCCAATTGAGACATCTGTGTTATATATAGTGTCACTCGTGGGATAGTATCCAACAAACGTTTCTCCGCTCCCTTTAAGCGGAGCCGAAAAAAAAGATAATAGAATAAAAATCATTTGTTCTTAACTTTTTTAAATGACTCGTTTGCTAATTTATCTGCAACAGTATTTTTATCTCTTGGAATATGAGTAATTCTCCAATTTTTTAAACCTAATAATTTTCCTTTAGTTTTTACATATAATGATTTAAGTTTCTCGTCTTTTATTTTGTACATTCCGTTGATTTGGCGTGCCAGCAACTGACTATCGGTAAAAAAATGCACTGATGAAAAACTTGATTTTTTACATTCTATAATTGCTCTAAGTAAAGCTTTATACTCGGCTACATTGTTGGTTGTGTCGTCTATTCTTTCGGATATTCTTTTGATTTCGTTTTCCTGCTCGTCTAGAATTAAAACACCTATGCCGGAGGGTCCGGGGTTGCCTTTTGACGCCCCGTCTATGTAAACTTTAATTATTCTATCCATTTATAAATCAGGATTCTCCCACAGGATTGACAGGCAATTATTCTATTTCCCTTTCTGACTTCCGCAAACAATTGAGGGGGTATGGTTGAATGACACTCGGCACATTCGGAAATTTCTAGTATTGAGGCTCCGGTTCCGCGAGATTCTTTTATTCGGTTGTATTTCCGCAGTAAATTTTCATCCTTAAGTCTTGCAGCTATTCTTTTTCTTTCATCTTCCCTTATAATCAAATCCTCTTTTGAACCATCAAGTTGTTTTTTTAAAGCTTCTTTCTCTTTTTCGAATTCTTTTACCTTTTCTTCCATGATGCTTTCTGCTGTATCGACTTTCTTTTTTTCTTCGTCTTTTTCGAAATAGACTTCCAACAATTCATCTTCGGTTTTCGAAATGATTTCTTCGGTTTTGTCAATTTCCTGTTTCAGGATAACAAATTCTTCATTAGTATGACTCTCTTTTTTTCTCTTGTTGAAATTTTCAATATTTATTTTTTTTTCTTCAATAATTTTTTCTAACTCTTTTCTTTTCTCATCAGTCTTATCGAAGGTTTCTTTTTCTTCATCAAACTTGTTTTTATAATCGTTGATTTTATTTTCAAGTTCTTCGATTTGTTTAGGAACTCTGATTTCCAAATTTTTTATTCTATCAACTTCCTTATCTTTTTCGTATATTTCTATAAGGATTTTCATCTTTTCAGCAGTTTCCATGAACCCTCCCTATAAATAAAAAAAGTGCACTCTCGTGCACAATCTGGGCGAAAAGGGATTTGAACCCCTGACCTCCGGTATGTGAGACCGGCGCTCTAACCAACTGAGCTATTCGCCCTTTGAAATTTAAATTTAAGTTTATCATTTTCATTATTAAATGGGCCCGGTAGGTATCGAACCCACGACCTACTGATTATGAGTCAGCCGCTCTAACCATCTGAGCTACGGGCCCCGTTCATTATTTTATGATTATAATGCGCTGGTTTGTTTTGTCAAGGCTGAAGGGAGTTTTGAACCACTAAACGCACGTAAGAGTCCAAAGTCCAAAGTCAAAACTGAAAAGAATTGAAACAAAAAGAGCATAAAGCTTTTGAATCGTTGGTCTGTGGGTCGGTTGGACCGTTGGTCCGTAAAAAAACGCACCAACGCACCCACGCACTAACGCACTAACAAAGTTGAACCCGAAACTCTAAACTCGAAACTTTAATTGCATTGTCAAGGAATTTTTTAGCCACTAAGACACGAAGTTTTTTTAACAACAAATCACACAAATTGCACGAATAACTTTTTTGTTTATTCTAACTTCTAACTACCTCTTTTCACATTTCAAGGTCTGGATTTGTTTACTCCGCTAATTAATATATAATTCTGAAACGGATTAGTGAATGAGATTCATTTTCATAAGTGGTGAAAATATTATCCTCATCGATTGATAATCCTTTAGCGTCCAGCACGAGAACATCGTATAAACCAAATAATATCGTACCCGTTTCTCCATTAAAACTTCTTATTATACTCCGCCCCAACCCGCCACGATTGCCTAAATACCATAAAGTTCCATTTTTATAAAAAGTACCACTGGGGATGCCTGTTAAGTAACGAAAAAAGTCTTCGTCTCCAGTTTGTGGATCTATTTTTATTATTCGGCTCGACCAGGACCAATCAAAGTAACAGGCATAATAAATATTGTCACCTTCGCAGAAATACATATAATACTCAAAATCATAATCCTTTGGAAGTGTGCCGTTTAATTTCGTTTCATAAAATCCCTTAATGTTATTCGTGTCAAAAACACTCGTCTCTCCATTATCTGATACCTCCAGTATATCACCATCTACAGTAAGTAAAAAACAACTATCCCCTTCTATTAAAATATCAAAAATTTCCTCATCAGTCTGTATTGTATCGCTAGAAACAAAAATATAGAAAGGAACAGTATCGATAGGAACTGTTAGAGGTGAAGACCAATCTGAGGTAAGGTCTTCGTTATCTCTAGCTCTCACAGTTATTTCATAAATTCCTTTTGTTGTATAGGTATGATTTTCAGACACCGAATCGCCGCTCGGGGAATAATCACTTAACGTGAAAGAACTACCATCACCCCAGTCAAACTCATAAGCTATATCATCGCCATCGGGGTCGGTTGCGCAAACACCGAAGGTAAGTTCCTCATCTTTCATTCCGCCAGAAGGGCCGAAAGGTAAATCGGGAGTAGCAGGAGGTCGATTCCTGTTACAACTTAATAGAGATAAAAGTAAAAAAACTACTAATAATATGTTAATATTTCTCATGATACCTCCTATATAAAATTATACAGAAAATGAAACTGAATGTCAAGGAATTTTTTAGCCGTTAGCGGTCGGCTGTTTTTGTTACTAATCAACTAATTCACAAATTTACTAATTAACTGATTCGGAGAATCCTAGAGATTCAAAAATCAAGACCATGCCCCTCTGTTTTATTCTTAAATCTCTTTTGTATATTCTCTTCCGCTTTGTCTCTTAGTTCGAATATCTCATCCCAGGGTATTCTGGTGTCTTCATTTACATATTTATCTACAAATTTGCTTAAGGAAGCTTTTTTAAAATCTTCACCTATCAGATAATCCTTGCCGATAAAAAGCATGGGAGTCTTTAGTCTCTTATTTTCCGGAACATTAAAAACTTCACAGAATGCTTCATTTGTTTTTGCATCTTCTATGTCGCTGATATTGTATTTCGCGACTGTTACATTAGGATAATCTCTTTCTAAAAAAATAACCTCGTAATTTATTCTCTCACAAACTTTACATTTATTATCATAGAAATAAGCAATTTCTATTCTCTCGAAAGAACCAAGAGGAGGAATGTCGTCTGTGGTTAATTCGGGAAAGTCGCATCCTGAGTCCTTATATTGTATTATTCTATCTTTAAGTCCATTTTTAATCTCGTTTACGCCCCCAAGAATGTATTTACCAATAACTATAATTGGTATGTCATTTTTTGGGTCGTTGTGTTTCTCTTCTATGGAAAGTAGATATTCGTAGTTAACCGGTTCCGATATATCAAACGATCTGACTCTTACATTGTATGTTCTCCTAAGCGGATTCAATATTTTTTCTTTAACAGAAGCGCACTCTTCGCAATCATCCGAATAAAAGAAATAAATTTGGATTGGGGGAGCTGGAGGGGGACCTTTGACATCTGCTTTAATCTCTAGGATGACTGTACTGTTTTCCGGATCGTTTGTCTCAATAAATAAGGACCTTGAAACGCTACCTCTGTACAGGTGGGAATTAAATGTGACCTTGATCTTTCCTGTGCCGCCGGGGGGAATTTTACGATCTTTAATATCCAATTTTCCAACAGTACAGTTACATGAGGATCGTATTCTTATTATCTCCAATTCATCATTTCCGACATTCCTAAAAAAAACAGTTTTAACCTTGCTTTTCTTTTGTCCCATTTTGCCGAATTCGATTTCCTTACTTTCAAACTGTATCCTAGGTTGGGCATATAGATTAATTATAGAAAATATCAAATAAAGAATTATAATTTTTTGTTTGACCATTTTGCTCATGTCTATAATATTATATCTTTTCACCCCGAAGTCAAGTTTACTCCCAAGCCCACTACCTCCAATTTTTTACCATCGAGAACCATAGATAATAAAAACAATTTATTTAACCATGAAATACACAAAATACACTAAATCCCACACTCCCTTTTAAATTCGTGTTTAAAGAAACACGAAAAAACTAATTTCTACTATATCGTTTCAAAACCCTACACCTCTTAACCTTAGATTCGAAAAATATTGAAAAGCGACGCGGATAAAAAACGGCAGAATAAATCATCCATTTGCTTATAAGAAAATAAGGAAATAGGTCTCTTGACTTTATTGTAAAAATCCCTATTGTAAAAACCTCTATAAGTGCATACACATTATTTAAGATAAATTAAGCAGTTATTTGATTTAACCA
>Ga0307430_1000826_pt1 | contig 24926 bp, 20 predicted proteins | sample SalMarWE160130MG_FD_202159 | JGI IMG/M metagenome (GOLD analysis project Ga0307430, IMG submission 202159) | Salt marsh sediment microbial communities from the Plum Island Ecosystem LTER, Massachusetts, United States - WE1603-130 | ecosystem: Environmental > Aquatic > Marine > Intertidal zone >...
GGAATTCATTGGGGTTACTGGTTAATTTGTCCCATTCAATTCTTTCAATCATGGCTGGGTGAACCGGTGGATAGAGTGGCAAAAATCCAACATTCTAATTATAGGCTCGGGCGGTTTGGTAAGTAAACATTTTGACGGAATGTTACCTATCTTGTTCGCATTCTCGCTTGAACGATGTATAATATGGGTGACACGATAAAATTGTGTTTAGGGACGGTGAACATCCATGCCAAGGGGGAAGCAAGAAGGACTGGGTGATGAGCTATTCGGCACTAGGCTAGGGGAGTGGCGTAACGCCTCCGGTCCAATCAAAGGTGAATTTGTTCCACCACCTGATGTATCCAGCAAAGAGGAAATAGAGGAAGCTCTTCCTGAGCAAGAAGAGTTCTGGCGGCCCCCAGCCCGTTTTGGAAGCGTACCAGTAGAAGCGAACCCGTTGGGCTGGGATTCACGTCGTGGCTTCCGCAAACTTTATCCTCAAGTTATGTTGCCAACTCAGGTTGTGGAACGTGTTAGTTTTGGGCATCCTGAGCTTGAGCCGAACCGCCTTTTCTGGGGCGACAATCTTCACGTAATGCGCCAACTCCCTTCCCAGAGTATTGACTTAGTCTACATAGACCCGCCTTTCTTTTCCGGTCAGCAATACAATGTGCTCTTTGGTGACCAAAATGAACTTCGTTCTTTCATAGATATCTGGGAAGCCGGCCTTCCTGGCTACCTCATCTGGCTAAACGCACGATTATATGAGATGAAACGTCTACTGAAAAAGACAGGAACTATCTATATACACCTGGACTGGCACGCTTCCCACTATGTTAAGACAGAAATGGACAAGATATTCGGCTATGACAAACTTCGGAACGAAATCGTTTGGTGTTACACGGCACCCAGTGGTACCCGAATTAATTTCCTCAGGAAACATGACGTCATTTTGCGATACACGAAAACAGGCGAATGGACATTCAATTTTGAAGATGTTTCTGTCCCATACTCGGACGAAACTGTAGCAAGGACTTTTAGAGGTGCTGGCAATGTGGGTTTATACCTTGACAAAGACCCCGAGACAAAACACAAGAGTAGACTAAAAGCAAAAGGCAAGATACCAGAAGACTGGTGGACAATTCCACGACTCCAGGGAAATGCTATTGAGAGAATTGGCTATCCTACGCAGAAACCGGAAGCATTGCTAGAACGCATAATACTAGCTTCGTCTAATCGAGATGACATTGTTGCAGATTTCTTCTGTGGTGGTGGCACTACTCCTGCCGTAGCTCAACGACATGGCCGGCGCTGGATAGCTTGTGACCAATCCCGTGTTGCTGTGGCAATTACAGCTGACAGGTTAGCCAGACTGGCTGAACAGATGCCTCTGGAGCAAGCCGGTAAAATATTTGTCGTTCCGGACTTCACTGTTGAGCATTGGGGGATATACGAGGCAAAGCGACTCTCGGAGACTCCACCAGACCAGTTTCGCCAATTCGTCCTTCGTGCCTATGGAGCAGTCCCGGATGACTCCGAGCCGGGTATCCACGGACACAAGGGTGCTATCCCCGTCTGGGTTGGTGAGCCTTCCCAAAAGTCACAAGTTACAGCGCAGGCAGTTGTGAACTTTGCCAATGCCGTGCGCAGGACAATTCGTTACCAGCAGGATAACCTCCGTGATGGAACTATGCTTGCTTGGGCCTTCCGCCCTGACGCAATGCAGGCAGCACAGCAACTCCGTGAGCAAGAAGCCACTGACCTGAACTTCATTCGCCTTGATATGGTTCGTATTGACTCACCATCGTTCAGAGAGCACGTGCACGCGCTCTCTACTGACAAGGCAGACTATAGTACCTTTTTGACATTCGTTCTACCACCAAGGGTTGAAGTAGGCTGGAAGAAGCTAAGCGGGCTAACTTACCGTTTCGATGTGAGTGAGACCGTTGTATTAAACTCTGGAGGCAAAATAATCAACGTCCAGTGGGACTTCGACTATCGTGACGTATTTACCAGCACACCGGGCTTCTTGTTCATCCGCACCGCTTCGAAAGAGCCTGCGCTTCAGGTTGATTATATCTTCCCTTCAACCGGACGCTATCGTATTGCCTGCAAAGTGCAGGACGATGTTGGTGGTGAAGGATTATGGTCTGGGTACATAGAGGTTAAGTAAGCAATGTTCAACGAATTTGCCAGATATGAAGAAGATTTCAAAGCGTGGTGCCAAGACGGTTACCCTACTGACTTTCCCACCACATATCGCTACATTGATTTTCTCTGTGACCCATCTAATGACCAAGCACCACGGGAAGGCACTTTATGGCGTCATCAATGGGAAGCATTCTTACGTGTTGTTTACTGCTATGAGGTGTTAGGTAAGAAGACTATCGGAGAGCATGGCCTGCTGTTGAACATCGTAACTGGTGGTGGTAAAACAGCAGACATTGCTGCCGTTATAGCCTGGCTACGCATTTCACACGGAGTGCAAAAATTTCTAATGCTTTGTCCCAATCTGATCGTGCGTGACCGCTTAGAAGAAGACTTTGAAAAAGGAAAGGTATTCAAAGACCGAACCCTGTTGCCAGACTGGTCAAATGCTCGACCCCAGGATTTTGACCTGACTACTCTCGGTGGCGGCAAAAGCAGCGGGTGGGCAAGCTTTCTAGGTGCCAGCATAGTTCTGGGCAATATACACCAGTTTTATTTAAGCAATATAGCAGGTAGGAGTAATCTGTCAGCGCTGATGAATGGCCCAGACTTTGTGCTTTTCAATGATGAAGCCCACAATTCCCCTGCGGAAGAGTACACAGCCACGCTGCAGCGTATCGAAAAGAAGGTGTTACTACGCATAGATACCACTGCCACACCCGACCGTGCCGATGGTAAAGCCCCCGACAGCGACATGATTTACGAATATGATGTCAATGATGCCCTAGCTGATGGTCTTATAGCTACACCAGTAGTCTACCAGCCAGACATAAAGACTGTAGAGCTCACCTATACAGATGCCCTGACAGGAGTCACCAAGAGAGTGGAAGAAATAGATTGGGAAGAGGTCGACCGCAAGGGTCTCAGTGCTACACAATGGGTGACCGATGACAAGCCAATGCGTCAACAGATGGCTATAGCTCTTAAGCGTCTCCAAGAGCAGGAAATGAGGGCGAAGGGACGTTACCAGCCCATCCTATTTGTTGTCGCTGTGTGTAAAAAGGACGCAGAAAAAGCAGAGAAAACTCTGTCCAATATCTTCAAGATTAAAACCTTATTGGTTACCGAGGATAGCCCCGAAGAGGATAGAAAGAAAGCACGCATGTTGGGGCGTCAGCAGAAGACAAAAACCCCATATAAAGCAGTTGTTAGCGTGCTTATGTTGCGAGAGGGATGGGACGTACCAGAGGTAGGTGTTATCCTGCTTCTCCGTAAATTCAGCAGCAGAGTATATGGTCAACAGGTTATTGGTCGAGGACTGCGTCGAGTCCGTACCAAGGGTATATTGCCTGATGAGCCTCAAATCTGTGCTGTGACGGATCATCCTAAGCTGGAGCATAGCTGGCTGTGGGAGATTTTCGGTAGCAAAATACGTAAAGGTGTCACCACAGAGCAAATGTTTGATGAGACAGAGGATTTACCGCCACCTCCACCACGACAAGAGATTTCTCGCCCTGAGCTTGTAATTGATGTTCCAAAAGAAATTGAAGGGCTTGTTGATGAAGGGGAATTTGAGGTTGGTGAGATGGAGGTAGCCGAACCCATTGAGAATTGGGAAGAAATCCTTGCATCCCTGGAATATAGTGGGGAAACGGTTGAGATAACTGATGTTGAGATTAAATCAATTATCGGCAAGGAACTGGCAGGAATGAAATGGAAGACGATTCACAGTGCCCCGGATCTGCCACCGACTGATAATGATATACAAGTAGAAGTCACAGATGAGCGTATGCGGGAGGCTGTAAAGGAACGAGTATTGGAGATTGCTGAGGAGCTTTGTATAAAGGCCGGTTACGCGGCTGGTTTTCGTGGTGAAATCTACAGTGCACTGATGCGGCACATAAGAGGGAAATTCCTTGAAAACGCTACTCTTGGTCTAGCTGACCGGCGCTGTCTCGACTATGCTTGGAAAATGTTGGACCAAGTGAAAGCTAAGGTTATCACAGTACCCGGACTCGTGGGAGGAATGATAGAGTATGCCAATAAGTAAGCATGACATCTACTGGGACCCCAAAAAGAGCCCATATAATTTCGAGAAATACGACAGCAAACTCGAATTCTGGATGATGGAAAAATTGGATGCTGACCCTACCGTTGTGAAGTGGATGAAACGACACGGAATTACTATTCCATGGGTCGATGTCCAAAAACACATGCGTCGCTACTGTCCTGACTTCATCGTGGAGTATATTGATGGGCACAAGTCTATTCTTGAAGTGAAGGATCCCAGCAGAGTAGACTCTGACGAAGTGAAGCGAAAGCGAAAGGCTGCTGAGATGTGGTGTAAACGACGGGGAATGGAATATATTGTCGCCACAGTTGACTAAGAAACCTCGCCCATACGCCTAGTGCACTTTCTAGCATTTCTTCTACTTGCCCAATCATTTTTGAGTAAACATAATGCTATAATATGACCGAAGAGTACGAAGGCAATTGGCAGCGTAAATGTCCGATACAGTTAATTGGGCAACTTGGATAGATAACTTCCGGAAAACAACGCTCAGAACTTATGAGAATGAGCCGGACCGCATACGTGAGGACTTTGGGTCTGAATCGCGTGTGAGTGACGATTACAAAGGACGAGCTCTGCTAGAATTGCTGCAGAATGCAGACGATGCTCAACAGCCTGAATCAGAAGTAACCGCTAAAATTGGTGGCCCTGAACTAGCTTTCCTTCTGACGAAGAAAGCCTTTTATTGCGCCAACGGTGGTTACACCATGACCAGACAAGGGCTGAATTCGATTTGCAGACTATCTCACAGTCCAAAGGACAGAAGTAGGCTAACCATTGGTGAGAAAGGGTTGGGATTCAAAGCTGTACTGAGCTTTTCAAAAACTCCGGAGATTCACAGTGGGGATTTACACTGCAGATTCGATCGACAGGTGGCTTTTGAATTTATATATAGTTCAGAGGTCATCAAGAATAAGAGACCAGACCTAGCAGCAGAAAAGGTTCCCTTGTTGCGGATTCCTGTTTGGTGTGATTCAAAACACTGGCAATGTGATCCTATACTTGTAGAGTTATCTAAGCATTACGCTACCGCTATTAAACTACCAATCCTAGAAGATGCCTTCGTAATCATTCGTGAAAAACTCGAGGATATTAAACCCACGATACTTCTCTTCCTGAATTTCCTAGGAACAATAGGAATCAGAGTCGATGAGGCTGAACTGAAAAAGTGCTGCATCGTAAGAGGCAAACCGGTTCAATATGGTTCAAGTGATATCTCTCAGTCGGTATTAAAAGGCGAAAAGGAAGATACCGTCTGGGGTACTATTAAGGGGACTTTCGATATTCCTGAAGATAAGCTTGAGGGGATGAGCTATGGCTGGGAAAACGCAAAACAGTGTGGACTTGCATTTGCTATGCAGCGGAGTGTGGCAGAGTATACCCCTTTGGGCGATTCTTTTGACAATAGTGTAAGAGTCTTTTTCCCGACTACCGAGTCATTTCCTTTGCCACTGCTCTTCCATGCCACCTACTATACTGACAGTGCAAGAAAGACTGTCAATATTGAGCACAAATACAACCAGTTCTTGACTGAGAAGGCGGTAGAGTTCTTCGTTTCCAATGCAATCCCGCATCTGATTGAAAGCTCAATCGCAGACCCTTGCGCTCACCTAGACCTCATAAAAAGGCTAGTGCAGAAGGAAAAGAGTGTCGGCGGGTACTTCGAGGATTTGTTATTCCAAGAACTAGTAAAAACAGAAATCATACCAGATGTGAGTGGCATATTGCGCAGACCTGAAGAATTGAAGAGGCTACCGATAAAGGCTGACAGATGGATGGAATGGTATTCGCTCATTGGCGAGGAGGGAGGTTTATCCCTAAATCTCGTACATATGAACTGTCTAGAGCACGACAGAATTGAATTACTAGATGCCTTGGGGGTGGAACTGGCTTCTTTTGACGAACTAATTTCATCGCTACAGGCTAGCGCTGTAACAGATGCTACTTGGTTCGCAAGAGTGTACACGGCTATCAGTGAGTATGCTCAAACCCAGTTTGGCAGTGACAAGAAAGGTGTGGATCAGACATGCGAACACTCGCAACTATTATTCACATCAGATAACAAAGTAGTCTCAAGCAATGAGATAAAAGTCTTTATGCCTCCCGAGAATGAGGGATTGGGTACTATCCCTGACTGGTTAAATATTAAGTTCGTCAATCCTGAGATTATAAAAGCCCTTGGACAAAACAGGGAACAGATTTTGAACACAATCCTTGAACGATTCGGTGTGAAGAGATTCCAGATTCGTGATGTCTTGCGAGAGGTGCTGTCTACCAATTTGGATGAGTACTGGAGAGGAGAGAATGCTACATTAGTTCCGCTGGACTTACTACGTTTTCTGTTTAGCCTCGTAAGTCAAGAGCTAACTGGTAAACTCATGCGACCTGAAAAGCTGATTTTTTCGATTCTACTAAAGGTGCCAGTGCCTACAGTTGACTCATCTGGCGAATTTCATTGGAGCAAAGCAGGGGAAACATATTTCAGCCACCACTGGCTTGAAAATGCTTACCTAGAAAGGCTATACGGATTTGATCCAGCAAGCAGGTTTCTATGCAGTAAGGACTATTTCGTATCAAACGGTCTTTCTAGAGATAACCTATTCGCTTTCCTTTATTACTTGGGAGTAGAGAACCAACCGCGTCTTCTCGAAGCCACCACTATCTCTGAGATGAAATCTTTCGTCGATTCGGAAAGCTATAACGAATATCTCACGAGTAATGGCCTAGATGCATGGATATACGATGGTTCCCGCCACAATCTAGATTACGACTGCACGGTTGACCGCATTGAAGCTATTATGCAGACTAGTGAGTGCTCACGTAGCTTGCTGAACTACTTGGCAGAGAATTCTCATTCGTATCTGAATACGTCAAATGCAAAGTACAAGCACTACTATTACAATTGGAACCCTGATTATCTCCAGACAAATTATTTAAGGTGGTTGTTACACAGTCTAGCGTGGCTCTATGACAGACATGATAAGGGTTACAGGCCCAGCGAAATCTATATACCATACAGGGTGTTAACCCAGAGATTCCTTAGCTATGTGCCATACGTAACTTGGAAAGATGAAAGAGGTCAAGCAAGTTGGCAAGATATTAGGAGTTTTCTCGTGAAGATTGGTGTTCGGGATAACATCGAAGAATTCACTGCAGAGCAATGGTATGATATTATCTCGAAAATTCCAGAGGAATGGATAGATAAAGTAATAGGTGACGAGGATACCGAAGGCATCCGGGCAATTTATAGGGAATTCCTAAGGTCGAATATCACTATTGATGAAGAAGGTACGATACTCAGAGACGAGTTTGTTAAATCGGGACAATTGTTGGCATTCCAGAGTGGACAATATGCTTTCTACCCGGTTCAAGATATATTCTATGTTGATAGACTGGACCTGTTTTATCAGTTAAAAGACTGCGTACCTTGCTTTCAGATAGAAACAAATCGGGAGCAGCGTGTGGAGGAGTTGTTTGCAGTGCCTTCTCTATCTTCTTCACTTGCGGTTACACCAGATATTGGCTCTAACGATCTAACTCTTCGAGAACCCCTCAACGCATTTCTTAGAGATGCCAAACCCTTTTTGCTTGCACGGATAAGGAGTAGAAGGAATCTAAAAACCGATGTAAGCCAAATCAGGAGCCTTCTAATAAATCCAGTGACGCGAATCACAGTTCAGAGGACTGTCAGACATCCCACAACTGGAAAGGAAGTGGTCATTCCCAAGACTGAAGTAGATTCAGTCCTTCTGCAGGATGAACAAGAAGGCACGAAGCATTGGGCAATTTACATCGATGTTCGTAGAATCAAGAGGGGAATAAGCCATTTCATGCAATTTAGGCATGATGATGACTTTGTGTTGACGATTTCGCGCCGACTATCGGAACTTCTAAAAATAGATTTGTCTGAAGCTTTTCAGCTAATCTTGAGTAGGGATGCCAATTCTAGAAGGAAGATTCTGCAAGATAACCATATTGATGAGGAGCTTCTACGGGAATGTTACATGCTATTAGCGCAACAAGAAGAAGAACAAAGAGACGAGGAGCAAATAATCATTGCACTTCCCGTTGAAGAAGAACTTGAACAGGAAAAAGAGCCCATAGTCGAAACCGATTCTGTTGTTGATGATTTCATAAAACTTCGTGTGTTGTGGGGAGAGGGGGATAGAAAGATGAGCTATAAGGAACTTGGAGAACAGTCAGGAGCTAGCGGAATTGAGGACGAGTCTCAGCCAAAGATACGTAAGCCTAGTGTCCCTAAGCAACACTATCAAAGAGACCCAGGACTGAGAAAGAGAACAGACGAATCAGGTATGAGCATAGTATTGGATTACGAGAGGTCAAAGGGGAGAGTTCCAGATGATTCGCCTAGCAAGCAGCGAGGTGGGGTGAATCGCACTGGACCCGGATGCGACGTATATTCAACAGACAAGGGTGGTAAATTGGTCAGGAGAATAGAGGTGAAATCCTCTCTAAACGATGGGCTTGAATCAGTTGAACTAACAAGGGCAGAATTGGAGACAGCAAGGAATAATTTAACCGGTCAGGACTTCTATATATATCAAGCCATTAAGCTTGATGGAGAAAAGTATCCTGAAGGCCCAGAGCTACTCATCTTCCACGACCCTTACAAAGAAGGAATAGGCCAAGCTATACCGGTAAGCGTTAGATTCAACCTTGAAAACCTGAAGCGCGCCAGAGTAACAATAACCCCGATTAATGTAACCAAAGAGACTAACATTTTAGGATAACCACAGGCAGAATATATTCGATGGAGGCAACAGAAGCTTGTCTTGTTACCTCTGGCGTAACAAAATAGCGTCTTGTTGAATGCAGGTGAGCTGCCTTGTAAAATGAGGACGGGAAAAACGTTCACAGGCCGACTCGTGGGGGGTAATCATCCGTAAGGAGGTGTCACAAGTGAAATTCCAGCAACTCATAGACGCGGTGCAAGAATGTCAGTGTACGTACGGCGGCGGACCCGGAGTGCACCAGTACCAAACGGCGACAAGCCCAGGACATATTAATTGGGCAAAGATATCCAATCAAGATAGCAGCAAAATTCTTGACTTTCTCAACACATGGGGAAGATGCAGACTTAGGCGAGCGCTGATTCCTAATCTTACGAGTTGCTTAATCAAGATAGTGCCCTTCCTGAAGTCTGTTCAGCCTTTGAATCTGGAAGACGCTCAGCTTGATTCTCTCGTAGAAGTGGGTCGCGAGCGTTTAACAATCTCGCGGGTGATTCACTGGAGCTTCGACGAACTCATGAATGTCCAGGGTTTTGGTCCCGTGCCCGCCTCAAAAACGTTACACATAGTTGCGCCAGGCCTGTTTGTCATGTGGGATAACGCCATACGTCAACACTATCGCATGCGTCCTTGTGCCTATGATTATACCTTCAAGTTCCTGCCGAAGATGAAAGCAGAGCTTGACGAGGCGGTACACGACGTAACGCAAGCCGGATGCAGTAGACGGGAAGCTATAGAGCGGATTCGCCAACAAGGCCAGCGAATTTGGGGATTCCGCGAAAGCATAGCGAAGCTAGTTGATGAGTACAACTGGATGACTTGCCACCAGTAAGGCATTCATAGCTTCTGTCAGATGCGTGTATTGAACGATAGGGCGGTTTGTTCGCCTTCGCCCAACAATAGAACACACCTGCGAAGTCACAGTTGTCCACTTCAACCAACACTGATAGAATCAGTTTGTAGGTATTCATACTTGCAGCCAATGGTGAACTGTAATGAGGCGCTTGACTAGAAATCTAATCAACAGTAGCATTGACGCTTTTGTTCTTGCCTTGGAGACGATTAATCGGCCTTCAGTGAAGTACAGGATGGAATCCTTCTGTTTTCTCTTCTGTAATGCTTGGGAACTTTTGATGAAGGCGAAGCTTCATGACGAGAGGAAGAAGATATACTATCCCAAGAAAAGAAAACAACCTAGGAGAAGTCTGAGCCTAGACGACTGCCTGAACCGTATCTTCACTTCGGAACAGGATCCCGTGAAGCTCAACATCCAGAGGATCTCAGAACTAAGAAATAATGCTATGCACTTGATTGTACCGTTCGTCCCGCCCGAGATCATGGGACTATTTCAGGCTGGCGTAGTCAACTATCCGAAGGCTCTGCAAGACTGGTTCGGCTTTAGCATTTCCGATAGAGTGCCGCTCGGAATGATGGCCTTGGTATATGATTTTGACCCAAGGGAACACTCGTTGGACTACGCGAGGATGAAGCGAAGATTGCCTGTTGGAACAATCGATTGGCTAACACAATTCCAACAGAGCATGTTGGAAGAGTTTGGCTCACTGGGAGAGTCAGGCTACAAATTCTATATTCCAATCAAGCTTCAACTCGCCCTCGTCAACAAGCCAGGCAAATCCGATGTAGTGCTAACTTCGGGTTCTTTGGGAAAACAAGCATTGATAATGACGGTGCCAAAGGAACCGGACACGACGCATCCTTACCGCCAAAAGGAAGTTCTCCAGCTACTAAATCAGGAACTCGGGGGATCGTCTACGATAAATCCCTACGATTTACTGTGCGTCAACACAATCTATCGCATCAAGAGCAGGCCGGAGTTCTGTCACAAGAGCAGGTTCGGACCCGATCAATACAGTCCCCAATTCATCGATTGGATTGTAAAAAGAGTAACGAAGAACCCCAATTTCTTCACTGTAGCCAGGAAGAGGTACAAGAAACGGCGTAGAAAACCGAAGTCATCGTGAAAATCCGGCACAGCACGTTTCTATAGAAAACGCTAGAGCATCTAATCTCCGTCAATTACCATAGGCCCTCTGCTTCTATGGGACTGGATCGATGATCGTAGTGCTGCCCTGGGTTGCTCAACAAAACTTGGATTGCTGCACAATAACTTGTTAAGTGTGATTCGTAAAATAGAGGGGCTGGAGATCCCGTCGGGAAAATCCAGCCCTCTTGAGTTCTGTTAGGCTCTGTAAGGAGCAAGTCTAACTCTTGCCAATTCTGAACATCTTGGTTCCACACACAGGGCACACACCCTGAGTTGCCGGCTTGCCATTTTTCATGGTTATCCTTTTAGCGTCCTTCATTTCCCTTTTGGCACGGCACTTCATACAGTATGCTTGCATTTGACCCTCCTCTTTTTGGGATAGATAGTAGGCTATTTACTGTCACGGTGTCAATAGCCATTACAGCTAAAGTACCGAAGCTGAACATTTGACATGGAATGTTACTTCAGAAGCAAAAAACTGGGTCGAGGTTAACTCCTCGACCCAGTTTGATTTGAGGAATATTAGAATCCGCACACTGTCACAACCAAAGCCAGGCTATATAGTTAGCTTCCTGTTTACCAGCTGCTTCTTATTAGCGTTGCCAGCTTACGATTGACATGATAGCCAGCTTCGGCTAGAGCTAGTTTATCCATTACCTTTGAGTAAGGCTTGTGGAGATGAGTGTGTATCGTCGTATAGCACTCTCCACAGACCTGAATACCTCGTGATGTGTAAACTCGTAGGTGTATCAAGCCTGGGGCATCGTGATGGCAAAATTCACATTCCACATTACTCCTTTCAGTTCGCATTTGCCCAAGGCAAACAAAAAGGGGGTCTCCTCGCACAGGGCAAGGAAACCCCCTTACAAAAAATGCACAAAAAGGCGGCTACCCCGCCGCCTTCCTGTGCGTGGTTGTTGTTGTGTTCAAACGCTCTTAGGCTACGGCTACTGGTTCTCTCTTACGGCTACGCTTCGGCTTTCTTTCGGCTTCCACTTCGACTGTCGGCTCGGCTTCGGTCGGCTCGGCTTCGGCTCTCCTTGCCTCTATGTCCTGTTCCCGCTGCTCTTTTGCCTTGTCGCTTATCATCGGCATTACTACCACTTGATAACCATCGGCACTAAAGAGCATTGGCGAGTAAGCATTGGTGAGCTTAAAGTCCACCATGCCCCCACAGGCTTTCAAGACATCGGCAAGATAAGCACCGTCAACTCTGACAGAGCATTGTCCATCGGTATCGGCTGGTATGACAGTATCGCCTTTCTCATCGGGATTAGCCATAACTATCTTACCATCGCCAATGGTCAAGTCTATGGCATAGGATTTGGGATTGTCAGAGATGGTTTTGAGTGAGGCAATTGCCTTTCCAGCTTCTACTGTGTCAAGGTGAGCTATGGTAGAAAACTCCGCTGGTATGAGCTTCTCATAGTCAGGATATTCCCCGTCAGCGCCACGCCACGTATAGCGTATTGCTTCGGTATCAATTATTAAGCTCATGCCTTCCATCGTGTCCCCACTCTTCTCAAAGCCTAACCTAACCCTCTTTGCCTTCCGCAAGGCGCTGGCTATGCCCTTCAACTCGTCTCGGTTGATTAGCACCTGCCCTTCTCCGTCGTCATAGTCCAGAGTAACAATCGCCAGTCTAAAGCCATCGGCACTAACTAGCTGTAACTTGCCTTCCCCTGCCTTAAATAAGACGCATTGGAGAATTGGTCTAACGTCATCAGTAGCGGTGAAAGGCAATACCCTAGTCAATGCTTCTGAAAGCTCTAGGCTTCCGATGTTTGGCTTTACGCTGTTATCTGGACTAATCCTGACTTCAGCAAGGGTGTAAGGTGTTTTTTCGCCAATCCAAGACGTGTCCACAAGGTAGCTGGTATTAGCTCCACATACTACCTTCAGCCTTTTATCAGCAATCTGCGCCTCGCTAGCATTGCCGTTAGTGGCAGCTGGCACTATCTTGACGACATTGCTTCCACTAAGAGCCTTAATGTAGCCTAGAAAGCCTTTGCGCCCTAATGTAAAGTCCATCAGCAGTAGCCTATCGGCTAACACTCTGGACAGGGCGTTTAACAGTTTAGCCTTGTGAGCCACAAAGCCTTCGCCTGAGCGTTTGCCCACGATATTCAGTTGTTCCACGTTTTGAAACACCCCCTTTGGCTATCTGGCGTTGGGCAAATTCGCCAGCTTCGCCTAGTAGTAAGCTCTCGCATAGCTGACCTCGCTAGCCTATGCGCTAGCTTCTACTATATATAAGTCCGAAATTGCCTAAAACGTCAGCCCCCCGCTAAAGTTAGCTGGTATCGTTTGCGTAGCTTGTAGAGGTATTGTCGCTCTGGATGTGTCAATTCCTCTCCCTTGCTCCTCTTGATAGCGATTGCCTTCAATCGTATTGGCGCACCGATTAGGAATGTTCTGGCGTCTAGCCATTCAGCCAAGTCTAAAGCCTTGTCATCGGCTATCAGTTCGGCTAGTTCGGTGATGTTGCCTTCGCTGTCCACGATAGGTTGATTGATACTTTCTAGCTGTATTGCCCGATGGCATTCGCAATAAGTCCAATCGCTATAAGCCCAATTCTTCCGACATTTTGCCCTTTGCGCCTTGCTACAATGCTGGCAGTCCAGTCCATTGTGGTATGCATAGTGCCTATACCAGTAATGGTCTTTGATATGCTCGGCAATCCGATACATCGCAGGCTCGGTAAACTCTTGCCCTGTAGATGCCTTCCTCTTTGCTACTCTAGTAAGCCCTTCAATGATGTCGTGTAGAAGGTCTTGCCTGTCGTTTATCAATGCTTTGTGAGCAAATCGCAGAGCTATTTTATAATAGGTTAAATACGGCTCTGGTAGCTGGTCATAGCCGTTGCCGCCATTGTCCACTTGTTCTATCTTTGCACTTCGGCTAGACTGTAGCTGGCAAGGGTTTGTCGCTGTGGTAACGCAATTTGCGTTACCTGAGTCCCAGTGGTAAATACCTTGCCTTTTTCTTAATCCTTTCATCTTGCTCCCCCTCTCGCTTGTATTTGCCCCAAGGTGAGCAAGCACTCAGGCTAGGCTTATCCGATATTCAGTTGTTAAGGTGCGCTTATCCAATATCCATCATCACACAAAAGGACATTTTGTTCATTAAAAGAATGAACCTATATTTTCGTGAATGATTTCAAAGCGGTCATTTCTTGGTGTTTTCACGAAGGAACGAAAGCCGCCACCGCTATTCGGTCACTGGCATATGCCACACTACCCGTAGAGGGCAGCGTAAGGGTTTGCCCAAGCGCTCTCAGGGGCAGCTCTGCCAGCCTCAGTGAGGCGGAAGAACCTGCGGGGATAGCCTCGGGGATAATTGTCCTGAAAGGCTGAGCGCTCTTCCTTGCCACTTTCTTCTACCCAGCCAAGCCTCTGGAGGTTTGAGAAATAGACTACAAACGAGTGATAGCGGCAGCCGCTGGACTTGTAGGGTGTTTGAAGCAGGTATCGTACGGCAAGCTTTTCTATTCTGTCGGGAGAGATGAGACGCTTCTCACTCTTAGCTTGTCTTTCTTCTTGCCTTGTAGCTCTATCCGTGGCAATCGCCTTAAGAAGAGCTTTCTTGTAGTGGTAGCAGATGTCAGATTGAGGCGCACCAACACTGGGGTCTATCCCTGGTGAACCATTTGGCCCGTGACCCATGAGAAATTCCCGAATAAACCAGCCACAGCCGAAGGGACGAAGAAAGCCCCCTCTGTTAGGTCTGAGGTCCATTCCCGTTTACCTCTTTGCTCCACAGTCGGTCATACCAGCCCCTCAGTTCCTCGCCTGCAACCTTCCTGTATTTAGCGGTGGTGTTAAAGCTGGTGTGGCCCAGGTGCTCCTGGAGGAGTCTGAGCCCATCGCCAGAGTCATTGAGCTTCACCGCGTGAACGGCGAAAGCGTCTCGCAACCGATGTGGACTGACACTGTGCATCTTCCCCGTGTCCGGATTAACCAACTTGGGAAGTCCTGCTCTCTCGGCGCATTCCTTAACGATCTGCCACGCCCTGTGACGATTTATACCGAATATGAGCCTCATACCTTTTTGATTTACCGGTCCGCCGCGCCGGACGTATTCACTGAGTATGCGCAGGGTGTCGTTGTCCACCGGAAGGACCCTCTGACGCCGATGTTCCTGGTGTTCGGCCCGAGCCTTCTCAACCTTGACCCCGCACTTGGGGCAGAACATATGGCTTCGGCCAAGTCTTTGTCCACAAGTGGCGCAGGACAGCTGTAGGTTGGCCTTAAGGTGTTGGATAGTAATCGTGCCTCGGTGGAAGTCTACGTCTTCAATCGCCAAAGCCAGCGCCTCGCTGACACGGCAACCAAGATGGAACAGTACTCTGACAAGCAGTTTATCCCGCATGTTGGATGTCGCCTTCTCAAGCAGGCTTATTTCGCTTGGTTCGAGATATGTCTTCACAGGTCGTCCCTCGACGTTGGCGGATCATCTGTTTTCCGACAAGATGTCTTGTCCTCGCCGCCTCTACACTTTCCAAGCTCACGGGCAATTATCCTGGCCAACAGCCGCAATGCTGCCGAAGATGTTTGATTTTCTGCACTTCCTGTCGGGTCACTCCACCCGTCTTTACTTTCTTGGGCATCCATGTTACAGTAAATAATAAATATTAGCGATGACTATTACACTTGTAGCACATATAATAAACAACTGCAATGCACGACTTATCACTTGACAACACTAACGGTATGTGATATTATAGACACATAGTGCAAAAACCAGAGACAAAAGGAGTTCAATTATGGCGAAAAGGATCAAAAAACCGCCGGTAAGACTCGAACAGCGGCGTGAATGGCTAAGACGTAATGAAATGGGCGAGTCAGTACCGAAAATAGCTGACAGCGATGATTTTGACGTCCGTACGGTAAGGAAGCATATCGAACTTGCTAAACAAGAAAGGGAGGTAAAAGAAGCGAGAGCCGCTGTGCTGCGCAATGCTTTGGAACGCCACTATGACGACCTGCGCAAGTTTGCCGAAACGCTGAATTCCGCGATATTGGGGGCGGGCAATATTCCATCATCGCCGGATGATGACCTTATGGAAGCTGCGTTGCGACAGCATTTACCACGCTCGCCCATATGGGGCTACATGTCAAAACGCCAAAACCTGCAGCAAAGAGCCGATGAAGAACAACAGAAGTTGGAAATAGTGATCGACGAATCGGTGAAAGCAGACCGGAGGCTGACCCCCTTGATCAATGACGGCCTGGATGGGATTGTACCCGGCATCGTCGCTGTTCTCGTCGCTGAGGCAAAGCAGTGGACCCATGGGAACACAGGGTATAGTCTCAAAGATAGCCTGGTCACGGAATCGGCGGGAGAAGGACTTGTGAATCCTTGCTTTGGCTTCTCACACATGGGCATAATGGAAGTGGAGCATTCCGAAAGATGTATAAAAATAGTGCACGATGTTTTGGAAGATCTGGAATCCCGCCTGAGAGATTGGGAAGAATATCGTAACCTGGAGAAAACGATTGCTGAAATTGGGCGCCTGGATCGTAAGCTCCGAGAAGAACTGGCAATAGTAAGGCTCAGGCGAATAGTACCGGGACGTTGCAAGTACTGCCCACTGTGATAATGTTAGATTGGTTAGAGGAGGAGTGCAATGAAAGTAGCTCTATATGCCAGGGTCTCGTCGGAGAAACAGGACGTAGACCTGTCTATTTCGGCGCAACTTAAATCTCTCAGGGAGTATGCCGCTAGAAACGGACATGAGGTCATAAAGGAGTATGTCGATGAATCGGAGAGTGGTAAGACAACAGCACGACCAGCCTTCCGGGAGATGATCTCAGCCGCCCGTCGGTCTCCAAAGCCGTTCGGTCTTATTCTGGTCTGGAAGTATTCACGCTTTGCCCGCAGTCGCGAAGATTCAATTGTATTCAAAACGATGCTCCGAAAGAATGGAATCCGAGTAGTCTCTATAAGTGAGCCAGCGGAGGATACCCCCACAGGAAAGCTGTTTGAGGCCATGATTGAAAGCCTGGATGAGTTTTACTCGGCCAATCTCGGGGAAGAAGTAATCAGGGGGATGAGGGAAAGTGCCTCCCGCGGCTTCTATATTTCAGCTCAGGCTCCTTTTGGTTATCGCAAGGTCAAGGTTAACGATGGTGGTAAAGAGCGTCCCAAGCTTGAACTTGAGCTAAATCAGGCGCACATAGTGACTCGCATCTTTAGTCTGCTACTTGAAGGTAAGGGCCTGATGGAAATTGCAAAACAGCTAAATAAAGAGGGGATCGCCGGGCCCAAGGGCAAAGGCTGGATAAAAACCACAATCCATAAGATGCTCAGCAACGAGGCTTACACCGGTACCCTGGTATGGGGTCGTAACAGTGTACATGACCTTTCGCCTATTAGAGTGGATAATGCCTGGCCGGCTATTATTGACCGAGATACCTTCGACCGAGTTCAGAGTCTGCTTAAGGACAGGGCTCCCGTCAACCTTCATCCGAAGCGGGTGGCAAGTCGTTATTTGTTAAGTGGACTAGCCCGCTGCGGACATTGTGGCAAGAATTTGGTTGGCCACGATGCTAAGAGCGGACGATTCAGCTATTACGTGTGCGGGACCTTGCTGAAGAAGGGAGCTGACTCATGTCCAACACGTTATCTTAACAGTCAGCAGTTTGAGAATCTGGTTATAGATAAGATAAAAGAGCATGTCTTAACTACCGATAATCTCACCAGGTTAGTGCATATGGTAAACGAGGAAATGGACAGCTTGGCGATAGAATACCGCCAACGCTTAGACAATGTTATCGATGAGATTGCCGACGTAGACCGCCGATTGGAGAGGCTATACGATGCTCTTGAGACTGGGAGGATACAACTCGCTGACCTGGCACCACGGATTCAGCAACTCAGGCAAAGGCGAGAGCAGTTGCAGGCAGCAAGATCGCAACTGGAGCAGGAACTCTCCGCTAGGCGTGTGGAACTGGCAGATAAGGAAACCGTCGCTCACTGTGTATCCGACCTGCGTAATTTACTAAACGAGAGTTGCCTTGCCGAGAGAAAATCCTTTGTCAGGAGCTTTGTCAAAGAAGTTAAGGTAACAGGAGATAACGTACTGTTAACCTACACGATACCAATGCTACCTAAGGGGTTAACTGAAGAGATGCTGCCAGTTCTGTCTATTGTACACGATGGTGGGGAAGGGGGGACTCGAACCCCCACGCCTTTCAGCACATGATCCTAAGTCATGCTCGTCTGCCAATTCCGACACTTCCCCGATAGGAAACCACCTAATACAATAGCATTTTACGGGACTCGCCTCAAACTATCGGAGTTCCAGGGACACCATATCAATTAGGCCTACTACAGATTAGGTATTATGTCCCCAGAATAATCCTAGCTGCAGCAACCAAACGAAAGGAGTGTCTCCTTTTGAGGAGGCACTCTTCACTAATAAGGAAACGCTAACAGGTTCTTTGACATTATTCGGCCATCTACTTAGACTTTATGCAAGAGCTGCTTGGATGGTGGGCTAGGAGGTTAGAGTGAGAAAGATAATTGTAGAGGAGCTTCTAAGAGCTGGTGGTGTCTTCTTACTTTTGATGTCGGGCCTTTGGTACCTTCAGAACAGTGGTTTGCTTGCTGTCTCTACCTCAAGTTTGTTTGCCGTTAGTGGTGGAGTCTCAGCGGCTGTGTTTTCAGTTTTAGTCGTGCTGAGGAGGAGGACCGGAAAGGACTTTATGCTCAAGCGTGTGCGCTATTTACTGGTCTTGCTGTGGGGGGTCGGTGTGCCCCTGTTTATCTGGCGTATGCTGGAGGGAGAAATAACTCGAGCTGTCCTTTTTCTCATTGGAATGCTATTCGTGTCCCTACTGCTCTTTGGCCTCAGGAAAAAAATTGGACTGAAATGGTAGTTGAATGATTGATTTGGAATTAGATTGGGGACTGATTATTGCGCTATCTATAGGTATTGCTTTATTGGTCATAGCGGTTGTTTGGGCTGTCTGGTGGTTCAAACGTATGAGGCCTGAACTGAGGGAACTGAGGGATATAATTAAAGGTATCGTCAAGTATCTGAAAAGATAGTGAATTCCCGGGACACCATAGCAATCAGGCCTGCTACAAATCAGGTATTTTGTCCTCAGAATATCTTTCCTGTTCAATGGGGAATAAAAATATACACGAACAAGGAATTTTGTGGTAGAATAAAAAATAAACTCTTCTGGGGGGTAGTTTGAGACTATGAGCGTACAAGCAGAAGATTTAGTAAGAATAGCTCAGAAAGTTCTAGACATCGTGGGTGATATAGATTATTCCGAGTTGCAGCTTACATACGCACTGAAGACTGACGGAAAATGGAAAGTAAGCTTTGACTATGGACATTCTGGTGGCTTTGCTAGAGGCAGTATTAAAAAGATAGGATCTTTTGCGGTTGATGCGGAAAGTGGAGAAATTGAAGGGATGTGGTTGGGTAGAGCATGGAAGTAAATAGAAATATTATGCTCTAAATGACTGGTAAAATCACCCTGTCAGCTTCAAAATGCAGTCATAATCTCTCCCATACCCTTGAATAAACCCCAGCGAATTCCAGGCACACCATAGCAATCAGGCCTGCTACAAATCAGGTATTTTGTCCTCAGAATAATCCGTTTATTGACTCCATAGCCCACGGTTTTTCATCTTGGCGTACTGTTCTAATTGGACAAGAATCTGGCTGTATCGGTCATCAGGGTCAAATATATAGGCTTTTGCATATCCCTGAGCAATCAACTCAGCATTAACGAACACCCCGTCTACGTAAACGTATCGGAGCAGTCGACCGTATTCGTCCTGGTCTCGTTTACCTCGCTGTAATTCAACCGTCTTTCCTTCCACAAGTTCTTTGTTTCTAGCTGTTGCCTCATCAGCGTAATATTCTCCTGACTCTGGCGTGTCAATGCCCAGATAACGGACACGACGGCCGTCTGCTAACTCTACAGTGTCACCATCAATGACGCTGGTGACCAATGCCTGCTCATATACACTATCGTCGGAATGCCACAGACCATAGCCCGTGCCTAACCCAATGCCGATTCCAATAAGCAGCGCTACAGCTATGATAAGTTTATTACTCATTTATTTGATCAGGTGATGTAACTTCAATCTCCGCTGCTCCATCGTAAGGTACAATCAGCCCGCTAACATAAATAGTTTTACCGTCGTAATAATCCTCTGGTGGTTGAGGAAACTTACCACGATTCTCACCCCAGATAACCACAGTAAATCGGTTCGGGTTAGGGTAAGGGTAGCACATATTCAGGAAAGTAGGTTCGCCGCTGCTCCCACTGGCGTAATGCGTATCAACGACAGGGCCATATACTGTAGTTCTTTCCCCAATGTGGTTTTTAGCCTCATTACAACTGATTGCATCTGGCGGAGCAGTTTCAAAGTTAGCAGTGAGGCTCTTATCCGAATCCATGGTAACAGTAACGGTAGGTATGGTACCTGACGCACTACCGCTCCAGTAGTCAAAAGTGTAGCCACTAGCTGGGCTGGCTGTCAGTGTTACCTGCACACTGGCATCATATACGCCACCCGAAGGAGAGACGGAACCTGCCCCTGAGGGGCTGACGCTTACGCTAAGTGTGTACGTAGGTGTAGGTGTTGGCGGGGGTCTAGTTATGACAATCGCCACGACGATAGCTATAGTGCAAGCTATGATGATTCCTGCTAGCTTTCCCTTACTCATTCCTTTAACGTTTGTCCTATCGCCAGTCGACGCCCATATTCAGGGCAAAACATGAAGCCCTCACTCACTTCTTTTCCACAATGAGAGCAAAATGGCATAGCTTCACATCCTGTCCTATTGATACATCATATGAGAATTACGAACAATGGTCAATACCGCAAGCTCCAAGGACACCATACCAATTAGGCCTACTACAAATCAGGTATTATGTCCCCAGAATACCTGAAAAATCCCAAACGTTACAAGGCTGGCTGATCAGATCAGCTTAATTAGCTACGCAAATGTAGAATCCCAAAAATCCTAAAAACCCAAAACATCACAAGGTGTGAAGAATAGATTATTAGCAGAGTATATCAGGCCTATAGCAACTAGATATTTCAGGCATGAATTGAAAAGGCAGCATTTGTTATAGTCCGTTGGTTTGTTATGCTCGCAATAGTATCTGCCTTACTTGACAAACATCTTCTCTTTAAAAAGACTCATTATATCGGAGACAGTTTTATCTTCTTCGTAGGCATTACTGGACAAATATTCATCATCAGTCCATGGCTCCTCGTCCTCTAAAATTGAGATCTTATCAAGGGCGTCATCACGCTTTGAAGAGAGAGATAAACCAAAGGCCATTTCTATACTATCTATGTCGGAAATTAAGTCATTCAGAATACTTACTTCATGTATGTCGTCCAAATCTTGGTCAATAAGATCATCTATTCTTTGACTAATCCTATCGAGATTGCTAGAGAGAAAATCATCATATTGTGATGGGAAAATATTTTTAAACTCTTCGAAGTCAATCATTTGATTAGTAAGGTATATATTGTTGATATAAGAATTCATGATTACTGCCGCATCAAATTCACGAAATACAACCAACTTTGTTAAAGTCCGCACGTATTGAAAAAAATCGCTTGAATCGTTAGATTGAGTAAGATCGAGCCTGTCAAAATCTGCCATGACAATATCCCTTAGCACAGGTTGCTGATTCAAATCAAAGTAAGTAGAAACAAGATAGAGCTTTTCAAAAAGATTGATATCATTTCTATGCCAGCTATTTTCTTCTCCAAACCATTGAATTAGTCTGGACGACTGAAAACTATGCCAGTAATTAATTAATCTAGCTATCGCAACATCTATTAATTCAGTGTAATGATCCTTGATGAAATTTGTGAATATATAAAATAGTTGGTTTAGAAATAGGGAGGATGAGACCAGGGTTTGCAATATTTGAGTATTATTCATAATCCTGTTCACTAGAAAATCTCTTATTGAAGGATTCATGAACTCTATTCGATATTGATCATATTTTGTTATGTTTATTCGAATGAATGTGTCTTGCATTTCTCGCAGACTATCCCGGAATAAATTTTGATCTATTTTTGGATGTAAATCCAAACCTGCTTCATTACAAAAAGCTCTAAACGCATTTTCGAGATCATCCATGAGCACGCTGCTTCCCAATGAAGTGAGAATATAAAGTATGTACTGAGAGTATTTTGATAGTTCGGACTCAAAAGCCTTCTCCCAAATACGTAATGGATTCTCTAAGTTAGCTATGAATTCGTCTGCGTATTTCTCTGGTGGAATTTTGCTTAAATGACTAGTCATTGCTTCTATGATCCGTGGACTGTAGTTACGATGATTAATGATATCTTCATATATATCGTCCTTCAAGATATCGCGGATATACTCCAATTTGACATCCGAATAGTATAAGTGATTATAGAGTATCAATGCTTTGTTAATTTCTGAATACTCGTCTAGGTCGAGAATATACCTAGAGATATCTAGCTCTTCCCTGTTGAGTTTTGCATATTTTGCTCTGGCTTGATTTAAGATATACTCACGAGTCGTCATTATTAATTTCCTTTTACTACCTTCTTTCGTAAAGAATCTCCTCATGAACATATACAAATCGTTTGCACGCCCCTGAATCACGTCATACTGTAGAAAGTTCTCACCGAGAAAATCATCGAAATATAGGACCTGTTTTTTTCTGTCATCCTCTTTCAGAATTCTTTCGCCCTCATTGACGTTTCTAATCTCAATGACTTCAAAACCCTGCTGAAGATACTCCCAAAGTAGAATTTTTGCTAGAGTCGTCTTTCCAATACCAGGAATACCCGAAATAATGATGGAATTATATTTACTAAGAATATCAACTGCTTTGTGGTAACCTTCGTTCTTCACGTAGTATTTCAAGGATTGAGCTATATCCTCCCTTAGGAACTTAGACCTACCTAGTAGATCATTGTTAATGAATTGATCAAATAGTTCGGAGCTATTGATCCACAGTTTGTAATGTTCTCTTAACACCTCTGGGTACTTGTCTAGAAGCTTATTCAGTCTACTTTTTGGATAAATGTGTTTGTCGTTGCTCATCCATTTTGAGAATATTTCTAAAATCTGGTCGCATTTGGTTACTGACAACTCACTAGCAACTGCGAGATAATATTTCGCAACTGCCAGCTTGGTAATCTTTTGAGCTTCTAATTCAAGCTGTTTTTTATTGATATCTTTTGTTCGTTTACATTGGACTACTATTGTACAATCTGGATCAGTAGAGTAGCGCAAGTCGATCCCTCGGTCTGCTCCCTCAGCGAAAGCTCTCAATTCGATATCCAGATCACGATTCAGTAAATCCCGAACTAAAATCTCAAAATCGTATGGGGATAGTATTTCCTGAAAAGAAAAATTAGTCGACATAGTATCTAATCCAATAATCCAGACTCGTAGTCACTGAAACATACATTACTCTTTTATGACTCTTTTTCTTGGAGAAATCGTAATGCTAATCAATTTGTATGTCAATAGAGTGGATGGCACTTTTAGAGTACAAACAGCACGAGGCTGACGCTACAGATTTCCAGGAGTGCCTAGAGTCAAAAAACCTGAAAAATCCCAAACAGCGCGAGTGCTGCCGATCTGTTTATGTCCTCTTTTCTAGGTCTTTAAGTTTCTGTTGTATAGAAGCAAGTTTAGCAAATTCTTGAGAATGTATCTTTTCTTGGCGAGCTCGAAACCAATTATGGAAATCCTCAACCAAAGCGTAGTATTCGCTAATAACATTCAGTAGATTACTAGATTCACTCTGACCCGATAGATATTCTTTTGCGAGGGGTGACCACCTTGAATATTTATTTAACTCTTCAATATTCAATTCCATCTTGCTCTCAAATATGGGCGTAGGTGGGAGTTGAGAGTAGTGAAGCACTGAATGAACTAATGGAAGTTTGTAATGCACACAATAATCTCGTAAATCTTCAACGAACTGTGCTAATGGATTCTTAGCAAAGCGTCTGTCTACTTCATCCTGGTAATCAGGAAATGCTTCAGTCTCTCCATATATCTCTCGGTAAATAATCCTTGTGTGATCAATGAGAGATTTAGCAGACGTTACAAAATTATGTAATAGCCTAGCTACTTCGTAAAGCTCCAGCCTCATTTCTGGCTTTTTCCCTACTCCCCGAAGTCGTATAGCTTCCCTAACATCTGTGTGCTTAGTTAATAGATTTGCCAATTCTTTATAGTTACGCTTAAAGACATATAACGAAATGTTTAATGATTTAATCCTCAGAAGCAGCTTGTATTCGGGCATTGAGTTAAGCTTGTTTATCAGTTCTACAATTTGCTTGCCAAGGTCTTTGGTATCTTCATCAACAACCATAGCTATTCTCACTGACTTTTTACTAATTATAACACTGCAAAATGGGGTCATGAAAAATTCCAATTAACGTTAAGGCTAAATTGAAACACCTAGAAATCACGCGGAAATAAATTTGAGAAGGTGGCATAATTATACTAGCTAAATCAAGATGAAAGCATTAGTGCAGCGGGTTTCCAGGGCCTCGGTGAGCGTGAATGACGATATAGTGGGCAAGATTGGCCGGGGGTTGGTGGTTTTTCTCGGCGTTGCTCAAGGTGATTCGGAGGAAGACGCCAGTTACCTGGCAAACAAAGTGGTTAACCTGCGTATTTTTGCCGACGAGGCAAGCAAGTTTGCCCTCTCAGCGCTGGAAACAAGGGGAGATATTTTAGTAGTAAGCCAGTTTACTCTTCTGGCTGATTTACGCAAAGGGAGACGACCCAGCTTCACCGAGGCCGCCCCGCCGGACCTGGCTAAGGAATTATATGAGTTTTTTGTGGAGCAAGTTCGCTCCACAGGGCTCAAGGTGGAAACAGGGCTTTTTCAGGAGCATATGCTGGTGGAAATCTATAATGATGGGCCAGTCACCATATCGCTGGAAAGCAAGATGGGAAAATAATCGCATTAGCAAC
>Ga0307430_1000828_pt1 | contig 24902 bp, 10 predicted proteins | sample SalMarWE160130MG_FD_202159 | JGI IMG/M metagenome (GOLD analysis project Ga0307430, IMG submission 202159) | Salt marsh sediment microbial communities from the Plum Island Ecosystem LTER, Massachusetts, United States - WE1603-130 | ecosystem: Environmental > Aquatic > Marine > Intertidal zone >...
GCGGTCACCGGGCGTGCCGGTGGCCGAGACGGCCGTGAGCTGGTTGAGTCCGTCGTAGGCGTAGTCGTACTGGTCGCCGCTCTGCTCGCCGTCGTAGAGTTTTCTGAGCCGGTTGCCGGCATCGTCGTAGGCGTACCTGTGCCACAGCAAGTTGGCGCCCTGCGGGTCCCAGTGCTGCTCGCGCGTGAGCCGATAGAGCTCGTCGTAGTCGTAGAACCGGTAGCGGCCGTCGTGGTAGGTGACGCGCGTGGGGCAGCCGACCTTGTTGCGCCGGTAGCGGTACGACGAGATCACCGGCCCGCCGACTATGCGATTGACCAGCTTCTTGAGCCGGCCGACGGCGTCGTACGTGTAGTTCGCGCACGTGTCGTTCTTCAGCTCGAGGCGCGTCAGCTCGCCGGCGGCGTTGTACGTGTATGCGGCGACCGGGTTGTTGGGGAAGTCGTCGTCGACGATCTTTTTGGGCCGATACAGATCGTCGTACTCGTAGGTCAGCCTCAACGGGCCCGGGTAGTCGAACACGGTCCTGTTGCCGACACAATCGTAGTCGTACAGCAGCGTCCTGCCCGTGCCCTCGCGCAGCTCCTGTGTCTCGTCCGTGAGCCCGCCCAGCTCGTCGTAGTCGCACGTGACGTTGCTGAGCTGCTCAGGGATGCTGTCCTTGACGAGGACGCCCGTCGTGCGGCCTGCCTCGTCGTACGTGTACGCGATTGTGCTTTCGTCGGGATACAGCGTGAGCTCGAGGCGATCCGCCTCGTCGTAGGAATACTGCGTTATCGCGCCGTTCCGGTCCGTGCGCGTCTTCATCACGCCGGTCGGCCAGTAGGCGAACGCTTCCACGGGGCTTCCCTTCGGGCCGGCGCCGTCCGGGTCGGGGTAGGTGACCGTCACCAGCCGTGCGGCATCGTCGTAGTGGTACGTCGTCATGTTGCCGCGCTGATCGGTGAGGATCTTCAGGCTGCCCGCGCGGTCGTAGTTGCGCTGGACCGTCGTGTTGTCCGCGTAGGTGGTCACGCTGAGCCGCCCGAGCTTGTCGTACTCGTAATCGGTCGGGTTCCCCTCCTGGTCGAGCCGCGTCTCCACGTTGCCGACCGCGTCGAGCGTGAGCGTAATGCTCTCACTGTCGGGCCCCGTGCTGCTCACCAGCCTGCCGGCGTCGTCGTAGTCGAACGTTGTGACCCGGCCGAGCTGGTCGGTGTACTCCGTGACGCGGCCCACCGCGTCGCGTGCAAGCTCGATGGTCGAGCCGTCGTGGAACGTCGTCTTCACGAGGCGGTCCAGGTCGTCGTAAAGGAAGTTGGTTTCCTTGTCGAGCTGGTCCCTGCTTGTTACGACGTTGCTGTTCGCGTCGAGCGTGATCACGACGGTGCCTTCAAGAGACGGGACGCCCACAGCGTACGTGGTCTCGATGAGCCGATCGCGATAGTCGTAGGTGAACTGCGTGACCGTTCCGAGGGGGTCGGTTTCTTGTGTCGTATTGCCGTTTCTGTCGTAGAGGTATGAGGTGACGATGTCGTCGTTCGGGTCGCCCTCGTCCATGAGGTGTTTTGCCTCCACGAGCTGGCCGAACACATCGTATGTGCTCTGGCTCTTGTGCCCGCGTGGGTCGATGACGGCGTCTGTTCGAAGCACGCACGGATAGGTGGCGCTGAACTCGAAGTCGTCGTACGTGTACTGCGTGACGATATCGGGATGAGGGTCGCTGGGATAGAGCTCGTCGTCCTCGCCCATGACGGTCGTGACCGCCGTCGCGCGGTCGAGCTCGTCGTACGCGTACTTCGTGATGATGTAGTCGTCGGTCGGGCCGACCTCTCGGAGCTGCTTCTCGCTCTCCAGCGACCCGGCCGGCGTGTACGTGTACTCGATAGTCGTCCTGTGATTCGGGCTCGCCTCGGCGGACGTCACCTTCGTCTGCCGGCCGCGGAAGTCGTATTCATACGTCGTGACGACGTCGTCATTCAAATCGAGCGGATCCATGGGGATCGTCGTGCTGAGAATCTGGCCCGTCGGGTCATTATAGTCGTACTTGGTGACGACGTCGTCCTCGTCGCCTTGCGGCCGGTCGGGCACTCTGTCGTCGACGCCGATGACAATCCGCTGCTCCTGCAGGCGGCCGTAGGCGTCATAGGCCGACTGCTTCACCTCGCCTGCGGGATTCGTCTCGGACGTCACCCGATTTGTCGCCGCTTTGTACTCATAGAGTGTCGTCAGGGTCTCCGTTCCAAGGGTCTGCTTGATCTTCCACTGCCGGTTGCACTCGTCGTATTCGTACTCGGTGACCTTGTCGCGGCAGTTGGTCGACGTCGCCACCTGGCCGTCGGGATAATACGTGAAGGATTCCTCGTCGTAGTACGGGCTCCCCTGATTGTAGATCTCGTAGTAGCGGATAGTCTCTTTTAGGCCGTTCCCGGTGTACGTGAAGAACGTCTTCGCGTAGATGTAGTGGCCACCGGCTTGTCCTTCGGGCGCAGTGACGCTTTCCAGCATGCCGTTATCGTAGTACGTGTAACTGGTCCGGCGGGCCGCCGGGTCAACTTCCGTCCCCGAGGGATAGCCGAAGACGATTTCTTCTTCGAGCCACCCGGAGTCGTCCGAGTATACGCGGCGTATCTTCTCGATAGGGCGCCAATTGCCGACGGAGCCGTAGGACTTGACGATTTCCTCGACGTCGTCATACCAACGATAGACCCACTCCGTCCTGTATCGGTCGCCGCCGCCATCGGCATCGGGAAGCGTCTTGCACGTCACGCGATTGAGCAAGTCATAGGCGAACTCCGTTGCCCGAAGCCCATTCTGCCCGGTCTCCGTAATGGTCGTCGGCACGCCGACGTTGACGTCGTTGTAGTCATAGGTTGTCCTTGCGCGTTCCGTGTCGTCTTCCTTGACGATCACCTCTTTGAGCATGCCCTCCTTGTGCTGACCTTCACCTTCGTAGTAGGAGTACATGGTCACCAGAGGGTCAACCTCACCCCCAGCGGCGAGTGTCTCAGTCTTCGTTTCGAGGAGCCAGCGATTGGGCTCGTTCACACCATCAATGTAGGTGTACTCGACCTCCTTCGAGTCGACGACACCAGGTGCCTGGAGCCACGTCTTCTGGAGCAGCCCTGACGACAATCCATTCCGCGTCGCGTACTCCGTGTGTTCCTCGATGCCCGTGGAATCGATCCGGCAGGTTTGCCGGCCCCAGTCATCATACGTGTAGCGATGGTCCGGGTCCGTTTCAATCAGCTCTTCGAGGTAATCGTAGTACGTGTTGTAGTACTCACCGGAGTGCCAGTAGCCGTGTTCTGGCTCTGGGTGAAAGTCGATCTTCCGGGTGACCTCGCGGCAGATATCCGCCTGGTATGCCTCCTCTGGATCGTTTTCATAGAACCTACGGAGGGTGATTAGCCAGTAGTCTTCACCGTTGGTGAAAACCTCACGCACGCAGTTCTCGTACTGGTCATACGTATAGGATGTAACGTTCCCCTCGGCGTCCTCCTTCGAGAGCAACGGTTGCCCGTGTCGTATCCCTCGCTTCTTGTCATATCTGTATGTCTCGGTCGAGTCGGTCGCATCAGTCACTGCGCGGTCTGTGAAGATAACCCGCCAGACCCCGTCGAACTCCACGTTCCGGACAACACTCACTTCGCCATAGTGGTCGGCTGGGCTTGCGCCATGTGTTTTCTCAGTATACTGGATCAAGAACACGCTATCGTCGGCCTCGGGATCATTCGGGTCGTCTTCGACGTAGGGGTCATCCAGGGCAACCGCTGGCGCGTGCGCGTAGTAGGTGTTGACTCCCGCGGAGGGATGAATAGCCGATAGCGCGAACTCGCGGTAGCCGCCGCTTTTCCACAGCACGCATGTGTAGTCAAATGCCGTCCACTGTCCTTCCGCGTCCTCCACCTTTCCCAGCACTTTTCTCCCCTCGAGCGTATCGTACGTGAATGACGCAAGGTAAACGTCAGGAGTCTGAGGGTTGCCTGGATGCTCAATCGACTTGAGTGCGCCAGAAAGGCCGGCGCCCTCGCTCGTCTCCCAGTAGTTGAACTTGTAGACGCGGCCGGAGGAATCCTGGATCGACTGTAGGCGGGCGAAGAAAGAGTCACTATCATAGGTGAACTGCAATGAGTGGCCGAGATTCTCCGAAGCTGTGCGTTCCTTGATCGTTGTGATGCGCTCGATTCTGGCACCGGCCCAGAGGTACCAGCTGAAGAGGTACTCGGTGTCGCGGAGTCGAATCCGCAGTTTTCTGTGTCCTCCTTCGTCCTCGAACTCCTCGAACCAGACATACGGCTCCGGGCAATCGAAGTGGGTTCCTCCAGGGTATCGGACAAACGGTATTACATCGGTGGCAAGGTGCAGTTCGAAGTTGTGCGGATACTCCTCGAAGATATTCAGATCGACTTTCTTGACATACACATTCAAGCTGTGTGTCCATCCTTTGGGCAACCATGTGCGGAGGTCGAGAATAGAGGCTGGCCCTACGCGCTGCGCGTTGTAGAGAAGAGTGAAGTCAACGTTTGTTCCCCTGCAAGGGATTGTGAACAAGGTTCGGCTGTACGTGACGGTCCTGCGCGGATCGGTCTGGCGTACAAAAGAATCGAAGGTGGGGGGGCGCGGAGGTTGTATGCCCACGCCTGTGGGCCACCACGACGTGTCGCCATGAGCGACACCGCACGTGGTTTCGACCTCCCAGTAGCCACCAAGACCCTCGGCGTTTGCCATCCGCAGAAAGGCATCTTCGAGAATCTCGAGCCCGAATGCAGGGGCGAGATCATCCCAAGGGAATGTGAGGGACATCGTCAGCATCACATGGGCTTCGGCCGTGCTGTCGTATTCCGCCAGGATAACTCCATTCCGCTTCACAAGATAGCCGTTTGGCTGTCCCTCGTGGGTCCAACGAAGGGTGGCCGACAGAGTGGCAGTGTAGCTACCGTCCCCGTTGTTATGAATGCTTTGTTCCTCGTCGACCGACACCACAATCGCGTCAGCCGCTGCGGAGGCGGGTGCGAGCACGGCAACGACGCCGGCCGAGGCTACGACCAGCAGGATGGCCAACCGTGCGATGCTGTGTGCTGAACACCACGCAATGCTACGACCGATTAGCTTCATGATTCATCTCCGGTTTAAAACTGCATGCCCTTCTTGGGATGACTAGGAGTACTGCAATAACGCTATTGCCCCTCGACAAGCGGCAACAAGAGCTCCAGGTATAGTGCTGCTCTGTGAGCCCAGGGAGTGTCTGGATGGCGCTGCATGAGGCCAGCGAAGAGTGACGCGCTTGCAGCATAGTTCCCCCGGACGAATCGAGCCACAGCTTGCCAATACTCATAACAGGCGCTGGCACGAAGCCCATCCCTGTCAATGCCTACGGACGTGGTGGACCGGTGCACGAGCTCCTCGATGTCAATGAGCGCACCGGTGGAGTTCTGGCGGAGGAGATGGGCGAACGCGCGGACCTCGAGAACCCGCCGTTCATCATCAGGGGTCAGTGCTATTCCGGTCTCGTCGAGTTCAGCGAGCCGCCGGAGTGCCTTGTCCGGGAGCTGCTTTCGCAAATAGGCTTCCGACAGGAAGAGCAGCGCGTCCTTGACCAGGGACGTGTCGTTCTGCTCCCTGGCGTCCGCGATGATTGTGCGCACGAGTGCCTCAAGCCTCGCCGCAGCATGCAGGCTATCGGCCTTCATCAGGAAGCTGTGGCGCTCGTGACAGGTGAACGCGCGATGGCGATCAGCAAGGTCTTGAGCTCTGTGAGGAATCTCGTCTTCGATCGGCGTAAGAAGAAGAGCACGGTTCTGCATGATGTCGGCCACGGCTCGAGCATAGCGGGCTCTGTTCCGCGCCGGGTTGTCACGCAGCAGGAGAAGGGCGTAGTGGCGTGCCTTATCGGTGTCCCGGTTCTTCGGGCGGGCGTAGCACAGGCACAGCTCCAAGAGCGCTTCGGCGGCCTCCTCAGAACCGGGATGGGAGTTGGCGATGTCGATGTAGCGGCTGCGTGCCTGTTCGCCGAACTTGGCACGGCTTGGGTTGTTGCCGTAGAAGCTGTTGCATGCCCTTGCGAGCAGGAGCTTGCCCGTGCGAACTCGGGCCTCGTTGTTTTCGGCTGCGAGTAGTCCGTCGTAAGCGCCGAGACGCTGTGCCGCGATCTCGTCCTGACTGCCATAAAGCGCCATGGAAATGAGATGCACGCGAGCGTCGAGTTCTTCGCGCGTGCCTGGGTAGTTGGCAATGACGCGCTCGTAGAGCTCGTTGGCTTTGGCTTTGTCCAGTATGCGCCACTCGTAGCAGGCCGCCGCGTCCAGAAGGGCTCGGCGTGCATGGACAGAGCCGGGATACTGCGTGGTGATATCCAGCAACGTGCTTGCCCGTTCATCGACGCGCTCGCCGTCGAAACCGGCGCCATAGGCCCGGGCCAGGCCGAAGAGCGCTTCCGTCGCAAGATCACCCTCCGGCACGACGTTGAGCACGGTGTTGTGGCATTTCTCGAGTCGGTCCCACGCTTCCAGCCGGCTGCACGCATCGGCGAGAGTCCCTGAGATAACGCGAGCCCACTCAGCGGCAGGTATGCCCTCCGGTACCGTCTTGTAGCGCTCAAGAAAAGCGTCGACCTGCTCGAGAGCCGCCGCCTCATCGCCTTTCGCCGTTGTCACACGAATCAGTCTGGCCTCTGCTTTAAGCCCTGCTGCCGTGCCCTTGTATTCCTCTGCGACGGTTCTGATGAGATTCTCGGCGCGGTCCCAATCCCCGATGCGCATGCAGGTTTCGGCCGCGTCCGCAGTCAGGAGCCAGGCCCACGAATCGGGCGGCACGATCTCGGGGGCTTCGTGGAAACGCTCAAGGAAAGCGTCGACCTGCCTCCGCACCGAGGCCACGTCGCCGGCCTCAGCAGCAATCCTGATCAGGTCTCGCCGAGAATTCAGTTCAGCGCCTGTCCCCGGGTACTCCTTGACTACTCTGCGAAGCAGCGCGGTGGCCGCTTCCGCATCGCCGGCATCGACAAGGTAGCTGTGGGCGGCGAGCGACAGCGCAAACGGCGCCTTCACCGATTCCGGGAAACGTTCAAGAAGTTCAAGGGCGATCGCGCGCTTCTCCTCGTGCCTCTCACCACCGAAGGCGAAGTCGAGCAGCCACGCGTGCCAGTACATAGCCTCGGGCAGAACGGGTGAGTCTGGGTAGTCTGACGTGATCTCCTTCAAGAGCTTGTCGGCCTCGGCCTCTCGGCGTTCGCCGTAGAGGCCAATGACAAGCGCCTTGTTCAGCTTGGCCTGGACGATCTGCGGGCCCTCGGGGTGCTCTGTGATATACGCCTGTGCTTCGGCGAGGAAGGACTGTCTGAGTTGCTCGCGTTCCTCGCTCTTGCCGAGGGTGCTCAGACGGCGGTATTGAGTGATGTACTTCTCATGCGGTGTAAGCGCCGGCTCCTCAGCGAGCCCTTCGACAACGCTGAGCAACGTCATGCAGACGGCCGCAATCAGCGCTGCAGCTCGCCCGACAAGGAATCCACACCGTTTGTGGTTGTCCATTGACTTCCCACCTCCGCGATGTCGTCTAGTAGCCGCTGATGGTCGAGTCGGCCTCCGGCGACTTGATCGAGAAGCCGGTCGGCCCCGCGTCATCGATGTATATCCTGAAGACGATCTCGTCCGTCCCGGCGACGCTGTACGTGATCGTGATCGTGTACCAGCCCGGATACCATTCGCTCAAACTCAACTCCACGCCGTTCATATCGCCAGTGCCGCTGTCCATCGGCGTAGGGGCATCATCGATATAGAGATCCCAGGTCCCGCCGTCGGTGGCGAAGTCAACGTAAATCTGGAGCGTGGTTGAGCTTGTGAAGAATGCGCTCTCAGCCGGGTCGCCGCCGACGAGTAGGTAGGACTCCTCGACTCCGGCCACCCCTTCGTAGTGGTACCCGATGTCGACCTTGCCAATGTCAACCTCCCCGCCAAGCGACGTTGTAAACGCACTGAGCGCGATCTCAGCGACGTGCGAGTAGTCCGAACCGGCGTCGATGCAGTCGCCGTCCTGGTCAAGATACCGCTGGGCGCGCCAATTGGCCGAGGCCGGGTCCTTAGGGTCGAACCAATCCGGGTCGTACGGGTCGGACGTAAGCACGATCGAGTCATCGCCGATGGCGAGTGGCTCACCGCTATAGTCGTTGTACACGTTGACTTCGCAGTTCCAGTACGCATTGTAGTTCTCGGCAAACGTGCCGGGAAGGTAGTTGAGATACACACCGCTGGTGGTGCAGTTGGTGAAGAGGCAATCCTTGATCGTGAGGGATCTCCCGTATGGGCTGTCGCTCAGGACATAGTAGATGCCTTTGTCGCTTCGGTCGAACGTGCAGTTCCGCAGCGTCGCCAATTTCGACGACCCGTAACCTTGCTCGACCAGACAACCGGTGTCGTTGTTCTGAAACAGGCAGTTCTTCAGCGTGAAGGTGGTGGGATACCCCAAGTATACGCAATACACACCCTTCCCATTCCGTTCAAAAGCGCAGTGCAAGATCTCGTCCGCCGAGGTCTCACTCACCTGAAGTGCTGTGTGCAGCCCGACAAACCGGCAGTACGTGATGGAGACGACCTCAGCGGCGGTGACAGGGTTCCGGACAAGCGCGCCATTGGAATTGCCATCGCGCTTTGTGGTAATCCCCATCGAGACGCTCGGTGCGCCGGCCATCACGATCGGGTTCCCGCAATCTCCATTACAGGTCAACGTCGGCACCTGGGTCGCACCCCCAAGAAACTGCAACGTTGCCGACGAGCCGTAGAACGCCACGACCACTCCCTCTTCAAGCTCGAGTGTCACGGTGTTCGAGCTGCTGCCAATGTCGATGACCGTATCGTCAATCACATAGTCCACTCGCGGGTGGTGGTAGCCGATGTCGACGGTCCCCGTGTCAACGGACCGCTTGTCCCACCATGTCGCGTTCGATGTGATGTCGCTGTCGACAACATCGGGCGGCTCGACATCGAACTGCGCCCCGCTGCCGTAGATCGTGCTGAAGGCGTCGCTGCCGACATTCACGAGACTTGACCCGCCGCCGCCCGTGTCAATGAAGAAGCTCCCCAACTGTGTGTTGTCCGCGTCATACGGTGACGCCCCGAGCACCACGTTGTGGGTCCCCTGATCCTCCGAATCGATGCCCTCGAAGTCATCGTCGTTGTCCCAGAACCCGTTGTAGTCCAAATCCCACGTGACGTTGCTGCCGTCCCCAGTCCGCGTGATGCCGGCGTAAAGGCAGGCTGTGATCAAGTTGTCTTTGGCTTCAACGCTTGGGGTCGGGTCGCTGTCCTCGAGATGAATGCGAATGCCGTACCCGCAGTCGTCAGCAATCGTGCAGTTCTGAATCGTGAACTCCTGCGACGTCGGATCCCGCATCCACGCGCAGACGCCCATGAAGCAGTCGGTGATCAGGCAGTTGAACACGTCGGATGCAGTGGTCGACTCGCCGCGGCATACGAGGATCCCGCACCAGCACTCGTAGACGATGCAGTGCGCCACTGGCGAGTTGATGCGCCGCGAGGTGACGAAGCCCCAGAGGCCGAACGCCGCCTTGCAGTACTCGATCTCGCTTGAAGGATCGCCGTGCTCTCCAACCTCGATGGCCACCCTGTAATACATGCCCGTGCCGCTCGTGGACTCGCCCGGCGTGAGGTCCTCGCCGCAGTTGTCGTCCGTGTCGGTGGTGAAGACGATGTAGCTGCATGGCTCGCCCTTGGCGACGATCTTGGCGCCCGACTCGGTCTCGTAAATGCCCGCGTTGATCTGCGTATCTTCCGCGAACTTGACCACCGTGCCCGGCTCGATGGTGAGTGTCTTGCCTGCACCAATAACCACGTCGCCTGTAACATAGTAGGTAGCATCGGCCGTCCAGGTCTCGTCCTCGTCGATCGTGCCGCTCTGGTTCTCGTAGTCGAGCGTGACCGCGCCTGTGGCGTCGGCGATATAGGAGTACGGGAGGCTCTCGACGAGATACGTCTTGTGGTCAACCGGGCTGCGCCAGAGCTGGCGCGCCGCGACCGTCTCGTTCTCGATTCCGGTGCTGTCCCACACGCGCGACTCGACGAAGCGGTGCAGCGGAGCCTCGACTGGTGTGCCATCGACGGTTCTCTCGACGGTAAATGTGATCGGCTCATTCGTGTTCCGCGCCGTGACAAGGTCGTTGGCGGAGACGTTTACCGGCGTGTCGCCAACCCACACGTTCACGTCTCCGGCAGCCGTCAGCGCGTCGAGACCCAGCTCGGTATAGACGTAGAGACGCGTGTTCTGGGCGTCGAAGCCCTCGGGGAGTGCCGGTTTGCCGCGCAGCACAACGTTCTGGTGCAGCGACGCCCACTCGAGCACGAGCTCGAGATCAACGCCCGAATTGGTGCCCAGCACGTCGGCAAACACGAGCTTCGAGGGATCGTCCGGGTCGATCTGACCGATCACGCTCGTGTCAATCGGGCCCAAGACGATGCTCTGTTGGCCGTCGCTCAGACCGATCGTGCTCGGCCGCATCGCAAGCGTCCTGCCGCCGACCGTGTACTCGTAGGCGCTTCCGAGCGTCATCGGCACCTCGATCCGCCACGAGTTCTTGTCCATCTTGAAGCCGAGGCCGCCCGACCCCCACTCGGCCACCGTCGGCACCCAGTCGCCCGAGGCGTCTTTGTAGCAGACGTTTGTGCCGCGCTCGCACACCGTCGAGACGGTCTCCTCGGTGACAACCTCTTCTGTCTCCGGGTCGACGTATTCGACGGTCCGCACGAACGCGTACTCGCGCCCGTGCTGCGACCGCTTCGAGATGTCTTCTTGCCACGCCTGCACCGTCTCACGCGGGTACGCAGACGACACGTTCCCGACGGGTTCCTCTGATTGCGAACGCAGCAGGAAGAACAGACCCAGTCCAGCAATCGCCACCACGAACAGCGGCATCAACACCACCCTGTGCTTACGAATGAACGCCATGGCTCCGCCTCCTTCCGTCAGCTCACAGGCAACTTGACCTCTTCACGGGAAACGAAAGCCCCGCACCACGAAAGGCGCGGGGCCTGAGCACTGCTTCCTTGACCGAGGCCGACAACATCATCCGGCCGCAGCCTGACTCTCATTGCCTGCTTCGGCCTCGACATCTGCGGCCATCTCCTCCGGCAACTCGGCGAGCAGATCGGCTCGCCCACCGCCGACATTCAGGAAAACAGTGGCCTGGATCGTGGGAGTGTGCACTGGGTGCACTCAGTTCTCCTTTTCTGGGAAACTCGCTCCCACGAAACATCGCCAATACTCGCTCAGGTACTCGCAAACTGTCAAGCGTTTTTTGTGAAATTCTCTTCTCAGGCTGCAACTCCAGGCCACTGCTGGCCTGGAACGCTTCTGGCGAATGACAGAGCGCGTTCCGCTGCGTCGTGAGGGAAACGCTGAGGCTCTCGATGGGTTGCGCCTAACAGGCGGAGGGCTTCAAGAGCGAGAACGGTCTCAGGGTAGGCAGGGCTGTGCCAGGGTTGGCGCTTCTGCGCCATCAGGCAACAGGCCGCGATCCCTTGCTCTCATCACCATTCGCATGGCGATCGTTTCGAACTCGGAAGATCCGACTGATAGCTCGTTGAACAACCTGACGTAGGCGTGCGTCAGATCACCGCCGGCGCCGGCCCGACGCGCACACTGCAGTTCGAGCTTCTGGAACTCGATCTCGGCCTGCATGACTGCCTTGCAGGCCCACACTGCCACCTTCTCGTCGGGGGGACTTCAACAACTTCTCCCAGCGCTTGATCGCCATCGCGGCCATCCGACCCAGCATCGAACGCGCGTAATGACGGATCTCCCGACGGAACGCACCCCTGCGCTCGCGCTTCAGGAGCGCCTCCTGTGTGATCCCGAGTAGCCCTGCTCGTTCGGCCGTCGTCCTGACTCTAGGCCCTATAATCATCGCAAGGTTTTTAGCGTCAAGCCGCCACTCCCGCGCTGAGGCGGGGAAGACATCCGAAATCTCGTTCTCGCCGACGACCTCGAGCCGGCTCAGAAGCCCCCGCTCATCATAGGTACACTGGAACAGTGTCGAGTCCGCCCCTCCCCCTTCACGTGAGCGACTTCTGCTTCGGTTCCGCGTCGGGCTCGAAGCTCTCGAGGAGCTGCTTGAAGAGGCTGGGACGGGCCAGGAGCTCGTCGGGGGTGCCGGTGTCGACGAAGCGGCCGCCGTCGAGGCAGACGATCCGGTCGGCCACCTGGCGCAGGAACTCGGGGTTGTGGTCGACGAGGAGGATGGTCACCGCCTCGAACGCGTCGCCGCGGATGACGCGCGCGATCTCCTGGGCGCTGATCTGGTCGACGCCCGTGGTCGGCTCGTCGATGAGCACGATACCCGGCCGCAGCAGCAGGGCGCGCGTGAGCGCCAACACCCGGCGCTGTCCGCCCGACCACAGGCCGCCGCTCGCCTCGCGCGTGAACGGCAGGTCGAGCGGGTTGGCGATGCCCTGATCCTTGGCCCGCGGCAGGAGCACCTCGTCCCAGAAGCCCGTGCAGCGGCAGACGGCCTCGATCTCGTCGTCGGCGGCGTCGGCCTTCGCGAGCTGGAAGTTGGCGCGCACCGTGTCGCTGATGTAGAGGGGGAACTGCGAGACGCGGACGACGTGGCGGCGGAGACTCTCGACGGTGACGTCGCGGATGTCGTGCGCGCCGACGCGGATGCGGCCCGACTGCGGGTCGTACAGGCGCATGATGAGGCTCAGGGCCGTCGACTTGCCGACGCCGAGCCGGGCCGAGATGGCCGTGGACGTGCCGGCCGCGAACGTGTGTGTGACGCCGTCGAGGATCTTGCGGCCATCACCGGTATACGAGAACGTGACGTCCTCGAAGCGAACCTCACGCGCGTCGGGCTCGAGGGTGGCCGCGCCCGGCTTCGAGCGGATCTCCGGCTCGGTCTCGAGCAGGTCGAGCACGACCTTGACCTGCGGCCACGAGATGTTGATCCCCGCGAAGAACGAGACGAACTGCTGCACGGGCCGCAGCGCCTGCGGGATGAGCAGGACGATGGCGACGATGGCGCCGGCCGTCTTCGGCGCGCGCACGGGCCCCGAGGGCAGGATGCACAGCAGCCCGACGATGATGAGAGCCTGCAGAAACGGCGACGCGCTCGAGTTGAACACCGTGTTGATGCCGTTGAAGAACGCCGCCCGGATCTTGACCTGGGCGTGGTGCGCCAGCCGCCGGCCGAAGGCGCGCGCGCGCTGGGCGTTGGCGCCCATGATCTGGACCTCGATCGGCGAGGTGCCCGAGTTCATGAACTCGTTCTGCACGCCGACGAGCGCGTCGCGCAGCGCGGCCGCCGAGACGCGCAGCAGCTTCGAGAGCCACCAACCGACCACGGGCAGCACGACGAGCAGCGCGAGCAGCACGACGACCCAAGAGGTCGGCAGGCTCGTGCCCGCCGTGAGCTGCGACACGAGCGCCACGACGGCGAGCACGAACGTGACAATCTGCACGAGCGTGCTCCGGTACAGCTCGCACAGCATCTGCTGCGCGCCCTGGGCGAACTGGATAACCGTCGCGCTCGTCTGGCCGAGCTCGTGGGCGGCGTGGTACGACGGCCCGAGCGTGAGCACCTTGTCGTGCAGGCGCTGCTGCAGGACCTGGGTGACGCGCGCATCCGCGGACGCGATGGCGAGCCGGGCGAGGAACGTCGAGGCGACCCACATGAGCACGGCGGCAAAGAGCACCCAGGCGAGCGACGTGAGCGAGTCGGGCATGAGCCGGCCGACGAGCCCCTGCTGCGTGCCGCCCGACTTGCCCGGCGGCGGCTTTTTCGCGGGCTGCGAGGCGCCAGGCGCGGGAGCGGCATCAGGATCGGAGCCACTGCCTGCCTCGGCCTCGACGGCCGGGCCGGTCGCGTCGCCGGCGGCCGCAACGAGGTTGAGCCGCTGGATGATCTTGCCGAGCAGCAGCGGCTGGTAGATGGAGAGCAGCGAGGCGAAGAGCAGCAGGACCACGCCGAGAATGAAGACGCCGCGCGCCCTCGAGATGACGCGCCACCCCGACCGGAACAGCCTCCGCCACGGGAGCGGTCCCGACGCGGCTGCGGCCTGGGCAGGCGCCGGACCTGAGGGCGCAGGCCCGGCCGGCTTGCCGCCGGGCGGAGCAGGTCCGTGCGGGCTTGGCTTGGGCGGCTGCGGCTTGTCCATAACGCTCTTCCCGGCTCAGCCTGCCTGCGGGCGAAGTGGCAGAGTGGCTGACCACGACAACGACATACTACGCGGCCCGGCGCTCAATGAGAAGCCCCTGGAGCGATCGGCTCCAGGGGCTTCAAGGTGTCGGCGATTCGTCTACGCGGCGAAGATGCCGCCGCAGTTCCAGCACTCGTACCAGCTGTAGACCTCGGTATCGACCAGCAGGTAGTTGACGGCCCCGCAGTAGGGGCAGACGGTGGCCTGGCTCGCGATCGCCTGGCCGGAGACGTCCCCGCCTTGCGGTGTGGGGCTGCCCTTGGCGCCCTCGCCGGTCTTCTCTGTCTTCGTGCCGACTTTCACCTTGATTTCTTCTGCCATGATCCTTCCTCCTCGGTCCAGTGGTTCAAGCCGTTATACCCTACGGACTCCGTTCCCAGCCGGCGCGCCTGACCGGCTACCCCGCAGACAGCGCCTTGAGTATGACCTTCGCCTCGACCGGCAGCAACTCGGGCATCACGCCGAGCAGCAGCGCGACGAGGCCCGTCACGTGCGGCGTGGCGAAGCTCGTGCCCGTCGTCTCGGTGTACCCCCCGCCGGGCGCGGGCACTCTGATCTGCGTCCCCGCGGCATCATACTCGATCAGGCTACGCGGCTTGAAGCGAATCCTGTACTTGTCCTCGAACTCCTCGCGATCGACGCTGATGACCGACGAGAACATCGCCGGGCAGCCGAAGTCGCCGAAGTTGCGCTTCGACGCGACGATGATCGCGTCCTGGACGTACGCCCGCTCGCAGAGCGTGTAGATCCTTGGAACGAACTCATCCTTCGACGTGGCGAGGCTCATGTTGACCAGCTTGATGCCCTGGTCGAGCGCCCACGTGATCCCCTCGATGAGCACGTCGCCCGTGCAGGAGTTGAACTCGTTGAGCACCTTGACGTCGACGATGCGCGCGTCCGGCGCGAGGTCGGTGATGATCCCCGCCACGGCCGTGCCGTGGCCGTAGCTGTCGCAGCACAGGTGGCCGGGGATCTCCCGACACACGACCGTGCCGCCGCGCTCCTGCTGCACGACGCAGCCGCGCGTGACTTTGCCCTTCAGGTCGGGATGCGCGGCATCGACGCCGCTGTCGATGACGGCGATCTCGACGCCCTTCCCCGTCGAATTGGCGAGCAGCCAGTCACGCGTCAGCTCAGGGTTTGTGACAATCATCGCAGTGTCAGACAGCGTCCAGCAAGTCTGTATTCAACGGCGCCACGCGAGCCGGTGCGACAGCTCGGCCAGCAGCCCGGTGAGCTCCTTGTACAGCGACAGCAAGTCGGGACGTTCTCGCACGAGCGTGCCGATGTCCTGGGCGATGCTCATGAGCGCGGCCTCGTCCTTGCCGAACCGGAGGCCCGCGAGCTCGTCGCTCGGCTCCCGATCCTCGCCGGCCATGATGCGTTTGAGCGCGCCTTCACGCAGGCGCTGGCGCACGACGAGCGCGGCAAGGTCGGCGAACAGCTTGTACGCTTCCATGTCCTGGACGGTGAAGTGATCGCCGTCCTGCTTGTTGACCGCGCTCATGGTGCCCATCGGCTCGCCGTCGACGATGAGCGGCGCGACGAGCACGTTGCGGAACTCGGCCTTCGCCGCGGCCTCGATCTCGGTATGGATGGGCGTGGACGACTGCACCTCGCCGGTGGCGAACGCGAGGCCGTGCTGCGAGCCCTCGACGGGCACCTCGTAGTCGATGATGCCCTCGGAGCCGTCGCCGATCGCCGCCCGAAACACGAGCCTGTTCTTGTCCCGGTCAAGGAGGGTAAGGCCCGCGCCGCCGCCTCGTACCACGTGCATGGCGCAGCGCAGGATCATGGTGAGCAGCGCGTCGTCCTCGAGCTGCGGGCTGAGCGCGATGTACGAAGCGATCGACAAAAGTTGTGCCTGAAGGCCGGCGGCGTGCTCAGTTCCCGGCGACGGGGCGAGCTCGCTGCGCAGGGCGGCGATCGCGTCGAGCAAGGAACGGGCCTGCTGTTCGAGCTGAGTGAGGCGTTCGGTCGGATCCATCCGCTCGTCCTCCTCGTGGCGCCGTTCTCATCGGGCGCAGTGCAATAGGGGAACGGCCCACGCCACGACCTACGCATCTCCGAGCCGGCTGGAGTGCACGGTCTTACGGCCCCAGATTGGGGCGCCATTCAAACGGCAGCAGCGCCTACTGGTCAAGAAAAAACCCGGCTCGCAACAGCCTGTGCCGCAATGCCGTAACGCAGGACGCACAACGTGGACGTGCTACTCACCCGCGTCGGAGTCGTCCGGCTCGCGTCGCGTCGCGTCAGCCGATTCTTTCAGAGCCTGCGCCTTCGTGCGGGCCGCCTCGGCCTCGTCGACGCGACCGAGCGCATCGTACGCCTTTGCGAGACGCTCATGGGTCCCGGCGAGCCACATCGTCGAGAACAACGCCTCGGCATCGGCGGCGAGCGCCTCGCCCTCGGCCAGCATGCCGCGATAGGCGCCGAGCGCGGCCTCGCCGCGATGGAACTGGAGATACCAGTCGCCGAGCCGCATGGTGGCCCAGTATGGGAACTGGTTGGCCTCCTGGTCGGTGGGGGCACGACCTGTCGTGGCCTCGGTGTACAGGACGTAGTACTCGAGCGCCTGCTCCCGGCTGCCGAGCGCGATGCACGCGTCGCTCAGCCGGCTGGTGGAGATCACGACGCCCTGGTGCGCCTCGAAATCGCGCGGCGTTCGCTCGAGCTCCGCCTTGGCCATCCGGTACATCGTCTCGAACGCGCCGACGGCCTCCGTCGTCCGTCCGACACAGAGGTAGACGTCGCCCAGTCGGTTGTGGACCGACAGGCCAAGCTGGAGCGGCACGTCGTCGGGGTTCGCGTCCGCGAGCGTCTTGACGACAGCCTCCATCCGCTCGTAGGCGGCGAGGGTCTCCTCAGCATCGCCGAGGGTGAAGTACACGTCGCCGAGCGAGCCGTGGTTGGACGCGAGATCGCGCTGCCACTGCGGCACGTCGGGGTCCTGCTCGACGAGCCGCTTCGAGATGGCGAGCGCGCCTTGCTGCATTTCGATCGCCTCGTCGGTCCGGCCCAGGCGATGGTAGATGGTGCCGAGCCGGTCGTAGCTGACCGCGAGGTCGCGCTGGGCCAGCAGGCTCTCGGAATTCGACGCGAGGCCCTTGGTGATCTCATGGGTCGCCTCGTACTCGGCGAGCGCCTCGTCGGTGTTGTAGAGGTTCGAGGCGAGGTCGCCGAGCCGGTTGTGGGCCACGGCCACGTCGCGTTGTGCTTCGGTGCTTGCGGGGTCGGCCCGTGCCAGCTCCTCGACGAGCTCGAGCATCGTCACGTACTCGGCGCGCGCCTCGTCGTTCATGCCGTGAGCGGCGTAGAGGTCGCCAACGCTGTTGTGGGCCGCCGCCAGCACCCGCTTGGCCACGACGCTCTCGGGGCTGGCGGCCACGAACTCGGCCGCAGCCTGAAGCCCCGCCTGGTGCGACTCGAGCGCCTCGTCGAGCATACCGAGCGCGAAGTAGACGTTGCCGAGGCGCGAGTAGCCGAACGCGAGCGCGCGTTGCCGCTCCTTGCCTTCGGGCGCCGAGGCGACCAGGAGATCGAGCCCGGTCTTGTACTGGTCGAGCGCCTCCTGCTTTCGCCCGACGGCGACGTAGACGTCGCCGAGCGCATTGCGCATCGCCCCGAGCGCCTGTTCCACCTCGGCGTCGTCGGGGTGTTCCTCGGCGAGCGCCTCGAGGATGTCGTGGCCTGCTTGATACGCCTCAAGCGCTTCGTAGGGCCGGGCCCAGCTCAAGTACATGTCGCCGAAATTGCCGTAGCTCATGGCGAGCTCCTGTCGCGCCTCGGCATCGGCGTCGTCACGGCCGGCGAGCTCGCGGCGGATCTCGAGACACGCCTCGTACGCGGCCTTCGCCTTCGTGTTGAGGCCGAGCCGCAGGTACGCGTCGCCAAGGCCCTGCTGGCTGTTGCCCAGGTCGCGCTTCGCCTCGACGTTGCCGGGGTCGGCCTCGACGAGCTGCTGCGCGATTTCGGCAGCCGCTTCGTAGGTCTCGAGCGCCTTGGGCGAGTCGCCGAGCTGGATCCAGCGGTGGCCGATGCCGAGCAAGTTGGCGCACTTCTCGTGGTGCGCCTCGGGCGTGTCGGGCTCGAACGCGAGGATCTCGTCGAGGATGGCGACGTTCGACTCCATGATCTCGCGCAGCGCCGCCAGCGTGCCTGGCACGTCCTTGAGCCGGTCGGGCACGTCGTACGTGAGCTTCCGCACGGCCGACAGCGCGAGCTCCTTCTGCTTGACGGCGCGGTCGCGCTGCTCCTCGGCCATCGTGCGCTGGCGCACCGCCTCGCCGCGCAAGTGCCACGCGTAGCTGCCGAGCACGAGCATGACGGCGGCAAAGGCGGCGGAGACGCCCGCGATGATGCGGAACCGCACGACGCGCTTGTGGTGCAGCTCGCGCTCTTGTTCGAGCAGCCGCTGGCGCACGCGCTGGTCGTGGGTGCGCAGCGCGGTGGCGAGCTCCTTGGCGCGCGGCCAGCGTTCGGCGGGCTCGGCGTCCATGCACTTGGCGATGTCCTCGCGCAGCACCTCGCTCTCGACCTGCCGCTCCCAGCCCGAGGCAAGCGGGCGATCGAGGTCGCCGACGACGAGCCGGTAGAGCGTCAGGCCGAGCGCGTAGATGTCGCTCTGGGCCGACGCCGGCGTGCCCTCGCGCACCTCGGGCGCAATGTAGTCCCACGTGCCCGCCATCCCCTCGACGCGCGAGGCGTACACGCTCCGAAGCAGCTCGGGATCGTCGGTCGTGCCGAGCCCGAAGTCCGAGAGCTTGGCCTGCAATGACCCGTCCGGCTTGCGCTCGAGCAGGATGTTCGACGGCTTGATGTCACGATGATAGATGCCCTCGGCGTGCACGGCGTCGAGGCCGGCGGCCACCTGCGCGATGAGCTCGAGCCGCTCCTTCGTCGTCGGCTGCGTCTCGATCCATGCCTCGAGCGCCGGCCCGTCGACGTACTCCATCGTGATGTAGTACGGCGGCTTGTCGTGCTCCGTCATGACGTCGCGGAAGGCGACGATGTTCGGATGGCCGGGCAGGCGTTTGCGCAGCTCGATGAGCAGCCGGGCCTCGCGCTTGAGCCAGGCGACGCGGTCGCGCTTGAAGCAGAACTTGTAGACCTGCCGCTCGCCCGACGTGCGGTTGCGGCCGAGCCAGACCTCGCCGAACTCGCCCTCGCCGAGCTTGTCCTCAAGCTCCCAGTCCGAGCCGGGCACGACGACGCCGACGGCCGGACGCCAGCCGAGTTCCTCGTCGGACAGGTCGGCCGGCCGCGCCTTCTCGTTGCCGGCGGGCTTGGCGAAGGTCGCGACGCCTTCCTCGCCGACCTCGCACACCTCGAGCGGGTCCTCGCGGCCCTTGAGGAAGTACAGGCCGTGGCTGACCCAGCCGAGCGTGCCGATGCCCGCCAGGTCGGCGCCCTTGAGCGCCTGGCGTGCGTCGTCGAACACGGCGCGCGAGCAGAGGACCTGGCCGCCCTCGGCCAGGCTCATGACGCGCGCCGTCATGTCGGCCTGGAGGCCCTTGATATCGCCGATGGCGCCGGGCGCGCTCGGACCTTTCAGCCCATCCTCCACGACGACGGTGCCCAGGTGGATGCCGACGCGGAACTCGGGCAGCCGCGGCCAGTCGCCGGCGCGGGACTCGCGGTGCAGCGCCTGGGCGCGCAGGGCGAACTTCACCGCGTCGCTCGGCTTGAGGAAGACGAAGATGTAGGCGTCGCCCTCGACCCGGATGGCCTGTGCCTTGGTGAACTCGCCGAGCGCGAGCAGCAGCAGGCGCCGGTGCTCGTCGTCGAGGTCCTTGTACGCCGCGTCGCCGAGCTCCGACTTGAGCGCCGCCGACCCGACCAGGTCGGTGAACAGGATCACGAGCAGCTCGGTCGCGTGCTTGCTGCGGAACTCGTCGATGCGCGCCCGGTCCTGCTCGCTGAGCATCAGGGCCGGGTCCGCGCCACGTTCGCGGCGCCCGGCGTCGTGGTCGCCCTCGTCTGCCATTCCGTCCTCCAGGCCCTTACCGTGCACCCACACGCGGCAGTATACCACGGCCTGCCTCCGCGAGAGGACCTCGGGGGCGCGGCCAAAACGCTTGAAATGGACGCGGCGAGGCGGTAGAGTGTGGTCCCGAGGTTTGAGGAGGCCACCCGGCCTGTTGCTTCCCGTTGGACCGACTATATGAGCTGCGCCCGGCTCTACACGCGCGCAGCACGGGGGACCTGAGGAGCCACCATGCCCAGACGGGACGACCTGAAGAAGATCCTTATCATCGGCTCCGGGCCGATCATTATCGGCCAGGCGTGTGAGTTCGACTACTCGGGCACGCAGGCGTGCAAGGCGCTGCGCGAGGAAGGATACGGGATCGTTCTGGCCAACTCGAACCCGGCCACGATCATGACCGACCCCGGCACGGCCGATAGCACGTACGTCGAGCCCCTGACCGTCGAGAGCCTGGCCAAGATCATCGAGAAGGAGCGGCCCGACGCGCTCCTGCCGAACCTCGGCGGCCAAACGGGCCTCAACCTCGCCGCGAGCCTCTACCGCGAGGGTGTTTTGGAGAAGTACGGCGTCGAGATGATCGGCGTCAAGGAAGACGCCATTGAGCGCGGCGAGGACCGCATCGCGTTCAAGGAGACCATGGCCGCGCTCGATATCGCCGTGCCCCGCTCGGAGCCGTGCCACTCGGTCGAGGAGGCCGAGCGCATCGCCGAGCAGCTCGGCTATCCCGTCGTGCTGCGGCCCGCGTACACGCTCGGCGGCACGGGCGGCGGGCTCGTCTACAACGTCGAGGAGCTGCGCACGGTGGCCGCGCGCGGGCTGGCGGCGAGCCTCATCCACCAGGTCCTCGTCGAGGAATCGGTCCTGGGCTGGGAGGAGCTCGAGCTCGAGGTCGTCCGCGACATCAAGGACCAGAAGATCACCGTCTGCTTCATCGAGAATATCGACGCGATGGGCGTGCACACGGGCGACAGCTTCTGCTGCGCGCCGATGCTCACCGTCCCCGTCGAGCTCCAGCAGCGGATGCAGGAGCTGTCGTACAGGATCGTCGACGCGATCGGCGTCTCGGGCGGCACGAACATCCAGTTCGCCCACAATCTTGAGGATAACCGTCTCGTCGCGATCGAGATCAACCCGCGCACCTCGCGCTCGTCGGCGCTCGCGTCGAAGGCGACCGGCTTCCCGATCGCGCGGATCTCGACAAAGCTGGCGGCGGGCCTGACGCTCGACGAGATTCCATACTGGCGCGCGGGCACGCTGGACAAGTACGAGCCGAGCGGCGACTACGTCGTCGTCAAGTTCGCGCGGTGGGCGTTCGAGAAGTTCGCCAAGGCGCGCGATCTGCTCGGCACGCAGATGAAGGCGGTCGGCGAGGTGATGAGCATCGGCGCGACGTTCCGCGAGGCGCTTCAGAAGTCGATCCGGTCGCTCGAGATCGGCCGCTACGGGCTTGGCGTGCCGCATCGCTACGGGCGGCTCTCGGTGCAGCAGCTCAAAGAAGCGCTCGTCATGCCGTCGAGCAACCGCGTGTTTCTGATGTACGAGGCGCTGCGCAAGGGCGTCAGCGTCGAGGAGCTCTACAAGCTCACATACATCGGGCGGTGGTTCATCGGCGAGATGAAGGCGCTCGTCGAGCTCGAGGAGCACCTGCTCCAACACACATGGGACGCGCTGCCGGACGCGATGCTCGTCGAGGCCAAGGAGATGAGCTTCTCGGACCGATACCTCGCCGGCCTATTCCAGGTGCCCGAGAAGACCGTGCGCGAGCGGCGCCTGGCTCTCGGCAAGCGGGCGCGGTTCCGCGCGGTGCCCGTGAGCGGCGTCGAGAACGCGGCCTACTACTACTCGACCTATGCCGACGTCGAGGACACGGTGCCCGTCTCGGCCAAGCGCAAGGTGATGATCCTCGGCGGCGGCCCGAACCGGATCGGCCAAGGCATCGAGTTCGACTACACGTGCGTGCACGCCGCGTTCGCCCTGCGCGACGAGGGCTACGAGTCGATCATGATCAACTCCAACCCCGAGACGGTCTCGACCGACTACGACACGTCGGATAAGCTGTACTTCGAGCCGCTCACCGTCGAGGACGTGCTCGCCATCCACGACAAGGAACGGCCCGTCGGCACGATCGTGCAGTTCGGCGGGCAGACGCCGCTCAACATCGCCCAGGAGCTCAAGGACAGCGGGGTGACGATCCTCGGCACGTCGCCCGAAAGCATCCGGCTCGCCGAGGACCGCGAGTACTTCCGCGAACGGATGATAGCGCTCGGCATCCCGCAGCCTGAGAGCGGCACCGCGCGCTCGCTCGACGAGGCGCTCGCGATCGCCGCGCGGATCGGCTACCCGCTCATGGTGCGGCCGTCGTTCGTGCTCGGCGGCCGGGGCATGGAGATCGTCTACGACGAGGAGATGCTGCGCAAGTACGCGCAGGAGGCGATCGAGATCAGCCCCGAGTACCCGATGCTCGTCGACCGGTTCCTCGAGCACGCGATCGAGGCCGAGGTGGACGCGGTCGCCGACGGCGACGAGACGTTCGTCGCCGCGGTCATGGAGCACATCGAGCTTGCGGGCGTGCACTCGGGCGACTCGGCCTGCGCCATCCCCACGAGGAGCATCCAGGACGAGCACCTGGCGACGATCGAGCGCTACACGGCGCGCATCGCCGAGGAGCTCGGCGTCGTCGGCATCATGAACATCCAGTACGCGATCTGCGACGGCACGGTCTACATCCTCGAGGCGAACCCGCGGGCGTCGCGCACCGTGCCGCTCGTGTCGAAGGTGACCGGAATCCCGCTCGCGCGCGTCGCGACGCTGTTGATGCTCGGCAAGAAGATCAAGGACCTCCCGGAGCTCACGAAGCGCACGCTGCCCTACGTCGGCGTCAAGGAAGCGGTGTTCCCGTTCAACATGTTCCCCGAGGTCGATCCGCTGCTTGGCCCCGAGATGCGCGCCACCGGCGAGGTGATGGGCATCGCCGACACGTTCGGCCTTGCCTACTTCAAGGCGCAGGAGGCGGCCGGAGCCGCGTTGCCCGTCGAGGGCACCGCGCTGCTGACCGTCGCGAACAAGGACAAGGCGGAGCTCGCGCCGATCGCGACGCGCCTCCACGCGCTCGGCTTCCAGATCCTGGCGACCGAGGGAACGCACCGTTTCCTCGACGAGCACGGGATCCCGAGCCTCCACATCAAGAAGCTGCACGAGGGGCGCCCCAACATCGCTGACGCGATCACGAACGGCGAGATCGGGCTGATCGTCAACACGCCGGCCGGGCGCGAGAGCAAGTACGATGACAGCTACATCCGCATCCGGGCCATCCAGCACAAGGTGCCCTACGTGACGACCCTGGCCGCCGCGCTCGCGAGCGTCGAGGGCATCGAAGCGATCCGCGCCGGACGGGTGGCTCCGCGGTCGTTACAGGAGTATCATGAGCTTGCCAACGCGGCTCGCGCTGCGAACCCGCAGCCTCGGTGAGCCGTTGGAACCACACCAAGCACGCCGCACGAAACGAACAGCACGATGACATCAAATCCAGCTCAGCCGTTGATCGACCTCAAGCCGACGAAGCCGTTTTTCATCGGCATCGACTCGGACGGGTGCGCGTTCGACACGATGGAGATCAAGCACAAGGAGTGCTTCATCCCGAACATCATCAAGCACTTCGGCCTGCAAGCCGTCTCGCGGTACGCGCGCGAGGCGGCCGAGTTCGTCAACCTCTACTCGAAGTGGCGCGGCATCAACCGGTTCCCGGCGATCGAGATGGTCCTCGACCTGCTCGAGCAGCGAAAGGAAGTCAAGGACCGCAAGGTGACGATCCCACGCATGCCCGCGATGCGCAACTGGATCGCCCACGAGCCGCGACCCGGCAACCCAGCGCTCGAGACGGCGATCGAGGCCGCCGGCGGCGACGTGAAGGCCGAGCTCGAGCACGTGCTCGCCTGGAGCCGGGCGGTCAACGCGTCGGTGGCCGACATCGTGCACGACGTGCCGCCGTTCCCGTACGTGCGCGAGTGCCTCGAGAAGGCCGTGGCGCACGCGGACATGATCGTCGTGTCGGCCACGCCGGGCGAGGCGCTCGTGCGCGAATGGCACGAGCACGAGCTGGCCACCTACGTCGCCGCGATCGCCGGGCAGGAGATGGGCAAGAAGGCCGACCACCTACGGCTGGCCGCCAACGGCAAGTACCCGGCCGACAAGATCCTGATGATCGGCGACGCGCCGGGCGACATGAAGGCCGCGCGCGCGAACAACGCGTTCTTCTACCCGGTCAACCCGGGCCGCGAAGCGGCGTCGTGGAAACGCCTGCACGACGAGGCGCTCGACCGGTTCTTCGCCGGCACATACAAGGGCGAGTACGAGAGCGCGCTCGTCGACGAGTTCCTGGCCGGGCTGCCCGAGACGCCGCCGTGGGACCGGGCCCGATAGGCACCGGCCGGACAAGACGGGAACGCCGGAGGCCGACGGACGAGTGACCCGGAGCAGTTGCTCATGAGGCTTCGCCTCACCTCGGGAACGATGCAAAGCAAAGAGGGATCTTCGAGAAGGCAACCTGCCAAGCTCGGGGCACTGCCGGCTTCAGCCGGCATGCGGCTCACCTGCGCTCCTGCGCGGGAGAGCCATTTGCCACCGGCTTCAGCCGGTGGTCCGCCCCCGAGCACGACAGGACCACCCCTTCCCCCTTGCCCTGCCCGGGACGGGCAGGGCAAGGGGGAAGGGGCAGGAAAGAAGGAGGCACCTCG
>Ga0307430_1000829_pt1 | contig 24887 bp, 23 predicted proteins | sample SalMarWE160130MG_FD_202159 | JGI IMG/M metagenome (GOLD analysis project Ga0307430, IMG submission 202159) | Salt marsh sediment microbial communities from the Plum Island Ecosystem LTER, Massachusetts, United States - WE1603-130 | ecosystem: Environmental > Aquatic > Marine > Intertidal zone >...
GGATCAGGTCGAACGGGGTCAGGCCACTGAGGTAGGGTGGGTGAAATGAAGTGGAACCCACCTTCACACATAGAAATGGTGGGTTTCGCCCTTCCGCTGAAGGGCTGCACCCACCCTACTACTGAACATACTGCAAGGGCTCGATTAATTCTCCACCGAGATTCTTCACTGCGCTCAGAATAACAATGGGTGCTGGCGGGGTTCTCTCTGACCTGTCGGAGCAAAATTACATTTCTCGGCATGTGGGCGGGTCAACATGATAGGAACGCTGCGAAGCAGTTATCATGGGCAAGGAATGAGGCATGACCAACCATATAAACAAGCACAGCGAGTTGACAGCACCTCTCCACAACGCTAGTATGTTGCTACTCCTGCAGGGAATTCGAACCCTAAACAAGAACTGAATGGGGCCTTAGAGGAACAGGACGAGGGTCCACTTTCAAGGCCCGTTGCCGTTCCCCGGGCTAATATAGAAAGATTATTTATGAAGAGGAGGGTAATGTCTGAAGCTTATATGGGTAAGATGCTATTTGTGGACCTTTCCAAAGGCGAACTGAAAGATGAGACGCCAGAGGAAAGATTCTACCGCGATTTCCTGGGAGGGTATGGCATTGGAGTCAGGGTACTTTTCGACCGACAGGGGCCCAAGATAGACCCGCTAGGGCACGAGGCCCATTTGGGGTTTGTCGCAGGGATGCTTACCGGCACACCGGCCCTATTCGCCTCCCGCTACACTGTGGTGGGCAAATCGCCCCTAACCGGCACCTGGGGTGATGCTAACTCCGGGGGCGATTTCGGTCCCCACCTCAAGTTCAGCGGCTATGATGCGGTGTTCTTCACCGGAATCTCCCCGCAACCAGTCTATCTCTTCATCAATGACGGAGCCGCTGAACTCCGGAAGGGGGAGCACCTGTGGGGTAAAGACGTCCGTGACACCGAGGCTCTACTCAAGGCTGAGCATGGCCCAGATGCCAGAATTGCCTGCATTGGCCCCGCTGCGGAGAAGCTGTCTCTCATTTCATGCATCATAACCAATGAGGCGAGAGCCGCCGGCCGTTCAGGCCTGGGGGCAGTGATGGGAGCCAAGAGGCTTAAAGCTGTTGTAGTAAGAGGCAACCAGCCTGTGCCTCTGGCTGACAAAACCAAGTTAGAGGAAGCGCGCAGAAAGCACCAGCGCCAACTGGGAGGCCAAGCGCAGATTTTCCGCCAGTATGGAACCTGCGGCGGCACTGCTGCGTTGATACGAATCGGCGATACACCAGTAAAGAACTGGTCTGTCGCTGGCGAGGAGGATTTCCCAAACGCCTCTGCCATCAGTGATGAAAGCGTCATCAGTCAACAGCAAAAAAGATACGGCTGCTGGCGCTGCCCTATCGCCTGCAGCGGGATAATGAAGGCAGGTAGAGGCAAATACAAGTATCCCGCTGGAGTGCATAAACCGGAGTACGAAACACTGAGCTCCTTCGGCGCTATGTGCCTCAACGACAATTTAGAATCAATAGTAAAGGCCAACTACCTATGCAACAATAACGGAATGGATACCATCTCCGCCGGCGCTACTATCGCTTTCGCCATCGAATGCTATGAGAACGGCCTTATCACCAGCAAAGACACCGATGGAATCGAGCTGAGATGGGGCAACGACGAGGCCATTGTGGCCATGACCGAGAAACTGGTGAGACGTGAAGGCTTCGGCGACGTCCTCGCCGACGGGGTTAAAATGGCAGCAGAGAAGATCGGCAAGGGGGCAGAGGAGTTCGCCATCCACATCCACGGTCAGGAACTGCCTATGCATGACCCCAAGCGCAGCTTACACTACGCCACCCCCTACCAAGCCGACCCGACCCCCGCCCGCCACACGCAAGGCAGCTACGGCTACAGGCCAACCGGCGGAATCGAGTTCCCGCCAATGGAGCGCGGTTCACAGGCTGGCCGAGGTGAGGCGAACAAGATGGGCAGCAACCTTATGCATGTCGTCAACTGCGCCGGGATATGCAGTTTCGGCTATACGTCTATGGATATGAGTGCCATCACTGAGTTTCTCAGCCTGGCCACTGGGTGGGAGTATGACCTCAATGAGATGCTAAGGACCGGCGAAAGAATCGCCAACATGCGCCAGGCCTATAACGTCCGCGAAGGGCTAAAGCCTGCCGATTTCAAGATGCCCAACCGGGTGCAGGGTCGCCCACCTCTAGATAAGGGGCCCACCGCCGGCAGGAGCGTAGAAATCGAGACGATGGTCAGGGACTATCTGACTGCCATGGATTGGGACCTTGATAGCGGCAAGCCCAGTAAAAGCAAGCTTCAGGAGTTGGGACTGGGGGATGTTGCTGAAGTCCTCTGGCCTTAGCTAAAAAGAAAAACCAGGTTGGCTATCTGCGAGCGCACCGATCCAGTGCCACCTTCAGGGTGTTGCGAGGACACCCTGAGGTCGGTGTATCCCTCATAACTCTGACCGAGGTGTCCATGCTGGGGCCAGAAAAGGAGAGTCATCATGGTGGACAAACAATCAGTAGAGGAGGCCTTAGGCAGAAGACTGCTCTTAGGGGAAATGATCGCCCGTAACGCCCGTAAATTCCCCGACAGAGAGGCTCTGGTATATGGAGATACCCGCTTGACCTGCAAGCAGTTTAATGCCCGCATAAATCAACTTGCCCATGCCTTGCTGGATCTAGGCATTATCAAGGGCTGCAAGGTAGCCATACTGGCCTTCAACTGCAACCAGTTTATGGAGGCCTACTTCGCCCTGGCGAAAATCGGAGCAATGGCTGTGCCCCTCAATTTCCGTCTCCATCCAGAAGAGCTCAAATACATCGTAAACCACTCCGAGGCAGTGGCCTTCATCATGGGCGAGGCTTTTATGCAAACGGTAAAGGATGCCAAAGGAGGCCTCCCTCAGGTAAAGAACTACATCTCCATCACCGACACGCCAGTGGAAGATATGCTCCACTATGAGACCTGGATTGCAGGGTTTCCCGATGATGAACCCTTGATTCTGGTCGAAGAAGAGGACCCGGTATTCATCATGTACACCGCCGGAACCACCGGTAGGCCCAAGGGGGCCGTTCTGACCCATAAGAATGAAATGACAATGTGGATGTTGGTAAATACCTTTATTCACTCCGAACCGGAGGTCTCGGATCTTTCCACCGCAAGGGCATTTGCCGCTCCTCCAGTATTTCATCTCGCCGCCTTCGGTTTTTGCCAAGCCTGTCTATTCCTGGGTATTACCGTGGTATTGCCCGTAGAGGTTTTCAATCCAACCTACATCATGAAGACCATCGAGGAGGAAAAGATAAATATAATCATCCTGGTACCTGCAATGGCCATCTTCCTCCTGATGCTGCCTGACCTTGATCAATACGATACCAGTTCCCTGCAAATCTGGATTACAGGAGCAGCGATTCTGCCTACCGAGACCCGGAGGCGGATCATGCACAATTTCCCCAAGGTCAAGATCTTTGACATGTTCGGTCAGACCGAGATGAGCCCCATTGTCTCAGGTCTTGCACCCAGTGACTCCGAGGGTCGGGAGACGTCGGTGGGCAAAGCCCTTCACTTTATCGAGATCCGAGTCGTTGATGACGAAGATAATGATGTCCCCGTAGGAGCCGTCGGCGAAGCCATCTACCGAGGACCTACAGTGATGAAGGAGTACTACAAGGACCCTGAGGCCACTGCTGAAGCCATGCGGGGCGGATGGTTTCACTCCGGCGACCTGGTCAGGCGGGATGCAGAAGGATTTATCTACATCGTGGACCGAAAAAAGGACATGCTCATCAGCGGGGGGGAGAATATCTACCCCGCCGAGGTTGAGGAGGTGCTATATAAGCATCCCAAGATCCTGGAGTGTGCGGTTATCGGCGTTTACGAAGAGGAGTGGGGCGAATCGCCCAAGGCTGTAGTGGTTCTAAAGGACGGGGAGGAGCTTACCGAGAAGGAGGTTGTGGAGTTCTGCAAAAGCCATCTGGCCAGCTATAAAAAGCCTAGGTCGGTGGACTTCGTTGATGCACTGCCCCGAAATCCCGCCGGGAAGGTTCTGAAGACGGTACTGAGGGAGAAGTATGGCAAATCCGTTAAATACTAGGTGGATGTGTCTCAAGTCCTCCTGCCATAGCTAATGTTAGTCCCATAGTCAATCATGCTAAAAACAAAATGGTCGCAATTTCCTGATATAATGAAACCCACTTTTGGTGAAGGAGGTTTGAGATGAAGATAACTGATGTTGATGCATACCTGTGTCATTACCCGCTTCCCGACACGTTCTACCCCACCTGGATCCCAGGCTATCCCCAGTCGAGCAACTCCTGCCTGATACTTATCTTGAAGACCGACGAGGGGATCGAGGGATACTGCGCCTCAGTGGGATTCCTCGATGAGGCCAAGGGGCTGGTGTCGTTGCTTCGTCCCTTCCTGCTCAACCGCGACCCGTTTCAGGTCGAGGATACGCTACGGATGCTGCGCAGCGCATCCTTCCTCGGCTACAAGGGCTGGTTTGCCGAGGTTGCGCTGTGGGACATCATTGGCAAGGCGACAGGGCAGCCCATCTACCGTCTGTTGGGCGGCGGTCCAGAGAAGATACTGGCCTATGCCAGCACCGGCGAGCTTCACCCACCCGAGCAGCGGGCCGAGGAGGTTCTCAAGCTCAGGGAGATGGGATTTAAGGCGGTGAAGCTCCGCGTCAAAGCGATGGAGATGCGGGAGGACATTGCCCTGGTGGAGACGGTGCGGAAAGCGGTAGGCGATGACATGGTGCTCATAGTCGACGCCAATCAGGGCTGGCCTATCCACGGCTTCGGCCCCTATCCCCGGTGGAGCCTGAAGCGTGCTATCGCTGAAGCGCATGGCTTCGAGGAACTAGGACTACGCTGGCTGGAGGAGCCCTTGTACAAGCACGACTATGACGGCTATGCCCAGCTTCGCGCTTCCACTACAGTCCCCATCGCCACCGGCGAGTTCAATACCGACCTTCACGAGTTCCGTGACCTGATCAGCGGTGGATGCCTGGATGTGGTTCAGCCCGACGTCACCCTGAGCACCGGCATTCTCAACGGCAAGAAGGTGGCCGGCATGTCAGAGGCATACAACCTGGAGTTCAGCCCACATACCTGGACTAATGGCCTCGGCCTGGCATCTAATCTTCAACTGATGGCATCGGTTACCAACTGCCCTTACTGTGAATACCCCTACGAGCCGCCAGGGTGGGTCCCACAGGCGAGGGACTTCATGCTCACCGAGCCGCTTCTAGTCGACGACCAGGGATATATCGCCGTGCCGCAAAAACCAGGTCTGGGCATCGAGCTCGATATGGAAAGAATAACATCCTGCGCCGAGAAACTGTGAGGCTGGTGAGAGGGCACACGAGCCCAGCTTAGTGCAGCGGGCATATCATCAGCGCTAATAGCAGTGAGATACGAGGATTGCCTTACTGCAAATTGAAATGGGAAATCCTGGTATACTGCTACCAGGGATTGAAGGCCTCCACTTAATGACCACTTACCAGGTGGAGCAAGACACAGTAGCACATCTGTAGTTTCGGGATGGTAATGTTCCCGCCCACTACGGGAATCTGCGGGCGTTACAGGAAGCCCTGGCGGCGCTGCTGGAACAGAGAAGACGCCATAGGCCAGAAGGGGCAGATGCCTGGGAAGAAGGGGTGTTCGGGACGGTGGGGAGGAGAAGCTAGGTTCGCCCGATGGCGAGTCGAAGGAGGAGTAGCATGGCTTTGCTGAGAAAGCGCTATCTGCTGGCAACGACGATAGTCGGTATCATTCTTGTCGTGGTGGGAGTGTTGTGGATGATGGTCATATTTCCTGCCCTTGCGAAGATGCCTGCCGATTACGAGCGGAATATCCGCTTTAATGGCAACTTCAACGTATTCGACCTGGCGACACAACAGCTCCAAGAGATTCCAGTTATAATGGTCAGAGAGCAGGATACGGTTGGCGTGGAGGGCAACGTTCTTCTCATCAAGGAGGTGGTAACCTTCAACAACGCCCAGGATGCCACCGACCTTTCAGAGCAGCTCGGCAGCGAGAGCACCCTCGCCGTAGACCGTTCCACTCGCCAGCATGTGTCCGGGCTGGGAGACATGGACAGGGAGGGAGGCTTCGGCTTCCCATCCTGGGTGAGCAAGGAGCAGAGCTATCCCATCTGGAACCCCAAGGCGGCTGCCTCAATGGATGCCCATTTCGTAGCCGAGGAGGAGTTCAGGGGGCTTAAGGTGCTGGTTTTCCAGATTGCCGAGAAGGATATAGTCGCTCCCGCGGACGAGCAAATGCCCGTCGAGGGAACGATGGACACCACTATCACCTTCAGGGTGGAGCCGGTAACCGGGGTCACGATAACCAACGACAGCCTTACCACCGTGCGTGTCCCTATGATGGGTGAGGACCCTGTCTTCATCGGCACCACCACGTTTACCGAGGAGACCATAGCGGATCTGGTGGATATCGCGGTCAGCAATCGCACCAAGCTGCTCTGGTTCCATACTTACCTTCCCTGGCTGCTCATCGGACTGGGCATAATAGCTCTTGTTGCGGTAGCTATAGTGGTGGCGATAACAGCGCGACAGAAGCCATAAATACCCAGAAAAATGTTTCCAGGCGCCGATAGATCAATGGAGGTTAGCATCGGCCGCGGAACCGGTTTTATGTCTAAGGCAAGTGCTGGCAGTTACAAGTGGGAAGAATGGGTTGTGAATAATACCTCTTTCCCCAGCGTGAGAAGGTGCTGCTAACCTACTCCCTGACAGCGGCGCGCATTGCGCCTGCGGACCGATTTTGCATGCCGTTGATGATTCGAATGGTCGCCCGGGTCACCGGCAGCAGGCTGTCCCGGTGAATCATATCCGGCGTAGCCTGAGGATCGAACAGGTACATCGGCGCGGTGAGATACTGAACGATCGGTACGCCGGCCGGATGGAAAAAGCCACCGTCTGTAGGCGGCCTCTCGCCCAGGGCGTCCGGCGGCAGCAGAAGTGACCGCCGAAGGTCTTCCGCCTGGATGGCATCCTCTACCACATCCTCAAGCTCTGTGATCTTGCTCACCCACCACCACCGAATCTCCGGCTTGTCGGTCGGGATCAGTCGACCGTCTTCCCCACGACACTCCCTCGCCGCATGCTCGAGGTGTATCTCCACAACGATTCGATCTATCAATTCGGCGTTATCGTTCACGAAAGCCTGGCAGCCAGCCCCACCCGCCATGTGTCCGCCATTGAGTAGAAATAGCAAGTTGTGCGGACGCTCCTCTTGTGGAACCTGCGACCAGTACTTTGCTTGCGCCAACACCATGGCGATCCCCGATGCGTCCTCGACCGCCGAGGCCCACGGACCGTCGTGGTGCGAGCCGATAACGATCCATCCGTCGGAATCGCCCAGCAGCGTGCCGATCACGTTGTGGATCGTCACCGCTTCGGTTTTCGATTGTGCCACAATCTTCGCCCGTACCGCGCCGTGGTCCATGAGTTTCTTGAGCTGCTCGCCGTCGGACTTGCTCAAATAGACTCCGGGTATCGGCCGTTGAATAGCGTCATAGGGGACATAGTATTCGCACGTTTCCCATGGAAACCCGGTGAGGAGTCCGATAAAGGCCGAAGCTCCCGCATCGATCGCCGGCTTCATCACCATCTGTATCGCATTGCTGAAGGGGACTACCTGGGACTTTGTTGCAAACTCCCCGTCGGGGTCGTAATAGCGCGACGCTACAGACGTCATCATGGTTTGTTGCACAACCATCAAGGCTATATCATTCACGGCGATCCTGCCTTCGGATTCCTCAACCGTTGAAATCGAACCCTCCAGGCCATCGGTCGACGCCGAGTAGGGAATGGTAAAGCAAGGCGGTGAAAAGGTGTTCTGGGGGTCTGACTCCAGCCAGACCGTCAAGTTGCCGGATAGGTCTTCCCACCGAAGAACCTCAACTGGCTCCAGCCGCACATCCTTCAACCCGAGGGCAACGAATTGTTCGTGGGCCCATTGCTCTGCCCACTGGTCGGCGGGATAGCCCGGCCGCCGAATGCCCTGCTGGTAGACGTGCTCGATCCAGCCCATCATCTCCCCGGTGATCGGCAGCAGCTCCTCATGAATGATTAAATGCTTCATATCACCCACGTCGCTGGCAGTAACCTATTATTGTAGCCATAACAAACAAAAACGCAAGAACCCCAGAAGACACCTTAATCCGTGAATCCAGATTTAAAAGAATCATCTATTAGTTGGTTTTTTCTGAGGCGTGAAGGAATCCTTTCCTTCGCGAAAGCTGAGGGAGAGGACTCCCTCAGTCCTCAAGCAGAATCTACGGATTAAGGCGACAGCTAAGAGATAACATTCTCTTTCATTTCGTACCCTCAAAGTAAAAAATTGTCTTTTCCCGGAATTTCCCGTATCAACTACTGTGTCCATGTTAATTAAAACCCTGCCGGATGCATATCAAGGCATCTAATAGGTCTAAAACCAGGTGCCAGGCATAAGCGAGCTACTCGCTTAACAGTAGCAAATGCCCAGCTTGACCGACATTATGACAAGACCTATAGTGTCAGGTAAATTATCAAAACAAAATATCCTCAATAAAAAAGAGGGATTTTTGTGCTACAGATTCGGGCCAAAGATAGCAAGGAGGTATTTCTATGAATGCTGATGTTCATCCTCTGATTAGAGCAAATAAGATTATGTTAATTCCCGGGGTCTATGACGTTTTGTCGGCAAAGATTGCTCAGCGTGCCGGGTTTCCCGCTGTGGTATTGACCGGATATGGTGTATCGGCAAGTTACCTTGGTGAGCCTGATTTTGGCCTTTTGACCCAAACCGAGATCCTCGATGTAGCCAGACGGGTAATTGAAGCCGTTGATATTATGGTTACGGTAGATGCTGACACCGGATATGGCGGGCCTTTGAACGTGCAGCGCATGGTTCAAGAACTAGTAAAGATAGGAGCTATTGGCATCATACTTGAGGATCAACGGTGGCCAAAACGTTGTGGACACATGCGAGGTAAAGAGGTTATCGATGCAGAGGAACACGCCCTGAAGATCCGAGCCGCCAAAGATGCAGCCGGCGAATCTATATTTATTGTAACCGCCCGTACCGATGCTATAGCTACTCATGGTCTGGATGAAGCTATTAGAAGAGCCAAGCTCTATAAGGAAGCGGGGGCTGACATACTGTTTGTTGAAGCTCCCCGTAGTAAAGAAGACCTGCAGCGTATCGGCCGAGAGCTACCTCCACCTTTAGCAGTCAATATGATTGAGGGAGGCCTTACCCCTGTTGCTAGCCTGGAGGAGTTGTGTGAGATGGGGTTTTTCACCGTTGGTTATGTGCTTACCGGTCTATTCGCCGCCGCAAAAGCTCTGCAAACTGCCTTCACCACTCTAAGAGTCGAGGGGGGAAGCTCCTCCATTACCAAAGACCTTATGAGCTTCGAAGATTTTTGTAGCATAGTTGGTCTGGAAAAACGCTATCAACAGGATGAAAGATATAAGGCGAGGTAATATAAATCATGAATTATGAGATGAACTCAGTGTTTGCCTTCCAGAGGATACGGCCAGTTCATATAGTTATTCCTTGCAAAGTGCCAGGATAAGACCAACTGAGGAGGTCAGATATGAAACTAGATATGAGCCGAAGAATGCGCATTAGCTCCAGGCTGATATTTACTGGTTTTTTCTTTTTTGCCCTCTATGGGATTCTGGCTGCTATTTTGAGAGAGCAGATCGCTGTTTACACATACCACACCTTTAGTGGTGAGGATTTACCGGCACTGGCAGAAGTAAGCCGGTATTTTGCCTTCGATCTGGTGCTCCAGGTTAGTCTTATGGGGGCAGGCCTGGCTATTTGCGCGGGTGCGCTCGTATGGCTCGGACTTACCCGCAGGTTGGGCTGGGTCTTCATTTTGGGACTTGTTGGCGGCGCGGTTGGAGTGGTCCCCTTGATGGCCATCCATATACATCAATCGGCATGGATTATGGTAATTATAGATAATGTATGCTTGTTCTGGATTACCACCGGTGTGACTATAGGCATGAGGGAGATTCCTCAGTTGTTTCGTGGAAAAGGCGAAGACAGTTAGCCAGCAGGGAGCGGTAACGAAGGCAGCGAGTATGGAGTGAGCGAAACCGGGTGCCAATAACAAAGGCCGAGCAAAGAAGGCACAATTCAATTTGCTCAGCCATCTTTTGATGATATTATCTCTTCAACAGAAAGCGCTGTGACATGATGCACGAAGTTGATATCACGATTATTGGGGCTGGTGTTGTCGGGCTAGCAATCGCGGCACAAGTAACCAGCGAAGATAGGGAAGTCTATGTGCTGGAGAAGAATGAAACATTCGGCCTGGAAACAAGCAGCAGGCAGAGCGGGGTTATTCACGCCGGCATATACTACCCTCAGGGCTCACTCAAGGCAACGATGTGTGTCGACGGAAACCGCATGCTTTACCAGCTTTGCACGGCATATGGCATTGGTCATATGAGATTGGGAAAGCTAATAGTGGCGGCAACAGATGAAGAAACTGGGGAATTGCAAAGCCTGCTGAAGCGAGGCGACAGAAATGGCATAGAGGATCTAACGATACTGTCGAAACGCGAGTTGAAAGAATTAGAGCCGAATGTAGAAGGGGTTGCGGCAATCCTGTCGCCGTCAAGCGGCATCATAGATTCCCATGCATTGATGAGACACTTCGTAGCCAGAATACAGGAAGGGGATGCTCGAATAGCCTACCGAACAGAAGCAGTTGGGATAGAGAAAGCAGCCAATGGCTACAGAGTTACGGTAGATGACGGCACGGGAAGATTCACCTTTGCTACCAGAATCGTAATAAACTGTGCTGGCCTCCAATGTGATAAGGTGGCTGAGCTGGCTGGAATAGACATAGTCGAAGCAGAGTACAATTTATACTATTGTAAAGGGGACTATTTCAGCATAAGCAACACCAAAAGCAAATTGGTCAGCAGGTTAATATATCCAGTGCCACCACCCAAATTGGCAGGCATGGGGATCCATGCAACACCTGATATAGAAGGTAGAATGAGACTGGGGCCCAGTGTCCAGTACGTAGATAGCATAGACTATGCTGTTGACACCCAGAACAAGCAGCTCTTCTATGATTCGGTAAGAAGATTTCTGCCCTTCATCGAGTATGACGACCTGGAACCAGAAATGGCCGGCATCAGGCCAAAGATTCAGAAGCCCGGCGAAGACATCAAGGACTTCGTAATCAGAGATGAAATGGATAAAGGCCTACCAGGATTCATAAATCTCATCGGCATTGAGTCCCCGGGTCTGACAGCCTCTCCAGCCATAGCTGAGTATGTCGGAAGCATGGTTGGAGACCTGTTGGGCAAGTGAGAAATGGGGTTAGAATTTGAAAGTCCGGATCTTGCATCATAGTGAGGGGTGCGCGATTGGGAGTCAGGAAACCGTTGTGCTTGATACTACTGCGACCATAATACTTTCGGATAGAGGAAAAGATTACTGGAAGACAATTTCGCCTTGGGATACAATCATTGCCAGCGTCTACACGCTTGATCGTGGTGCCTTATTCAGTGCGGGATGCGGAGCACCAATCTGGGGACCTCAGCGATCAGTCTGTGTTCATTTTACAAAGATGGTCAATTGTTACGTAATAAATCCTTGAGCAGAAGCCATAGGTTTTGCGATTTCCCCACTCATGGATATCAGTAGATTCAAGTGAAGCTACCGAAAGTGAATCATGCAGAGTCCGTTTAATATGAATATCACAATACCCATTTACTGCTCAAGCTTTCCTTAACATTGTCCAGCCGCCCTGATACTGCTATTATAACGCACAGAACCAAAACGTATTTTTAGGCATTCGCAACGTTATCTATTGTAAGAGAAGAATTATTGCATTGTTAGTTACTACATATATGAACTGAAAGGAAGATACATCATGGATGCCGATGAGCAGAAATGTCAGCAGGGATGGAAACGGATGAAACCTAACGGGGTAGAACGCGAGACCCAACATTTGATTAATAAGGAAAGAAAAAAGAGAGGGATACCTCCAGTCGCATGGAGTCCGTATATGTACTGTCTGGCTAAAGAGGTTGCCAAAAGGCATGTGGGGAAGGGCCCTAACAAGTTGAAGCACTCCACTCGATTTGCTCTACAGGGGGGAGAGAACTTGTGTGTGGTATCAGCTTCTAATGTCAGCCCAAAGGAAATTGTCAAATGGTGGATGAATAGCGAAAAACATAAAGGATGGTTGCTTGATATGTGTGTAAATAAAGCCGCCATAGGGATTTCGAAAGGTAGCAAGTGGGCTTATGTATCTTGGTCGTTCAGTGAAAGACCTTTGGGGAAATAGAACTAGTCATAGATATTCATGTATTGTGAATGACCACCCAGTAGGTTCGGGAAGACATAACAGTCACTCATCTTTTGGATGGACGCAACATGATAAGTATAAGACTTGAACGGAAAACTGGTCCTGGGAGTAAAGTGACATGGTGAGTATAAACGTTTATAAGATTCCGCCGAAGCTGTGCCCGTGCGGGCGAAAGTTTGCGGTAATTCCCGAAGGTAAGTTCGGCCCTTTCTATAGATGTCCACGGTGCGGGGAGACGGCCAGCATAGACGATATTGACCTTCTTAAAGCGGTCGTGCCTGACCAAAGAACATGCGCCAAGTGTGGCCAGCCAATGAAGTACCTGCGCACCGAAACGGCAGCCTTCCTTGCCTGCTCCGCATATCCCGAGTGCGATTATCATCTAAAATTCTAAGATACACAGAATACAACAGCTAGCCGCTTACCCCACTTCATCGCTCTGTCTCAACCCAGAGCCGCTTGCCGTCGGTGGTAAAGGTGATGGTGCACCGGATGATTAAGTTGCCTGTAATAGCTTCACGAACTCTTCTACTGTTAGACCTGCCTCTCTGATGATAGCTCTAGTCGTACCCTTGGGCAAGTCTCTAGGATGCTGAGGGACTGATATCGGGTGACGGAAGCCAGATTTATACATAATCACATGACTGACTGTGTGCCTTTTTACCTCAAAGCCTGCCTTCTCCTAAGCTGCCACAAATTCATTTGGTTTCACAACGGGCAATTCTCGCTTCAAATTGGGAATCCTCACAGGGCGGCGAGTTCAATAGTATCAAACTGGTCTGGTATGGGCACACCCTCTTCTCTAGCCACGGCTAACCAGCCTTCAATGGCGTCTTTTATCATCTCCATCGCTTTCTCAAATGTTTCGCCATAAGAGATGCACCCGGGCAAGGAGGGAACGGTTATGGTATAGCCCCCTTCGTCTTCAGATTGAAGCTCAAAAACAATGCCTCCACGAATCACCTGAAAAGTCTTCATATCAACCACCTCACTTCCAACTTAACAACTCTAATTACAGAAAGTATAGCACCTAAGCGTAAGAATTATCAATTCATCGCTCCGTCTCCACCCACAGCCGATTGCCATCAGTGGTGAAGGTGATTGTTCCACTCTCCGAGGTAAGGTAGACCCTGTCCTCCCCAAGCCTTTCGGTGAGCCTCGTTATGACTTCATCGCTGGGATGACCATAGGGATTATCGGCACCCACCGATATCACCGCTACCTCAGGGTCGACAGCGGCAAGAAATTCAGGGCACGTCGAAGTGTCTGAGCCATGATGCCCAATCTTGAGCACAGTGCTCTCTAGCTCCATCCCTTGTTCAAGAATATATCGCTCCGCATCCTCGAAATGGTCAGCAGTTAATAGAAAGCTTACCTCCCCCATCTCGAGGCGGGTCACCACACCATTGTTGTCGATGTCAGATTCGGTACCTTCAAGAAACTGCACCGGCGGATTAAGCACCTCAAGAGTTGCACCACTGCCAAGGTCGATCGCCTGCCCCACCTGGGCCGAAGTGCAGGGAATGTTCTTTTCATCAATCAGTTCTAGCCATTCATCATACACAACAGCCTCGTAATCCAGGTCTGGATACAGTACTCGCTTTACTTCATAGCGGCGAAGCACTTCCACCAGCCCGGTGACATGGTCATCGTGTGGATGGGTGAGCACCACGAGGTCGATCGTCCTGTCCCAGTAGGGAAGTGCCTTTCCCAGCTCAAGGCAGACCCGCTCCGGGCTGGGCCCCCCATCTATGAGGATATGCTGGCCAGATGGGCTTGTGACAAGGATTGAATCGCCCTGCCCTACATTGAGGATCGTTATACTGAGCTTGCCACTTTCAGGGGCGACCGCCGCCGCAACCCAGACCAGGATAGCAATGACAACCAGCGGGATAACCACCCACTTCGCCCATGCCCTTCGACCAGAACCACGCATGACCCTCAGAAAGCTCCCTTCCTGCTCAATGCCAGGACCGCTCCACCAAGTACGCCATAGTAGAGCCACACCCAGGCTGCATCCATGTTGCCCAACTCCAGGGAGGAATAGGGCAAAGCGGCAAAGCCCCCAACAATCACAACTATGTATTTCAGGAAGAGCCAATCGACCCACCCGACTACTTGAGCCAGGGGCAGAGCGAAAAGACCGATAAAACCAACCAGTGCTGAGAGAACGATGATGCCCGGCAGGGCAAACAGGGCAACAAAGGTGGCGGGGAGACCAACCAGAGAGATATAACCGAAGTAGTAGGCGATGAGAGGCAGAGTGGCGATAATCGCCCCCAGGCTAAAGGCGAAGCTATCAGTCACTATATTCGGAACTTTTATCTTTAGCCCCCATTCCTGGAACGTGGGGGTGATAATTATTACCCCCGACACTGCGGCGAAGCTCAGTTGAAAGCTAACGCTCCACAGTATCTGCGGATCGATCACTACCATTATCGCCGCAGCAAAGGTCAGAGCGGTAATCGCGCTTCGCTGCCTGCCTAAATAGGTGCCAAACAGGAAAATGCTGACCATGATCGCAGCACGTACCACCGAGGGCGACATCCCGGCTAGTAAAGCATACATCCAGAGAATGGTAAGAGTGATTATGAAATATGTTGGTCTATGCCGGCCAAAGAGCCACACCGAGATGCTGAGGATAATGCCAGCGATAATTGCCATGTGAATCCCTGAGATAGCGAGAAGATGGGCAGTCCCCGACATCCGGAAGTCCTCATATAAGGAGGAGGGGACATTGTGGCGCAGACCAAGAAGGATGCCCTGAGCCAGTGAACCCTCTGGCTCCGAAAGCGATTCGCCAAGCGCCTCGCTCATTCGATGTCTCACTGAATAGAGCCACTGAAGGGGCTGCGGACCTTGCCCGGTAGCTAGAAGCTCAACCTCAGGGTAATACATCGTTGTGTAGATGCCCTGGTGGGCAAGATAAGCACGGTAGTCGAAACCATCGAGATCATCAGGTGGCTTCTCCAATTCCCCCGTCATCTTCAGAAAATCACCGTATTGGTAGGTGGGATACCTCGTGGTGCGCACCAGCATATTGCCCTTGACCCGCCCTCCATCAATCTCCCTGTCAGCAAGGACAAGGGTCATGGATGAATCACTGGGCTCGGGCTCCTCAATCACTACACCGACGACTTCCACCGCCCCTTGGCCGACGTGGTATTGAAGCTCATCGCCAGTGGGCACCGCCCCAAATCTGATGGCACCACAGAGGAAAAGGGCTATACATAGTCCACACAAAAGAAGGGGGCCCTTTTTTCGCAACAGGAGAACGACAATAAAGACGGCGATTATAATGGGAAGGGCAACGCTCCACGGTATGGCAAAATGCGAGCTAAAATAGATGCCAACAACAAAGGCTAAGCTAAGATAGACCAGCATCATTCTTTTCCTTCCACTACCTCCCAGTATGTTAAATCTCTTTCGCTCTATTGCTTCACTCCACTGTGACCACGTCCTTCAGTCCATCGAATTTAGCTTGACCAATACCCTCCACCATCGTCAATTCTTCTACATTCTTGAAAGGGCCGCTCTGGCAGCGGTAATCGACGACCCGCCCTGCTAACGTGGGGCCTATGCCAGGCAGGGCCTCCAACAGCCAGGCATCGGCGGTATTGATATTCACCCTTTGCGGGGCATCGCCGAGAGGTGAGACATGTATCAGGTCTCTATTGTCCAGAGGTGCAGCGGGGTTCAAGGCCTCCGCATCGGCATAGCTAGTAAATCCACCCGCCGCATCAACCGCATCCTGGATGCAAAGATTGCAATCATCAAGGACATATATACCGGGGCTTTCCACCTCACCTAGAACACATACAGTGACCTGGCAGGATGGCTCAGAGAGATCGATCTCCAAAGGCCCTTTATCCCAGGGTTGCTTATAGAGAAGCACCACCCCACCAGCGATGATGATCATGACCAGCATTATGACGATAATTGTTTTATGCCTGTCAAGCCACTTGCTCATAGCTTCACCTCCTGCCAATGGGCGGCGCTGCATAATTTTGATTTCCCCCTCAGTTTCCACCAGTTCGGGGACATTTCACCCCCAGATCACTGTAGCGCGACCCTTCAGGGTCGCTGTAAGCGAGGCTATAGCCTCGCGCTGCGTTTTTTTGAACAGCCCAATTGGCAAACTACCTATAACCCGCCAATCAGCCCCATGTCAAGATTACAGGTTGTCTTTTCAAGCCATGCTGGTTTATAATTGCCACTATTCCTACATATAGAAGGAGAGTCACATGCCTCAATATGCCTTTTTCAATGGAAAGTTCATGCCCCTTTCCGAAGCCAAGATCGGGATAATGACCCATGCCTTCCATTATGGCACCGCCTGCTTTGAGGGGATTCGCTGCAACTGGAACGCTGAGCAGGAGCAGATGTACATCTTTCGCCTCGCAGAACATTACCAGAGGCTGCTCAAGAGCTGCCGCGTGCTCAAGATCGAAATTCCCTACACCGTCGATGAGCTATGCCAGCTTACAGTGGAACTGGCGGAGATGTGCAGCTATCGGGAGGACATTTATATCCGCCCCCTGGCTTACAAAAGCTCTGAAGAAGTGGGGGTAAGGCTTCACAATCTGGATGACGGCTTCCTTATCTTCGCCACCCCTTTTGGCGCCTACCTCGATGTAACCAAGGGGGCGCGATGCTGCGTCTCCTCCTGGCGTCGTGTTGACGATACCATGATCCCCCCCCGCGCCAAGATAACCGGGCTTTATGTGAATAGCGCCCTTGCCAAGACGGAGGCCTTTGAGAATGGCTTTGATGAGGCTATACTCCTCACCCAGGATGGGCATGTCTCCGAGGGAAGCGGAGAGAACATTTTCCTCGTAATCGATGGCCAGCTTGTCACCCCACCGAGCTCGGATAATATCCTAGTGGGCATCACCCGGGATACCGTGATCATGCTGGCGCTCCAGGAGCTGGGCATCGAGACCGTTGAGAGGTCCATCGACCACAGTGAGCTTTATACCGCCGATGAATGCTTCCTAACCGGCACAGCAGCCCATGTAACTCCCGTCACTGAGATCGGCTACCGCAAGGTAGGCACGGGTCAGGTGGGCGAGATAAGCATGAGGCTGCAGGACCTATACTTTGATGTGATACTGGGCAAGAATCAGAAATACCTCCATTGGTGCACCCCGGCATACAAGCAGGCCAAGGCGTAGGCAGATGACATGGCTGAGGTGGGAAACTTTCGGAGCTGACTACCTCCTGCTTGCAATAATGGTCTCCCTCGGCGTGCTTCAGTTAGTAGCAGCATGGCGTAGGCTTGGCGGGCTTTCCCTTTTTCTCCGAAAAAGGTATCTGGGGTATATCTTCGCTGCTGTAATTATAAGCGGGGGATACTGGTTGTTCTTCAGTGAGCCACGCAACATCCCGGACTACGCAGGAGGACTTGGCGGGTCGCAGCTCTTCATCTATACCATCGCCGGCATCGCCATCGCCGGCCTGCTCACCATAGTCGCCTCATCAGCACTCAACGCCCGATGGGGCCACTCGAGCACAGGAGGAGAGGAGGGGCTTGATGCCCTGAAAAGGATGACCTACCTTCAGGCTATTAAGAGAGGCTTCAGGGGAAAAAGTAGATGACCTGGCTTATTGAGCTTGATGAGAGGTTATTCTTCCTCATAAACGGACTGGTGGGGAGATCTGCGTGGTTTGACCAATTTATGACCCTGGTAGTGGGAGAGTATTTCATTCCCCTGCTCCTGGCAATGGTCCTCTTCGTCCTTTGGTTCTCAGGAATAAACGCCCAGGCCAGGGAGAGAAACCAGAGGGCAATCTTCTGCGCTGCAACTGGGCTCGGCTTCGCTGCCGCTGTAGTCAAGCTCATGAACCTGGGATTAGACCGTCTCAGACCATTTGAGGCCTATCCCGATACCGTCAACCTCCTCTTTTATGCCTGCACCGATCCCTCTTTCCCATCGAACTCCACGGCTATCGCTTTTGCCTTCGCTACAGGAGCCTGGTTTGGCAATCGTAAGGCAGGCGCTTTGCTCTTCATCCTCGCCATCGCATGGTCCTTCGCCAGGGTCTACTGCGGAGCGCATTACCCTCTGGACATAATTGGGGGGGCAGCAATTGGCATCCTTGTAACCTTCGCCGCACTGTGGGTTCTTCGCCTTGTCGAACCGTTGCCTACATGGATTCTCAAGGGAATGAGGAGAATCTATCTGGCGTAGCTTCTTTGGAGCCAGAGGCTTCTCTCTAACTGTACTCGATATAAACAAATTCCTTTGACACTACCATGCCAACCTGCTATATTTCACCTGAGGGGGCAGGAAATGGAAGTTCGGAGATTTATTGCGCTTATTGCTTTAAGCATCCTGCTGGTAGCGGCCGTCGCTTGTGGCACCACCGAAGGGCCAGCCGAAACATCGACTCCTGTATCTGGGGTAACTGCTGAACAGATAAGAGACCAAACCATTGCAGCATTGGGTGAACTGGTTACATGCCAGTTTGAAATGACCATGACAATGGATATGTCGGTTGCGCCAGAGGGAGAGACTACTGATTTTTTAATGGCAGTTAATGCCAACGGCGCCATGGATAGACCAATTGAGAATATGTACATGGATATAGACATGACTTTTGAGATTCCCGGTGTGCAGCACATGGAAATGTCAACGGAAGCGTATATCGTAGAAGATTGGTTTTATATGGGAACTGAAGTTCCTCCTGCACCTGCAACATGGACGAAGACTCCGTTAACGGGGGAGGAGTGGGAGGAGCAGGACATAGCATCCCAACAGCTTGATTTGCTGTTGGATGTCGAGGTGGAACTTGTTGGCACCGAGGCAGTCGATGGAACCGAGTGCTATGTTCTCGAACTGACGCCTGACATGGAAAAACTCCTGGCATTGCTGCAATGGTCTGGGGCAAAGGGAGGATTGCCACCTGATCTGGACCTTGAAGAAGTGCTTACCGATTTCTCCGTTATGCAATGGATAGCAAAGGACACATACTTAACTCGAAAGACAACGGTGAATCTCACCATGGCATTTACACCTGAGTCTTTAGGCATTACGCCGGAGCCAGGTGGCGAGTTCGATGCCACTGCGGATATGGCGATAACAATTATTATGCACCACATCAACCAGCCAGTTACCATCTATCTGCCGCCAGAGGCGGCAGATGCTGAGGAGATGCCTCTACCCTGAAGCAATAAATTCCGGGGTGTGGCGCAGTGGTTAGCGCGCATGGTTTGGGACCATGAGGTCGCCGGTTCAAATCCGGCCACCCCGACCACATGCATGGTAAAAGCACCTCAGACCTCACAATTTGCCCCTTAAGCTAAATCTAAATAGCCACGGACTATACCTCATGGTCTGTCAAGACGGAGCCCAAGCTTTATGGAACAATTGAAAATCTAGGCATCGCCGGGGATACTCTTAATTACCCACGTCTTTCCCCCCTTTTGTAAAGGGGGCTAAGAGCTCACATTACATACATGTTCCCCCTTTTGTAAAGGGGGCTAAGAGCTCACATTACATACATGTTCCCCCTTTTGTAAAGGGGGAAAAGAACTCGTCATTACCTACATCTATCCCCCCTTTTGTAAAGGGGGCAAGGGGGATTTTGTGTTTATGGGTAAAAAAGTCCATTGAGAGAGGGATTATGTTTGTCGGTGATGATAAGCCCTTCACGAAAGGGATTTCTTAAGACATTGTACGGAACACCGTTTTGCTGTTGTGGACCGGGCTCTACGGTTGATTGACTTCCTTGAGCCACCTATCGAAATCCGCCTTCAGGTCATGGTCTGTCACTTCAAAAATGCTGAATGCCAGATCAGCCAACCTGCGGGCGAGGAAGAGAGCGGACCTGGAAAGCAGGGTTGCCTCATCCTCGTCGTAGAGCCCCATTAGCAAGAGCTTGACCTCTTCTTTGGGGTAGGCTTTTCCACGCTTACCGCGTGAATGCGTTTTTCCGTCGGACGCTCTGAAAGATATTGAGTCAAGCGCAAATCCCCAGTCATCGCCTGACTTCTCAAGCTCTGCCCAGAATTCGTCAGGAATGAGGTCTCTGAAATCCAGTCCGAAAGCCTGAGCCAGCCCCACTACAGAGATGTGGATATGGCGTGACGATTTGTCCCACAGAAGGCGCATCAGCTCCCGCTCATGTCGCTCATCAGGCGCATGCCGCAGAAACGAATTTCTGGCACGGTGGAACTGATCCCGCCTCAATCTGTACCTCTCCATTGGGTCCAGATTGGGATGCAGGTCCGGTCTCAGCCAAAGGCCGATTTCGTCCGGATCCTCGGCGAACAGATACAGGTAGACCAGTGACTCATAGGCCGTCCGCAACAATACGGCAACACCAGCGTAGTAGCCGGTAAAAATGGCGGTAGTGCTCAATCTAAGCAGGTTGGCACACTTCAGCGTCAATAGCGCTTTGATGAAGTCCGGCGAGCTTATTTCGACCTTTTCCAGTGTTGGCGTCCAGCTAACACAGCTCACGACTAGCATGCCGCCCTCTTTGGCTAATACGCACCATTTTTCTACCTCTGGCGAAATCTTGTTCAGGTGTTCCTGCTCATCGTCGTCGAGGTGCAGTATCTCATGCCACTCGTATCCAAATTCCTCTATGTCACGTTCAGCCATGTCCTGCCTCATGTAAATTTATCATCGCATGAACGAGCGGTTCGGCTCAAGTATAGTCGCGACTTGTTACGTGGTCAATGTTTTGACCCATCCACCGTTATTGTCTTTCTGACTCTTCGCAGAGTGAAGGGGAAGAATCTCCGTGGGGGGGCGCTTATTCCGCTCGCCCTGAGCTTGTCGAAGGGCCGTTCATGGTTCGACAAGCTCACCACGAACGGTGCGTGGCTTCAGACAGGTGGAGTAATATGGTGGGTGCAGCCCTTCAGCGAAAGGACGAAACCCACCATTTCCTGTTGTTGCCTGATTTATCAGGTGCCCACTAAAAAAGAGGGTAGCCTAGAGTATCTGCTCTAGGCACGGTTGGAGCTGATGCTCCAACCTACCCGGATTATTGCGCAGTATGGGCGGGTTTGAAACCCGCCCATACTATGAGGAAAAGACGTCACCCATCTATCTGAACGAGAGCACATTAGGGTTAAGGCCCTGACCTTCGTTCTAGTCTGAAGCGGTATCTTCTGTGCAACAGCAATATCAATAAAACAAGAGAACCAATGACAGCCGCTATCGCCGCCAAATGCTTCCATGGAAAAACCCAGAACTCCCCCCTTTGACTCTTATTGACCAACTCCTCATGTTGATCGAAATAGCCAATGACGAAGTTTGCTCTCACCCTGCCAATAAATGGGGCTTTTTGCCAGCTCCCGGTCAATGTTCCTTCGCCATCCGGCAAGACGGTCACCTGCCCTAGGTCCAGCTCGCTATTTCCGCCAAACATATCGCTGAAATATGCCTTAGCAGCTATGGTCAGATGAACATTGCCTGAATTCTCCACCACAACACCCACCTCCACCGGCCGCTTTTCAACAATGCCTGGCAAGATGAGGGAGACGATCTCAGCATTAGCCACAATATCGGCATCAGTTACGCCAGGGACGGTGATGTAGAAAAGCGAGGGAATCCTGGTTGAAATGGAGACGCCCTCTCCATTTGCTGAAGGCGCCGTTTCGAAGAAGAGAGCGGCGTAGTGCCCTCCAGGCTCTATGTCAGCCGGTGCTGCGATGATGACCTCAACCTCCTGGCTTTCACCGGGAGCAAGCTCAAAGTCAGTACAGTTAACACTCAACCATTTTGATGCGGAATAGCTCTCATGCCCCGGTTCAGAGAAAATGAAGTTACCATCCTTATCTACCGAGAAATCCATAACATAGGCGCGCACACCTATTGTTTCGCCGCCTTGATTTTTGACATTGATAATCCTTTCAGCTTGCTCCCCCTCATTTACGGTCAAATCAATCTTGGTGGGCCAAACCTTGATTCCCCCTTGGGCCTGTGCTGAATTGAGAGGGATAATGAGGAAAATAACTAGCAGCAAAATTATTATGGCGCACTTTGCTGAAGATTTCACTGCTTCCCTTACACGAAAACGCAGGGCAGCGTAGAATATAGAATTGCGCCTGAGGTTATACCATGAATCGCTGTTATTCACCTACAATCAACGTATAGACATGATTGCCAGCAGAATAATAACCCTCGGCTTGAGTTTCGGGAACCACCAGCCTATAGACCACATTGACATCGCAACTATCGGTATCTGAGCCATCGGTGACCACATTGACAGTGACTTCGTCTTCTTGAGTATGATCACCTGTTCTAAATTGTGTGTCCAACGTCATATAGGTTGGACCCAAACATCCGCTTGATGTGAATGTGAACATATCAGGGGAGATGGTGTCACCAGTGTTGGCATCTGTTAGATTCTGAGTCGTGGTCACCGTGATTTGCCAGTTGGCATTTGCGGTAACGTTCAAGGTCAATATTTTTGTTGCAGGTTCCCCTTGAGCAGGTAAATCGCCGAAGTTCATCACGCCCTCTTCGTCTACGTCACCCCCGATGGTGAGGCTGCCACTGTACGATTGTATTACATTGACGACGGGTTTAACCAACCCCGTACTAGTGTCAGCGCTAGCCGATCCAGATAGCCAAACCGCTATAATCACGCCCATAACAATCGACACCAAGATGATTTTAGCCTTCATTCTCCAGTTCCCTGCTATTCGCAATGTGGTGCGAGTATATACAGGGAATGCATAAGAAGTCAATAGACTGTATCCGTGTTTGACAGATCTCTGGCTGCCGAATTACACTTGAGCCAGGCGGAACAAATACCAGCCAGGAGGCGATATGCAACGCAAAAGGAAACTCGGTAGAGGAGTAGCGGTAGTTGGTGCCGGGATGTCGAAGTTCGGCATGTTCAAGGACAAAGATTCGAAGGACCTATTTGTCGAAGCCTTCAACGAAATGCTTTCCTCAGTGGACAAGGGAGCAGACCCCAACGATATTGATGCCCTTTATTTGGGAAATTTCACAAATGATTTCTGGGTGCATTCAGCGCACTGGGGCCCGGTGATCTCCGATTTGATCGGGCTCACCCCAAAGCCAGCAACAAGAACAGAGGGTGCCTGCGCATCAAGCGCGCTTGCTTTCAGGGAAGGCGTTTTTGCTATAGCTTCTGGATTCTACGATGTGGTTCTGGTTAGCGGAGTGGAGGAAATGTCGAAGCGCTCCACCGAGGAGGTTACCGAGGGTTTAGCTATGGCAACATCTTCCTATGAAGCAGAGGTTGGCTTCACCTTTCCCGGCGTTTTTGGAGCTGTGGCTACCGCCTATTTTGAGAAATACGGGGCCACACGTGAGCATCTTATGAACGTTACCATAAAGAGCCATAATAATGCACGCCTGAACCCGAAAGCTCAGTTCAACCTCTCCATCCGTGACACGATGAATTCCAAGATCGCACGCGCTGAGAAAAGAGGAGAGCCGGTGCCAACCTGGAGAGACGAAAAGGAGTTCCTGCGCGATCCCAAAGCCAACCCGGTGGTTGCCTGGCCGATGCATCTCTATGACTGCTGCCCCATAAGCGATGGGGCTGCCTGCATGTTGCTGGTAGCTGAGGAAATGGCTAAAAGCTTCACCGATAACCCGTTGTACGTCGTCGGCATAGGGCAGGGGAGCGGCAGAGCTTTACACGCTGCCGATGATAATACCTGCTTTGAAGCCACCAGGTACGCAGCAAAAGAAGCCTACGACATGTCAGGGCTTAAGCCAGAGGATATTCAGTTTGCCGAGGTTCACGATTGCTTCTCTATAGCTGAAATCATCCATCCGGAGGACCTCGGCTTTTTCAAGCCGGGAGAAGGATACAAAGCTGTCGAACAGGGTTTGACCAGATTGGATGGTCCCAAGCCGATCAATACCTCGGGAGGGCTAAAGTGTAAGGGACATCCGGTGGGGGCAACGGGTGTGGCTCAGCTTTTTGAAGTTTGGGAACAGTTGAGAGGAGAGGCAGGAGAAAGACAGGTGCCTATCAAGGACCTGCGAATTGGAGCAGCCCACAACCTGGGAGGAACCGGAGGTACTTGCTCCTTTACCATTCTTGAAAGGAGATGAAGCAATGGAAGAAAGGCCCTTTAGCGATATTTCTTATAAACAGTATCTCAATGAAGAAAAACTGATGGGCTCACGGTGCAAGAAGTGTGGTGCCCTGTTCTTACCTCCTCGCTCTATTTGCATAAAATGCCACGGCTCAGATATGGAGTGGGTAGAGATGAAGGGGAAAGGTAAGCTCGTTGCATTTACTTGCATCACTGTGGGACCGCCATTCATGATAGAGGAAGGGTATGACAGGGCACACCCCTATTGCTCCGGCGTTGCCGAACTGGAGGAAGGGGTAAAGATAGTCGCTCGCATTGAGGGGGTCGATACAACGAAGCCTGAAACTATAAAAATCGGCACCCCGCTTACCGTGCGCTACCTGCATCGGGGTGAGGCAGAGAATATGAAGACCTACCTGGCCTTTTCAGTATGAAGCGGTATCTTTTATGCAATAGAAACGTAAATAAAACATTAGAAGCAACAATATAACCTATCGCC
>Ga0307430_1000831_pt1 | contig 24846 bp, 12 predicted proteins | sample SalMarWE160130MG_FD_202159 | JGI IMG/M metagenome (GOLD analysis project Ga0307430, IMG submission 202159) | Salt marsh sediment microbial communities from the Plum Island Ecosystem LTER, Massachusetts, United States - WE1603-130 | ecosystem: Environmental > Aquatic > Marine > Intertidal zone >...
TTAACTCCCATCGCTACAGTGACATCGGCTGCTCCCACAAACAGATTGTGGTTCTGCTGCCAGTATTCGTCCGGCACAATTCCTCCCGTGGCTTTTATGCTCTTTAGTGTCGAATAATCTTCCTGCGGAAAATCTATCATCGTGCTGCTTATTATCCAGTTCTGCTGCACTGCCGCCAGAAAATCCTTGCCAGTATCCTGAAGTGCTGGTCTCACTGCCAAGTGCACATGCTCGATCCCTATTCTGTTCATGGCCTCCGCTACGCCGGAAATATCCCTTTGCAGTGACCAGCTACAGACTCCAACAGGCCAGTCTTTACACTTCATCGTATCACTCCATGAAAGTGGCGAAAATTTAGAGTGACTAAATTGCCTAAAATTATAAATTATAACTTTAGCACACTTTAGGCACTTTAGCTCACTTATCTAATTGAAACCTTTTGTCTCTTTCTTATCGATTCCTTTTCAGCCTCTACGATTTTAACCGAGTTCAGCGACTGCTCTAATGTCGTTATCGGCTCGACCTTTTGCCCGCTTATTGTCTTTACAAAGTGTGCTATTTCCACAAACCAGCCGTCGCTTTTATCCACCTCCGCCGTTATGGATTGTCCCTCTGCAGGGCAAATCTTGAACGATGGCTGCCGCGTTAAATCATAAACAATCGTCGCCGTTTCCAATGCAATGTTAAAGCTCATCTCAAAGCCAAAGCTCGGCGTCATTGCCCAGCTTCCTTCTGCGATTACAGCTTTGTCGTCATCATATAGATACTGTGTGGCTATATGTAGCAATTCCCCTCCGGGACCTTTTGCCCCGAGGCTGGAAACAGCACGTGGTAATCCGAATATATACTGTACAAAGTCTGTATCGTGAATGTGTAAGTCTAAAGCAACTCCTCCGCTGCGTTCTTCATTCATAAACCAGTTGTCTGCGCTCCAAGCCGGTGCTGCACCCAGACGCTGGAATGTCGCTGCAATAACTTTGCCGTACTTGCCGCTATCGATTATCTCTTTTGCTTTTGCGTATTCAGGCCAAAATCGCACGCAGTGCCCGATTTGCAGCACTTTTCCGCTGCGATTGGCTTGCGCTATCATCCTCTCGCAATCTTGCACATTCAGTGCCATTGGCTTCTCGCACAAGACGTTAAGGCCCGCTTGCAGAGCTTTTATGGAGAAATCGGCGTGTAAATAAGTCGGCAATGTAATCGACACCGCATCGAGTTTGGCCTCCTTAAGCATCTTCTCGTAATCGGTATATAATTGCAAGCTGTTAAAATCAATCGCTTCTTCAGCTTCGCCGATATTGCCAATCGCTCTTTTGGTATCCTCTTCGATGTTCGGATTCAAATCGCAGACGGCTACAACCCTGGCATTTTCCAGAGCCTTGTAGCACTTGTAGTGCATCCGCCCCATGAATCCAAGTCCTGCAATTCCTATTCTTAGCATAAACCCTCTTTAATCGCTGAATGAACTTGTTTACTCAATAGTGCTAAGTGCCTAAAATGCCTAAAGTGAACTAAAGTAAAATTTATAACTTTAGGCACTTTAGTCACTTTAGACGCTTTATCTCACTTTATCTTTGGTGCGGAGTCTATCATTGTGATGTGATTGTTTCGACTTCATCAATTCCCTTAGGGATCTCAGGACCGAGGATACGACAGCCATTATCAGTTACTAAGACATCATCCTCAATTCGTATGCCGCCAAAGCCTCGATATCTCTCAACTTTTCTATAGTCTATAAAATCACAAAACTTACGTTGCTGATTCCAACGGTCGATCAACTGAGGGATGAAATAAATCCCCGGCTCGACAGTAACAACGAAGCCAGCCTCCAGAGCCTTAGCCAACCTTAGCCACTGCCAGCCGAATTCCATCTTTCGCTTGATTTTGTCCGTATAGCCCACATAATCTTCGCCGAGAGATTCCATATCGTGTACATCAAGCCCGAGCATGTGCCCGAGACCACACTGGAAGAATAATGTATGTGCCCCGGCCTGGACCGCCTCTTCTGGGTCTGTTTCGATGAGACCGAGGTCTTTCAAACCTGATGCAAGGACTACACATGCGATTTCGTGCACCCGTCTGAACTCTACCCCTGGCTTGATGGCTGTAATTGCTGTCTCTTGAGCTCTTAGTACAATCTGGTAGATTTCCCGCTGTTGGCCGGTGAATTTGCCGCCGATGGGAATTGTCCGCGTAATGTCACTGGCGTAATGCAGGCCGGATTCAGCCCCGCTGTCGTTCACCGCGATATTGCCTTTTTGCATCAGATTATCGTGGCCATGATTGTGGAGTGTCTCTCCATGTATTGAGAAAATCGTGGGAAAGGCCAGTCGACCTTTAGATACTGCTATACCCTCCATAATCCCCGCAATTTCTCTCTCGTAGATTCCAGGCCTGGCGTGCTGCATAGCTGCAATCTGCATTTCACGGGTAATCTCAAGTGCCTGTTCGATTTGATCAACCTCCTCCGGCGACTTGATGGTCCTCTGCGCGACGACTGCTCGTATCAGAGCTTCGCAAACTTTGTCCTGGACTCTGACTGGTTCGATATCAAGTAGTCGGCTGATATTGATAATATTCTCTGGCCTATACTGTGGGAGAAAGTGGATGGTTCTTCCTTGTTGGTGTGCTTTTTCTATTGTGGCCCAGAGTTCATTACTTGGGCTAGTTTTCGAGACGGCGATTCTCAGACACATATCACGCAGCGATACTTGTGGCCCGGTCCAGACAATCTCATCAACTGTCGGGTCATCACCAAATATAGTCTCGGTTCCGTCATCTATGTCGATAAGGCCGGTCAGGCCGGGCTTATCCAGACCGAAGAAGTATAAGAACGAGCTATCCTGCCTGAAGGGATACGGATTCTCGGCAAAGTTCATGGGGCAATCCTGGTTACCGAGCAGCAGGATAACACCCGATCCTATTTGTCGCCTCAACCGTTGCCTTCTTTGCAAATATGTGTCGCTTGAAAACATCTGTCGAAAAAAATCAAAAATCAAAATGTAAAATGTAAAATTAAGGAAGCCTGCCTTCGCCGAAACGCTACGTGCAGGCAGGTCATCGCCCCTAAGGAGCGATTCCACAATTTCGATTTTTTATTTTTGATATTCACTTTTTGCTCCTGGTGAGCAGACTCACAGAGATCAGAGCAATGACTGATACTGTTATAGCTGGTAATACAGCATCCAGCTCAGATGCCCATGCAGGCAGTTTGTTTCGAATGAAATCCAACTCTGCCCACGCCAAAGCTACAATCGTACCGGCGAGAATTGACGCGATTGCACCTTGCTTTGTCGCCCGTTTCCAGAATAGGGCAGCCACTAATGTCGGGGTAATGGCCGATCCATAGATCGTGTACGCATAGAGTGCTTTCTTGAAAAAGCCCGTGGTTTCGGCAAAGGCATGCGTCACCAGATAGGCAATCACACCAAAGACGACCACCATAAACCGACTGATCAATATCACCTTTTTCTGATTGGCCTTGGGATTGATATATGTGGAATACACGTCATTGATAAAACAGGTCGCAGGTACCAGAAGAAATGAATCTGCGGTCGACACGATTATACCCACCACAGTAATCATGAATAATACGCCCAGCGCGAAGGGCATATAATGCCTTGCCGCATATATCAGTATGTACTTACCGTTTGCCGGGTCCGGAGTCATACTGCCTGCTATCCAGGCCGAAGCGATGATTAAAAGCTCGATGGCCAGAGCTGCGAATATCAGGATGGAAACAGCTTGCCTGGCGCCTCGAGCGTTACGGCTGGCAAAGATACGTTGATACTGATTCGCATCGCCCATGACCAGCAGGAACGTCGGCAGCAGGTAGTTGATGATCTGAACCGGTTTATACACACCCCAGAACTGCATATGCGAGGCCTTAGGCATGGCCTCGTACGCCGCACGCATGCCCTCAAAGCCTCCTGCTTTGATAAGGAGCACCGGAAAGGCAATGAGTAGTGACACGGTAATGATCGTACCCGTGACAATATCCATGCTGGCAAGACTTTTAAGGCCGGCCAGCATGGTATAGGCAATAATAAAGACCGCTGCGATTAGCGTGGCGGTTTCCTTTGTCACGACAGAGTCGGTAATAACTTCAATAACCGCGCCACCGGCATTGAACTGATAGCTGACAATGACCATATATGCTATTATCAGGGCAATCACGGCTAAAAACCGACTAACCAGGCCGAACCGTGAACCGATAATCTCAGGGACACTCAGAGCCTGGATATTTCTTGCCCGTGTTGCAACAAGAGACAATAGAATCATACCTGCAAATGTGCCAAACGGAATAATCAGCGCTGCCTTACCGGTGCGATACGCTTCCTCGGCATTGCCCACGATGGAGCCTGTTCCAATCCACACTGCCAGCATAGTCATAACCATGACCCACGGTGACAGCGTACGTCCCGCAACAGCAAAATCCTGTTGAGTTTTAACCTGCCTGGATTTGTATATTGCTATGCTGGTAAGTATCAGTAGATAAATTAAGATAGCGATTAAATAGACCATAATAAGTGAGCTAAAGTGAGCTAAAGTGCCTAAAATGAACTAAAGTTGTTATTCAATTCACAACTTTAGTCACTTCGCACTTTAGTCACTTCAAATTTTACTCGTTTCGGATGAATTGCTCAACGAAGTAATTTGGATTCAGAGGCTTCCCTGTTGCTCTGGTAATCATCTCGTTCCAGTGATAACACGCTGCCGGCGCGAAGACGTTCTCTCGAAGGTATTGCCCCAGACGTTTGTCACCAACATAACTGACGTCTTTATCCGAGTCAAGTTTAAAGACATTGTAAACAATGTAGTGATGAAGCTGAGAGGCCAGCAGCTCGCCCAGCATATAGTTGTGGTAATAGCAGGGAGCCGTTGTAAAGTGCAGCTTTGAAGCCCAGCCGGCATCGGCTGGCCCGGGCGGACGTTTGATGAATTGATACTTCTCGACGAGGTCCCACCATAGATTGTTCAAATCCTGGTCGGGATCAGCGTACAAAGCCTTCTCAAAATTGTACATGACCATCGCCCATCGCGCAAATAGGATCTGCTGGAATCGCATGTATTTGGCGCCTACCTTTTCAATCTTACTTTGCTCCTCAGGCTTAAGTTCCAACATCTCTTGCATCCATGCAGCGTTCCTGCTCAATCTGCCGAAGAACATCGCTACGGCTTCTGTTGTGAAGCTGTGAGCCGGCTCTCTTAGCAGCCAGGGCTCGGATCGATCGTGGTATTTACTGTAGATTGCATGCCCTAATTCGTGCAGGATTGTTTCCATCCATCGTTCGGTATCCTGAAGATTGGCGAGTACCCTAACATCGCCATTGCGGTCCACGTCGTGGCCGAAAGCGTGAGAATATTTACCCTCTCGATCGTACAAATCGCTTCTGGCCAGAATGTCATCTACGGGCAGGCCGACACTTGCGTAGTATTTCTGAGCAAGCTCTTTCACATCCCGGTTTTTGTAGTAGGAATCCAAATCCAGCTCATAAACCAAAGGTGTCCTCTGAAAGAAGGGATCGTGATAATGCCATGGCATCAAATCTTCAGGTTTAATGCCGTAACTCTGGGCCAGAATTTGGTCAAGCTCCTTCTTGAGCTGCCTGAAAGGTTCATTTGTGAGTTCGCTCAGCTCAGCGAAGATTCTGTCCAGTTCCTTTATGTTCTGTTCGCCGACGAATACCGATAAAGAATGGTAGTTTTCAAACCCAACTTTTCTGGCAGCCTCGTTCCGCAGTTTGACTAATTGCAGAAAATCGTCGATAATAACGTTACCGACCTGTTTGCTCGCCTTCCATGCCATCTCTCTCTTTTGGCAATCTTTCTCAGTCGTGAGGATTGTATATATGTCACTCATCGTGACTTTTTTATCACTGATGGTGCCCCGATAGTTGTTGTAAGTCTCTTGGACTTTCGTTTCCAGTTCGACGATGCGCTTCATCAATTCCGGTTCAATTTGATTCTGCAGGTATGCCAGATACAGCTTCTCCAATTGCCGAACAAGCTGTGGGTCTTTGATTTGTCCACGTTCTTTAAGGAGCTTCAGTCGCTTAAAGTCATTTGGGTCACTATATATCTTGCGTATCTGGAGCTGAAGCTGCTCCAGCTCCTTGAACTTTTCGCTCTTGCCGGTGGTAGCTGCTTCCCAGAAAACAAGATTCGCTTTTGTTGATAAAGGCTCGACCTTCTCAACATGTGCCGCAATTATTGCCTTCAGCTCGCTTTGGTCTGACCCTTCGGCTATGGTCAGAGAACAGAGGACAGAAAACAGAGGACAGAAAGCAGAGAACAGAAGATAGAATTTCTGCCTTTTGCAAACCCAAAATCCACTCATAATTAAGCCTCCCGGAAAACAACCTGCGGTGAAACCGCAGGCTAAATATTTAGCCCCCAGTTTTACTGGGGGTTATGTTCTAAAAAGTCTGCTGCTCTGTCCTGGTTATAATTTCATCCTGCAACTGGCGACCCACATCAACGAAGTAATCACTATAGCCTGCTACTCTTACAATCAGGTCGCGGTGCTGGCCGGGATTCTCTTGGGCTTTGCGTAGCATATCAGCGGTAATAACATTGAACTGAATGTGATGACCATCAAGCCGAAAGTATGCCCGGATTAGATGCGCGAGCTTCTCAATCCCATCATCGCCGGCCAACACCTGCGGATTGAACTTCATATTCAAAAGTGTGCCACCAGTTCGTGCGTGGTCGATGTGGGCTGCCGATTTAATCACCGCTGTCGGACCTTTGGTGTCAGCCCCCTGCGTTGGCGATATCCCATCAGAGACCGGTTCGCCTGCTTTTCTACCGTTGGGTAGAGCGCCTATCACCGAACCGAAGTAAATATGTACTGTCGTCGGAAGGAGATTGACTCTGTATTTTCCACCCTTTGTATTCGGACGACCGTTCAGAACTTCGTAGTAGGTGTTAAAGACTTCCTCGACGATACTGTCAGCGTAGTCGTCATCGTTACCATATTTGGGTGTATGAAAAGTGAGTTCGTGCCGCAGCTTTTCATATCCTTCAAAGTCAGCCTGCATAGCCGATAGCAATTCGTCCATAGAGACACTTCGTTTATCAAAGACCTGGTATTTAACAGCAGTTAGTGAATCGGTCAATGTGCCGATTCCCACGCCTTGAATATATGTGGGATTGTATCGAGGTCCGCCATTATGATAATCCAATCCGCGGGCAACGCAGTCGTCCATAAGTATAGACATAAAAGGAGCCGGCATAAAATTAGCGAACAGCCGCTCAATAACGTTATTGCCGCGAATCTTGAGGTCAACGAAGTATCTTAGCTGCGTTTTGTAAGCTTCCATAAATTCTTCGTAGGAGCCGAACCGGCGAGCATCGCCGGTCTGTGGTCCAACCTGTTCACCGCTGTTTTGATCCACGCCCCCGAAACAGGCCAGCTCAAATATCTTAGGCCAGTTTATGTAGCCCGTCAGCGTGCAGCTCTCTTTGCCAAAAGCGCTGATCGTAACACAACCGCTGGGACCTCCGCAACGGGCATCTTTGATGCTTTTGCCGTCCTGCAGCATTTCCTTAATAATAACATCGGTATTAAATACCGACGGTTGGCCGAAGCCGGTCCGAATAACCTGGCACGCTCGCTTGAGAAAATGATCCGGATTTTTCGAGCTAATCTGGATGCAGGCGCTTGGCTGAATCAATCGCATCTCTTGGACAACGTCCAAGAGCAAGTACGAGACTTCATTAACAGCATCTGCGCCGTCCGGCGTCAGTCCGCCGATATTGATCAGGGCAAAATCTGTATACGTGCCGCTTTGCTCCTCGGTGACACCGACCTTCGGCGGTGCAGGCTGATTATTGAACTTGATCCAGAAGCATTGAAGCAGCTCTTTAGCCTTTTCCGGCGTTAGTGTCCCTTCTTCTATACCCTTTTTATAAAAGGGATACAGATGCTGGTCAAGCCGACCCGGATTGAATGAGTCCCACGTGTTCAACTCCGTGATCACGGACAGGTGAACAAACCAATATGCTTGCAGGGCTTCCCAGAAATCACGAGGTGCATGGGCCGGCACATGCGAACAGATCTGGGCAATGCGTTTTAGTTCCTCGCGGCGACCGGAATCGCTTTCAACCTCAGCCAGCTCAAGTGCCTTATCTGCATATCGCTTGGCAAAGGTGATCACAGCATCGGCGCATATCTGCATCGCCTGATACTCCTGGTCTTTCTCGTATGCGCACGGGTCATTAAGGTAGTCCAGCTTCCTTCTATTTTCTGAAATGGTCTCTTTGAAATCTGCCATACCCTTGTGGTAAATTTTATCATCAAGAATAGCGTGTCCCGGTGCCCGCTGTTCCATAAACTCGGTAAAAACACCTGCACTGAACGCTCGATGCCAGTCTTTGTCCATTGCCTGGAAGACTTTGTCTCGAATTGTTTTGCCGGACCAGAACGGGATAATCTTTTCTTCGTAAACTTGCTTCACCTCATCACTAACATCAAAAGAAGTCTTCTGGCGCGTACTGAGTATGCGCAGGTCTTCCAAATCATGGCAGCACAGTTCAGGATACGTTGGCGTTGCTTTAGGAGCAGGGCCTCGTTCGCCTACGATAAGCTCACCATCGTTGATGCATATTGTCTTGTTTTCCAGGATATGCTTGAAGACAAGCGCCCGGCAGACGGGCACGGAATGGTGCATCGGAACATCACTTTGATAAAATTGCGTGATCAGCTCAGCCCGCTCGGTCGAGATGTAAGGCTTCGTCCCAACGCTTTGCTGACGCAACTTGGCTACTCGTTTATTCATCGTATCAACCACCTATTTTGACTTCAAATCCGTATCTTCTAAACGTTTCTGCGATACCTTCCATCGTCTCATCGCTGGGTGTTTCTGTCTGCATAAGCTCAAAATTATCGGAAAGCCGCACTGATTTTTCTAAGCCCCCACGGTTATAGGGCAATATATCGATTCTATTCACACCCTTAAGCGTCTTGGTAAATCGGGCTGCCTCTTTGATGTTCTTGTCGTCATCGTTAAAGCCGGGGATAATGGGAACACGAATCAATATTTTTGCTCCAGCTTCAGCGAGATACCGGATGTTATTGAGTATCAGGACATTGCCCACACCAGTATACCGTTTGTGCATAGATGAATCCATGTGCTTCAAGTCGCATAAAAATATATCCGTCTTATTCGCTACGTCCCGGATGATTTTTGGTTCTGCGTAACAGGTTGTATCGACCGCTGTGTGAATCCCGACCTGTCGGCATTGGTCTAATAGCGCCAGAAGGAACTCCGGCTGCATCAGCGGTTCGCCTCCGGAGAACGTTACACCTCCACCCGATTGGTCGTAGAAGATTCGGTCCTTTTCAACCTCAGCCATTATTTCAGCCACCGATATTTGCTGTCCAATAATCTCTCTGGCACCGGCAAGACACACATCCACACATGCCCCGCACATCTGGCACTTTTCGACATCAGTGACCGGTTGTCCGTCAACCAGTCGTATTAACCCCAGGCTGCATGCCTCAATACAACGCCCGCACCTGACGCATCGCCCGTGGCGTAGACTCGGCTCAGGATGGAGCTTCCAGCTCTCAGGATTATGGCACCACCGACAACGTAATGGACAACCTTTAAAAAAAACTGTAGTCCGAATGCCAGGGCCATCATGAATCGCATATCTCTTGATGTCAAATATGAACCCGGCCAGCCCAACGGGCTGGACAGGAGCAAACCCGACTTCGTCGCCCTGTTTAGATTGTTTTTGTTGTCCTTGGGACTCCATACGGAGAATCATGGAAAGAACTAAACATAAACCATTGTTTACTGAATACAACTATTAACTATAACAAAAAAACAACCATTTTTCAATACACCTCTGACGATAGTCAAGACTTGTCCGACAGCAGTCGGATTCCCTTCCGCCAGAGGCGGACAAGTATTCATTTTTCAGTACTCAGTTCAATCCATGTCGTCCCGGATGTTAGTGGAACTTCAAAGGCGCCGCGGACTATTGCGTAATTGCTAGCGAGCTTGAGGATGCCACCGATTTTAGTCACTTATTTCTTCAGTGAAAATATTAGTTCCGCCTTGCGAGGGCTGGCCGTGCCGTCTTCCCATACGGTCTCGACACCCACAGTATATGTCGCCTTGGGATCGAGTCCGTGTAATGGGAACACAGCCTTGGGAGTGTATCCCTGTAGTTTGCCATCTAAATAGACCTGATATCCTACGTTGAGCCAATACTGCTCATTCCAGGTCAGTTTGGCACCATCCAGGCCGACGCACTCGACACGCAGCCTTGTCGGCTCGCCCGTTGGGTAATGATAGATATCGGTAGGCTCGAACCTTACCTCCCAGCTCACCTCCGTAGTTTGGTCACTGTGAATTTTGACTGTAGCCCATCCTTGATGGTTGGTGTGGGTGACAGGCAGAGCCTGCCCTGAGCCTGTCGAAGGGTGGGTGGCAGGCTCAAGCGAAGCTTGGGGATGGTTTGATGTACCTACAGCATCACCATCGCCAAGGCCTGCGGCCTTGACGCTGCCACCCGACCTGGCCATAACACTCTTGACGGCGAAGTTGTGGTCTCTGGGGAAAACAAAACGCAGCTCATACGGATCATTCTTGATGACCCGGCTCTTGCCGCTATAGGACATTTGGCCTTCATTATAGTTCAACTCCATCAGATCCACCCAGCCCTGGGTAATGTGACGATTGGTCGAGATCAGTTGAATCTGCCCGGTACTCGGCAGCACGGTCAGGACCCGGCAGCTCGTGGGGGCCACATCCAGAGCAATGCCGGCCTCCCACGCACCTAAATATTCCTTGTTCCAGAAATCAAACACATGCAAGGGCCGGTCGGTCGGCAGGCCCAGGTCCGCCCACTTTATAAACATCTGTTCCATAGTGGTTTCATCGAAATTGAACACGCCGACTACATCATAACGGCGTCCCAGGTGGTTGACTTTCAGGTCCCAGATTCTTTTGTTGCGTTCAGAAGGAAATAAGTCCAGCGGTCGGATGTCAACAGCCGGATAGACACGCCTGAGCATCTCGACGCGGTCTTCGGACAGATCCATCATCCGGTCCGTAGCCATAAGGGCCTGGCCGGTCAGTCCCTGCAGCGTAGCCCACACACGAGCCTGCTCCATAGTCAGAGGTGACCGCAGAACCATAACATCGGGGTCGGCGTACCATACGATATTGTGCTGATAATAGTACTGCATCACGGCGCGCAGCGCGACCCGAAAACCGCCCCAGCCGAGCACGATGTCCCCACCTGTACGTGAGCCGTTCATAATGTTGACGCCCTCGACCGGAATGCCCCAGCAGCCGAGAAGATAACGGTCCGGCCCGAGACAATCGCGTATGCTCTCAAGGGTTTTTCGATACAGTCCGTTAGTGTCGTCTTCGGGATTCTTCATAAATGATTTTTTATTGCGATATTCGTTGGCCACAATAGGCTGACCGTCGATCTTGAAATAGTCATAGCCCCAGTCACAGAGTTTTGTAAACAGAGCTTTCAGGTACGCATGGGTTTGGGGTGTGGTTGGGTCGACCAGATACTTACCTTCCCATGTGTCGGAGGCCGTCGTGCCGTCGGGTTTTAACAGGAACACGTTCGGATTCTGTTTCACGACCTCTTCATTGCTCTGACCGTGAGGCGCCAGCCAGATGCCTGGGGTCAGGCCCACGGACTTGATATATGAAGCTACATCTGCCATACCGTCCGGAAAGCGTCCCGGATTAATAATGGTCCAGTCGCGTTTGCCGCCTTGCCAGCCATCGTCGATCTGTACGAACCGGGCACCATAGTCTTTGAGGTTCTCGGAAATCCACCTGGCATTGCGTTTTACCTCCGTGGCTGTGATTCTCGGATAATAATAGTACCACGTGCACCAGCCGGACGGCGGCAGCGGGAAACGTGTCTTATCAATAGGCTGATAATACGCTACACCCAGTGTGTCCCGATAGTAGTGCTCCTTGATGGTTCCATCTTTCAATGTCACTTGGTCCTTTACGGGGTCGTAGGTGCCTTGGGCCAGGGTCGTATCCACATCACCTAAGGTCATCATAAACAGATCCGGGTTGTTCCCGTCCTGGATGCGACAGGGAACCGGATACGGCCATGGTGTCTCTGCATGCGTTTGCGATGGAGCTACGAACAGACTACACAGAATCATAAGAAAACAGACTGCAACTCTCATAGTCATTTCTCCCTAACAGATTTTGTATTATCATTCGGACTCGTCCGACAAGTCGGATTTATTTACAGCTTTGTTCGCTTAACTCTGGTCTGCGGCTTCGGCATTGCGGTCTGGAGGTTCGTGGCCGAGAAGATATCGCACGAAGAAGTCCTGCATTCGACGTTGACCATAAGAGCCACCCATACCGTGACCACTACCGGGAACTACTAAAAGGTCGAAATCCTTGCCCGCCTTAATCAGGGCATCCACAAAACGCATCGTGGATTCCGGCGGGACATTCCTATCCATCTCGCCAACTATCAAAAACAGCTTGCCGCGCAGCCGACCGGCGTTTTCGATATTTGAACACTCGGCATACTGAGGGCCGACCGGATAGCACATCCATTGCTCATTCCACGAGGCTTTGTCCATTCGGTTGTCGTGACAGCCGCACGCGGCCACAGCGACTTTGTAGAACTCCGGATGAAACAGCAGGGCACCTGCGGCGCTTTGACCGCCGGCGGAGACGCCGTAAATGCCCACGCGGTTAATGTCATAATAGGGATATTTATTCACGACGGCCTGATGCCACAGGATTCGGTCTGGGAAGCCGGCGTCCTTTAGGTTTTTACAGCAGACGTCATGGAAAGCCTTGGAGCGGTTGGCTGTCCCCATGCCGTCCATTTGCACCACGATAAAGCCCAATTCCGTGAGCGAATCAAACCGGCTGCTGGCTCTGAACATCTTCGGCACAAAGGAGCCTTGCGGCCCGGCATATATCTGTTCGATGACCGGGTACTTTTTGTCCGGGTCCGCCGTAAGGCGTCCTGTGGAGAAGTCGGGTGGTCTGCAGATGATGCCCCAGATGTCAGTTTTGCCGTCACGGCCCTTGGCAACGAACACCTCCGGTGGCCTCCACCCAGTGGCTACCAGCTCAGTGATGTCCGCATTCTCCAGCTCACAGACCAGCTTACCATCTGAGGTCCGCCGCAATTGGTGGACCGGTGCCATATCCACACGCGAGTAGGTGTCGATGATGTATTTCCGGTCCGGCGAGTATTGAATAAAGTGGTTGCCATTATCCTCGGTCAGCGCCACCAGGCCGGTGCCGTCGAAGTTGATGCAGTAATAATGGAGAAAGTACGGGTCCTGATCGGGATTTCTGCCGCTGGCGTTGAACCAGATTTGCCGTTTCTCCTCATCGATTTGGTCAATGCCGCGTACGACCCACTCGCCCGAGGTTATCTGATTCTTGACTTTTCCTTCATTTGCGTCGATTAGATAAAGATGCCGCCAGCCGTCGCGCTCAGAGACGTAAATTATTTCATCGGTTTTATCCAGCCAGTTTACTAAACTCAATCTCAGATTTTCCGTATGGGCGGTCCATATAAAGGTCTCGGTCTTCTCGTCGATGAGGTTGCGGGCGTCTCCGGTATGGGAATCAACCTCAATGACTCGGAAACGCTGGTGACCCCGATCGACTTTTTCATACGCAAAGTGACGTTGGTCTTTCTTCCAATGCAAACGCGGAACCTCCCAATCCAACTCTAATTTATCAATATCGGGCTTGATTTGCTTTTGAGTATCTATATCGAAAAGATTCAGATCGTAGGCCGTGAACTCATCGCCAGGCAGTGTATAGGGACGGCTGTGTAGCTTGGCCCGTCCGCCGCCAGATGGTGACGATTCGACCAGGTACACCTCTTTTTTGTCGCCCGGCTCGATGCGAAAGGCCACCAGGCTCTGCGAATCAGGGGCCCACGAGAGCATTCCGTAAGAGGCACCAACTCTTCCGTCTTGACTGAGCTGGGTTTCCTCACTGTCGTCCTCGGAACGCACGAAGACATTGTTGTTTTTGACAAATGCCGACCATCTGCCATCGGGAGAACGGACTGGTTCACCAGGTTCGCCCCGCCGCTGGCCAAAACCGTCGGAGTCGGACCGTTGCCTCCGCCCGAATCTGCCCCGACCGAATCGGGACTCAGCCTGGTCCGCCGCATCCAAGGTAGCGGACGCTTCGGTTTTGGTGCATTCATAGGATGACAGGTCACATTTCCAGGTCGTTTCTTTCTCCCCTTCGGTTTGGGTCCCCTCTCCGCTGGAATCCTCGCTCAGAGCCTGCTCTGAGCCTGTCGAAGGGGCAAACTTGAACCGGATGGCCTTATCTTCATCCATAAACTCGATTGTTTTGAAAGGCAGCCGACAGGGCTCGTACTCGACGCCCGTCGCCTTAGATAAAGCCGAGGCCAGCTTTTGGTGGTCAAATGCCGCCTGACGCGTTCCGTGTTCAGCATTAACCAGGATAAACTCTTTGGTGTTGCCGCTAAGGTCGTTACGATACCAGAAACACGTATCCTCAGCGCCGTCAGGCGTCTTGTGGACAAACCAGTGAGGAACAATACGGTCCTTAAAGACCTTATTTGCCGGGGTTTCACGTCGACTTGTACTTCGCGATGAAGCGTCGCTTTGCAGAGTAGCATTCGATGCACGTTCGCTGTCCGTTCGCCTGCTTTGAGCAATTAATCCTTTGACTTTGCTCCCTTCGGCTGCGCTCAGGACAGGCGGGGCAGGCAGGACAGGATTTTCACCAGCTAAAAGTGCTGCAGCGAGCAAACTGATCTTTATGATACTTTTAAGCTGAAATGAAGATTTCATAGTCTGTATCCACTCCTTCCCTTCGACAGGCTCAGGGCAGGCCTGTCAAATCTGTAGGAAAAAGCCTATTTTTGAACTGATTTATCCATTCCTTCGACCCGGCTCAGGGCCTGACCTGAGCCTGCCGAAGGGACAGGCACGGCATCAAAAAATACCCTTGATAACGCGTAATGTCAACTCTTGATCCTAAGTATAATTATCCTAAAGCTTGTGCTTCATAGCGATCCGTCCTCCGCAGTCCAAAGCTGTATGCATGATAATACGGATGTTTAATGAAAATTTTCCTTGAATTATATGTGCCTGATTTGGTATAAATTATGTTGTTAGAGTATATGAAATTTGATTGCCTGGGCACTATTTTCATTCAAAATCCAATACAGCGGATTGACTAATCTCGCAAAATAAAGGTGTTTTTTATCGGGGGGAGAATATATATGTATATCTCAATTAAAAGCCCACTACCACTATTGGGCTTTTAATGGAAGGAGGTAGAGAATCAGAGGTAGGGTGGGCACGGCTCGGCTGGCTCACCGGAGTCTGCCACTATTTGGAACTCATGCTTCGTAATATACTACAAAGAGTAACAGCGATGTGCGTTGCATACCCTACGAATCTGAAAATCCGGATGCTTGTTCCCATTCTTACTCTCCGCTTCCGTGGGGATAATTTTACCCCTACGAAAGCAGGGGGCAAGAAAACAGGGGTTTGTTGAAAATAACGAGTGCTTTAGCGTATGGTCAAGGCACAATTATTGAGAGTATAATTTTTAAAGGAGGAATATTATGTATAAGAGACTGTTCTATTTGGCTGGTGTTCTTTTGATACTGGCCGTGAGCACCACGGTGCAGGCGGAAGTGTTCACCGACGACTTCGAGACACCATATGATTACGTTGCTGTTGCTGCTGAAGATCCCGGGCGCATTGCACAAGAAACTATATGGGATGACTTTATCGGCTGGATGTCAGGCGAGACTGTCGATGCTCTTAATGCATCAATCGATCGTCCGGGCCAACTGTACATTGCGTCAACCAACGGTGCTTGGGACCCATTCGATAATCTGGGTCCATTTCTGTTCAAGGTCGTACAGGGTGATTTCATCGCGACGGTCAAAGTTACTGATTATGCTGGTACTGCAGATGCCGCGGTCGCTCACAACGATGGTGGTCTGATGGCAAGAGCCTATCTCGATGATGCTGGCCCCGGTGAAGACTGGGTCACCATAGACTACTTTCCCATCTGGACTGGCAACATGATCTGGGAGGCCAGGGACGGTGTCCGTAACGAAGCATGGTCCTGTGCCTATCCCGGTTGGGACGCAACGGGCACGAGATGGGACGTAGTTCGTCCATATCTGCGGCTCGAGCGAATCGGCAATACCTTCCATTTTTACATTAGTACCGATGGTGAAAACTGGGAGGAAATGTCCTGCTCACCCAAGACGCGGAACGATTTTGATGGTTTGCCGCTAATGGTTGGGCTTCGCCATGCAACATATTCCAGCACTCTTGGTTATGTAGCATTCGATGATTTCAGACTTGAGGTTATAGTAAAGCTCAAGGCCTATGATCCGGTTCCATCTGATGGTGCTGCAGGTGTGATATCACCGCTTCTTGAGTGGACCGCAGGCGAAACCGCAGCCTTCCACGATGTGTACTTCGGCACCAATCCAACACCGGGTGAGGCTGAGTATCAAGGCCGTCAAGCACTTACTACGTATCAACATGCTCCCGGGTTGATTCCCGGTACAACTTATTACTGGCGGATCGATGAGGTGGAAGCCGACGGTACTACGATTCACGAAGGCGATGTCTGGAGTTTTACAGCAACATCTTTTACCGCCTGGAATCCCAGCCCGGCAGATGATATCGAGTGCATCCTCACCGATGCGGACCTTAGCTGGGGCGTAGGTTCAACAGCATCTCGGCACGATGTGTACTTCGGCACAGACGAAACCGCCGTGGCTAATGCAACTGAAAGTTCGCCCGAGTTTAAGGTCACATTGTCGGAAACAACTTACGAGCCTGGGACCCTCGAAAAAGGCAAAACTTACTACTGGCGGATTGATGAGGTGGAAGCAGATAGATTTACGAAGCATAAAGGCCAGGTCTGGAGCTTCAAGACCTTAGCCAATATACCGATTTACAATATTAATCAGGTCGGCTGGTGGAAGCTTGATGGTGGCTGTAGTGGAAATAATATTGTTGTTGATTCGTCCGGCTATAATTATCATGGTATATTGAGAGGTGACCCTCAGTGGGTAGCTGGGTATGACGGCGGCGCATTGCAATTAGATGGCCGCGGCGATTATGTGGAGCTGCCCATCGGCTCGCTCATCGGCTCACTTACCAACTCAACCTTTACGCTATGGCTGGACTCGGAGTCAGGCGGCAGTTGGGTGAGGGCCTTCGATTTCAACACCGACCCTAACGTTTACATGTGCCTCGGACCACGTTGGTGGTTTATGGATGACATGTATTTTGCTATTACAACAAGCGGTGAGGACAATCAGACTTTGGTACAGCCCACTGGTTTCGATATAGAAACCGGATGGCACCATGTGGCTGTAACGATTAACGCAGACGAAAGTACTATTATTCTTTACTATGACGGCGGGGAGTTAGCACGCAATGTCTCTGCTACACTTTCGCCGCAGGATTTGGGCAATACTACCAACAACTGGCTCGGCAGGTCGCATGATCCTGAAAATTCGTACTTTCTTGGTTTTATGGATGATTTCCGCATCTACAACTATGCACTATCGCAAGCTGAGATCGAGAGGGCTATGTTAGGTGATCCACGACTTGCTTGGAATCCGATGCCGACCAATACAGCATTAACGGATGTAGAAAAGGCGTTACCACTTAGCTGGACGCCCGGAGAACAGGCAGCTCAGCATGATGTTTATTTAGGCACCGATGAAACCGCTGTAGACAGTGCTGATACATCCGATACCACGGGTATATATCAGGGCCGATATGATCCTAACAGTTACACACCACCCGAAGGCGTAGAACCTAACCAGGTTTATTACTGGCGGATCGATGAGGTCAATACCGATGAAAGCGTCAGCAAAGGCAGAACCTGGAGCTTCACGGTAGCTGATTATCTTATTGTGGATGACTTTGAAGACTATGACGATGACGGTAACAGGATATATAGTACTTGGAGTGATTACTTCGTGAATAATACCGGCATGACTGTGGGTTACTTTGATCCACCGTATGCTGAGCGAACTATAGTTCACGGCGGTTCTCAGGCTATTTACATGCATTACGACAATGATGGTACCGTAAATGAAGGCACCACCTACGAGCAGGGTGGGACATTGCTTTATTCTGAAGTCGATCGCCAGTGGGAAGTTGCGCAAGACTGGACCAGAAAAGATGTTGAATCTTTGATGCTATGGTTCAGAGGTGTACCGGCCTCTGTCGGCAGCTTCACAGAAGGGCCGCCGATTACGATGACTGCTAGTGGTGTGGATATATGGGGTACGGCTGACGAGTTTCACTTTGCCTACAAGCGGCTCTCCGGTACTGGCAGCGTAACAGCGAAGGTCGTCAGTATTACTGATACCGACCCCTGGGCCAAGGCGGGAGTGATGATGCGCAATTCATTGGATGCAGATTCCGCACACGCTATAGTTGTCGTTACGCCGGGTAATGGAGTTGCCTTCGAGTACCGTGCTGAAGCAGGCGGAGGTAGCTTAGAGGATGCCGTGCAAGCCGAGATCACCGCTCCACAATGGGTGAGATTGACTCGTAACGGCAACAACTTTACAGCCGAGTATTCAGCTAATGGAAGTTCCTGGGAGTTGCTGGGTGTACCGATAACGATACCCATGCTTGCGGATGTATATGTAGGCTTATGCCTGACAAGCCATAATGTCAATGAGACGTGCACAGCAGAATTTTCCAATGTTACCCTGCCCACCTCAGTTACAGGACAGTGGCAGTCGCAGGACATCGGCATAGAAAGCAACATTGGTGAGCCGATGTATGTTGTTCTGGAGGATAGCACCGGCAGCAGTGCAGTGGTCAATAATTCAGACCCGGCTGCAACAGCCATAGGAAGCTGGACGGAGTGGAATATACCGCTGACAGACTTTACCGGCGTGAATCTATCCAGTATCAAGGCGATGTACATTGGTGTGGGCGATAGAACCGCTCCACAGGCTGGCAGTGCAGGTGATTTGTATGTTGATGATATCGGCTTGAAATTGCCCAAGCCTGTAGAATAAACAGGACGTTCGGTCCCGATTTATCGGGGTCGAAGCCTTGGTTCCCTTTACTACTGTGAAGTAGTGCAAATTTGGGGCCCCCCTGCTTTCTTGCGAAAGCAAGAAGGGGGCCCTGTTTTTTTTGTATCAGCCTGCATTTTTCATGTAGGTATTGTATTTTTAGAGAACGATTTTGCTACCAGCTCAAACAGAGACTCTTGCCCTGAGTATTTCCGGCTAAACTACTCCCTCTCCTCCACAAACGCAAAACAGGATTTTGCTGCCATCAGCCTAAAAATAATGGTTGTCAACTACAGGTTTACTATCATCTTTCATCCCACGGCGAGTGGTGACCCCAAGTGATTCCGCCAGTTCGCTTACAGCATATTTACCTACCAGAAATTCGATAACTAAATAACTTGCCTTTTCTTCAAGCATCTGCTATTATTTTTGGTATATGAGGAATTGTTTGGAGGGATTTACCTATGGAATCATTTTCTATATCCAAAACGTTGTGCTTGTGCATAACTGCTATCACATTTGTGGCTCCTTTTACTTCCGCAGCAGAATTCGTCGGTGGCACGGGTGAGCCGAATGATCCATTTCAAATCGCCACGGCTGAGCAGCTTGTCTCGATAGGCTCTGATCCAAACCTGTTGAATAAGCACTTTGTGCTTGTGGCTGACATAGACCTTGACCCAAACCTACCGGGCGGGTGCGTATTTAGCAGAGCGGTGATTGCACCAGATATCGATACGATCGACTGGCACCACCGTAGTCCCATGTTTGCTGGTGTGTTCGACGGGCACGGGCATATGCTATCCAACTTGGTAATAGAGGATGCCAACGGGGAACACATAGGACTCTTTGGCTATGTCGGCGCAGCAGGGAGCGTGCTGAACCTTCGCGTTGGAAACGCCATAATCAAAGGGTCGTTCTGCGTCGGTGGAATTGCTGCGGTCAACACGGGCTTCATCGAGAACTGCCACGTCAATGGTGTCCTCGGTGGTGCCAATATGACCGGTGGAATCGGCGGAGAAAACACAGGTATTGTCCGGCGCTCACATGCGGAGGTGAGAATCAATGGCCGCTATCGAACGGGAGGACTCCTGGGAGCGAACAACGGAGAAATCGTTCAGTGTTATGTGACTGGTCAGATTAGTGGATCTTCTGACGTAGGGGGCCTACTTGGAAGCAATCATGGTTCGGTTGTTTCGTGCTATTCATGGGCCAGTGTAAGCGGCAGCGACTACATCGGCGGGCTCATTGGTTATGACTATGGAACCATCACGACGAGCTATGCCACCGGCAAGGTCACGAGAGGAACGCGAAATGGAGGCTTGACGGGCATAGCAACAACGACAGCCTTTTCCAGCTACTGGGACTGGCAGACCTCAGGCTTCGGTCGTAGTGCCTCAGGCAGACCAATGACGACCCAACAGATGCAGGACCCGGAGACGTTTCGGGGGTGGGGGCACGATGGTGCATGGGTCCTGGATGCTGGCCTTGACTATCCGCGTTTGGCGTGGGAGGGCACGGCTGGAGAGCCTATTGTCGACGAGGCACATCGCTATGGCGGAGGAACCGGAAGCCTTAGCGACCCGTATCAAATCTGGACCGCAGAGCAGTTCTGTAATATCGCGTGGTACCGAGCAGATTTTGACAAGCACTTCGTGTTAATGTCCAACATCGACATCAATGATGCCGACCCTAGATGGGTCAAGCCTATCGGAGCTCACGGAGATCCCTTTATGGGTGTCTTCGATGGGAATCACCACATCATTCGCAACTTCAGATATGGAACCGCACCCTCCACTGTGCAGCGCAACATGGCAGCTGCCGACGGACTGGACCGCGGGCCAATCTACCCGTCACCACCGGTGGTTCCTGAGCTCCCACCGGAACATCATGTAGGAGTGTTTGGCGTCATCGGAGAGATCCGCTTTGACGACCCCTGCCCTGCTCGATACGACGAACTGCGCGGAGTCGTGAGGAACCTCCGAGTTGTCGATGTCAAGGTCAGCGGAATAAAGTATGTCGGCGGACTTGCTGGAGTGAACCGCGGGGTGGTTTCAGCGTGTTCGACCAGTGGATATGTGGCGGGATCGTCGTGCATTGGGGGACTGATAGGTGGTAATGGTCACTACGGCAGCAAAGGTCTGGCCCAGGCTTGCTTCAGCGTTTCTGATGTTGTTGGTGAGTTCCAGGTCGGAGGTCTGGTTGGAGCAAATGGGGAATGGTGTACCGGTATTGTGGAGTCGTGCTACGCTGCGGGTAATGTGAACGGCTACTCTGAGGCCGGTGGTCTCATTGGACACAACGAAGGTACAGTGGCTACCAGTTATTCGGTCGGAGAGGTTATGGGTGCCCTCGATCAAGTCGGGGGGTGGACCGGGGGTCTGATGGGTTTCAACGTGGGTGCGTGCTACCTCAGTTACTGGGATGTGGACAGTAGCGGGATCGTGACCAGTGCGGCTGGTCAAGGCAGAACGACTACGCAGATGTGGAGCCGTGAGACGTACCGTGGCTGGGGCTCCAGCGGCGTTTGGACCATAGATGACGGCAACGACTATCCACGGCTTGCCTGGCAAGGGCAAGCGGGAGAGGCCATCGTCGTGGCCCCGTACGGGTATGGTGGAGGCACCGGCATTGCCGAAGACCCGTATCAGATAAGTACTGCAGATGAATTCGTCGCGATTGCTTACCACCAAGAGGACTTCGACAAGCACTTCATCCTAATGCAGGATATCGATTTAGCCGGTATCGACCCGAATCGGATCGTTCCCATCGGAAACCCTGCATTTCCATTCTGCGGAGTCTTCGATGGCGGTAACCACACGGTCTACAATTTCTGTTGTGTACCGGATGGCGAGAGCTACCTGGGTGTTTTCGGAAGTGTGGCGGGCGGGCATATTGAGCGGCTCCATCTGGTAGATGCGGAGGTAGCCGGCCTACACTGCGTGGGAATGCTGGTGGGAGACAACCAAGGCACTATTGCCTCATGCAGCGTTCACGGACGCTGCAGCGGGTCCCAGTATGTAGGCGGGCTGACAGGAGGCAACCAGAATACCATTATAGACAGCCGTTGCGCAGGCGTAGTCGCTGGGGGTTGGGCGGTTGGAGGCCTCGTGGGACAGAACATGGGCGACGTGATATCCTGTGGTTTCGATGGCCAAGTCACTGCAGGGGACTCGGTTGGGGGGTTGGTCGGACGTCATGATTATGGGGCAACTATACGCGCCAGCCGTGCGGAGGGTGCCGTGAGCGGTTCGAGAACGGTTGGTGGCTTGGTCGGCTACAACTATGGCAGCACCACGTCAAGCTATGCGATATGTGTGGTCGCAGGGACGAGCGACTACATTGGGGGACTGGTGGGATCGAACCCTGGGAACCAGGTTGCCTACTGCTACTCAGCCGGTACCGTGCTTGGCAGTAAGTACGTTGGGGGACTCATCGGAGCAACCGGTGACAGGGCGTACAACTGCTATTGGGATGTCGAGGCGAGCGGTATGCCCTCAAGCTGGACCGGAATGGGTAGGTCGACTCGCGAAATGATGAGCGCGGAGACCTTTAGTGGATGGGGTTATCCTGGCGTGTGGGTCATCGACGAAGGGCGAGATTATCCTCGACTTGTCTGGGAGGGGACCTCGGGGCAGCCCATAACCGATTCGGAGTCTCGCTACAGTTATGGTACAGGTGACCCGAACACACCTTACGAGATACGCACAGCCCTGGATTTCATCGGCCTGGCGTACTACCAACAGGATTTCGACAAACACTTTGTTTTGACGAATGACATTGATCTCAGCTCTGTAGATCCAAATCTATTGATGCCGATCGGCACACGCACAATCCCTTTTACAGGCGTTTTTGACGGCAATGGCCACACGATTTCGTATTTCAGCTATACCGCTAAATATGAGTACTCGGTAGGCGTGTTTGGAGCCATCAAAGAGATGAATACCGGGCAGGAGGGAACCAGCGGCTTGGTCAGGAACCTTGGCATTGTCGATGCGACTATATCAGGCCAGAACATAGCGGGCGCGCTTGTAGGCTATAATGCCGGCACGGTCATTTCATGCTATTCAGCCGATAACAGTATCGAGAGCACATATAATGCCGGTGGCTTGGTCGGATACAATGATGGTTTAGTCACAGCGTCATGGTCATCTAACATCGTAAACGGTCGGTCCAACATCGGGGGGCTCGTGGGGTACAACGGGTGTACGATCGAGTCTTGTTACAGTACGACCGACGTCGACGGAGAGCAGCGTGTAGGAGGCCTGGTGGGTACAAGTTCGGGGACAATCGCAGGATGCTATTCTGTCGGCATGGTCGACGGTGAAGCCGACTTTGGCGGGCTTCTGGGGGCCAATGTTAGCTCTGGTCACGAGAGCTGGGGTGAGATCATGGCCAGTTTCTGGGATACACAGAGCTCTGGTGTTTTTACTGGAGTTGGCAATCTTGAGCCTGATCCTGTAGGTGCCCTCGGCAAGAGCACAGCCCAGATGCAGACCGCTGCAACCTTCATCGACACCGGCTGGGACTTTGAGAATATCTGGATGATCTGCGAAGGCAAGGACTATCCCCGATTGCAGTGGGAGAATGTGCAATGTGAGGAGTAAACATTGCATAGTTTTTAGCTGTTATAGTCTTGTTTTAAACGACGTCACTGGAAAATTTATCCCGTGAGATAAGGCTATCTTAATTTATCGAAACTATCTCACGGGACGAATCCGCGCCTCTGTCTCTTCGACAAGCTCAGGGCAGGCTGGCCCGCCACACAAATGGCGGGTAATTCTTTACTACTACCGAGTCCGCTACTATAATCCATTTATTCGGTTAATTCTTGGATGATTTTAAGTACGTAAAAAAGCAGGATGCTTGAATAATGAGTGGTAAATGTTTTTTCTTTGCCGGTGGGGGTACAGGCGGTCATATCTATCCCGCTATCGCTGTGGCAGAGCAAATAATCAGACTTGAGCCGACAGCGAAAATACATTTTTTCTGCAGCAACCGCAGTATCGATGCGCAAATTCTTCAACAGGCTGGACTTGAATATACAACACTTCCCGCAAAAGGTCTTGGCTTTCGGCCTGGCAAATTGCTCAGCTTTTGCACCACATTTTTCAAAAGCTATCGAATTGCAAAGGAAATAATCGCTGCAAGTAACGACGCGATAGTCATCGGCATAGGAGGATATGTAGCGGCGCCGGCCTGCCGGGCGGCTCATAAACTAAAAGTACCCGTTGTACTCTTGAATGTTGACATTGTGCCGGGTCGTGCGAATAAACTCATAGCCCGATGGGCAGATGAAATTTACGTTCAATTTGAGGATACGATTCAATATCTTGCCAAATTCAAGAACAAGATTAATATTGTCGGCTGTCCCCTGCGGAGCAGCTTTACCAATCCACAGCCGGAAAAAGCAATCGAGCAATTAGGTCTTGATAAAAATAAAAAAATCCTGCTCATTACCGGCGCGTCGAGCGGCTCAGAAAACATTAACGACACTATCTGTTCGCTGCTGCAAAAGCTTGACGGTTTCGCCGACAACTGGCAAATAGTTCATCTGGCAGGTCGGGCCAACTTTGAAAAAGTCAGCCAAAAGTACGCCGGCGCCAAAATCGAATATAAGGTTCTTGGATATTATGATGACATGCAGAATCTATTAGCTGCTGCGGATTTAGCGATTGGTAGAAGCGGAGCGGTAAGTGTAGCTGAATATGCCGCAGCGGCTGTGCCCAGTATCTGTATGCCTTATCCGTACCACAGGGACAGGCATCAATATTTAAATGCAGGTAAGCT
>Ga0307430_1000834_pt1 | contig 24733 bp, 20 predicted proteins | sample SalMarWE160130MG_FD_202159 | JGI IMG/M metagenome (GOLD analysis project Ga0307430, IMG submission 202159) | Salt marsh sediment microbial communities from the Plum Island Ecosystem LTER, Massachusetts, United States - WE1603-130 | ecosystem: Environmental > Aquatic > Marine > Intertidal zone >...
ACAAAGAAAACCAGGGTGTCCAAATATGAGCCGGGATAAGGAGGCAATCTTTGGAGCAGGAAAAAACCACTTCCGCCAGTTCAATACTTGAGAGGCCAATTATCGGTCTCCCGTCAGAGAAAAGATTGGCTCCTAAACTACGCAATTTAGTATTAATTTGCTCGACAACGGAAAAATTAGGAGCAAAAACAAGATTATGAATTCGATATGATCTTCCTTCCTGAGTATAAATCGAAGATATCTCTGTTCCTAGGAGAAAAAGAATTTTAGAGGAGGAATCCTTAAGACCATAAATCCCTTCTTCAACCTCACGGAGATTCTCCTTTAACTCTCTCAACCATAAAGGATGAGTCCAATCGGCCGTCGTTAAAAGATTAATCCCCTTTTTTTCTGCCCATTTGGCTATTTCAGGAATGACCATCTGCTGAGAAACGGCCCGAGAATATTTACTATGAAAATGTAAATCAGCAATAATTTCCATCCTAAAAAGTCTCTAGAAAAATAAAAAATAAATAGACAATCAAAAGGACTGCCCCTTCCCAACGCTCTAATCTCCGCTTAGTTTTAATAAAAAGAAAAAGAATGCCAAAAATTACAAGAAAAACCATTGTTGCCAAAAGATAGTCAGAAAAAGCCTGAATATGAAAAGGTGAGATCAAGGCTACCAAACCAATGACCAAAGTTCCATTGGCGACAATTGAACCTAAAAGATTGCCAAAAAACATCTCCTTTTGTCCCCCCTTAAGAGCTTTAATACTAAAAACTAATTCCGGTAAAGTGGTCCCCACGGCGACAATTAAAAGGCCGATTAAAAGCAAGGGTAAGTTAAAAGCAACAGCTAATTTAGAAGCTAACCTCACCAAAACATCGGCTGAAACTAAAAGCAAAATGATGGCTAGGAAAATCCAGGCCAGTTCTTTTTGGGTCTTTCTTTGACCAACTTTTCTTAAAAGACGCTTGACGATACTAACTTTTTCTTTAACCAACTTTTGACGCCGTTCACTAAAAATAACGACTTGATAAAAAAGATAGAAAACAAGCAAAATCAAGCCGTCAATTCTCGACAAAAATCTGTCAACCAAGAGCACCATCGGGGCTGAAGCAGCCAAGAAAGCATAAAAAATATCTCGACGAATAAAGCCCTCTTTAACATTTACCACGCCCACCACTAAAGCTGCCCCACCGATAACCAAAGATAAGTTGGCAATATTAGCTCCCATAATATTACCTAAAGAGAGAATCGGTTGTTTCTCAAAGGCCGAACTTAAACCGACAAAAAGTTCAGGCAAACTCGTCGCCAAACCTAAGATTAAACCGGTTAAGGCAAATTTCCCTAGTCTTGTCTTTTGGGAAAAGCAACGGAAATTGACAATCAAAATATCGGTCGCCTTAACTAACAAAAAAGAGAAAAAGAAAATTAAAGCTAAATAAAAAACAATTACCACTTAGTTCCCTTTCTTTAAGGCAATAAAAACGCCTTTTGTAATTTCAATCGCCAATAAATTAAAAATACCTAAACTGACAAGAAAAATCCACTCTCTTACTCCTAAAGGTTGAGTTCCTAAAAGTCTTTGTAAAGGAGGGAAATAAATGGCCCCTAAGATGAGACTCATCCCCATAAAGACAGACAAACTGATGATTTTATTGCTGAAGGGATTATACCTAAAGATTGGCCGACGCAAGCTACGACAGGCAAAAACGACGAATAAAGAGTCAATTCCCAAGGCGATAAACATTACTGTTCTAATGTCAAAGAGATACAAATAGCCCTTAGTTAAGAGGTAAAACAAACCTAAAAGAACTAAACTAGTAAAGATACCGATGACAAAAACTAAAAATTTCAGCTCATTATTTAAGATAGGCTCATCTTTCTTTCGTGGCGTTTCCCGCATAATTCCTCTTTCTTGGCGTTCAAAAGCTAAGGCAATCGCCGGGAAGCTATCTTGAACTAAATTAATCCAAAGAATCTGAACAGCAGTTACCGGCAATGGCAGGCCTAAAATTAAAGAACCACCAATTAAAATTACCTCTGAAAAACTATCTGATAAAAGGTAAAGAACAACCTTTCTTATATTTTCAAAGATCGCTCGTCCTCCTTCAATTGCCTGGAAAATAGTCGCAAAATTAGAATCAAGAAGAATAATATCCGCCGTCTGTTTGGCAACATCAGCAGACTGACCTACAACGATACCAATATCCGCCTGCTTGAGAGCAGGAGCGTCATTAACCCCATCCCCCATCATCGCCACCACTTCTCCATTAGATTTTAAAGCTTTAACTATCTTTAATTTTTGCTCTGGGGTTGTCCTGGCAAACAAAACGACATCTTTAACCTTTTCTTGAAGATCCTTTTCTGTCATTTCTTCCAAATCTCTACCTTCTAAAACCAGTCCATTATCGGCAAGGCCAAGTTTCTTTAAGACCGCTAAGGCTGTTGAAGGATAATCCCCAGTGATAACTTTAACCTTTATCTTGGCTGCTTGAGTTTGTTTTAAAATCAGTTTTACTCCCTCCCTTATCGGATCTTCATAAACTAAAACTCCTAACCAAATAAATTCATGGAGATCTTTACGCTCTATTTCTTTAGCCTTAACTTTTTTATAAGCAAAACCTACCAGTCGATATCCTTTTTCAGCTAAATCTTTGAATTTTTGCTCCCAATTCTTTATTTCCTCTTTATTTAAATCTGACTTATGCAAAACTATTTCTGGCGCTCCAGAGAAAAAAAGCAAATTATCTTCTTTACTCTTGTTCAAGGTAGCAATATATTTATATTTAGGATTAAAAGGAATTTCATCTAAACGAGGGTATCCTTTTTTCAACTTTACAGGGTCCATTTTCTTTTCAGCCCAGTCTTTCATGGACGTCTCTAGAGGATCTCTCATATCATTACATAAAAGCGCCCCTTTTAATAATAAATCTTCGCTTTGTTGGCCATCTTTCAAAACTGCCTCTACGACTTTCATCTGTCCTTCTGTTAAGGTTCCTGTCTTATCAGCACAAATAACGCTCACTGAGCCTAAGGTTTCCGCTGCCAAAAGCCGACGGACTAAAGCTTTTCGTTTTAAAATCCGCTGCATCCCTAAAGCAAGAATGACCGTTAAACTTATCGGCAATCCTTCCGGGATAGCTGCTACGGCCACAGCGACACTGATGGTAAACATTTCCAATAACTCATAGCCTAAAAATTCACCAAAAATAAATAAGGCCAAGGCAAAAACACCTACGGCAATGGCCAGATACCTAGCCAATCTGCCAATTTGAATCTGTAAAGGAGTTTTTTCTTCCTCTAACCTGGCTATTCTTTGGCCAATTTTACCTATCTCTGTATTCATACCAGTTTTAGTAACCAACATCTTGCCAATACCACTACTGATGATCGTACCAGCAAAAACCAAATTTCCTTTCTTATACTTAGAAGTTTCTATCTTTTCTTCTGGAGTCTTGGTTTTTCTAACCGGCATCGACTCTCCCGTCAAAATAGCTTCGTTGATAGTCAAATCTGTTGCTTCTACTAAAACTCCATCAGCAGGAACACGACTCCCAATCGTTAAAACAACCAAATCACCGACAACTAAATCTTTAGCCTTTATTGATTGTTGTTGGCCATCACGGATAACATCTGCTTGGGGTGTCAAAAGACTTCTTAAGGCTTCTAGGGACTTCTGGGCTTTTTGTTCTTGGTAAAAACCAACAATGGTATTGATTAAAACAGCCCCGAAAATAACCAAGCTATCTTTAAAGTCACCTAAAAAGAGAGTGACGATGCCAGCCAAAAGTAAAATATAAATAAGGGGTGATTTAAACTGAGAAAAAATAATCTTTAGGCTGGTAAATTCTTGTCTTTTTCGAAGTTCATTAGACCCATCTTCCTTCAGCCGTCTTTTTGCCTCCAGAGAGCTTAAGCCTAAAAGAGAGAAATCCTTTATCATAAGTCAATCTTAACATAAATTGGACTTTACTTTTGTAGTCGATAAAGTTTTTCAACTTCTTTCAAATTGCTTGCTTGAGAAGGACTTTTATCATCCCGGAATCGGACCAAACGAGGAAAACGTAAGGCTAAACCAGCACTATGAATTGGCGATCTGGTAACATTGTCCGCTTCAATTTCAACGACAATTTCCGGTAAAGACCATAAATCTGGCCTTAAATTCTTATTAACATCATACTGTTTTGGCTGCTTTAGGGTTTTAGCTTTATTACAACGTTTTCTCATTTCTCGCCACTGATCGTCAGAAAGACCGGTGCCGATTTTTGAAAGGGTTAAAATCTGATCATTGGTTTGTTTTTCTCTAACCCCTACCAAAAATCCACCAATACCAAAGCCTGCCCTTCTCCCCTTTCCTTTGTAATAACCCATGACAAGACAATCTAGGGTATCCGCCAAACCGCCTCCCTTCTTTCCTTTTTCCTGTTTAAACTTAACCCAGGTATAACCACGCCTGCCTGGATCATAAGGAGCCTGCCACTTTTTGACAACCACTCCTTCTAAACCTTTCTTAATCTGTTCTTGATGAAATTTTCTTAAATCCTCTGGGTTTTGGGTAAGCATTTGAGGAGAAAGAAGAACTATCTTATTCCCCTTCTTAACTAACTTTTCTAAAATCTGCCTTCTTTTACTAAAGGGAAAATTTAGTAAATCTCTTCCATCTTTATATAAAACATCAAAAACAAAATATTTCAATGGGACTTCTTTTATCTTCTCAGCAATCCCATACTTTCTCTTTCTCTTAATCGTTTCTTGAAATGGGAGAAATTTACCTGTTCGACTATCAAAACCAATGGCCTCACCGTCTAAGATAATTGACTTTGTCTTGATTTCTTCCCTGATGCCTTTTTCAATATCAGGGAACATTTTCGTTACGTTTTCTAAATTCCTCGTAAAAATATTAACCTTTTTCCCTTGTTTATGAACTTGAATCCTTGCCCCATCATACTTAGGCTCAACGGCTACCTTACCCATTTTTTTAATTATTTCCTCAGCGTTAGGTAGTCTTTGACACAGGGCAGAAACGACCGGAACACCAACTTGAACTCTAACCCCTTTTAAGCCCTTTAACCCTTTACCTTTAATAATTCTGGCAATTTGTCCAATATCAGCCCGTATGCTGTAGATCGATTCAATAAATTTCCTTTGCAACTTATCTTTTTTAAGCATCCAGGACAAAGTATCTAGGATAGTTAATTCAGAAAAGCCTAATCTTAACTTTCCTAAAGGAATTCTGGTTACATATTTGGCTGAAAGAGGATCTAAATCGAAAAGGAGCTGGGCTGTTTTGTTTATCTTGCGCTCAACTGAACCCTGACCACTTTCCGCAGCAATCTCGTAAAGAAGATCATAAACTTTATTAACAGAAAGCTTACCTCTACCATGATTACTTTTTAAATTAAAAACGACCTCTCCCAAATCACCCTCTTTCTTGAAAAGACTCTTTATTTCTTCTCCTCTCTTTCCAAAAGCCTTGGCAACGGCCTTAAACATCAATTTTTCGGCCATGTTAAACTCTAAGCCTTTATAAGTAGGCAATAATTTCCCCAAGGACAAATAACAAATTTTATCTATCTCTTTCAGGGAAGACTTTTTTAAAAGATCTGACAAAATACGGGTAATTTCGTTCCTGGAGGCAGTCTTTTCTAACCTGAGAAAAAAAGCTGCTAAGGTCTTAAATTCCATTTTAAATTAAATTTTGTGAGAAGAATAAATAAGCAAAAATGACAACGACGATGAACAAAACACCAAAAATAATTGATGTCCAACCGGTTTTTTCATCTTTAAAAACTTTATTTAAGCCTTCACCAACCAAAGTTAAACCAAATAGAGTCGGTAAAATTAAAATCATATACAGAAACTGAGGCTCTGTTGTTTTCATAGAAATTCCAACAAGATTTCAGCGTAAAATATATCTTGCTGATTTGGTTTTACCCTCTTTTTTAAGAATACCTTTTTTTATGAAATAATTAAAGTCGCGTAAAATGGTATCATCAGAATAATTACCAACCACTTTTCTTGCTTCAGGAGTACTAATTGAACCATTTGCCTGTAAATACTCCATCAACTTTATCTGTCGTTCATTTAGGGGAATCTGGGCCCCTATTTTATTTTTCATTTTTAAATCAGAAGAAAGTTTTTTTATCTTTTCTTTAATCCTTGTTAACTCAACGGCCATAGCTTGGGTAAAGTAAGTCAACCAAGGAGTCAAATCACGTTCAGCTACGTCAGCTGATTGATTGGAAACACTCGCGAGAGCTTGATAATAAGAAGAGGCATCTTTATCAAAATATTCTTCTAGGGAAAAGAATTTTCTGATATCATAATTTTCAAAAAACAACACCAAAGTGGCAAAAGCTCTTGCTGCCCGACCATTACCTTCAGTAAAAGGATGAACAGCCACCAAATAATAATGAGTAATAGCGGCTTTTAAAACAGGATGAAGAGAGGAATTCCTAAGGCCATTAAGCCATTCAAAGAAATCTTCTAGTAAAAAAGGCACCTCTACTGCCGGTGGTGGTCTAAAAGTTACCTCACCAGTAAAACCGTCTTTAACGACAACTTGTGTCTGTCGATATTCCCCCAAGGAATCGCTTAAAATTCGTTCGCATGTTAGTTCGTGAATCTTCTTAAGCATCGTTGGGGCATAACGACGGTTCTTAGCATTTTTCTCTTGTTCTTTAATGAATTTTAAAACATTACGATAATTAATTACTTCTTGGATATCTCTTTCCCGGGCGACTATCTTTTCTCCCTCCATAGCCTTTTTAACCTCGTTTAAGGAAAGATCATTCCCTTCTAAGTGAGTCCCATGATGAACTGTTCTCACCAAAGCATCTTTCACAAAACGACTTTCATAAAGAGGCACCAGGGGCGCATTCTCAATCACCTCCCTAGCCGCTTCAATTAAACCGATATTGGCTAGTATTTCATTATTTATGGTAAACTTAGGAGAATACATCAGTTTATTATTTAATTTTTAAAGATAATTTTCAAGGTCGAATGAAACATCTTAAAAAAGCCCCTTCTGGTTTAAAAAAATATCAATTAAGTGTTATTAAGCAAATGTTAAAACTGGCTACCACCGGCTTTGGGCTAGTGGCCGCCTTAGCCTGGAACGAACTTATCAAAACTTTTATTAACGACTATATTAAAACCAAAATCAGTGTCGGCTCAGGAATTATCTCTCTTCTCATTTACGCTGTTATCATTACCGCTTTAGCTGTAACAATAACTCTTCAGCTAAACAAACTGGCCGAAAAAGTTAAGAACGAATAGCTTTCTTCAATTCAACAACCTCTAGTTTTTTTAAATCTTTTTTTTCTATCAAATTTATATCGGTAGTCGTTAAAATAGTTTGTTGTTTAGGAATAACTTCTAACAATCTTTCTCTATGCTTAGCATCCAATTCTGAAAAAACATCATCTAAAAGTAATAAAGGCCTTTCGCCAGTCTTTTCAGCCATGAACTCCAACTCAGCCAGCTTCAAACTAAAGGTCGCCATTCTTTGTTCACCTCGAGAACCAAACACATGAAGACTTCTTTCTTTATTTTTCTTTTTAAGCCTGACGTCAAAATCGTCACGATGAGGGCCAACCAAAGTCATTCCGGCAGCAATTTCTTTATCTATATACTTCTCTAAGCGCTGCGGTGAAATAATACTTTTATCGTAGAGAACATCAATTTGGCCAAAATAATTAGGCTGGCGATTAATAAAATCAATAAGCCCTTCCCTCTTCTGGCTGATTATTTCTCCATTCTCAATAAGAAGTTTGTTCCAAAAGAAAAGGACTCCTTTAGGCTTACCTTGATCACGAATTTGTTCCAAAAGCCTATTTCTCTGCCTAAGACCTTTCTGGTAAGAAAGATTTGCTCTTCTGTATTCTCTATCCACTTGCTCCAAAACTGAATCCAACCAGTCTCGACGCACTGAAGGACTGTTCAAAATAATTCTTAAATCCTCTGGGCCGAAATAAACGACTCTTAGATGACCAACAAAATCCATCATTCTCTTACCGACCCCATTGACGAGATATCTTTTTGAGGATATTTTCTCCCCTAAAATCTCTCCGGTAGTTAAAACTACCTCTAACTTTTCTTCGCCTTGAAGATTTTTGATCTTCGCCCTCAATCTTGATAAATCATGGCCATAACGAATCATTTCCTCTCCCTTTTGAGCCCGAAAGCTTTTACCAGTCGCCAAAAGATAAATCGCCTCCAAAAGGTTAGTCTTGCCAACCGCATTTTGACCAACAACTAAGGTTGAATCCACCTGGATTTTAAATTCTCTTTGAGAATAATTCCGAAAATCTCTAAGATAAATTTCTTCTAAAATCATTATTTCTGACAAGTAGGGCAATAAAAAGTCCCTCTTCCTCCAACAACAATTCTTCTTATCTTATCTGGGCAATGGAAACATTTTTTATTTGTTCTTCCATAGACTAAGAAATGCTCTTGATAGGCTCCTTTTTTGCCTAAAGCATCTAAATAATACTGGTCAGAGGCTCCTCGATATTTAATTCCAGCTCTTAAAGCTTTTTCTAAGGAATGATAGAGTTTCTCTGCCTCTTCTAAAGAAACCTCATTGGCTGGTCGACGTGGATCAATCCCCGCCAAAAACAAAGCCTCATTGGCATAAATATTACCTATTCCAGATAAAACCTTTTGATCCATCAGAACGACTTTTACCGCTCTTCTGCTTGAAGATAAAATCTTCTTAAATTCAGCAAAATCAAGATCATCTAAGGGTTCTGGGCCAAGATCACTAAGGATTTTCTCTAATTCTTTCTCATCTTTAAGTAATTTCCACCAACCGAACTTCCGCAAGTCGGCGAAACGAAGTTCTTTATCCCCTGATAAGGAAAGAACTACATGCTGCCATTTATCCTCTTTATCTTTTTTATTCCTCACTAAAAGTCTTCCTGTCAACTTCAAATGAACAAGTAAAATAGCTCCGTTGCTAAAAAAGATTTGCAAAAGTTTTCCTCGACGTTTAACATCCTTTATCTTAGCCCCCAAAAGAACCTTCTTAACTCTTTCTGATGAAGGTCGGATTTGCCTTGGCGAATCTGTAGAAAGATCTAAAACCTGGCGATTTAAAATTAAGTGCCTTAGGTCTCTCTTAATGGTCTCTACTTCTGGTAGTTCTGGCATGTTTTTTTACAAAACTCTTTATCTCTTGTTGAAATCTTTCTTTAGAAAACTTCTTCGCCTGATTAAAACAATCTTCAGCCTGGTACTTTTCAGCTTTAAAGTTCCTTAAAGCCTTTAGCAAACTTTCAACGGTTGGCTTTTCAAAAAATTCCCCTGTTTTTCCAGCAATAATCGTCTCCAAAACTCCACCTTGCCTTAAGGCAATTACCGGTTTGCCAAAACTAAGAGCCTCAACAGGACTAATGCCAAAATCTTCCTCTTCGGCAGGGAAAATGTAAGCCTGACAGTTTCGATAAAGTTCGTCTTTCTGGTCTTCATTAACTTCACCTAAAAATTCTACCGTTGATCCAGCCATTTTCTTTAGTTGTTCTCCATAGCCGGCGAAAGCTCGACCATAAACTTTCAAGGGCAATTGAAGCTCATTGCAGGCTTCTATAGCTAAATCAACGCGTTTTGGTCTGGCTAGTCTACCGCCAGCTAAAAAATAATCTCCTGATTTAGTCTTTATAAGTCTTTTTTTAATATTTACTGGCGGATAAATAACTGTCGCTTCTCGGCGATAAAACTTAGCAATTCTTGAAGCGGTATTCTGTGAATTGGCAACGAAATAATCAACTTTTTGAGCTGCTTTAAAGTCAATTAATCTTAAAAAATGCATTGGTACCTGCCCAAAAATCTTTAATACCCTCCGCCATTTAACTTCATCCCAGGGAGCTGCGGTAGGATAACCATAGAGATATCTAGGTGGGGTATGACAATAACAAATATGAGATACTCCTGGTTTAGTCTTAATTAAATTCGGGCTTACATAGGTACCAGCCGCAGAAACAATAACCACATCATAATCGCTTAAATCTAGATTTTTAAAAAAGAGTGGGGCTAATAAACGCAAAGGGCTAATTAATTTAACGGCTGGAAAAAACCATTGAGGAATTAAAGGCTTCACCTTCCATTTCTTTAAACGTTCCTGATGAGGGCCTAAATACTGAGGGGCATAAATAAAGGTAAAAATAGGCGCCTTTGGCCATATTTCATGGAGAGCTTCAAGAACCCTTTCTGCTCCCCCATATTCTTTAAGATAGTCATGAACTAAGACGATTCTCATACTAAAGCCATTTGTTTATTTTGTTTACTCTTTGTCTTTTCTTTTTCTTCTTTTCGCTTCTCCCCCGGTAATTTTCTCATCAAACTCCTAAACTCTAATTCTTCAAATAATCTCATCGCTTTTTGATGGTCATAATCATGAACTTGACACTTCTTTAGGTCAAGTTTAACAGAAACATTCTTGACAATGGTGGCCAGTTTTTGCGAAAGAAAAGCACTTTCCTGACCACTTTTAATTTTTTGGGCAACCATCGGATTAATCTTTTTCAGATTCTTAAAAATATTTTTAAGGTTTTTGTATTTTGTTAAAAGAAGAACGGCTGTCTTTGGACCAATGCCAGGAACGCCTGGATAATTATCAGAGGGATCACCAACTAAAGCCTTGTAATCAATAATCTGTTTAGGAGAAATGCCCAAAAGAGCTTTTACTTTCTTAACATCAAAAAGCTCCCCTTGGGCAAAGCCTTTTTGGGGAGCATAGACTTTTACTTTCTTATCAACCAACTGCATAATATCCTTATCGCCAGTAACAATAATCGTCTTTAGATTTTTCTTTTTAGAGGCTTCTTTTGCAAGAGTTCCGATGACATCATCAGCCTCAAAATCGCGTTGGCTAAAAATGGGAATATTGAGAACCTTAACAACCTCATAAACTCTTCCTATTTGCTCTTTAAATTCCTCTTCTGCTTCAGGACGATGAGCCTGATAGCCAATAAATTCATAATGACGAAAAGTCGGATAAGGTAAATCAAAAGCGACAGCTAGATAGTCAGGTTTAAGATTATTCAAGACTGTCAGGAGAATGCGAGTAAAACCATAAACGGCATTGACGATCTCGCCTCTTCTTGTCTTTAAGGTAAGGGGGAAAGCATGATAGGCTCGATGAAGAATCGCATGTCCATCAATAAGAACCAAAGTTTTCATTAGCTTTTTTGCTTCATTAATTTTTCAAACTCTTCGCCTTCTAGGGTTTCTTTCTTGACCAGTCTTTCAGCTACTAAATCCAATTGTTTTTTGTTTTTCTTGAGAATCTCTAAGGCTTTTTTAAAAGCATTGTCAACGATCTGTTTAATTTCTCGATCAACTTTAGCCTGCATGTCAGGACTAATTTCTGAAGGTTGAGCCCAACTACGACCAAAATCCGTTGTTTCAAATTGAGGGCCTAGGTAAAGAGGTCCTAAATCACTCATGCCAAAATCGACAACCATTTGGCGGGCAATTTTGGTTGCCTGGCTAATATCAGAAGCCGCTCCCCCAGTCAATTCATCAAAGACTAATTTTTCAGCCGCCCTTCCTCCAAGCAAAGTAGCTACCATTTCCATGAGATGACTTCTTGTCTCCGTATAGCGATCTTTCTTAGGTGGAATTAAAGTGAAGCCCATGGCCACTCCGCGAGAAACAATTGAAATACGATGAACAGGATCAATATGAGGTAGTCTAAAACTAACGATGGCGTGTCCTGCCTCATGATAAGCAGTCATCTTCCTTTCTTCTTTAGACTGGATTCTTTTCTTTTCAGGGCCTAACTTGACTTTTGTCGCTGATTCTTCAATATCATCATGATTAATTGTCTTTTTATTAAACCTTGCTGCTGAAATGGCGGCCTCATTAAGCATATTTTCCAAATCTGCCCCGGAAAACCCCACCGTTCTCTTAGCAATATTCTGCCAGTTAACTCCTCTAATAAATGGCTTTCCCCGAGCGTGAATCTTTAAGATAGCTCTTCGGTCTTCTAAATCAGGCAAATCTAAAACAACCCTTCTGTCAAAACGACCAGGTCTTAATAAAGCTGGATCTAATAAATCACCTCTGTTGGTTGCCGCTAACACAACAACATTGTCTGAGGGAGAAAAGCCATCCATCTCAACTAAAATCTGGTTTAAAGTTTGTTCTCTTTCATCATGACCACCACTAATCCCCATTCCTCTTTGTCTACCAATAGCATCAATCTCATCAATGAAAATTATCGATGGACACGCTTTCTTAGCATTATTAAATAAATCTCTTACTCTAGAGGCTCCTACCCCGACTAACATTTCCATAAATTCTGAGCCAGCCATAGAAAAGAAGGAAACATTGGCTTCTCCAGCCACTGCTTTAGCTAACAATGTTTTCCCTGTTCCAGAAGGCCCTACTAAAAGAACACCCTTCGGGGTTCTTGCCCCCAATTTTCTATATTTCCCAGGATGTTTTAAAAAATCAACTACTTCTTCTAATTCCTTTTTTGCCTCATCAACCCCAGCTACATCTTTAAAGGTTATCGATTGTTTTCCCTTAGAAAAAAGTTGTGCTTTGGAACGACCAAAGGAGAAAATAGAATCTTGAGCTCCTCTGGCCTGACGAAAAATAAAGAAGAAAAAAACAACTAATAATATAAAGGGTAAGATTCCTGAAAGGATATTAATCCAAGCCCTTGAAAGTGAAGTGTCTTTAATGGAAACTTTAACCGTTGAAGGATCGACTCCTTCTGCTTTTAAGACCTCAGTGAAACTAATCTCTCCCTCCTTACGAGAAAACTTCTTTTGTTCATCTTCATAAGTCAAATTAATCTTATTATCTTCAACCTCAATTTCCTTAACCTTGTTTTCTTTAATATCAACTAGGGCCTGAGATAGAGAAATCTCTTCTTCACTGAGGCTTGATTTTGTTGGAAAAGAAAATAAAAAGGAGAAAAAAACAACCAATAAAAATAGCCAAATTAAAACATTCTTTAAATTTAAACGGAATTTAAATTCGTATTTCTTTTTTGGACCTTGAGGGAGCTTAATTTTCTTTACCATCAACTCTCTATTTTACCATAAATCTAGGCTCAAACTCAAACCAAACCCATGGCTTTTTTAACTTCAAGTAGAGTTTGCTTGGCAATCTTCGCACAATAAGCTCTTCCCTCTTCTAAAATTTTATCAACTAACTTTGGATTTTTTTCAAAAGAGGCTCTTCTTTCTTGGATTGGTTTCAGGGTTTCAAAAATAGCTTTAGCCAATCTTTCTTTCAATTCTGAATATTTAACACCTTTACCTAAGTATTGCTTTTCATAATCTTTCCTTACCTTTTCTCCCATAAAAAGTTCAACAAAAACAAGTAAATTAGCCACGCCACCCTCCTTAGGAATGCTTTTTCCAGAACCTGTGTCGGTCGGAGCTTTAGCTAGTTTTTCTTTAATGCTTTTTAGATCGTCGGTCAATAAAATATAACTTCCTTTTATTGATTTACTCATCTTGCCTTCTCCTAATAAAGAAGGCATTAAAGAACCTTTAGTTAGAAAAGCTTGTGGTTCAGGAAATATCTTCCCAAACATGGAATTAAATTTTCTAGATACTTCTCTCGTCAGTTCAATGTGAGGTAACTGATCCTTTCCTACAGGAACTTTTTCTGCTTTATAAATTAAAATATCTGCCGCCATTAGAATTGGATAATATAAAAGCCCTAGATTAATATAGCCAGGATTTTCTAATTTTTTCTCCTTATAAGTAGGTAATTGTTCGAGTCGAGAAACTGGGAAAATGGTCGCAAAAATATAAGAAAGTTCCACATGTTCAGGAACTTGTGATTGAATTATTAAATGACACTTCTTAGGGTCTAAACCTGCACCTAAATAATCCAAGACAACTGCTCTGATTTCTTTTTGAATATTCTTGGTATCAAAAGGAGTTGTAATGCCATGATAATCTACCACTCCGAAAATACAATCGTGAGTGTTCTGTAATTCAAGCATCCCTTTAACGGCTCCAAAATAATTGCCAATATGTAGTCTTCCGCTTGATCTAATACCGGAAAAAACTCTTTTCTTATTCATATAAAGCCTATTCTAACAAAAAACCACTCCCTTTAGAAGTGGCTGTGGCAGGGGTGGGAGTTGAACCCACGACCTTTGGTTTATGAATCCAATGCTCTAACCAACTGAGCTACCCTGCCTTATGTTGCGGGGCCGGGAGTTGAACCCGGTCTGTGAGATTATGAGCCTCACGTGCTACCGTACACTACCCCGCATATCTAGGTTAATTTTAGCAAAAAAAGGGCCTTATAACAAGATTAGTTCAGAAACAAATTAAGCCACTGTTTCCAGTTGGGCACAAATTCAGGAAGTTGAGAGTCTCTATAGCCAAGGATATCTCTAATATTCTCAGGAAGAATAACAATTGTCTCTTCTTCTTTGGCCATGTTAAGTTTATTCCTGGCTATTTCTTCAACGAACTCTTCAGATTGATAATATTCCTTTTTTTGTTCTAAATTAGCCCTCTCTTGCTCTAACTCAATTACCTTTTCCTCGGCCAAATCAAGCTCTTCACCTGATCTTAAAAGTCTGACGATATCTCGAGAGAGACTGACTATAAGACCCACCCCCATGAGGATGATAATAATTTGAACTAGTCTGTTGTGAATTGATAAGTTCAGTCTTTTATCTGACATATTGACATCTTGTTTTTAAGGTGTTATTATAGGATTAACCTATAAGACCTCTGGTTAAATAGGTATATTATTTACACCTGCCTTCCTTAGCTTCTATGGCTGATGAAAAAAATTTAACCACTGCCTATCAAAAATTTATCGACTTTTTAAAGAAACAAAACAAGTCGTCCTCTACTATTCTAGCATACGGAAACGACTTAAAGCAGTTTATTGATTTTCTAGCTAAGAAACAAGTTACCCAGGTGACTTCTGTTAATCCAGAACATATTGAGGAATTTAAAGAATATCTTAATTTCAACAAATATTTGCCCAAATCTGCTTCTCGAAAGCTTAATTCCATCAAGTCTTTCTTTAAGTTCTTAAGTAATCAAGGATTAGTTGAGAAAAATCCCTCTGAATCCATTGCCTATCCTAGTTATGAAGCTAAACCACCTCGTATTCTAAGCCAAATGGAATATCGAGCTTTAAGAGATGCCGTTCGCAATGATGTTCGTATTTCTACTATCGTCGAGTTGCTTTTGCAAACAGGGATGCGTATTGGCGAATTAGCCCGCTTGGAACTTGGCGATGTTAAAGATAGCCAGTTGAAAATTAAGGCTTATGAATCACAACCAGAAAGAAATATTGTCCTAAATCAATCAGCCAAAAAATCCTTAGACCGTTGGTTAGACTTTAGGACTAAAACCAAAACCAAAAATATCTTTGTTACCAAAACAGGTCGGCCATTTTTGGTCAGAAATATCAGAACTATTGTCGGTCGTTACTTTAGGCAGGCGGAAATCAAAGACGCCACCATCAATGATTTAAGACATACCTTTATCGCCCACCAACTAAGTAGCGGTACTTCGGTAGTTTTAATTCAAAAACTAGTCGGTCACAAACGCCTTTCAACAACGGAAAAATATCTCAACTTAACCAAAGAAGCTGGCAATGAGAAAAAAATTAAAATAGAAGAGCTTTAAAGAAGATTAAAGTTTAATTTTGAAAACTAACCCGATGGTTAGTTTTTTTGTGGGTCAGGATGGATTCGAACCATCGACTTCCATCTTATAAGGATGGCACTCTAACCACTGAGTTACTGACCCTGAAACTTAAAGAAAAACAAGTGTAATTTTATCAACTTGAAGGTTTAAAGTCTAGCTCGCTGGTTAATTTCTGCTTCAACTACTTCCCTATCAACCCCATACTTTAATTTAGAAAGCTCTTTAATCATTTCCGCTAGTTGAGGATTCTTCAATTTTTCCATTCGTTCCATATCTTTAGTTAAGTCCATGGAAAAAGCAGGCACTGGTTCATTCTTAACAATCGTCTTGGTATAAACATGGAATCTCTCAATATTAAGCAGGTCATCTTCACCAAAAATCGGCTGGAATTCTCTCTGTAGGTAGTTAGCATCCGTTACCCCTACCCTAAAAGCAACTAAGGTTCCAATATTACCAAAAACAGCGTTCTTAATCTCTTCATCTACCTGGCCAATAAACTGATTGGCAACCGTTAGGTTAAGACGAAATTTTCTTGCCTCAGAGAGAATCTGAGCAAAGTCAGGGGTGGCAAAATTCTGGAATTCGTCAACATAAAGATAGAAATCTTTTCTTTGTTCTTCAGGAACGTCAGCCCGAGACATCGCCGCCGTTAAAATTTTAGGGATCAGGATAAGGCCTAAAAAGTTAGAATTTTCTTCACCAATTTTTCCTTTAGCTAAGTTAATAATAAGAATCTTCCCTTCATCCATAACCTTTCTAAAATCAAAGGCTGATTTTGACTGCCCAATAATATTCCTCATCGTCTTGTTGGTTACAAATCTGCCAAATTTAGAGACAATATAATCAAGAATTTCTGATTTATGATACTCAGCCGTCTGGGCAATCTGATCCGTCCAGTAACGACGAATGACAGGATCTTTCACCTTGGGGAGTAACTCCTCAACAAAACTAGGATCAGTTAGACAACGGACGACCTCAACAAAAGTATTCCCCTCTTCACTCATAACCGTCAGCATGGCATTGCGAATAGCATGCTCAAAACGGGGCCCGATGATACCTGTTTTATAAGGATCATAAAGTTTATACATCAAGTTGATAATGGCCGTGGTGATCATATGTTTCTGATCTTCATTGTAGGCCTCGAGCAAATTCAAACCCATTGGCCTTTGTGTATCAGAAGGATCAAAATAAATGACGTCTTCGGCTCTTTCCGGTGGAATGTAAGCCAGTAAATCTTCTGCTAGATCATGAGGGTCAATCAAGCAAACTCCTTTACCCGCCTTAATATCCTGCAGAATCATATCTCTTAAAAGCTCTGTCTTCCCTGTCCCCGTTTTACCAATAGTATAAATATGTCTTCGCCTGTCGTCATCGGAAATATGAACAGCTCTATTTACTCCTCGATAACTGCTTTTGCCCAAATACAAACCTTCTTTGGCAATCTTAACGGGGGCTGGAGCTCGTTTAGAATACAACCAATAAATATGGGGCGTCTCGACTTGTTTATTAGGAAAATGGAAAATTGTTGCCAGTTCTTCAGAATTTAAAATAGTACGATTCCCTCCCCATCTAAACATCGGCTGATAGCGATAGATAAAATCAACCATAAAGGCCGTCTTCCACCAAATCCTTCTTTTACCAAACTGATTCAAATCCGAAGAGAACTGCTCAAAAGAAGACTTAATATTATCCAAATGAACTTTAGCCATTTCTTCTGTCGGTGAAGAAACAACCACCCTGATAACTGTCTTAAACCCAGGTTTACTACACTTGTTTTCAATGGCCTCTAAAGCTTTGGCATCAACCTTGAATTTCGCCTTGGCTGGATCTGATTCAGCCTTTTTAACTGAGGCAATGTAGTTCTTCCCTAAAGTACGCCATTTTTTATCAGCTGGGGAAACTAGAATTTGGACGGCTGCTCCTTCTTCAGGGCCCATCTTTGACAAAGCTGTTGTTATTGAGGATAAAGGATCCGTCGGTAAATCTTTGTAAAGTTTAAGAGGATAATAAACAGGCTGTTTTAATTCAAACTCGGCAAAAACAACTCTTCCATTATCAGAAAAAAGATTATATTCAGGAACTTCTAAAATTTCAGCATCAGGGTAAGCCCCATTAATCTGCTTTTCAAGCATATCTTTCAACTTAGAAGGCACAGAGATATAAAAGCGAATGTCTTCGTGTTTAGCAACAATCTCAAAGGAAAGATGAGGCTGTAAATGTAAAAATTTCAACATTCCCCCCTTCTTCATAGCAAACAAGGAGGCAAACATCTGTTCAGCGGCATCAATCTTGATTTCATTATCAAAAGGAACAGCTACCTGAAGTAAAACATAATTAAGAGATTTTTCTTCTCGATTATGATGACGCCACCACAAAACAAAGATATAACCCAAAATAAACAAGGCTATCAAACCGAGAAGGGCAATCAACAAAGAAATAACTCCCTGTTGAAAACTAGCAATTAAAGTTTCTGATTGTTGCATAAATTAAAGGCTTCTTTCTTCTATCTTAGAACGATAGTCAAACCTGCCCCCGATCATCTTTAACAACCTTTTAGTCCATTCGGCCAACCATCTTAAAGAATAAATGACCCTTAAATGCAAGGCTCTCTTCATTTCTTCTTCTGTTAAGGGTAGAGAAATGACCATCTTTCCTTTAGAAACAGCATCGTCCATAATTACCTGCCCTGTATCGTCTAAAACTGGACTAGATAAGCTGACTCCTTTATTAACCTCCTCAACATGTTCACTCTTAGACTCAACTTTAGGTGGAGTTTCAACATCAACAAGAGAAATATTCTCTCCGTGATATTCAGAAAGTCTTTCTTTTGTGGGCAGGGCCATATTATCTATATTATAGTATAAGAAAAATCAAAAAAGAAGGTTATTAAAATTAACACTTATTATAACCACAATAAAGACACTTCGCACAACCCTCTTCAAAGATAAGACTTGCTCTCCCACAAGAAGGACAAAGATCACGACGTTTTTCTGTTCCATTTAAAAGACTGGCTTGTTCCCCAATTTGAGCTTTTTTCTCTTCTTTTTGAGGAACACCTAAATATTCTTTTAAGGATTTAGCAATTCCGTCAGCTAAAGAAAGTACTCTATCCTTCCCAAAACCAACACTTTCTCCCCCACCAATACCTTCTAACTGTTCAATAATCTGTTTTAAAACATTTCTTGAAGAAAAATTGAAACCTAAACGCAAATTTAAAGAAACCAAACGCCCAATGGCTTCGGCATCAGCGGCAATATCCGAACCAGCCTTACCAACATTAACAAAAACTTCAAAAGGCTCACTTTCGGTTGTATTGACAACTACATAAGCCGTCCCTACTGGTGTTTCAATACGATAAGTCTTGCCTGAAATAACGCCTGGTCTTGCCTTCATTTTTAACTCAACTGTCTGCTTTTCCTCTTCACCGGCATAGAGAACCTGAGTTTCTTTACAACCATCACGATAAACAGTAATTCCTAAACAATCCTTTTTAAAAGCATAAAGATAAGCCTTAGCTACTTCCTTAACATCAGACTCAAAAGGTAGATTAATGGTCTTTGAAACGGCGTTATCAACTCCCTTCTGAAAAGCAGCTTGAGTATCAATATGCCCACGCCAATCAATCTGATGAGCGATAAGAAAAATCTTTTTTAACTTCTGAGGAATATCTAGTTCTTCTAACGAACCTTTCTTTTTTATCTCATCTAAAACTTCCTCACCTAATTTATACTTTTTGGCTACTTCAAGGAAATGAGGATTAAAGAAAGTCAATTCTCGCTCATTAGCTTTGTGTTTAAAGGATAAAGCAAAAAGAGGTTCTATGCCTGAAGAACAACCAGCAATAATTGATAAGGAACCAGTCGGGGCAATGGTCGTCAAAGTCGCATTTCTTAAAGGAGAACCTTTTTTATAAATACTCTTAGGAAAATTGGGGAAAGGGCCTCTTTTTTTGGCTAATTTTTGACTTTCATTGTGGGCTATTTTTTTAATAAACCTCATTATCTTTTGGGCTAGCTGGTAAGCTTTGGAAGAATTATAGGGAATCTCTAACTGAAAAAGCAGATCAGCCCAACCCATAACTCCTAAACCAACACGACGATTAAGTTTTACCGTTTTGTTAATCTCTTCCAGGGGAAAATTATTAACTTCAATAACATTATCTAGAAAACGCGTCGCTAAACGGGTCACTTTCTCTAATAAGTTCCAGTCAATGTCTTTCTTATTTTTTTTAAACATCAAGGAAAGGTTGATGCTGCCGAGATTACAAGCCTCATTGGGATAAAGAGGCTGTTCTCCGCAAGGATTAGTAGCAGTAACTGGCCCCATCAAAGGAACCGGGTTAGCAGGGCCTTTATTGATCTTGTCTAAGAAAACCAAGCCTGGATCTCCTGTTTGCCAGGCCATTTTGATAATTTTATCGAAAACTTCCTTGGCTTTTAACTTTTTTACTCTCTTTTTAGTTAAAGGATCGTGAAGCCAATAAGACCTTTTCCTTAAAACAGCCTTCATAAATTTATCATCAGCAGCTACCGAAATATTAAAATTACTAATTCCTCCTGTCGATTTACATTCGATAAACTCCAAGATGTCCAGATGATCAACGCGTAAAATGCCCATATTGGCTCCTCTCCTCATCCCTCCTTGTTTAACTTCAGCCGTAGCCGCATCAAAAATCCTCATAAAAGAAACTGGTCCTGAAGCTACTCCCCTAGTAGAACCGACAATGCTCCCTTTGGGTCTTAATAAGGAAAAATCAAAACCGGTCCCTCCACCTGATTTATGAATTAAAGCTGCTCCCTTGAGAGCATCAAAAATCCCTTCCATAGAATCATAAATAGGTAAGACAAAACAGGCCGAGTACTGTAAATTATCATCTCTACCAGCATTCATTAAGGTGGGCGAATTAGGCAAAAACCACTTCTGGCCTACCATTTCATAAAAATCTTTAATTATCTTTTTTATTTCCTGAGGAGGAGTTTTAAATTTTTTCTCCGCCGAAGCAATTCTCTTGGCTACTCGATAACACATCCCTTCAGGGGTTTCAATTACCTTGCCCTTAAGATCTTTGGCTAAATATCTTTCTTTTAAAACAACTAAGGCCTGATCACTCCAAGCAAAGCGAGGATAATTTTTTGGTTTATCTCTTTTAACCATAAAACAACAAATAAGACTATGCCTGCCCGGGCAGAAGACTTAATTTGAGGCAAAACTATTTAACAATTCTTTCTTTGAAGCTGTCAACTATTAATTAGAGTATCAAAAAAGATCAAAAATAAGTTACTCTAAAAGCATTTGTACCTGCTCTCGAACTCGCCGACTCATCTCTAGAGTTTGATCAATAACCGAAAGATCACTACCAATCAATTTCTCTCGTAGCCCAGTTAAAACTTCTTTATGTTTTAAAGAGGCCATCAAAAGTTTCCCGACAAAATCCTCAGTTTCTTTATTCTCCTGGTTAGCAATTCTCTCTTGGCTAGCAGCTCTCTCTAAATACTTCTCTGCTTTAGTCAAGGTGGTAATTCCTAACTCAATCTTATTCCCTTCTATTAAAGCTTTACCTGCTCCTAATCTTTTATCAGCAAAAAGAAGTAAAAGATCAGCCTTCTTTAAAGGATTAATGGTCAACCAAAGCCAAATTCTATCTCTAATCATTTTTAAAGGATAAAGAAAATGATCAGGTAAAAGACCTGGATAAGGCAAGAAATAATCAACCTCTTCTTGTTGATCTATTAATTCCTCTTCCGTTGTTTGCTCTTCTACGGGAGCAATTTGATAATTTTGACTACTCGTCTGGGCAGAAGCCCTAAGAACAGAGGTTGTCAAAATACCAAAAGCAAAAATCAAAGTTAAAAAGACTGTTAGAATATTCTTCGTTTTTATTTTGAAGGTCATTATTATTTCTCACCTCCTTTTTGTTGACATTCTATAAATTTTTCAAAACTTCGATCATAACTCTTCTCTACTTCCTTAGGAAAACAACAAGCTGGTAATTCCTTTCGCGAAAGATGATATTTTAAACATAAAGCGCAATTTGTCTTTCGTGGGCAACTAGGATAAGTACAGGGACAATCCAAATTCTTGCCTTGATCCATAAAGACTATCTAAATAAAATAATCGGCCAGGCCCAAAAAACGTGCAATAAAATGCTTGAGATAAGGTTTTTTGTTCTGCCAAAAACAAAGGCTGACCCAAAAGCAAAGATAAAAACGAAAAGGAAATAGGCCAACATTACCCCTGGTGTATAACCTAAGACAAAAATGCCAATGGGTAGATGGATAACGACAAAAAGAATTGAAGAAACAAGATTGGCCAACCATTCTTTATTCCAAATCTGCCAGAGTCTATTAAAGATATAACCACGGAAGACTAACTCTTCAGAAAAAGCCGTTACCAAGGATAAAAATAAAAGGCCGAGAAAAACAAGGGGCGAATAATCTAGGGAAATTAATTCCAAGCCTTTATATTTAAAAATATTGGTCATCAAGCCTTCAAAGGCAAAAACCAAACCTAAACCAACTCCCCAATAAATAGAAGGAAAAATATTTATTTTAACCAAGCCTAAAGAAGAAAAAGTCTTCTTCTCTATCTTCCTAATTAACCAAAAGAGAGGTAAAAGCCAAACAAGAGGCTTAAGAATTAACTCCTCCACCCATAAAGGTAAAAGTTGAGGGAGATAACGATAGAAAGACCAAACGATAAAAATAAAGGAAAAAAGAGCAAAAACATGCTTTAGAGAAAGACTTTCTTTCTTGAAGATCCTACCCAAAAAAACCATTAACTAGTATAATAGAATAACCAACACCTAATTGCAACCTATGAAAAAGAAAAAAAGCTTAAAGATAAAAAATTTGAAGAAGAAGCTAAAGAAATTCATCATAAGGCACAAAATCTTAACTGGGGTTTCTCTTCTAGTATTTTTTCTATTTGTCTATATCTTCTATGATCTGCCTTCGCCTACCCGTCTTGGTTCTTCTGTTTTTCCCGCTTCCACCTTAATCTATGACCAGCACGGAGAATTACTCTATGAAATATATGCTGAAAAAAATCGCACCCCTATTGATCTGGAAGAAATCCCTGACTATGTCAAATGGGCAACCATTGCCTCAGAAGACAGAAATTTCTACCAACATCACGGGTTCGATTTCGGTGGAATTTTGCGAGCCTCTTACAACATCATCTTCAAAAAAACTCTTCAAGGAGGTTCAACTATTACCCAACAGTTAGTCAAAAATGCCTTATTGACTCCTGAAAGAACTCTCAGAAGAAAAACTAGAGAATTTATTCTCACTTATTTGGCCGAAGTCATCTACTCTAAAGAACGCATCTTAGAAATGTATTTCAATCAAATTCCTTATGGAGGCACTGCCTGGGGAATTGAAACCGCCTCACAAACCTACTTCAATAAAAGCGTCCAGGAATTAACCTTAGCTGAAGCTACTCTCTTAGCCGGTTTACCCGCTTCCCCAACTCGCTTCTCTCCTTTTGGAGCTCACCCTCAATTAGCCAAAGAAAGACAGGAAAGAGTTTTAAAAAGAATGGTCGAAGATGGTTATATCTCTGAAGAAGAAGCTCAAAAGGCCAAGGAAGAAGAATTGGGATTCGCCCAAGCAAGTGTGGGTATTAAAGCACCCCACTTTGTTCTCTATGTCAAAGAACTCCTAGTAGAAAAGTATGGGGAGCGAATGGTCGAAGAGGGAGGCCTTAAAGTCACCACCACCCTAGATTTAGATCTCCAAAATTTTGCCCAACAAACAGTGGCCTCAGAAGTCGCCAAAATAGAAAGACTTAGAATTAGTAACGGCGCCGCCTTAGTCACCAATCCGCAAACAGGCGAAATTTTAGCCATGATTGGTTCTAAAGATTATTTCGATGAAGAAATTGATGGTAATGTCAACATTACCTTAATGTCTCGTCAGCCCGGCTCATCAATAAAACCTCTTAACTATGGTCTCGCTCTAGAGAGAAAATTGATCACCTTAGCCACCCCCATTAATGATATTCCTACCTGCTTTTCAGTTACGGGGCAAAAACTTTACTGTCCGGTTAATTATGATGGGGTATTTCATGGACCTACCCAGGTAAGATTTGCCCTAGGTAATTCCTATAACATCCCGGCCGTCAAAGTCCTAACCGTCAACGGTGTTGAAGAATTTATGCAGAAAGCCAAAGAAATGGGTATCACTGGTTGGGATGATCCCAAAAATTATGGTCTGTCTTTAACTCTGGGTGGCGGCGAGGTAAGAATGATTGACATGGCCACGGCTTTTTCTTCTTTTGCTAATCTAGGCATTCGACAAGATATCTGGGCCATTAAAAAAGTTGAGGGTCCGCAAGGAAAAATTCTTTACGAGAAAAAAGAAACTGAAGGGCCGAGAGTTTTATCTATGGAAGCGGCCTATCTTGTTTCTCATATACTCTTAGATAATAATGCTCGTTCAGCCGCTTTTGGCCCTTCTTCCTACCTTAATGTCAAAGGGCATCCTGAAGTCTCTGTTAAAACAGGGACAACCAATGATCGCCGTGACAACTGGACCATCGGTTATAATAATGAGCGGCTCGTGACCACCTGGGTTGGTAATAACGACAATACGCCGATGAGTTATGTGGCTTCAGGAATCACCGGCGCCTCACCTATTTGGAATAAAATCATGACCTATGCCCTAAAAGATAAAGAAGAATTTTGGCCTCTAAAACCTGAGGGTATTGTTGGTCTTTCGGTCTGTAATATTTCCGGAAAATTGCCTAATCCGGAAAGTCCTTGTGAAACCAGATTCGAATATTTCATTAAAGGCACCTTACCTACAGAAACAGAAAATCCTAAGACGTCCGTTGAAATAGACAAGACTACTGGCCAGATGGCAACTGATAAAACTCCTCCCGAAAACAAAGAATTACAAGAGCATCTTATTCTTTATGACCTTTTACAAACACCTTTTTGTCTTGATTGCGCCTTCCCTACCGAATCCCTCATCGTTAATATGGGTAGTTTGCCTTTTTTTGAACCAATTACTTCTTCAAATCAAACCTCAGAGGGAATATAATAGGAAAGGATGACAGGTAAAAGGACAGGAACCCTTAAACTTCTTCAATATCT
>Ga0307430_1000836_pt1 | contig 24720 bp, 21 predicted proteins | sample SalMarWE160130MG_FD_202159 | JGI IMG/M metagenome (GOLD analysis project Ga0307430, IMG submission 202159) | Salt marsh sediment microbial communities from the Plum Island Ecosystem LTER, Massachusetts, United States - WE1603-130 | ecosystem: Environmental > Aquatic > Marine > Intertidal zone >...
ACGCGGTGGGGATGACAGGTGCGTTCCTCTTTGTCTTACTCGCCTCAAACATCATCATTTCATCGATCCGAAACTACATCCCGGATCGCGTTAGGATACCAGTGTTCATCGTCATCATCGCCACCCTGGTGACCGTAGTGGATCTGATGCTCCAGGGGTTCGTTCCCGCGTTGAGCAAATCGTTAGGGATTTATGTCCCGTTGATCGTAGTAAACTGTATCATCCTCGGACGGGCCGAAGCATTCGCCAGCAAGAACGGCGTATCTGATTCCATCGCGGATGCCCTAGGAATCGGGGTTGGGTTCGGACTCGCCATCTTCCTCATCTCGTTGATCAGACAGCTTTTCGGTACCGGCGCCCTTGACCTATTCGGCCACCACCTGTTCACCATCCCTGGTTTGGGCGAAAATCCAGTAGCGATCTTCATGCTACCGATGGGCGCGTTCTTCGTCATCGGTGTCCTACTGGCACTGTTTAGATGGGTAGGGGTGACCGAGTGTGAGTGAGCTCATCGCGATCTTCTTTGCAATGGCATTGGTGAACAATATGGTCCTCGTCAAGTTCTTGGGGCTGTGTCCGTTCTTTGGGGTCTCTAAAAACCTTTCGAGCGCGTCCAGCATGGGAATCGCAGTGCTTTTAGTAATGCTGGTCGCCTCTGGCGTAACTTGGCCGATCTTCCACCTTCTCCTAGTCCCCTATGGAGCAGAGTTCATGGAGACAGTAATCTTCATCCTGGTGATCGCCTCCCTTGTTCAAATCATCGAGATGACGATCAAACGCACCAACCTCACCCTGTATAACGCCCTTGGGATCTATCTACCACTCATCACAACCAACTGCGCTGTACTAGGAATCAGTTTTATCAACATCCAGCAGCACTACAGTTTCTGGGAGTCGCTCGTGGCGGCCCTGGGAGCAGGGGCTGGATTTACCCTAGTTTTGATCATCATGTCTGGGATCCGGGAGCGCCTAGAGTTAGCGGACACACCCAGGGCGTTTCAAGGAACCCCAATCGCGTTCATCACCGCGATGCTTCTGGGGCTCTCCTTCCTGGCATTCAGAGGGATGGTATAACATGGGTATCCAGACCCTGAGCGCGGTTATTCTCCTGTCATTCGTTGGCTTCATCTCTGGGATCGCTATTTTCCTCACGAGCAAGTCTCTCCCCAAGGAGGATGAGTCACTAGAGGAAGCTGCAGGGATCAAGGAGTTCCTACCCGGGGCCGATTGTGGCGCCTGCGGGTATCCTGGCTGTTTCGCATACGCTCTGGCAGTGGCAAAGGATAAGCAGGTGTTTGTCAAGACGCCCTGTCCGACCCTCGCCCAGGACAAAGAAGGGATGAAGAAGCTGGAGACGTATCTGGGGCTTAAGGCCGAGGCAAAGATTGGCAAGAAGGCGGTCGTCCACTGCACCGGGCAGTCGGAACCGATCGCCGACTACCACGGAATCGAGACCTGCAAGGCGGCGTCGCAGATCGCTTCCGGATTCAAGGAGTGCCCTTATGCTTGCCTCGGACTCGGGGACTGCGTCGCAGTCTGCCCGACCGGAGCAATCTCAATCGACCCGGAGAGGAAGGTCGCCGTCGTCGACTGGGAGACGTGCATCGGATGTGGGCTGTGTGTAGATGCCTGTCCACAGGGGCTACCCGAGCTCGTCTCGGCGAATATGCCGCAGTACCTAGGGTGTAACTACCAGGCAGCGCGGGATATCCCCGGGAGAAAGCGGTGTGCAGACGGATGCATCCACTGCAAGATCTGCGTCAAGGTCTCACAAAACGGAGAGGTGACGTGGAACGAGAAGAAGGACCTCCCTCACTTCGACCCTGAGAAGTGTCTACCCGCGCATGCGGCGATCGAGAAGTGCCCACGGCAGATCATCAAGAAGACCGCGACATACAAAGAGCCGTCAGCGATCAGCACTCAGCTGTCAGCAAAAGCAAACCGCTCCGCTGACGGCTGAAATTAATTGTGCTGAGGGCTGACTGCTGAAAACTTCCTCCTCACACAGCCTCGGCAAAGGATCGCTTCCCCACCTGAATCAGGATAGGGGGATCAAAAGGAAGATCAAGGTCGACAGAGGAAATCCGTTCGTCGTTTATCCTCACTCCGCCCTGGGAGATCACCCGCTTGGCCTCACCGCGACTCTTGACCAGGCCCGAGGCCTGCAACAGGTCGATCACCCAGATCGTCCCACCCTCCTTGACAAGCAAGCGGTCAATCGTCACCTGAGAGACCTCGCTCGGCCGCTCACGACGGATATGCACCCGGTCGAACTCCTCACGCGCAGCGTCGGCCGCCTCCTTGCCATGGTACATGGTGATGATCTCTCCAGCTAGCTGGCGCTTGGCATCGCGCGGAGGAAGATTCTTCACTTCTTCGTAAGGGACATCGGTCAGGTAGAAGAAGTAATCGCGGATTAGCCTGTCGGGAATTGCCATCAGCTTCCCGAACATCTCGGGGGGTGGCTCGTTGATACCCACGTAGTTCCCCACGCTCTGGCTCATGCTGCGCACTCCGTCCGTCCCAATCAGCAACGGAACGGTAATGATCACCTGCGGTTCCTGGCCGTACTCTCGCTGAATATCGCGACCGATCAATAGGTTAAATCGCTGATCGTTTCCGCCAAGCTCGATGTCAGCTTTGACCGCCACTGAGTCGTATGCCTGGGCAAGTGGGTAGAGAAACTCAAGGACGCTTATCGGCCGCTCCTCAGCGAACCGCTTGGCAAAGTCGTCCCGCTCAAGCATCCGGGCGACGGTGTACTTAGAAGCAAGTTCAATCACGTCGGCGAAGGTGAGCAACCCGAGCCACTCCGAGTTATAGCGAACTTCGGTCCTCTCCGGGTTGAGGATCTTGAATGCTTGCTCCTTGTAGGTCTCCATGTTCTGGCAAATTTCTTCCTGTGTCATCAAGCCGCGCGCGGACAAGCAGCCAGACGGGTCGCCGATTCGCCTCGTAAAATCCCCCACCACCAGCACACCTGTGTGTCCAAGATCCTGGAACAGGCGCATTTTACGTAATGGAATAGAATGACCGAGCGTAAGGTGCGGGGCTGAGGGATCAATCCCAAGTTTTACCCTCAAGGGTTTTCCTGTTTCTAAAGAGCGTTCAAGCTTTAAGATCAGTTCCTCGCGCGGGATAAGATCCGCGGTCCCCGCCTCGATCCTTTTAAGTATCGCTTCGATCGACCCCATCACCGATCCCCTACGTCCTCACCACAGAGACGATACGATCATCGGGGTCGAGATCGATCAATCGGACTCCACGGGCGTAGCGGCCGTAGGTGTTGATCGCTCCTGCGAGGATGCGAATCACCTTCTGCTCGGTGATTATGATGATCTCGTCCTGACCAGAGACGATCCCGATCGAGACGAGCGGGCCCGAATCGCGGTCGAGCTTAATCCCGAGAACTCCCTTTCCTCCACGGCCTTGCAGCGGAAAATCGACCAAGGAGACACGCTTTCCATAGCCGCGCTCGGTTACCATCAACAGTTTCTTATCCATGGTGATATCCCGCTCCATCGCGGCCATCCCGATCACGCAGTTCCCCTCTTCGAGTCGTATTCCGATCACTCCGCGCGATGGGCGCTTAGTCAGTCGCACGTCCGCCTCGCGGAAGCGGATCGATTTTCCATCTTGCGTGGCAAGTATGAGCTCACCATCTCCCGAGGTTCCGTGAACATCGACCAATCGGTCATCCTCATCAGCATTCATGGCGATGATTCCACCTGCATGGACGTTCGAGTAATCGACAAGTCGATTCCGGTTGACGATCCCATTATGGGTCGCCATCAGGCAGTGCTGCTCCCCCACTTCTTTGAAGTCGGCAACGGGAAGAATGGACCGCACAACCTCGTCCTGTTCGAGGGCGACCACAGTACGCAGGTTCTTTCCCACCGCGTCGCGCTTCATCGACGGCAGTTTATACCCCTGTGTCCGATAGACCCGCCGTTGATCGGAAAAAACGAGCAGCTCATCGCGTGCATTGACGAGGGAAGTCGAGCAAATATAGTCATCATCCTTCGTCCGCAGTCCGATTACCCCTTTTCCCCCGCGCCCTTGGCTGCGGAACTCGATCGCCCGCGGGGCGTTGACATATCCGCGGTTGGTAATCGTCACCATAAGGTCATAGTCGGGGATAAGGCCGTTGAAATCGACGTTCCCACTCTCATCGGTGATCAGTGTTCGCCGCTCACTCACATACTTCTCGGCGATCTCATGCAGTTCGCGCTTGATAGTCTCGTCCAACAGGATCTCGCTTCCGAGAATTCGTTCGTGCTCCGCGATCGCGCGCAATTTCTCTTCATACTCAGCATCGATCTTCTCCTGTTCGAGCGCGGTCAACTGGGAGAGACGCATCTTCAGGATAGCGTCGGTCTGTTCATCCGTGAGGGCGAGCTCCTCCTTGAGATGAGCAGCAGCCGTCTTAGTATCCTTCGCAGCCCGGATGATCTCGATCACCCGCTCAATATTCGAGAGTGCGATGCGATACCCGTCCAGGATGTGGGCCCGCTTGCGGGCAACGTCCAACCGGTGCTCGGTTCTCCGGCGTACCACCTCACGACGGAAATCGATGAAACAGTTGAGGATCTCTTTAAGCGTGAGCGTACGTGGATTCCCGTCGATGATGACGAGGAATACCGCGGCGAAGGTTCGTTCGAGCGGGGTGTACTTGAAGATTTGATTTAAAACCACGTTCGAGTTAGCCGAACGCTTCAACTCGACGACGATGCGCATCCCTTCACGGTCGGATTCGTCGCGCAGGTCGGAGATTCCGTCGATCTGGCCGGCGCGAACCTTGTCGGCAATAGCCTCTACAATTGCCGACTTCCTTATCTGATACGGAATCTCGCTGATGATGATCCGATCGTCCTCAATCGTAGCCTTCCCGCGCACACTCATCTTCCCCTGACCGGTGCGGTACATCTCCTCGATTCCGTCCCGGCCCATGATTATCCCCCCAGTGGGAAAGTCCGGGCCGGGGATGTGCGCCATGAGGCCCTTCGCCGAGATGTGCGGGTCGTCCATCAACGCGATGACTCCATCGATAAGTTCGCCCAGGTTGTGCGGCGGAATTTGGGTCGTCATCCCGACAGAGATCCCCCACGCCCCGTTCATCAACAGGTTCGGGACCTTCGCCGGGAGGACGACCGGCTCCTGGAGGGAGTCGTCGAAGTTCGGTATCCAATCGACCGTCTTCTCCCCCAGCTCCTCGAGAAATTCGGTAGCGACCGGTGAAAGCTTGGCCTCGGTGTAACGCATCGCTGCTGATGAATCCCCATCGATCGATCCGAAGTTTCCCTGTCCATCAACTAGCGGATAACGATAGGAGAATGGTTGTGCCATGTTGACCATCGTATCGTAGATGGCCGTATCTCCGTGCGGATGGAACTTTCCCATCACCTCACCGACGATGCGCGCCGATTTCTTGTGCGGTTTACCCGGGGTGAGACCGAGTTCATGGAGTCCATAAAGGATCCGACGCTGTACCGGTTTCAACCCGTCGCGGACATCCGGAATTGCCCTACCACGAATTACACTCATCGCATAATTGATGTAGGACTGTTCCATCTCCTCTTCGATGAAGGTTCGCTCAATCCGCTCCATAAATAGTCGTCCTTTCTTCGTTAGCTACACGCCTAAAGATTACCGAAATATCAGATAGTGCGCAAATTTAGAGCGTTATTAGACGATGCTGAACCAATCAACGGTGTCCCAGGGAGCGTCATCCGTTTTACCTGTTCTACAGGTTGCAACACGATAATGCGAGTCTGGAGTCGATAGGGTTGGCTCCGCACCACAAAGATACGGAGAACTACACCCCGAGCCCGGTGGGGGAAGCTTGCTATATACTGCAGCTATCTTTTGACAGGGGGAAAGGACGTCGCTATACTTGATTAGCAGGGGTTTGACGCACATCGCAAAGGAACGTTATAGGAGGATGGCCATGGAGGTTCTGAAGGTCGCATCCCGCTCAAACCCCAACTCGGTCGCCGGGGCAATTGCAGGTGCCCTGGAACATAACGGAGTAGTGGAGGTTCATGCAATCGGCGCAGGGGCGGTCAATCAAACCGTGAAAGCGATCGCCATCACGCGGCGGTTGGTGGAAAAGAGTGGTGAGACGCCGATCAAGGTCATTCCTGGTTTCATTGAACTTAAAATCGCAGGGGAGGACAAAACCGGGATTCGGTTCATCATCGAGAGATAACTCCTCCCTTCTTATCGTGACATAATGCTAAAATTATTGATTGAGAATTTACTTATTGCAGCGTGGAAGCAGCTCGAGCTGCCCGCAGTAGCAATGGAGGTCCATCCCTCTGAACGGCCGGAGTTCGGTGATTTTTCCACCAACCTGGCCCTCGTCGGGGCAAGGGTGGCCGGACTTTCTCCGCGTGAGCTCGCTGAGCGTCTCGCGAAAAAACTACCAAAAGATGCCTTTTCACAACTGGAAATCGCGGGCCCGGGGTTCATCAATCTCTTTTTACATCCATCGACAATTCAGGCCGCACTGCGAGGGATACTTAAGATGGGTGACCGGTTCGGCTGTTCAAAGCGCCTTGTTCCAACAAGCATGCAAATCGAGTTCGTCAGTTCGAACCCCACCGGCCCACTCACAGTTGGACACGGCCGTCAGGCCGTACTCGGCGATGTCCTCGCCTCGCTCTACGAGGCGCTCGGCTACACCGTGAGCCGTGAGTACTACTTCAACGATGAGGGTCACCAGATTGACCTACTCTCTCGCTCACTGTGGGCACGCTACCGCCAATTACTTGGGGACTCCACTGCGGTTCCTGAAGAGGGTTACCACGGCAGCTACCTAATCGAGATCGCGCGCAATCTGAAGGACCAATACGGAGATGATTTCCAGTCGTTCGATGAGGAGACAGCGCTAACCTTTCGGGAAGAAGCTGTTTCGCGAATCACAACGATAATCAAGGACGACCTCGCTCAGCTGGGGATAGAATTCGATGTCTGGTTCAGCGAGGGGAATCTGCATCGAAACGGCGAGGTGAACGCAGCCTTAGAGTCTCTACGTCGTAAGGATGGCATCTATGAGAAGGATGGGGCAGTCTGGCTAAAAGCGGAGGAGAACGGCGGGGTAAAGGACTCCGTCCTCATCCGCAGCGATGGACGGCCAACGTATCTTATGGTCGATATCGCCTATCACGTCAACAAATATCGCCGCGGCTTTGGGCGAGTGATCGACGTACAAGGGGCCGATCACCAGGTAGAGCAGTCGTGTGTAAAGGCGGCAATGCGAATCCTCGGCTATCCCGAAGACTTCCTTGACTATGCGGTGCACCAATTTGTGAGCATCAAGGAAGGAGGACAGATTGCACGGATGTCGACTCGTGCCGGTCGGTTTATCCTGTTGCACGAGCTTGTGAATGAACTTGGACGCGACGTCGTCCGCTACTTCATGGTCGCTCGTAAGCCGGAGAGCCATCTGGAATTTGACATGGATCTGGCCCGCGCCGAGTCACTCGATAATCCGGTTTACTATATTCAGTATGCTCACACTCGTATCGCCTCTATCTTCCGCAAGGCCGGAGCCTTGACTATCGATCCGGCGAAGGTCGACCTATCTCCACTTCAGGCAAAGGCCGAGCTCGACCTGATCAAGCACCTCGACCGTTTCCCCGAAGTCGTGGAAGAAGCAGCACTCGAGTTTGCTCCACACCTGCTTACTGACTATGCGTTGGGGCTTGCTCGCGCCTTCCACGCTTACTACACTGAGCACCGTGTCATCGGGGAGGACGAGAGCCTTATGGCGGCCCGCCTCAGCCTCCTATCCGCGGTACAGACCGTCTTTCACCGCAGTTTGTCGATTTTGGGTATGTCAGCTCCAGAGGCGATGTGATGGCTTGGATCGACCGGTTAAAAAATGGGCTAAAGCGAACCCGATCCGGGCTCACCGAGTCGATTGGTCAAGTCCTCGGCCATGGAGGGAAGATCGGTGCAGCCGAGCTAGTAGAGATCGAGGAGATCCTCATCGCCGGGGATGTCGGCGCGCGAGTGGCAATTGAGTTGGTGGAAGAACTTGCCGAGCTTGTCCGTCACAGCTGTCCCAGTAACGAGGAGCTTATTTCTACCCTGAAAAAGGGCATCAAGGAGAGGCTTTCAGGCTGCGAGAGGTCACTTGCACTTAGAAACGACAGTGAGCCGACTGTCATCCTTGTCACCGGGGTGAACGGATCAGGGAAGACAACGACGATTGCTAAGCTCGCCGCCCACCTGCACGATCGCGATCCATCTCTCCCGATAACCATGGCCGCGGCTGACACCTTCCGCGCCGCAGCGATCGAACAGCTCGGTGTGTGGGCGGAGAGAGTCGGAGCAGATTTAGTCAAACACCGCATTGGTGCCGACCCGTCCGCGGTGGTCTTCGATGCCCTCGAGCACACCCGCCGCTTAGGAGGTCTCCTCTTCATCGACACCGCCGGACGACTACAGACCAAGCACAACCTGATGGAGGAACTGCGCAAGGTCGAACGGACCGTCGAGAAGAGGCTCGGCCGCAAATCGGATGAACGTCTCCTTGTCCTCGACGCGACCACCGGCCAGAATGGAATCTCCCAGGCCAGTCACTTTCACGAGGCAATCAACCTCACCGGCATCATCCTTACAAAAGTTGATGGGACGGCAAAAGGAGGCGTAGTGCTCCCTATCTGGGAGGAGTTGAAGCTCCCACTGATGTACATCGGTGTGGGTGAGAGCAAGGAAGATTTACATGAGTTCTCGGCTGACCAGTTCGTCGAGGCGCTCTTTTCAACATGAGAAATCTGGTGAGGGATTGAATGATCGGGAGATTCAGTAATTGAATGATTGAATCATTTAGTGATCGGGTGATTGAGTAGTCAAATCGATCAATCTCTCACTCGCTCAATCACTCAATGTCCTAGACACTATGGAGGTGTTTGAAAGTGAAGTACGTCTATTTCTTCAACAAAGGGCAAAGCGAAGGGGACGCTTCGATGAAGGAGCTCCTCGGTGGCAAAGGAGCCAACCTAGCCGAGATGGCCAGCCTCGGAATCCCGGTGCCACTGGGTTTTACCCTCTCTACGGAGGTCTGTCGCTACTATGAGGAGCACGACGGAGCCTACCCAGACGGATTAAGCTCTGAGGTAGAGCAGAACCTGCACAGGCTCGAACAGGCGACCGGGATGCGGTTCGGTGATCCCGAAGCGCCGCTCCTCGTATCGGTCCGCTCCGGCGCCGCCGTCTCCATGCCTGGAATGATGGATACGGTCTTAAACCTCGGCCTGACCGACGAGACAGTAAAGGGGATCGTGAAGCGGACAGGAAATGAGCGCTTCGCCTACGACTCCTACCGCCGGCTGGTGCAGATGTACGGGGATGTGGTCCTGGGATTGAAGCCGCAGAGCGAGATGGAGATCGATCCGTTTGAGGAGATTTTGGGCGCCCTCAAGGAGAAGAAGAAGGTCAAACTCGATACCGAACTTGCCGCCTCAGACTTAAAGGAGCTCGTCTCCTCGTTCAAGACTGTGATCAAGGAGCGGCTGGGAGTCGAGTTCCCGCAGGATCCAAAGGAGCAGCTATGGGGAGCGATCACCGCTGTTTTAGAGTCGTGGAACAACCCGCGGGCGATCAAGTATCGGGAACTGAACCAGATCCACGGCTTGATTGGCACAGCAGTTAATGTACAGGCCATGGTCTTTGGGAACATGGGCGAGACGTGCGGGACTGGGGTTGCATTCACCCGCAACCCGGCGACCGGAGAGAACGTCTTCTATGGCGAGTACCTAATGAATGCACAGGGCGAGGATGTCGTTGCCGGGATCCGCACTCCCCAACCGATCGAGACCCTGAAAGGCGTGATGCCCAAGGCGTATGACGAGCTCCTTCAGATCCGTGAAACGCTGGAAGGTCACTACCGCGACATGCAGGACGTTGAGTTCACCATCCAGAATGGGAACCTGTATATGTTGCAGACTCGCACCGGCAAGCGCACCGCTGCGGCTGCAGTCCGCATGGCAGTAGAGATGGTAAACGATGGGGCAATCAGCAAAAAAGAAGCAATCTTGCGCGTTACTCCAGAACAGATCGAGCAACTCCTTCACCCCACCTTCGACCCGAAAGAAGAAGAGAAGGCGCAGTTACTCACACGGGGGTTACCGGCAAGCCCAGGGGCAGCTACCGGGGCGGTCGTCTTCTCCGCGGAGGCGGCAGAGGCAGCCGCAAGTGAGGGAAAGAAGGTCATCCTTGTGCGAATTGAGACCTCGCCTGAGGACATCGGGGGGATGAACGCGGCTCAAGGGATTCTCACCGCACGAGGGGGGATGACGAGTCACGCCGCCGTTGTCGCCCGGGGGATGGGAAAGTGCTGTGTCGCAGGTGCTGGGGAGCTTTCGATCGACTACACCAAGGGGGGGTTCCTTGTGAACGGCCAGACCGTGAAGGAGGGCGAGCCGATCAGCATGAACGGGTCGATCGGCGCAGTTTACCTGGGAGTGGTTCCCACGGTCGAACCTGAGCTATCGGGTAACTTCGGAACCCTCCTCTCCTGGGCCGATGAGATCCGGCGCTTAGGTGTGCGCACCAATGCCGATACGCCGCACGACGCCGCGACCGCGGTCCGCTTTGGCGCTGAGGGAATCGGCCTCTGCCGAACAGAGCACATGTTCTTCGAGGGGGAACGAATCATCGCCGTGCGTGAGATGATCCTCGCAGAGGATGAGGCCGGACGACGCACGGCCCTTTCCAAGCTTCTTCCCATGCAGCGGGATGACTTTGAAGGGATCTTCAAGGCGATGGAAGGAAGACCGGTGACAATCCGTTTCCTCGACCCTCCGTTGCACGAGTTCCTCCCTCACGACGAGGAGGGGCAGCGCGAGGTCGCGCAGGTAATGGGGGTCTCGGTGGAGCGGATACAAGAGAAGGTCGAGTCTTTACACGAGTTTAACCCGATGCTCGGGCACCGCGGCTGCCGGCTGGGGATCACTTATCCTGAGATCTCCGAGATGCAAGTGAGGGCAATCATGGAAGCGGCCTGCAACGTCTTTTCCGCTGGTGTAAAGGTGCACCCGGAGATCATGATCCCGCTTGTTGGGAATGTGAAGGAACTCGCGTTACAGCGTGAACTGAGCGAGAAAGTTATAAAGGAGGTCCTCGCTGAGAAGGGACTCACAAAAAAGGAGATCCCCTACAAGATCGGGACGATGATCGAAGTCCCGCGGGCCGCAGTCACCGCCGATGAGATCGCTAAAGAGGCCGAGTTCTTCAGCTTCGGCACAAACGACCTTACTCAGACGGGCTGCGGTTTCTCGCGTGATGACGCCGGCAAGTTCCTCAAAGACTACGTCCAAAAGGGGATCTACGCCCATGATCCGTTCCAGGTGCTCGATCAAGACGGGATCGGAAAGCTCGTAGAGATGGCCTGCGAGCTGGGGCGAAAGACCCGGCCCGAGATCAAGCTCGGAATCTGCGGCGAGCACGGCGGAGAGCCGGCATCGATCCACTTCTGCCACCGGGTTGGCCTAAACTACGTAAGCTGCAGTCCTTACCGCGTCCCGATCGCCCGCCTTGCCGCAGCACAGGCGGCACTTGAAGACCAGTAAGAACAAGACTTATCCAGCGTTTTGAGTTGAAGGCCGGGAGAAATCCCGGCCTTTTCCTGTCAGAGGTCATCCACGAGGACGCGATCAAGGTCGGAGTGCGCGTCACTAAGCGGTGTAGGCTTGTTCCCCCATTCATTCTCGTTTCTTAGACTGATGTTGATTGAGATGGAAATATGGAGGCGAGCTTGAGGCCACAGGCAGGCTTGAAAACCTCCAATCCCTTGGGAGTTATGAATTAGCCTCCATTCAGCCGCATTTGCCGGGAAGGACCGATCACGTTACTATCATGTAGTTGATACGAAATCACGCATCAACTAGGATTGGCGAGAATGTGAAAACGGCGTTTGTGTACGGGTTTTCAAGCGGAGTTTCCGCCCTGGGGTTAAGTGCCCACGGGGCGATTTGTTTTTATTCGTAGGTGGCGAAGGAGCAGGGAGAGATGGCAGGAAGGACAAACACCAACGGCGCGACATTGGGTTTTGAGGAGACGCTTTGGCAGGCGGCCACGGCTCGTAAGGTACCAAATTGGCGCCTCAAGATGGGGATTGAGAACTGGAAATGACTACGCCGAAGGGGATCAAGAGGCTCGTTGAGTGGTTTCGGGAGAATCGCGATGTCCATTGCTCAAGTGAGTACAACGAGACCGGACTGGCAAGGCTGGTGCAGACATGAAGGCCAAGACAATGACGCCTCAGGAATTCGTCGACAAGTGGCGGCGATCCAAGCTCAAAGAACGTTCTGCAGCTCAGTCCCACTTCAACGATCTCTGTCGAATGCTCGATCATCCTACGCCGGCGAAGGCCGATCCCGAGGGCTCGACGTTCACGTTTGAGAAGGGGGTCGACAAGCGCACCGGTGGCCACGGGTGGGCCGACGTCTGGAAGAAGGGCTGCTTCGCCTGGGAGTACAAGGGCAAGCACAAGAACCTCGATGCAGCGTATGAGCAACTCCAGCTCTACCGAGATGCGCTCCTCAATCCACCGCTCCTCATCGTCTCCGACATGGAGACGATCGTCATCCACACCAACTTTACCAACACCGTCAAGCGCACGTTCACCCTCACGTTCGACGATCTCCTGACGAAGGACGGCCTGCGGACACTCCGCAACGCGTTTGAACACCCGGAGCGCCTGCGTGCGGAAGAGACGCCCGAGGGCGTCACCCGGCAGGCGGCGGCCGAGTTCGGGAGGCTCGCCGAGTCGCTCCGGAATGCCGGCCACGATCCGGAGAAAGCAGCGCACTTCCTGATCCGCATCCTGTTCTGCCTCTTCGCCGAGGACATTCGCCTTCTTCCCGAGGACCTGTTCTCGCGGATGATCGAGGAGACGAAGGACGATCCCAATCGGTGTCGAGAGCTGATGGAACAGCTGTTCGGTCACATGGCAGGCGGTGGTTTCTTCGGACTCGACCGGATTCCGTACTTCAACGGCGGCATCTTTGATAGCAGCGTTGCGCTTCCGCTCGTCCGCGACGACCTTGAGATCCTGGCACGCGTTGCCCGGCTCGACTGGTCGAGCATCGAGCCGTCGATCCTTGGGACGCTGTTCGAGCGTGGCCTCGATCCGGACAAGCGAGCCCAGCTCGGCGCGCACTACACCAGCCGTGAGGATATCCAGCTGATTGTTGAACCAGTCCTGATGCGGCCACTGCGCCGGCGCTGGGAGGAAGTGAGGAAACACGCTCGGGAGTTGGCGGCCAAGTGGCAGGAGGCCGACAGCGCCGGTGGAGCGAAGACACGGGCCCGACGACGGCTGGAGAAACTATTATATGGCTTTGCTGACGAGATCGCTGCCACGACCGTTCTTGATCCAGCCTGTGGGAGCGGGAACTTCCTCTACGTCGCCCTCCGGGAGCTTCTCAACCTGGAGAAGGACGTGATACGTTTCGCGACCGACCTAGGTCTCCCCATGTTCTTTCCCACGGTCAAACCTGAACAGCTGTACGGGATCGAGATCAACGAGTACGCCCACGAGCTCGCCCAAGCGACGATCTGGATCGGCTACATCCAATGGTTGCGTGAGAACGGGTTCGGCCAGCCGTCCGAGCCGATCCTCAAGGCGCTGGACAACATTCACGAGATGGATGCCATCCTCGCGTTCGACGAGGAAGGGAATCCTATCGAGCCAGAATGGCCGGAGGCCGACGTCGCGATCGGGAATCCGCCGTTTTTGGGTGCGCCCAAGCTTCGCGCAGAATTGGGGGACGGGTACGTCGAACGGCTGTTCGCTTTGTATAACGAGCGTCTTCCCGGCTTCTCGGACTTGTGCTGTTACTGGTTCGAGAGGGCGCGAGCGATGATCGAGAAAGGTAAGCTTCAGCGCGCTGGACTCCTCGCGACCCAAGGCATCCGCGGTGGCGCCAACCGTACGACACTCGAACGGATCAAGGAAACCGGCGACATCTTCTGGGCGCAGTCCGATCGGGACTGGATTCTCGAAGGGGCTGCAGTTCACGTCTCGATGGTTGGATTCGATCGGGGCAAAGAAAGCCAGCGGTCCCTGGATGGACACATCGTATCTTCAATCAATCCTGACCTAACCTCGCTTGCTGACTTGACAACGCGATGCCATCTTCAAGAGAACGTGAACATTTCATTCATGGGGCCTTCAGCAAAGGCTCCATTCGACATAAGTGCTGGGGCCGCTACGCTCCTCTTGAAGAAGACGGGGAATCCAAATGGCCGGCCCAACTCTGATATTGTCCGGCCCGTTTTCAGTGCCGTAGACATCACGAAGCGCCCTAGAGGGATGTGGACTATAGACTTCGGGTTCATGACGATCGAGGAGGCCTCCCAGTATCACGCGCCCTTTGAGTACGTGAAGACGCATGTTCTGCCGGTGCGTGAAGCGAAACAGCGCGAGGAGTACCGAAAACGATGGTGGCAATACGGGCGGCCACGGGAAGACATGCGCAATGCCCTTGAGGGTTTGTCACGATACGCAGCGACACCCGGAGTGTCCAAGCACCGGGTTTTCGTGTGGGTTGAATCCCGCATTCTCTGCAATCAGGGGACTCTGGTCTTCGCTCGCGAGGACGACTATTTCTTCGGAGTGCTGCATTCCCGGATTCACGAGCTGTGGGCGCTTCGCCAGGGGACACAGTTGGAAGACCGACCGCGCTACACACCAACGACCTGTTTCGAGACGTTCCCATTCCCGTGGCCGCCGGGAAAGGAACCCCTCGACGATCCGCACGTCCAGGCGATCGCTGCCGCGGCGAAGGACCTCGCCGAGAAGCGCGACCGCTGGCTCAACCCCGAAGGCGCCAGCGAAGCCGAACTGAAGAAGCGGACCCTCACCAATCTCTACAACCAGCGCCCCACCTGGCTCGACCTCGCCCATAAGACCCTCGACCAAGCCGTCCTCAACGCCTACGCCTGGCCCCACAACCTCACCGACGACCAGATCCTCGAACACCTCCTTGCCCTCAACCTCAAACGAGCCAGTAGGAAGGAGAGCAAGAAATGACCACCATCCTCGCCGCCGAAATCATTGAGAACCTCCAAGCCGCTGTCGAAGAACTCCAAGCCATATCTGACGACCTCGCTCAGACACCAGGCGCGAAAAGAGAGGGATCTACTTGAGCATCCGAGAAGGCCTTAAGGCGTGGTTCATCCGATCGTCATTGCCTAGGTACTTCGTCTACTGCGCAACCGTAGCGGCTATCGTTGGGACTGCATTGAAGGCAAACCTCCTGTACTGGTTGGCAGGGATCCTCGCTGCTGCTGCGACGCTATGGAGCTCGGAGCAGAAAGCTGCATCTCAAAAGTTGCTCCAAGAACAAGGCCAGGCGATTGCGGAACTGACCGCTCGCAATGCGGCACTTGTCACAGGAGGCGACTCCTTCTGCTACTTAGAGATATCCAACCTCGATGAGGGCCACGACGCAGGGATGTGCGTTATTGTGCAGCAAGGTGAGTCTCCTCTCTACGACGTGAAAGCGCGTGTCGTCGACCTCCAGCGTTTCGCCCAGCTACCTAAGCCGACGACCCGGTCTGCCCTTAAGAACGATCTGGTGTTGGACATCGGGGACATGGCCGCAGGCTCAGCAACAATGGAACTCGACCAGCCCTTCATTCTAGGCAAGTCGAACGAACGTGACTTCAACGTCTTCTTCAGCGCGAGAAACGGTTTCTTCAACCAGAAGCTCAGGTTCCGCAGAGTGAATGGACAGTGGGCACGTAGGACAGTTGTGACCCGGGATGGCGCAGTCATCTTCGAGACTGCGGACGAGAAGTATCCCGCCCATAAGCAGCAGGACACACCCGACGCCGCAATCCGGCAAGCCGAGATTCTTGATGAAGAATCGGCGGGAAAGGAGACGCAAGGTCACTCGGTGTCAGACCTTCATTCTTAGGATTTCGTCATGGAGAAATTCCGGGCACGCAACGCATGATTCTTCAAGGAGCAACCCGAAACAGGCTCTATGGCTTTCCAAGTTACAGGAATGGAGTTGGCACCCGTCGCCCTTCGACATACTATGTGGCAGAGTTGCACGATAACCGTTGTTAGCCGCGCATTTCCAACGATGATGCACCAGCCACAGCAGGTCGTCGAAGGCATTGTGGAGGGAGAGTTGCAACGCTGGAACCGAATCGAACTAGAGGACGGACATGCTGCGTGATCACAGTTTCCCTGGCGCGAGAATGTTGGCGAAAGTTGCTCGCCTGATTCGCGTGGAGCCGCCGGGCCATATTGAGCACCTGCTTCTGCGAGCCGTTCTCGGTTGTGTTGTTGGCGTTGAGATCGTCAACGATATCGCACGTTGCCTGACGCTAGATGACTATCCCCTCTTAGGAAGTTACCTTCACTCTTCTGCTGACACCGTTCTCAACATAGGAAAGACGATTGCCGAGCGCGACAGCACCACACTAATTCCGATGCTCCGCCTGCAGCTGGAATGCCTTATTTATTGTCGATGGATTCTGTCCTCAGACAAGCGCATGAGGCAAGTGCGCGCGTTGCGCGTGATGCTTAAGAGCGCTCAAGAGACGCAGCGGTCGCAGGATAGTGACGTAGCACAGGTTGGCCGTGATATAGCAGCCGACGCAGAAAGACAAGCGCACGACTTTGGCGTGCAACACCTGAGCCCAGCGCCCAGCGTCCGCAGGATGGCTGAAGAAATTGGGGAGCTGTCCCTGTATGAAGAGTTTCGGGAGTTATCGGCAGGAGCGCATGCGGGCTTCGGGGTTATTGCTGAGCTATACCGGAGTTCGGAGGCGCCAGCGGAAACAAGGGTGTACAAAGCGATCTTAGCGCTTGAGAACCTGGCACGGCTTTTTAACGCGCTTTCAATATTGTGCCGACCGGAACAGAAGGAGGTGTTCGAGTCAATACTTCATACGTTTCGCCCCGAGTACGTCGACAGACTGCGGGACGCGTTCTTCTCACATGTGATCGCAACCGCCCGCACCATGAACGGCAACCAACTGACCGCTGAGCTGAAACAGGAGGGGCTTCAATGTCGGAACTTCTGGCGTCTCGAGATCTCAAAGCGACAAAGCAATTCGCCAGACCAGGCGAACTGGCCAGAAGGCATGCCTCTGGTTGGGGCGGCTGATGCTGTGCGGGGATTACTGGGGCCGAGCTTTTCGATCCTATCCTTGCGCTTTCGTAATCATGGACCTGGAATGGTACACATCTCGAACATGGCCCTTGAGTGCCGTGGTGTGTTCGGCCGCACTGTGTGGCGGCGGTGCCTTGAAGACTTTGACGGGTCGCATTCGCTGAATCTGGTCGAGAACGAATCTGGATTCGTAACATTCAAAACACGAAAGCGTGAAGGCCGAGAAGTCTCAATTCTCTGCGGACAGGCTCGTAGGAAGTTCGCCGTGACGGTCAGTGATTATGCCGCGAGGCAGAACGTCAGCTCAGATGATGCAGCCATTGATATTGTGACTCTAAGGTTTAGAATTCAGTCGGCCATAGGGGAGCCGATGACACTGATTCAGCCATTGGTCGTATGCTGACCTCGGGAAATTGCGGGGCCGCAACCCATAGTTACTCAAGGAGCAGCCTGAGATAGGGCTTATGTGCTCCAATTCAGCAGCATAATACGGATCTACTCACTACTCCCACCTAAGGGGATAGGAGTAATGGTAGACTAAGTTGCCATCCGAATCATAGAGATAACCCTCATCACTGTCTTGATTCCAGATTCGGTATCCTCTCCAGTAGAAATCCATTTCCAGCTCGTTACAAACTATAAGCTGTCCTTCTCGGTCTTTAGCAACGCGGCCGGAATGAACCCTGAGCAGCCCTCCAGGAGGCACAAGGCATTTGCCAACTACTTCATCGCTGAAATCAAGTCTATGTTTGCTGCGCGCACCGCCTTCTTTGCCTGCCTCATCCCACAGCTTCCACCCAGCAGCAAGATCGATAGGCACACCCCCCGCGGTTTACGATATAGACTATTTCATCATGACTCCATTGTTTGATGGCTGCAATGATAACATCTGAATCCACATAATCATCGCACTCTCCCCACCAACCGTCTCGTGCTGTCGCCGCTCCTATTTGAGCTGGGATGATCCAATGGGTATACCGTACATCAAAATCCTCTCCAATCTCAATGTCGTCATCAATAGGATCTCTCACATCCAGTCGAGCATAGCCTTTGGTAGCCAAGCACACCTCAACGCTGCTTGTCTGTGTCCTGTCAGGACTGAGGAATACGTGCCCTAAGAGCCTGCCGTTTCGATCCTTTTTCCAGCCATCTTTGGTCGGATTCAACTCCAGCCAAAGCTCTTGCCTTTTGATAAGCTCCTCATTGTACTGTCGGGCCTCCTCGGCAAAACAATCGCTGTTTCCAAATCCAGGGGTATTGATTGAGACATATCGCACATCCTGTTTTTCTCCATCGAAATCAACAGAGATCGTATCCCCATCATAAGCACTCATTCCCGTAACTTCCTTCAGGTCAACCTGGCCAGCGATCACGATGATAGAGAAGGCCAGGACTACCAAGAGGGCAACAAACCACAGAGTGCTTGCACGCATAATCAGCTCGCCTCCTGAGCTTCCCCCAGTATATGGACAAGCACATGGCTCAGCCAAATACAGGACTACTGGAGTTCAAGGGACATCTCTGAAAGCGCACTGTTTGTCAAGGAGCTGTTCTTGGAATTCCGGGGACGCAACCCAGGCGGCACGAGGGTCAAGTCTTGCAATCCAACATCCGGATCTAGCCTTTTCTATTGATTGGTTGAGTTAGCCCATACTTCGCAGCAAGTGATCGGCAGCACCACGTCAGTGTGATGTGCGTGGCGCTTATCGGTTTGCTTAAGCCTCGCTGCCTCTGTATAATCTATTTTTAGCCCGAGAATAAATTTACTGGTCTTTGAAATCCTGGGGCGGTCACTACTTGCCCGTCGCAATTGGAGGTCACGAGCAAACTGCCTTTGGAGGGGGAGGAAAAAGAGATCCCACTCAATAAGGAGGCAAAGAACTCATGATCTCGATTATAGCGATGTTGGTTTCACTGGCATTATGCCTTTGGGCCATTGTACTGCTAAGGGTTATAAGACCTGAGAAATAGTACAGGTAAGAGAAGTGGCCACCTTTGGAACAAATTCAAGCCTGCAAAGGAGGATAGCATGACAGACGAAAAGGAAGCCCCACAAACACAAGGAGAACAGGGCAATGCAGATGCAAAGCCAATTAGGAAACGCGATGAGCTTGTGATTCTGAAAGAGGGATTGGAAGGGCGTCCTCCCAAGGCAGAAAAACCGCCAATCCCGCAAGCATTCCTTGCCCAGCCAACACAAGGCGACGGAGATGCCAGTGGCGAAGGCGGAGACGGTTCCGAAAGAGGAACTAGCTCCGAAGAAAATACACCCGACTAATCTTTGCCCCTACAGGAAGCAATATCCCTGGCCCTGAAAGAGGAATCTCTTTTTCTCCTTTCAGTGGAATCCAGGTAACCGGCTGCCCGCTTGGGCCTTCAGCAAGAAAGACTGTTGCGTTTGTGGCCTCTGCCGAATAGAATTTCGGCCATCCATAGTAACGGCTCCCATCCTGTAATTCGACAACTGCCCAATTCTCTCCTCTGTCTTCTGCATATAGAAAAGCACTTGCCCAAGTACTTCGCCACCCTTTCTGAGAAGCCCCTAACCAGAAAAGCAATCGCCTTATTGGCCTTCTGTTTTCTACCCACCCAGCCAATATCCCCACAAAGCAGGCAATACACAAGGCAGCAAGAATTGTCATGGGATTGAAGTTTTTCTCTGCCTCAAGCGTTGGCGTTAGCCCAAACAACGAAATCTGAGAGAAGCCAAAAAGCAAGAGGTAGATCGGCAGATCGAATATGAGAGCCGGAAGCCACGCCTCTTTCGCAGGTCGCCGCCATGTTTCCACCAACCCATCTCTGATTTTTAGCGCCAGATAGCCGGGCAACAGAATCGCTGTTGCAAGCAAGGTGGCCGCCAAAACCGAATCCGAAGAAATTACTAATGGCATCATTGCTCACCCCTCCTTAGCAGCTTGCCAATACCAGATCAAACATAGCGCCTTTCTCTTTTCGATGCGAATACCTGAAAGCGAATTCGTCAAGATAGTCCTGTAGATACTTAGCGCTTATGTGATGATACATGCCTACCAGCCCGCGTTTGAATAGGCTCCAAGCGTTCTCGATGGTATTCACGTGGGCTTCACCCAGAACATATTCATCGTAAACGTGAGCGACGGTTTCACGGAAAGGTGGGTTCTGATCTTGACTTGCCACATTTTCGAAACCAGATCGCAGCTTCCGAGACCCTGACCACACGCGGTGCGATGTGCTGCCGGATCACCGGTAAGGTTACCAGAGCAAACGAAGATGCACGAAACAAGGTCTGACCTCATTGTCTCCCAAGCTCTGACCCCAGCTATCCTAAGGTCAAGACCGCAGTCATCGAGTTACCCATCTACCAACTCTACCTGCCAAGGGGCTTCCACAACTATCTCGGGCTGCTCATAATCCGCTGCCTCATATAGCTCCAGCTTCCCTTCCACTCTGATCTCCTCCCCCTTTAACTGGGATATATCCAGACCTGATTTGCAGAAATCGGCTGCCAGGTCATCAGGGTAGATCACAGCCACAAAGTGACCTTTATAATCCTCCCTTGCATTTAAGAAGACCATCCCTTTATAAGTCCCGATCCTAGCAACCTCATACTGAACTTGGACTATCTTCCCTAGATATTGTTCAACGTTACTCTCCACCTCATCGGGACTTAAGATCTGCTCCACCCGACAAGCACTCCAAAGACCTTTCCCCTGTTGCCAAGCCTCTTTGGCGAGTTCCTTGAATTCCTGTCTATATTTATAGTTCGGGGTGATGGTCATCAGGATAGCGTATCCTTGGGATAAGAGCTCTTTATTCACCATCGAATTACCCTCGGGATCCAGATAGACATATCCCAATAACCGACCATGGTTGTCCCTTTCTTCAACGCCGCGCTCGATCCAGACCCTCCCCTGGTCCAGGAGCTCCTCGTTTTTTTCGGTCGCCTCTGGTCCGTAGCATTCGACCAGCTCCTTTGAATCCTCAGGCGTATCTACGCCGATATATCTGACCTCTTCCTCGAGCCAGCCCAGCTTAACTCTAATTGTGTCGCCGTCTATCACCTCGATCACCGGTACCTCCATCAATTCCGCTGTCGGTTTATAAGCTCCTGATTCAGCTATGGTTGGGCTGAATAGGACCACCAACAGCAGAACACCAACCAGCAGAGATCTCGACGCTCTCATATCTATCGCCTCCTCTTGCAACTTTACATGAGGGCGCCGGGATCTACCATCGGATTTCGATAAATCCGGGGACGCATACCATAATTCCTCAAAGGAGCGGCCTGGATTAGGGCCTATGTCCTCGAATTCCAACATGATGTAAAGAGAAGACAGGAATAGAGTTGACACCTGTCGCTCTTCGACATACTATGCTACTGAGGTGTACAATAATCATCGTTGGGCAGCAGCTTTGATGTGAGCGAAGATGTCTGAAATCATTTCTTACTCATTGGAGCTCCTGATTGACGGAACACAAGTCAGCTCTGATGACTTAAAGAAGAGCGTTGCCAGTGTATTGGGTAGGCATGTGTCAAGCATAGATTGGCGGCTTACCCAGACAACTTCCGAACACTTTAAGCTGTCTATCAAGGGCTCCCTAAAAGATGTAGATGCTTGTCACGAGCGGATCAATAAGGAGTTCGTAAACCACTATTCCTGCATCCGCGTGTGCGATGAGGCTGGCAACGAGATCCGGCAGCAAGCATACCCTATTCTAGCTCACATTGAGCAGCAATTGCGTGCCTTCATCAACCGCGCCATGATCGAAGTCAACGGCTTCGATTGGTGGGACTCCATAACCCCTTCCTTAGCTGACCAGAGAATTCGAGACGAAGTACAGAAGGTCGAAGAACGAATCGGAGAAAAATCGTCTGCAATTCATCACCCATTGGAACTGACGCTGTTTGAAGATTTGATACCTATCGTGACCGGTTCGATCCAATATTGGTCAACCAGCAAGCCGCTGTCCGCTGGTGATCTCCTGAAGATTCTTTCCGACTGCGCTTCGTTAGAGGAGCTCCAAGAGAAGCTGGCGGAAAAGACTCGCAAGATTTCTCTATGGGACGAGGTCTTCGCTCGCTACTTCGATGACGTGAATAAATGGAAAGAGATCACAAAGACCCTCACCGATTCTGTGATACCTGTGCGGAACAAGGTGATGCATCACAGGCCAATGCAACTCTGGGAATTGCGAAAGCTGCAAGACGCAAAGCAAGCCGTAGACACCTTGCTGGCATCTGCTGTTGCGGAGCTACCTGAGCAAGAGCGTACCGAAGCGCGCCAAGTCAGCGAAGAGTGGTTAAGCGCATGGGCACGCACGCTGGGCGAACTGGTACGCCCAATCCTCCCGATAGTGGGCGATATCATGGGGCCGTTCCTGAAGCAGCAAGAGGAACTGTCGCGCATGTTCACTGAAGCAGCACTCCCAGCAATAACAGTCCAAGATATCATGCAACCTTTCCTGAAGCAGCAGGAGGAGCTGTCGCGCGCGTTCAGAGAGCAGATATTGGGCAACGCTGTCCAGCGACTCGTGGAATCGCTTCGGGATCAACAAGAACAGGTAGGTCGCGCTGCCCGGCATATGGCACAGTTAGCGGCATCCAGCACAGTCTATGTTGGCAGCACTGACAGCATTAGGTTCCATCGGCTGACCTGCAGATACGTCAACCGGATCCTCCCAGAGAACCTAATTCGATTCGCGGGCAGAGATGAAGCTGTGGGCAAGGGTTACGTGCCATGTGGGACATGTAACCCCTGATAGTTTGTTTGTGAACCTTTGGGGCTCACATGGACTGATAGTATTTTGCAGGTCAGGGGAATCCCGGGGACGCATACCATGATTCTCTTGGATTGACCCTGTCAGTCTGCAGTTAGACGAGTAGGAATCACGTCGCGACGTCTTGGTGCCTCGACACCTTGGCAGGTGCGCGAGGAAAAGAGATTCCCTGCCTGACCAGTCGAACAGAGAGGAAGGCCAGATAGCGAAGAATCATTGGTTTTGTTGCTATTCGGGTTTCCTGAAGAGGAGCACGGCGTTCTGGCTGCCAAAGCCGAACGAGTTAGAGAGCGCTATATCGATCCTCCTCTTCACCGGCTTTGGAGTGTAATCTAGGTGGCGTTTATCGGGATGAATAAGGGAGAGATTTTGAAAACGGTCATTATGACTGCTCCTGCCTATTTCTTGTTAGTCAAGATGCCGAAAGAAGACAACTTTTTTCGCCGTATGTGTTATAATGCTTTCCGAAGGAGGGTGTCCCATGAAAGAAGTGCGAAGGGTTCCACTCGAATGGGTCATTCCAGAAGGGCTAGAAGTCGTCTTTGCCAATCACCTAATCATAACGGATGTGGATGGGCAATTTGTCGTAACGTTTTTCCAGGCAACGCCGCCGATTATACTAGAAGGCGACACCGCAAAGGTGGATACTGTAGAAAAAGTTCCTGCAACAGCTGTGGCCCGACTGGCAATTCCGCCTCAACAACTCTTAAGCATGATAAAAGTGCTTCAAAAGCGGTACGAACGCTTTGTGGAGAAGCAAACTCAAAGCGGCAAGGGAGAGGAGGATTAGCGCATGACCGGGTATATCGATATCGCAGAGGCAGCACCAACAGCAGTTACCAAAGAACTGATTCACTGGCTTTCGGCAAGCGTGGAGCAATTAATGTACCGCGATAATAGCACTGATACAGTCAACGCAATCCAGGAAGTTCCTGGCTACACCGTTCTGGAGCCCATTCCTTTTCAAGCTGAAAAGATATGTGATGAATTTGTTTTAACTGACGAGGTTTTTGATCGCTACGGCACAGGCGACACATTTGGAGAAGCCCGGGAAGATTTAGCTAGCGCGATATCTGACTACTTCGCAACTTTGAGGGCCGAGAAGGATTCCCTATCGCGCGGAGCTAAAGAGCATCTTAAGGTGCTTCAAACGTATCTCTCTCCATGATCGATGGAAGCTACGCGCAACGAGGTCGAAGACGCATTGGGGCATAAGCTGCGAGGAACTCAAGAATTTTCCAAGCACAGGAATTTCAAGGTTTATGTTGATGGAAAATTTATAGGGAAGGCCAGTGTTGGTCACGGCTGGAATAGACTTAACACGCAAAGGTTGGACAAGGTTGCTAGGCAAATATACGTTTCTGCCCGACAGCTTTATGACATGGCTAAATGCACAAAAGACCTAGCGTGGTACAAGGATCATCTTTACGGCAGGGGGATACTCTAGTATTCGCACCCTGCCAGTACAAGATCCATCATCCGATGTTTCTCCCGCCGATGAGAATACCTGAAAGCAAATTCGTCAAGATAATCCTGTAAGTACTTTGCACTCACGTGGTGGTACATTCCTACCAATCCGCGCTTGAACAGGCTCCACGCGTTTTCGATTGTGTTCACATGGGCTTCGCCTAGAACGTATTCATCGTAAGCATGAGCAACAGACTGATGATGACCTGGATTCAACTTCCAAGTGCAACTGTCAAGGGGGTAAGTGTGGAGAAGAATACTTCATACGGGGTTCGGAATCCAAGTGTCTTCCTCGGTCGGTGATTGAGTCGGTCCATCGCCTGTTTGATCTCGTCCCTGCAAACAGTTGTCA
>Ga0307430_1000841_pt1 | contig 24622 bp, 39 predicted proteins | sample SalMarWE160130MG_FD_202159 | JGI IMG/M metagenome (GOLD analysis project Ga0307430, IMG submission 202159) | Salt marsh sediment microbial communities from the Plum Island Ecosystem LTER, Massachusetts, United States - WE1603-130 | ecosystem: Environmental > Aquatic > Marine > Intertidal zone >...
CAGGACCAGGGGACGACCATCACTTATGGAAGTTTACGCCTTAAGTGATATTAGGCCATCCATTGAATAAACTATCAATAACTTTTATCATAAGCTCGTTGGACGAAATAATGGTGCACAAAATAAAGAATAAGAAAGGAGAATAAAATGTCAGTAACTGCAATTGTTGGATCTAACTGGGGTGATGAAGGAAAAGGAAAAATAACTGACTATATAGCACAAAATTCAGATTATGTAGTGAGATTTCAAGGTGGTAATAATGCTGGGCATACAATTATTAATAAATATGGAAAATTTGCACTTCATTTATTACCATCAGGTGTTTTTTATAAACATACCATAAATATTTTAGGTCCTGGTGTTGCTCTTAATTTAGAAGTCTTTCTAAGAGAATTAGAAAACTTGAAGGAAAGGAACGTAGCTACACCTACCATTTATATTTCCGATAGAGCGCAAGTAATATTGCCCTATCATATCCTGTTTGATGAATTAGAAGAAAAAAGGCTTAGTGATGTAAGCTTTGGATCAACCAAAAAGGGAATAGCCCCCTTTTATTCAGATAAATATTTAAAAATAGGTATACAATTAAATGAAATATTTAATGAAAAAAGATTACAAGAAAGATTAAAAAACACTATAGTTCAAAAGAATGTATTATTAAAACATTTATATAACCATAATGAAATAACTACAGAAGAAATAATAAAATACATTGATAAATATAAAAATCAAATCAAACCATATATACAAGATACGACACTAATGTTGAATACAGCTTTGAAGGAAAATAAAAATATTTTAATAGAAGGACAGCTTGGTGCTTTAAGAGATCCGGATCATGGAATATATCCTTTTCCCACTTCTTCATCACCATTAGCTGGCTTTGGTAGCGTTGGTGCAGGTATTCCGCCATATGAGATAAAAAAGATAGTAGCTGTTACCAAAGCATATTCGTCTTGTGTGGGCGCAGGTCCATTTGTGACAGAGTTATTTGGAGAAGAAGCCCATGAGCTACGAGAAAGAGGAGGGGATGCAGGAGAATATGGAGCAACAACAGGAAGACCAAGAAGAGTTGGGTGGTTTGATTGTGTTGCTACGAAATATGGTTTAACAATACAAGGAGCAAATGAAGTTGCTCTTACTAATCTCGACGTGCTTGGCTATTTAGATAAAATAAAAATATGTGTAAAATATGAAACAAAGGGTGAGCAATACAATACATTTCCAGTTACACAATTATTAGAAAAATCAAAACCAGTTTATCATGAGCTTGAAGGATGGAAAGAAGATATATCTCAGATAATTGAATATTCAAAACTTCCAGATAGAGCAAAAAATTATGTAAAAACAATAGAAGAAATAATTGAAGCGCCAATTAAATGGATATCAGTCGGACCCAAGAGAAAGCAAATGATAATTTTATAGAAAGAAATGTGTATCATAACTTTGTACAATAACGGCTTGCCGGGTGCGCTCGCTTTGCTTGCTTCGCCTAAACCCGACGTATTAATGAATAAATATAATTAACTGGTAAAAGGATATTTAGCTTATGAGCTATGCTGCAACATGTATATTGATTTCAAGTATTGTTTGTATACCAATAATGGCAGTACTGTTTTGGCAGATAGGCAGTCAGAACCGGCCAAAACTACTGTTTATAATACCATCAATCGCTTTGACTGATTTGGATCATTTCATCTTTACAAATGTCCCAGGCTTTGGGGTGCATCCTGCGCCGGGACAGAAGATATTACACATTGCACACACTATAGACTAAATAAAATCCTCTATGCCGAATTGGAGTATTAATATGAATGCCGAAATTTATTTTTTTTCTGGAACAGGAAATTCGCTTGTAGTAGCACGAGATATCGCTCATAAAATAAATGGCAAAATTATTCCTGTAGTATCCATGTTAAATCAAGAAATTATTACAACCAATGCGGATGTAATTGGATTCGTTTTCCCAATTTATGATTATAAACCTCCTCGATTAATTGAGCAGTGTATTAAAAAAATCGCGCATATTAATTCAAAATATATCTTTGCTGTAGGTACTTATGGGATTCTACCATTAGGGGCAATGAAAAAAATAGAACAGGATATTAGAGCGAGGGGAGGTGAGCTTTCATTAGGGTGTGTTGTAAAAATGCCTCATAATGGGCTGGGCAAGAATACTTTTTCTGAGGATGACCAAAATGTATTATTTGAAAAATGGAAGATAATGCTTGAAACAATCTCGGAAAACATTATTTCCCGCAAAAAACAAAAACCGGAAGTAATGAATATTCCTGTTCATTTTATACTATCCGGGCTCATTTTCAAAGTTATCTCACCGCTTATAAAAATATTATGGCAGGCTATGACAAAGGGATGGGACTCCTTTTCGTTTATGAGCAACGATACATGTGATGGTTGTGGTATTTGCGTGAAAGTTTGTCCGATGGAAAATGTAAAAATGCTTAACAACAGGCCCAAATGGCTTGAAAATTGTGCATTGTGTTTTGCTTGTCTCCAATGGTGTCCAAAAGAATCAATAAATGCCGGAAATATAACAGTGGGAATGCCAAGATACCATCATCCGGATATCAAGTTATCGGATATAATGAAACAGAAGAAAATCGTTAAGAGTTAAAATATGCTACCATCTGTGGCTTGGTATTTTAAATATTTCGACTCGGACGGTATGCAATAGATTGTATGATTGAGGGTCAAAATTATACCACTCATTTCTTCAGCTATTTACTTCAATTGCCTGCGGGTGAAGGGAATATTTTCCGCCATTTAAACATTCAAATCCTTGTTTTGTCACTTAAAATCAATGTATTATATTAGTTGAAATAAAACCCAATAGTCTTTAAAATATTGTAATTATTTTGATCCATGCATTTATAATTTGGCCACTTTGTAGAGCAACGTTAATAATTGGCTGTCCAATTACTAGTATAGAAGAAAAGGAATAATTAAGTATAAATATGAAGATTATGATACAAGATGCAAATTTAGATGATGAAGCTCATCAACAAGCAATAGTTTCACTTTTAAATACTTATGCGATCGATTTGCGAGGTTATAAACGGGAATTGCCTGCAGCTGTGTTAAAGGATTTAATACCTGAGATGAAAAAGTTGCATACAACTGTAATATTGCTTGCAAATTGTAAAGAGATCTTTGTGGGAATGGCGATATGTTTTTTAGGATTTTCAACTTTCTATGCTCGTTCATTATTGAATATTCATGATTTTACTGTATTAAAAGAATATAGAGGGAAAGGTATTGGAATGAAAATAATGAAAGCAGTAGAACGAAAAGCCAGATATTTAGATTGCTACAAAATAACTCTTGAAGTACAGGAAAAAAATATAAATGCAATAAGAATTTATGAAAAGTGCGGATTTAATACATTCGGTTACTATGAAACTGAAGGCAGTGTATTATTTTATTCAAAAGTATTAGTAGATAAAAAGGAGTAATGACCATGACAAAAAATATTTTATACTTGCTTGTAGGTTTACTGGCTGAAATCATAAGTGATTTTATCAAAATATGGGTAGGAGTATTTATTGTACCTGCTTTAATTTTTTTAATTTGGATTTACACGGCGTACTTTTCATATGCAGCGGTTTCTTTTTGCGCAAAATGACATAAGGTGTGCAGGATTTGTCACAGATGAATACAGTCATTCGCAATATATTGTATCTGAATCATGGTCGTTTAACCGCTCGGACAAGGAGATAGTGCAAGAAGCGTGATAAGATTCATTTCCTCTAAAAGCCGCCATCGGTGATTGTGCCTTTTTCATCCACTCTGCACCTCAATGGGGTGCTCCCTACATATCGCCAGCTTTGTTGGTGAGATGTGGATTGAAAGAACGAAGGCCATTGCTTAGACTCTGGCGTAGCTTGATTCTATTATTAAACAAAGAATTGATTGTTTTTTATAAGAGGAGGTAATACCATGTGGAAAATAACAATAATTAGTTTGGTAGGATTGTTTTTTGTTGTTGGTTGTGTACAAGACATGGCACTCATTGAAAAAGGCAATGTCAATGCTGCACGAAAAATACTCATTGCAGGACAAAGCAGTGAATTTAAGCAAGATGTTATTATCAAAGTGATGGAAACGCTTGGAACGAAAGAATATTATTTTAAAATTATCGGCTTAAATCAATTAGACAAAGAGGAAACCGAACAATATGGAGTGATTTTATTGGTTAACACATATATGGCTGGTCATATAGACGGACGAGTAACTCGGATTCTGCAAGATGATCCGACTAATCCCAAAATAATTGTTTTTTATACAATTGGTGATGAAAATAATCCGCCGCCGGATTGGGCGAAACCTGACATTAAAGTAGATGCGGTAACTTCGGCTTCTTTATCTGATCGTGTAACTGAGCGGGCAGATCAATTAGTTGCTTTCATTGAAAAGAGGTTTTGAGGAAGGATAATACGGGAAAGGAGAATAAAATTGAAAGAGTTAAATACCAAAGGAAATCTAAGTGCTACCGGAATGGTAGCCTCAACATTTGGGGTTCTAGTAGGATTTTTTGGTATGGAACATGGTTTATTTGAAATACTTCAAGGTAATATCGCTCCAAATGACATATTAATACATGCCATTGGACCTGAACAGCGGTTTTGGGAGCATGGCCTTGAATTGGCTTTGACAATTATTCCTAACTTTTTAATAACAGGTATCCTTGCAATAATAGTCGGACTTTTTATTATAATATGGGCGTATGCATTCATCGACAGGAAATATGGCGCCTGGATCCTCATGCTGCTCTCAATCATGTTACTCTTAACCGGAGGGGGTATCGCACCAGTATTTCTTGCGGTGTTCGCAAGTACTACCGCAGGCAGAATAAATAAACCGTTAATATGGTGGCATAAACATCTCACTATAAACTTATGCAATTTATTTTCCAGGTTATGGCCGTGGTCTTTAGTAAGCTTTGTGCTGCTATCCTTGATTATGCTTGAAATCGCGATATTCGGATATCCCTTGATGTGGCTCTTTGATTCGAGTACAACTCATAATTTATTATGGATAATTAGTTACCTGTTTTTATTATTCATACCCTTCACAATACTTACTGCATTTGCGTATGATATCCGGAAAAAGGCTAATTCAGAAGGAGGAATAAATGTCTGATTATAAAATAAATCAGATAAATAATTCCAAAACAGCAGACTCCGACTGGAAGGCTCTCTTTATAGCCGGCGGAGCAGCTCCTCTGGTTACATTGGCCTTTTATCTGATTTCAGGTAGTCATTATAATCTTTGGGGTAAATCTTTTAGTAAAGTAACAGCCTGTACGGGAATAATTTTTATAAGGAGGTTTTTATGGCAGGATTAGGACATTTGGGAATCGGCTTTGCGGCCAAACGAATTTTTCCTAAAATACCGCTTGGAATTTTGTTGGTAGCTACATATTTTATTAAAACTTAAGAAAGAAAAAAGTCTTTAAAAAATAACGGAATGCTTAAATAACAGGAGGTAAACCATGAATATTGGAATTATAATATTTTCTCACACAGGGAACACCAATTCCGTGGCCCTGAAACTCAAATACAAACTTTCCGCAGCCGGGCACTCGGCTAACATTGAACGCATAACAGTTGGCGGTGAATATCGTCCGGGAAGCAAAAACTTTCAGCTTAAAATAAAGCCCAAGGTTGATATATACGATGCCCTGATCTTCGGTGCTCCGGTATGGGCGTTTTCGTTATCAACGGTAATGAAAAGCTATCTGATGCAGATTGAATCCTTAAAGAATAAAAAAGTTGCCTGTTTGGTTACCGAGTTCTTTCCATTTAAATGGATGGGCGGAAACCGGGCAGTTGCAGAGATGAAAAAAATCTGTGAATCCAAAGGTGCTGTGATCTGCGGATCGGGAGTTGTAAACTGGGCAGGCGTCAATCGCCGTAAAAAAAGAATAAACCATGTAGTTGAAAAACTGAGTAGAATATTACACGTGTAATGAAGAAGTGCAAGAAGGCAGACTCGATAAAAAGTTAATAAAATTTTATAAAATTATGCTTTAACATTTTTTATAAATATGGTAAGGTATTTTAACAATTATTTAGAATGAGGTATAAATTATGAAAGGCAAAGTGAAATGGTTCAATTCAACAAAGGGGTATGGATTTATCGAACAAGAAGATGGTAAAGACCTGTTTGTGCATAAAAACGAAGTGAGCGGCTACATAAATGAAGGTGATGATGTTGAATTTGAAGTCGGTGAAGGGAAAAAGGGACCTTGCGCAGTAAGTGTGAAAAAGGTTTAAACTTTAATACATATATTTTAGACATTTAGCAAATAGTTTAAAATTAGTACCGCTTTATATAATATATTTTTTAGGTTTAACTAAAACATTCTCTTGTTATGTGTATATGTAACATGCAATGGTGTAGAATTTATTTACCTTATTTTTTGGTTAATAAATTAATACTTCAAACCGGTTGCTATGCTGTCGTATATTGAATAGGCTGTTATGATTTACACAGAAGATATTATTAAAGAAATTATTAAGCAGCATTCGTGTTGCGCAGCCTGGACCGTAGAAATATCATCCCTCGCCGGGCGTGAACGCAGTTTTTTTAACGAATTCTTACCATTATCAAAAACAGCTCTTGTTCTCGGGCACCATGTGGTAACAAAGACAGAATGGACCTGGTATTCCAAAGATAAAGAGTTGGAACACTGTATGGCTGAGGATCACACGGGTGAAGTATGCAAACAGCTTAAAAGTATCCTTGAATCTTCCGGTTTCCGTACCGCGATAGTACCTTATCCTGAGGAAAGCGGTCTGCAGTTTCGTTTTGTTGCCCAAGCAGCAGGAGCAGGAGAGATTGGGATGAATGCGTTTCTGCTCCATCCCCAATGGGGACCATGGATACATTTACGCGTGCTGGCCACAAATGCACCATGCAAGGTCAAATCAATCTTACTCAAACAGATCTGTAACAGCTGCGGTATTTGTATTTCCATGTGTCCGGCGGGAGCTATCCAATCCTGCTCTTTTGACGGATTACTGTGTCGCCGTTATCGACGTTCCAAAGGGGAATATAATCCTGTGGGACCGGAGGGGGAACTCAAGTACTGCATGATCTGCGCAGATGTCTGTCCGATTGGGGATAAACCGCAGGAGAGATAATAACAGAACAGACACAAAAAATAAGTCATACCGGATATTGCTATTCACATGCTCTTATTGAAGAATCAGCATAGGAGATCTTAAGTACTGTCGGATTAGCGGACGGGCAATGGTTATCCCGTCAGTGTAACGGAACTTTCCAAATACGTGACGGATATGTAAAAAAACAAATTGTTTATTATTCACAATCTCATTAAAATGATCCCTCAGGAGCTGCTGTTGCTCAAGAAGTAATACAAGTAATTCGTGAAGAAAATATGATTGCGAGGAGTAAAAACTGGGAGCAGATATTCGGGAGTATTTAAGTTTAAACGAATAATACTACCGAATAAAGTGAGAGCACAAGAACACAGAACACGACTGGGATAACTTAAAAATATGGTAAAATATTAAAGAAAATAGCATAATTATGAAATACACAATAAAGCTGTTGAAGGATGATAAAACACTTAAAGATGCACACTGGGAAATAGTTAAATCAATCTGGCCAGAAATCATGTTACATTCCCCGGTGGCAAATAAGTACTGGGCAAGACTTGAGGAATATTTCCCCGAGTACCAGTTGTTTTTACTCAATGCAGACAATCAGGTTATAGGCTTTTTAAATACAATCCCATTTTTTTGGAATAAAGCACTTAAAGAGCTGCCGGCCACAGGCTGGGATTGGTTGATGAAAAAAGGCATTGAGGATTATGAAAAAGGATTAAAACCAAATATCTTAGGAGGACTGCAAGTAGGAATTAGCAAAGAATACCAGGGCAGGGGTTATAGTAAAATAATTATTAAAGAAGCCATAAGCTTAAGTAAGAATAAAGGATACAAAAATTTCGTAATACCCATCCGACCAACGTGGAAAAACAAATATCCATTAATACCAATGGCAAAATATATAAAATGGAAAAAAGCCGATAAAGTATTTGATCCTTGGATCCGAACGCACCTGAATTGCGGTGCAAAGATTGTAAAGATCTGCGGAAGATCGATGACCTTTAGAGGAAGTATAAAAGATTGGCAAGAATGGGCCGGAACTTATATCCCGGAAACCGGGGAATACATTGTGGAGGGGGCGATGAGACCTGTTAAAATGAACGTAGAAAAGAACAGCGGATTATATTATGACGAAAATATCTGGATTTATTATGAATAATTTAAAGAATAAAATATTGTATAAACCATAAAGGTCATATACAATATCGTGATAAAAATACGATTTAAGGAGAAATAATGAAAATTCTGGGTGTATTAAATATCTTACTGGTATTAGCAGTAATCTTTGGTTTTGCTCAACACATAAATATTTGGCCAGTTATTGATCATTATTGGATTGTTGTAGATTTTGGCGTTTTAATTATATGTAGTATTTCGGCACTTCTATTTTTAAGAAACAGAAAAATAAAGTAATAACCATCTGTTAAATAAATATACATTCTTTTGAGGAAATTGCAAAACTCAAAATATATTAAGTTAGTAAAATACTTATTCTCTATACCATAATAAGTTAACAATTTCCATTTTAGGAGCTTCTTGCAAAAATGTTATTTTTGCAAGAAGCTCTTTTAACTGATAATAAGAAAGGACATTGTGTATAGAAAAATACTGGGAATAATATGATGCATTCAGTAAAAAGGAAAAAGTATGATTATTAAACGCGCGCAAAAAGAGCATGCTGCGGCTTTGGCTGAATTTCGTTTCCGAATGTTTGATGAGATGTACCCGGATGACAAGCTATGTGAAAAGAAAGCTGAGATTGTTAAAAAATCCACACAGTATTACCTGTTTCATATTGATGATATAGATCATTACAGTGTAATAGCATGCTTCCATAAGCAAATAATCGGATGTGGGACTCTACTGCTGCAGGAGAAACCGCCGAATCCAAGATACGAAAAAAACATAACCGGGTATATCCTCAATATATTTGTGGATACCGAACAGCGCGGGAAAGGTGTGGCAACGAAGATTATGGAGCACTTTCATGATTACATGCGGAGATTGGGAATTACGCGTGTTTCTTTGCATGCTTCTAAGTCCGGGTATAGATTATTAGTGCAGGAAGATTAATGGCAATGAGCGAAAAAGAAAAAATGATAGACGGAGATTATTATAATGCGTCCGATAAGGTGCTGATGAGAGATAGGGAGAAAGCCAGGGGATTAATTTATCAATATAACAATACTAAGGCCGATGAACACAACAAGCGTAAATCAATCTTAAAAAAAATAATCAATACCACAGCGACCTGTTACATCGAACCTCCGTTCAGATGTGATTACGGGTATAATATTTATACCGGGAAGAACTTTTATGCCAATTTTAACTGCATTATGCTTGATTGCAATAAAATTATAATTGGTGATAATGTTAAATTAGGACCAAATGTCCAGATCTATACTGCTACTCATCCTACGGATTACAGAGCAAGAAATGAGGGCAAGGAGATGGCATATAAGATAATCATAGGAGATAATGTGTGGATCGGCGGCGGGGCAATCATCTGCCCCGGAGTAAAGATAGGAAAAAATACGACTATCGGTGCCGGAAGTGTGGTTGTAAGCGATATACCCGATAATGTGGTTGCGGTCGGTAATCCTTGCCGGGTTATTAAAAAGCTTTAATACATGCAAGTTTTTACGTAGATACATACATGGGTAATTACTTATTTAAAATGAAAGAGTATTGGGACAAAAGATTTAAAGATGGAAATACTATTTGGGGCATAAATCCAAGCAACTCGGCTCGATATGCTTTGGAAATTTTTAAAGATCGCAATGTCTGTGACCTCTTGGTGCCGGGATCGGGTTACGGCAGAAATACTAAGTTGTTTTCAAATGCCGGGTTGAGTGTTGTGGGAGTGGAAATATCGGGTATCGCTTTTAATTTAGCAAAGGAATTTGATCCGCTTTCGAAATTCTATAATATGTCCGTTCTTGACATTGAACATATATCCGAGATGTTTGACGCAGTATACTGTTTTAATGTTTTACATCTGTTTAGACAAACAGAGAGAGAACAGTTTATTAAAAGTTGTGCGCGTAATATTAAAGATAGAGGTATTTTATACTTTGTGGTGTTTTCGGAAAAAGAAAAAAATTTTGGAACAGGAAATGAGGTTGAGGAAAATACCTTCGAAAGCAAACCGGGCAGGCCTGTTCACTATTTTAGTGACAATGACTTAATGGAACATTTTAAAGATTATAATCTTATCGAAACAGGCTTAGTAGAAGATCAAGAGGGTCATGGGGCAGAGGGAGAGCATACACATGTTCTCCGCTATATCGTATGTTCGCTTCCCTTACAGTGATGATGAATAAATGAATTTAGGAATTTTTGCATCGCATAACGGGACAAATGCTCAAGCTGTAATTGACGCAAAAAAAAGTGGAAAAACACAAGTATCTGTAAGTGTTATTATTAGTAATAATTCTAAAGCCGGAGTACTTGGAAGAGCGGTTAAAGAGAAAATACCACACTACCATTTAAGTTCCCAAACGTATACCGATATAAATGAATTAGATGAAGCAATCTTAGATACGCTGAAGAAGCACAATGTGGATATTGTATTACTGGCCGGGTACATGAAAAAATTAGGAAATAAAACAATAAATTATTATAAAAATAAAATAATTAATATTCACCCGGCGCTTCTGCCCAACTATGGCGGTATAGGGATGTATGGATTGCACGTGCACAAAGCAATTATTGAAAATAATGAAAAGGAAACGGGAGTAACAATACATATTGTGGATGAAAAATATGATCACGGAAGGATAATAAATCAGATGAGACTGCCGGTTAAGAGAGAAGATACCGCAGAAAGCTTGCAGCAGAGAGTGCTGCATTGTGAACATATTTTTTTAGTTGAAACATTGAATAAAATATATAACGGCACAATAAAATTATAGAAGGAAGTTAGATTGATGAGGTAATTGATTTAGGCTGTGGTACGGGGACTATAACCAAGAAAATTAAAGAGAAATATCTTAATGCAGAGAAATGTACCGCAGAGTGAAATACATAATAAATGGATTCCCAAATATAATGAAGAAGATCGACCCGCCAAGTTGTACGATCAATTAAAGTGGTTGGAGCAAATAGGATTTAGTGGAGCAGAGGTAGTCCGGAAATATTATTATTTTGCCGTATATGGTGCTTATAAAAAATAATAAATTATCGATTACAAAAATTCTTATATAGGATTATTATTAAATGAATATAAAACTTAATTACTTACTGTATGGGATAAACTACTGGTTTAAAACAAAAATATGTAAAATGCATATACCGTTTATCGGGGGAATGGTTATTAATGAGAGATGCAATTTACATTGTACTCATTGCAAAGTTGCAAATAGAAATATTCCCGATTTGACCTATAACGATGTCAAAAACGGATTAGAAATATTTTACAAAATGGGCATACGCAAAGAATATTAAACTCAAGTTCATGTTTAAGAGCAGTATACAGGGATAAATGGGAAAGACCATCGGATATATGTTATGTATATGCTCTAAATAAATTATTCAAGTGCTGCAGAGCTTATGGTAATGAGATGGCCTGCAAAAATTGCGGTTATTTAGGTTACCCTGAAATACTTAATATATTGAAACTAAGGCCGAGTGCAATACTGTCTGCACTTAATTATCTGCCTGTACGCCAAAGGTTGCCGAATTGAGAGAGTATGCTAAAAAGACAATAAAAAGATATTTCTTAGGTAAGAATTCTAAACTCGTATTTTTTAATCAAAGGCATCCCAGGGAGCAGAAGATAAATACAATAAATATATATATTCATATCCCGTTCTGTAAGAATATGTGCCCTTACTGTCCTTATAACAAAATTAAATATAAAAAAGAGTTTGTAAAACCGTATTTACAGGCATTAGTAAATGAAATAGCACTATACAAAAAGCTCTATGGGAACATGAAAATTGCTTCTGTTTATATAGGTGGAGGAACTCCGACCCTTCTTATTGATGAACTCGGAGTAATTTTATCGGCAATAAGATCCGACTTTGAATTAAATGGGGATATCTGCATTGAAACAAGTCCGAATAACATCGATGATGAAATTATTCGAAAATTAAAAGACTTTTCTATCTCACTTGTCAGTGTCGGAGTACAGAGTTTTAATGATCAATTTTTAAATTTTATCGGTAGAAAATATAGCTCTGATATTATTAGTTCGGTTTTGGAAAAGCTTGTTAAAGATGATTTTAAATCCATAAATATTGATTTGATGTTTGCCTTGCCCGGGCAGTCAATCGCTGATTTAAAATACGATCTGCAAAAAGCAATTGAACTGGGCGTCAACCAGATTACTACGTATCCGTTATTTACTTTTCCGTATACAGCTGTAGGAAGTTATTTGAGAATAAAAAAGGTAAAAATGCCCAATTTGAATGTGAGAAGAAAACAGTATCGTTTTATTCATGATTTTATGCAGAGAAACGGATATAATCGTGTTTCAGTATGGGGCTTTAAAAAAGGCGATGTACCAAGATATTCTTCTGTTACCAGAGATAATTACATCGGCTTGGGAGCCGGTGCAGGATCTCATCTTCCCGATGGATTTTATCTAAATAAATTTTCTGTTGACGAGTATATAAATAATTGTTTAAAAAACAAATTCCCGACGGCTCTTTTTTTAAAATTAGATAAAAATCTGCAAAATTATTTTTGGTTATATTGGCGTCTTTATGATACGGTTATTGATAAGCAGGAGATATATAACAGATTCGGAGCGGACAATAAAAAAATTTGTTACTTGAGCTTCTTGCAAAAATAACATTTTTGCAAGAAGCTCCTAAAATGGAAATTGCTAAATTATTATGGTATAAAGAATAAGTATTTTACTAACTTAATATATTTTGAGTTTTGCAATTTCCTCACTTATTTAAACTAATGTCGTATTTAAATATGATTACCAAAGACAAAGACTGCGTTATTTTAAACAAGAAAGGATCGTTCTGGATTCATCTGATGCAGAACTATTTTTCATTAGACTATATTAATCGGATATGGAAAGCCGCAATGCAGGCACCATACCCGGAACAGATAGTTTTATAAAAATATGTTAGAACAGGAAGTATAATGACAGATTATTAAACACAGTGGGATAAATTGGAAAATAATAAAGATTATTCCGATATTTCTGCCAGAGCACCGTCCAGACCGGGGAACCATTATGACCGGCTGGATAAGCAGCTGTTATTTTTAAATGAACTAGGCTATAAAGACGTGGAATGCCATTATAAATACGGAATATTTTGTATATATGGAGCAAAAAAGTAATTCTAAGGAGGAGATATGAGAAATATATTAATAGTACTATTACTGGTCATAATGACAATAGGCTGCGCTACACACAGTGGTTACGAAACATTTCAAGCACGAGAAAAAGAATATGGTGTGAGTTCTATTACTTTACAAGAAGGAGGTTTAACCAGTGATCAAATCGAGGCCATAAAAAGCACAAGACTGGCTACGGATTTTCCTATTGATATTTCACTGATTTTAATTAAAAACGGATATATCGAGCCCGATCAGGAAAAGATCCTCATAAGCCAGGTAGTGAATGAGTTGCGTAAATATGAAAAGATAGCCAGAGTAATTCCTGTGCCCACTTTTCTTATTCCGCAAAAGATAAATTTTGCCAAGATTCAGGAACTGGGAATAAGAACTATGAGTGAGTATGTGCTTGTATTATATTTGGATGCGAGCACCCTCTTCAAATGGACTGTTATCATCGAGACAGAATATGAGATAGAATCGATTGTCGATTTTCTCTTAGTGGATTCACAAACAACAGCAATAATTGCCACAGATAAGCTATATAGTTCCGTACTCTACAGAGCAAATATTTTCAAACCCGGAGAAAGAGAAAAAGCAGAAATTGAAATATTTGCAGAGCAGGGAGAGATTCTGGGTGAAAAAATGAAGGGATTATTTAAGTAAAGGAGATGATAATTGAAGAATATCGGAATACTACTGTTTAATAATATTGATCTGTTGGATATTACAGGACCTTATGAGGTATTTTCGCTGGCGAGGACAGATAATAAAGAAAAGTTATTTAATCTTTTTACTTTTGCCCAGACAAAGGAAGCTGTTACCACATGGAGCGGTTTCAGTATTGTGCCCTTGTACGGTTTTGATGATTGTCCCAAGATGGATATTTTACTGGTTCCCGGAGGGATAGGCACGAGAACGGAAATCAGCAATGATAAACTGATTCAATTTATTAAAGATACCTATCCTCACGTTGAGCTGGTGATATCCGTCTGTACGGGCGCCCTTTTGTTAGCTAAAGCGGGGTTATTAAAAGGTCTGAAGGCGGTCACGCATCATACTGCAATTAATATATTGCCGGAGCTGGAACCAACCGCCATTATTGCGGAAACAGAAAGATTTGTGGATAACGGTAAAATAATCTTATCCGCCGGTATATCCGCGGGTATTGATATGTCTTTTCATATAATCAAAAGGTTATGCGGTAAAAAAATGGCAGAACAAATCGCCAAGCACATGGAATACGATATTAAGCTGTGAAAATTGTAAAAATCTATTATGCTAAAAAAAGTACGGCAGGAGTGTAAATTCAGGATGGACAAGATAGTATCATGGCTCTTAAGCGGAGATGTCTCGATTCAATACCATGTTCACAAGGATCTGCTGCAATCAGATAAAACCAAACTTGCTGAATTGCAAAAGAGGATAGAAAGGGAGGGGTGGGGAAAACGTTTTTTATCAATGCAGAAGCCGGACGGACATTGGGGACGTAGTTTTTATCAGCCAAAATGGACCTCCACCCACTATACCTTGATGGATCTGAAGAATTTAGGTATTGGCCGCAGCGTTCCAAAGATTCGGTTAAGCGTAGAAAAAATCTTTACTGAAAAAATTGACCATGAAGGCTCTGTCAATTATGCGACAAAATCCAAGAGTGATGTCTGTATAAACGGTATGGTGCTTAATATCGCATGCTATTTTTTGATGCCGCAACAAAAACTTCAGAGCATCATTGACTATTTACTGGCAAGACAATTGGCAGACGGAGGCTGGAACTGTATAGATTACCTAGGGGCTCATCACAGCTCGCTCCATACCACAATTTCGGTGTTGGAAGGGTTGCTCGAATATAAAGACAGTGGCTATAATTATAAAATCAAAGCGATTAAAGAAGCAGAGCTTGAGGGCATAGAGTTTATACTGAAGCATTACTTATTTAAATCGGAAAGAACGGCTGAAATTATCAATAAAAAGTATCTTATGCTGTCTTATCCCTCAAGATGGCGATATGATATTTTTAGGGCCCTCGATTATTTTCAAGCAGCAGGGGTTCCGTATGACCGAAGAATGAATGATGCTCTTGTGATATTACGGAAGAAACAGAGAAAAGACGGAACATGGCCCTTGCAGCTGAAACATCCCGGAAAGGTTCATTTTAATATGGAAGAGAGCGGGGGATCCAGTCGCTGGAATACTCTTAGGGCGCTACGGATTTTAAACTGCTATAGACAAAAGGATTTATAAGCTTAAATGGACATACTGAAAAATATTGCAGAACGCCTCGGAGGAGTCCTCTTTAGCAAATCCACGGAAATATATAAATTCGAAAAAATAAAGAGGGCAAAAAAACAAGCTGTTTTAAAGAATCCACGCATGCCACTAATAGATATGGGGGTCGGAGAACCGGATGAGCCGGCAGACAGCTTAATCGTAGACGCTCTTTATGCCGAAGCAGGTAAAGCGAAGAACCGATTTTATGCGGATAATGGTATCCCTGAATTTCAGGAAGCTGCTGCAGAGTATTTGATGACTATAAACCGTTAAGTTTTTTATCTGTTGAAGGAGCGCTTGAGGTTGGTGTTGAAGTTCATTCTCTTTCCAAGGCATTTAATATGACCGGCTGGCGGATTGCATTTGTTGCCGGGAATGAGACGCTTGTTAAGGCCTACGGAACAATAAAGGATAACACCGATTCGGGACAGTTTCGTGCTATCCAAAAAGCAGGTATCCGGGCACTGAAAAACATAAGTATCACAGATAAAATTTGTAAGAAATATTCCAGACGCTTTGATCTTCTGGTAGAAGCACTTAAAGATGTTGGCTTTAATGTGCAAAAACCAAAAGGTTCATTTTATTGTTATGTACCTATTCCCAAAGGAACAAAACAGGGAATCAGGTTTAAGAATGCGGAGCAGGCAGCGGAATATTTGATTAAGCAAGCCTTGATTTCCACAGTACCATGGGATGATGCCGGTTCCTTTCTTAGGTTTTCAGTTACATTTGAAGCAGGGAACAGAGATGAAGAAAAGAAAATAATCAATGAACTAAGACAGCGTTTAAAAACTCTGGACTTAGTTTTTTAACAACTTAAAAATACCTAGTTATACATTGGAATTTTTGAGTTATTAATGCTAAAATAGTGTAAGAGCGAATTCAGTATTGAGTCACATGAAAACGAATATAATAATATAATTTTTTAAGGAGATAATTTATGAAGAAATATTTTATTATGGTTTTCCTTTTTATACCACTCATGATTTGTTCAGGTATAGAAATCGTTTCTGATATACCGGGCGGCGATTGGATTGAAATAGAGAGTCAGGATCCTATAATCGTTAAATCATATATTATTAAACCCGATAGAAATGATATCAGTATTATGATTATGGCGGAGGATATGCCTTCGGATTCGGACCTCGTAGTCAGTGAAATTATCGACAGCTATAAAGTAGGATTAATGAGTAATGACCTGTTTAAAGAAGGAGATTATGAAAGGAAATTGAATGTTGAAATCGGCAATAATGTTTGGGGAATTTTAACATTTAGAAAAAAATATGATCAGTTTCACATCTACCATAATTCATATATAACGGTAAAAGGAAATGCAATTGTATACATCACTTTTTTTACCTTAACAGAAGAGGATTATAATAAATACTTTGACGAAGTGAAATTGTTTTTAGAAAAAGTCCAACTTAAGTGAGGAAATTGCAAAACTCAAAATATATTAAGTTAGTAAAATACTTATTTTTTATACCATAATAAGTTAGCAATTTCCATTTTAGGAGCTTCTTGCAAAAATAACATTTTTGCAAGAAGCTCAAGTAATAATTATTTATACGGTTAACTTAATGAAAAATATAATCACAGTCTCTTGCTTGGCGAGTATGCTCTTTATGATTTCATGTCAAACGCAGACTACTGCTAAAGAAGATATATTTATATCAAAAGAGAATAGAGTTATACTTACCAACGAGAAATACCTTGCAACCCAGTATGAATTGTGGACACCGACACAAGAACATATAGCTGAAGCATTAACTGTAATAATAACTTTTTTACAAAACGCCGAATTAAATAACAGCTTAGATGAATATTTTAAGTCTGAAATAGAAAAGATAATAGACAACTGCGATAAGTACAGAGTACAGTTTGTAGGAATAATCGAAAATGAAAAAAAATATATCCACTGCAATTTCATACCTAATAATAATGATTTCTCAAATTGGAAAGAGCAGTTAATTATGGTTGACGACGGCGGCTTTTGGTTTTGGCAGGTTTATTATGATGTACAGTTAAAAAAGGTTATAAAAATATACATTAACGGGTATGCATAAAATGTGATTATATGAAGTAATCTTTATATTTAATCTTAAAAGAAATAGAAAATGAATAGGAATTATTTTCTTACTATTTTATTACTCATCTATTTAATCATTTTTAGTCTCTTATCTTGTTATGAAAAGAAACAGTCTGTTATTCATCTCCTGATATTATTGAAAAAAGCGGGAGTATCGGTGGTATAATAGGATTTTCTTTGTATTCTCAGATGCTGAAAAATGCAAAGCCAGATGAGATCGAGGACTATTTCGAAGAAATGTCTGTAATAGCAAAAAAGTTGAATAAAAAATTCGCTTAAACTGAGAGCGGTTGGAGTTAAACCGGTTTTAATGGATCAGAAGATGCACAAGCTCAATTTATTAAAGCTATAAGTATGCAATGGATTATTTATTTAAATGAAAAATAATATTTATATTTCAGACCTGGACAATACACTATTATACGATAACGGTATCCTTTCAGAATATGCGAAGACTGAATTGAATGCGCTCTTGGCTAAAGGATTGCATTTTACAGTCGCAAGTGCAAGAAGCGTTTCGTTGATACAAAAAATATGGTCATGAAGTTGAAATTCATTTTATGGAAAATCCGTATTCAAAGGGCTGGTTTTGGTTGACAGTCCATGATAGAAAAGCTACAAAAGATAAGGCTATTTTGGAATTAATTGAGATGTATGATTTTGATTTACAGCGTCTTATAGTATTTGGAGATAATGAAAATGATATTACGATGTTTAAATTAGCTCCACAATCAATAGCTGTAGATTCAGTTACAGTTGAGTTAAAGAAATATGCAACATCGATAATCGGTAGTAATAATGAAGACAGAGGAGTATCATCATTAAAAGGATTTCTGTGAATGAAGCATAAGTTTACCTATAAAACTTCGGGTGTAGATATCTGGAGTGCCAATGAAGTAAAAGCGGAGATGGCCTCTGTACTTAAAACTCAAAACAAACGGCTTTTAAATACTCTGGGTGCGTTCGCTTCTTTGTACGACATTAAATATGATAATATTAAGCATCCTGTATTGGTGTTAAAGACCGAAGAACCGGGATCAAAACAGTTATTGGCCTTTCAATACGATAGGATCGAATCAGTTTGCTATGATATGATTAATCATTTAATAAATGACTGTATTGTCATGGGGGCTCGACCCCTGGCCGTACAGGATGCGATAATTTGCGGGAAATTGGAAAGGCAAAAGGTTAAGAGGATTGTAACAGCGATTGCAGGTGCCTGCCAAGAACAGGGCTGCCTGCTTACGGGGGGTGAAACATCAGAGCAGCCGGGTGTGTTAGCTGTCGGTAAATATATTCTCACATCCAGTATTGTTGGTATTGTTGAGAAAAATAAAATAATTGACGGATCTAAGATTGAACGCGATGATGTTGTGTTATGTCTGGAATCCAGCGGTTTGCATACCAATGGCTATTCCTTAATACGAAAGATATTGAAAGAAAAGCCGGAAATTGATAATGAAGTAATTAATGGAAAAAAAGTTATTAATATGATCTTTGAACCGCACAGGTGTTATTACCGGGCACTGAAAGATTTATTTAATCAGGATGTTATAAAAGGCATGGCTCATATTACCGGAGGCGGGATTAAAGAAAATCTTAATAGAATACTGCCGGACAACTTAAATGCGGAAATAGATCTGCAGACGTATTCTGTTTTACCTTTATATAAATATCTGAAAGAAAAGGTTCGACTAGCAGATGATGAAATGCTTGGAACCTTTAATATGGGGGTAGGTATAGCATTGGTTGCTCATGAAAATAATCGGGAAATGATTGCCAGGCATCTTAAACAGTTTAAGATAAATGCCTATGTAATTGGGAAAATAATAAAAGGGAAAAAACAGGTTGTGCTAAGGAATAAAATAATCTGGTAGGCAGCTCATATGGAAAGCAGTAAGTATAGGGTATGATCCAATTTTGGAATGAATAAGTGCAAACACAATGACAGGCATAAAGCTCACAAAACAACAGGCACGCAAGTTTATCCTCAGCTATCAGGGATTGTATCCTCCTTATACGGTATTGATTATTGGCCCTACTTTGGGCGACGACGTAAGGAAACCCAAAATGATTTAAAAAACAGTAGCAGGAGCCAGCCGGCTTTTTCTGTGATGGCGGATGTGCGCAAAGAAATAAAAAAGCGGGGGCCCGTCTCTTCTGCTGATATTGCTTTTGATTAAATCGTAGATTGGAGCTGGTCACCGACCAAGCTATCCAGAGCAGCCCTGGGAGGTCTATAAGCCACCGGAAGAGAGAGAATATGGTTATTATGTTCTTCCCATTCTTTTCGGAGACCGTTTTGTAGCACGTTTTAAAACCCGGTCGAGATAAAAGGAATGGAGCTTTGCTTATTAAAAATTGGTGGTGGGAAAAGAGCATTCGTGAAAGTGATAAACTTAAAAAGAGTATAAAAAATTGCTTTCAAAGATTACTCTTTTTTTTAAATTCAGATAAAATTGAAGTTGATAAAAAAATCAAGAAAAAGTTATACTGGCTTATACATTAATAATGATTGCTTTATTAATGAAGCCTACATTTAGAAGGAGTTATATACTAATGAATGATGAGATAATAATTCGTGATATGCATAAAGAGGATGTTGCCCGGGTTGCAGATTTAATGGGGCAATTAGATGAACTATTTAATTCCGGACATGATATTTTTGCGGAAACAATTACAGCTACCTTTGAAAAGATGTACGAGCATAAAAGTATTTATAAGAATTATGTTGCCCTATTAGAAGATAAGATTGTCGGCTTTATGAGTGTGATCATATACAAGACTTTCTTTCATGCGGGCGGTACGGCACTTATAAATGAATTGATTGTTGATAAAGCTGTTCGCGGCAGGGGAATAGGTGAACTTATAATTAATAAAATAAAGGTTCTGGCAAATATACAAAGGTTCAATGAAATTGAGGTGAGCGCAAGTATTGATAACAAAAAGGCTATTAATTTTTATAAAAAAAATGGCTTTGTGGATGAAAGTATTCTTTTGGGAATGGAATTAGCAAAGTAAGATAAAAAAATAAAAATGTACAAAGGAAATTAATGCGTTATACATTTGGAACTTCCACAAAAGCCGCAAAGCGTCTTAAAAAAATAGCCAATTTTTTTAATCCTCTGGCTCATGATTTTATTAAGCAGTTTGTCCGGAGGTCTGTAAACATTGCTTTAGACCTCGGCTGAGGGCCGGGGTTTACCACCCATATGCTTAAACAGGCCACAGCGTGTAAGCATATATATGGTTTTGACCTATCTGATGCCTTCCTTAAATTGGCACACAAGCACTATCCGGTATATAATTTTTTTAAACATGATGTAACCGCAGTTCCCTTTCCCGTGCATGCTGATATTATTTATGCACGATTTCTCTTATCTCATCTTAAAGATACTGTCACAAATGTTAACAATTGGGCAGGCGAATTAACTAATGGTGGAATGTTATGTATTGAAGAGTTGGAAGATATTTTTACTGATATTGGTGTATTTAAAGAGTATCTTAGGGCCAACCGGGGACTTATTGCCTCGCAGGGAGCGGAATTGTATATTGGTAAAACACTTGGAAAAGCAAAATACAAAAGCAACGTAGTGTATAATGATAGTGTTCTCCTGCCGGTTTTAAACCGGCAGGCAGCAGCCTGGTTTTATCCCAATACTATAACCATCTGGGAGCAGGAAGATTATATAAAAGGAAAATTAAGGGATAGTGAGAGGAAAGCTATTTGCGAAGAATTAGAAAATATATTGGCGAAAAAAAACAATAAGAGTGATATAGCCTGGAAGATGCGGAGAATTGTTATTAATAGAGGAGAATAATTCATTATGAAAATTATTGCTGTAATGAGCTCTTCAAAAAGCGGTAATACTACAGAGATCGTTAACTATTTTGAGAAGCAATTAAAGGTTATGACTGATGTTGTTTTTGAGTATCTTTATTTAAGCGATTATACAATAGATTTCTGTGTGGGATGTCATAATTGTATTAGCCTCTCCGGGGTATATGTTTAGCGTGACCGGCAGAATGAAAAACTTTTTAGATCATGTGGCTTACAACTGCCACAGGCCCAAATACTTCGGCAAGAAAGCGTATCTGCTTTCGGCATGCACAAAATGGCAGGAGAGCAGTGTATTTAAACCATTAGAGACATGGGCATCCGGAGCGGGATTTACAATGACAGGGAAAACCTATGTGGAGATGCTGCCCTTCCCTCTGACTGAAAAAATATTAAACAAAAGTAATGAGAAGATAAGGAAAGCGGCTGCAACATTCTACTCTCAGCTTACGAGAAAACAGGAACTCAAACCGGATTTTGGAAGTGTTATGATCTTCCATGTATTCCGTATGCTGGCAAAACTGGCACCTCATGTCATGCAGGCGGATTTGACATATTTTAAACAGAAAAGGGCTTATGAAAAAAAAGCAAAGTGGTATCTGCCGGCAAAAATATCATATCTCAGAGATCGTTTTGCCTGCTTTCATGGTTTCCGAAATCCGCTGTGGGATCTGCGGTAATCGAATCACTCATTGCGCACCGGGAAAAAGGGATTTCCAAGAGATTGCTGAAACTTATAAGAATGCAGACCTCATTCTGGGCTTCGTGCCCGTTTTGTATTGATATGAACTCATATGAATTCCAAAAATATAATATCACAAGAGAGGAAGTTGAAGCACTACAAAACAAACGGGAATTGGAAGATGTTGGTTCATTTTCCGAAAAAGAGAAGGCAGCGCTTAATTACACGCGAGAGATTACAAGTACTCCGATTTCCATAAGCACGGCTTCAATAGACAACCTAAGAAATAAGTTTTCCGAACGGCAGTTTGTTGTAATCTGTTCAACAATCGCTCAGGTGAACTACTGGACAAGACTGATTCAGTCCTTGGGTATACAACCCGCGGGATTCTCTTCCTCCTGTTCATATTTAGATTTGGAGAAGTATAACACACTACATTAGAGTTGAAATCAGTAAAGGTGAGGGCTCGCTGTAATGTGCATGGATTTGAAGGGCGGAGCGTTGTTGTCAATTTCGCTGCCATGGAATCCGAATATTATGAAATAGTAGTTGAGTAATGTATTTAATAACTGACTTGGGAATATTCACGGATTATGAGAATCAGGTCTTAGTTTCAAAGAGGCATTTGCAGCTGCGGGATTAAAAACTTTCTCTCTCATTGTCCCTGATCTGCTTGGCTGCGGCAGGAGTTCTCCTGCTGCAGCCAATAATTACGGTATGGATGCCCGGATAAAACGCCTATGGATGCTTATAGATCGGCTTGGTATTGATTCTTTTTATCTTGTGGCGGAATCACTTTTTAACAAAGAGTTTAGAGAGGCTTTTCATTGGCCCATGATCGACCAGACACAACAGTTCTATGCATTTATCACGGATTTTATCGTACGGATTGATGGAGGAATAGATGGATAATTACAGATCAGCACGGAATCGAGGGGATAAAACGAATTAATCAAAAATAATATGAACACAATTGTTTTCGAACAAATAAATCATACGCATTACAAATCAATCACAGAAATATACAATTATTATATACGGTACTCCACAGCTACGTACCATATCGAACCGCTGTCCGAACATGAGGTGATCGCACATTTTGAATTTTCTGCAAAAAATACGGAAGCATTCATAATAAAAGATAATGAGGAGACAGCAGGATTCTGTTTGCTGAGACCATACAGCAAGAAGGGTGGTTCCAAATTTACTTACGAGATAACGATATATTTAAAACCGGATTATGAGCAAAAAGGAATCGGTAGCAAGGCCGTTATATTTTTAGAAAAGGTGGCAAAATAAAAAAAGGTGCACGTGCTCATCGCCGGTATCTGTGCAGAAAATCAGGCGAGTATAAGCTTGTTTGAAAAGTTCGGCTATAAAAAATGCGGCCTGTTTAAGGAGGTCGGCTATAAATTTGACAGGTATCTGGATACAATTTATTATCAGAAGAGGCTGGAATTTAAATAGTGGAAGGGTTTTGTGATTAAAGAGATCAGTTTTGACAGAGATATAATGCGCTGTACACGGGTAATACAAAGGTCATTTAAAACGGTAGCGGATGAATTTGCTTTAACCAAGCATAATGCGCCGACCAATCCCGCATTCATAACCTTTAAAAAATTAAAGCAGTCTATTAATGAAGGCATGAAATTGTTCGGATTGGTCAAAGAGAAGCAGCTCATAGGATGTATAGCAGTTGAACGATCACAAAAAGATGAGCGGATTTTTTTTATCGAACGACTGGCCGTCCTGCCTGAAGCAAGGCATCAGGGGTATGGCACAAAACTCTTGGATTTTGCCTTTGCATATCTAAAAAGCAGGCACGCTAAAACCGTTTCCATTGGAATTATTGCGGAAAATAATATCTTAAAAAAGTGGTATATTACCTATGGATTTATAGTGATCGCCGTAAAAAAGCTCAATCATCTGCCGTTTACGGTATGTTTTTTAGAGAAAGCAATAAAGTAATAGCAATCAACTTGACTTAAGCCGGGCATTTTGTTAATATTACCGGCTGCTTAAAAACTTATGTATGCAGCTTGAAGTTATTTTATATTCTGAAATTTATAGTTTATAATAGAAAGAATCTGTTTTTTTGAAAAAATGTGCTAAATTTTAGATTAATAAGCTTCTTGCAAAAATAACATTTTTGCAAGAAGCTCCTAAAATGGAAATTGCTAAATTATTATGGTATAAAGAATAAATATTTTACTAACTTAATATATTTTGAGTTTTGCAATTTCCTCTAATTTTAAAAAATATATAGTCATGTGGAGGAGTTTAGATGA
>Ga0307430_1000842_pt1 | contig 24601 bp, 15 predicted proteins | sample SalMarWE160130MG_FD_202159 | JGI IMG/M metagenome (GOLD analysis project Ga0307430, IMG submission 202159) | Salt marsh sediment microbial communities from the Plum Island Ecosystem LTER, Massachusetts, United States - WE1603-130 | ecosystem: Environmental > Aquatic > Marine > Intertidal zone >...
GATCCAAGCCCCGCCAGGGGCGTCTGGAAGTAGCCTCGGGCGCCAGCCCGTGGAACGCGGACCCCAAAAAGAGCCCGAGCCCCGTCAGGGGCGATTGAGGACGCGGCCGGACCGAACTCAATCGCCCTTGAAGGGGCTCTGAGGTATTGCGTCGCATCTCGTACCACGGGCTGGCGCCCGAGGCTACTGCCAATCGCCGCCGCGCGGCTCTTCGGGCGGGATGGCGCGCGCAAAGGCTGTGAGAAACGCGGGCTAGCGCCAATACGGTTCACTTAGTGCCTGCGTTGCAGGTGGCACGGGCATCTTGCCCGTGGGAAACATGGGCCGGAGGCCCATGGCACATGGTAGGTGAACAGTATTGGGGCTAGTCCTTCGGGTCGCGGGCGAGGAACGTCTTAGTCCATTCGGGCGGGTCGGGCGCGTCGCCCTCATCGAGCATCTGGCGCCACTCCTGGTCGGTGAGCCGCGCCGCCATCGGCTGCTTGAATTCGTAGTAGCTCATCACCGGCCCCGCGCCGAGAACCTTCTCGCCGCTCGGGAGCTGGTAGACGATCCACAGCAGGTTGAACCGCCCCGTCGCCACCTCAAGCACCCGCCGTTCGTTCGGCTCGGTGAAAACGTCGGCCACGACCGCCGGGTCGTGCAGGTCGCGCCGCACCGGCAGTAGCATCTCGCGGAGAGTCACCGTCGTTGAGTGATCGAGGAACGCAGCGTCATCGTCGTCGAGCGGGGTGCCGTTGAGCTCCTTTCGTGCGATCTGCTCGAGCCCCGAGACCCACCCGTCGAACATGGCCAACCGCTCGCACAGGAATCTGGCCTTCCTCTCGTCGTCGAGCAGGGCGGCGAGGCCGTTGCGGACTGCCTGGTCGGTGGCCAGAATGCGTTGATAGACGGCAAGTGCCGGCTCCACGTAGTGGAGACACCGTCTTGGAGGCTGACCTCCCAGGTACCAAAGGACCGGCTCCGTCTGCACCAGGACCAGGTCGCGTTTCAACTGCGTCCACGTGGCAAGCGCCGTGTTGAGACGACGGGCTCCCCACGCGGCGGTCCGCATCGGCGTTGGGTACCCTTCCTCGACGGGGTCGAGGAGCGCGCGCACAATGTCGAGGCGGCAGGCGGCGAGGCTGCCGTGCCACTGGCTGTCCGGCAGCGTGGCGAGTTCGTTCTTGAGCTGCCGGAGTCGGTTGTCGTAGTGCGCGTAGTCGGCATCGCCGGCGGCGCGCAGGAGCGCCTCGGCCTCGTCGGAGCCGAGAATGGCCATCACGTCAAGTGGCGTCGGGTAACCGCGCACGGGCCCCATCGGCGTGTCGATTCGCGTCAATGGGCGGGTGTCGCCGAGGTACGTGAAGCCTGTGACCCTGCTTATCGCGTAGGCGTCGAGGCTGAATCGCTGCCCGAGGAGCCGCACGGCGCGCTGTTGGTCGCCGCGGCGCGTCGTGCGCTTGGCTGCCGGGGCGTCCTGACGCCCCGGCACGTCGATGGCCGAGTGAATGCGCGGAGGCGGCAGAGCGCGTAGACGGTCGCGAATCATGCGGAGGTAGGCCGATTCGCCCAGTGAGTCCTCGCTCATGCTCGCCGCGGCGAGTTCGTCATCCAGCGCCGTCCTGACGCGGACCACGTCGGCGACCGAGACGTCGTCCGTGGCGCCGGCAATGAACTCGTAGAACGCGTGCAGCCGGTGCCAGCAGGTGTAAGCGTCGGGATCCTCGGCGATGAAGCGCGCGATGAGCAGCGCCTGCATCGTCTGGATGTCGGCCGTGCCGTGGTCCACAATGCCGGGTTGGAGTAGGAAGGCACCCTGCGCGTACCACATCATGGCGCGGAAGTAGCGCTCGAGCGCGTCGCTCGTCGTGTAGTGGCCGCGTGGCTTGAGCTGCCCGTAGTCGATGCGGTAGATGAAGATCCGGCTCGCGGCCACCGCGCCGCGCTCGATGTTGCGGATCTCGGCCTCGACGTTGCTCCGAACGTAGTCGGGCACGGCGGCCCGCGCGCCGAAGAGCCGTGCGGCCACACTGAAGTAGGCGACGTTGCGCCGCATCGCGGCCACGTGCTTTGTTGACGCGCCGGCCGTGCGGTGCGCTTCCCTGTAGGCTCGGTCGAACGACACGAGCGCTTTCTCGGTCAAGGCCTGCACATCCTCGACCATGTATGCCTGCTCGAGTTCGCTCAGGAGCATGTCATGCAGAAGGTGCTGGATGTGGAGTGCCGTGTCGACGGTGACAAACCGGTGCACGTGCTCGGGCAGGAAGTACGCCGTCCAGATTCCCCCGAGGTGGTCGCCCCAGCCCTCCTCGACGGCGAAGCCGTTTTGGATGATGATCTCGGCCGTGCGCTTGCACTTGAAGTGGCTGCTCGCGACGGTCCAGTTGATGATGCCCTCGGGCTCGAGCGGGAGCGCGTACTGGGGGACCTTTGCCTCAATCTCGAGCTGGGGCCGCGGCTCGTAGAACTGGAGGAAGAACGGCTTAGCGCGGGCCGTTTCTGGGGCTGTGCCTTCGCCGACGTCGAGGGCGGCAGCGGCGCCGGCTGGGACGTCGGCTTGCGTGGTCTTGTCGGCCGGTTTGCCACACGAGCAGCAAACGACCACCACGGCAAGCAAGGCGATCGCGACAAGCAGGCGAGCAGTCATGGTGGCTCCCCAATAGTGGCTTGGTACCCGCGCGTCGGCTCTCGTCTGTTCATACTCTCGGTCCATGGGATGAGCAAGCGTCCTTTCGGGACACTTGTCGAGAAGGCTTGGTCTGCTTAAGATGGATGAAGACGGCCGGGGCGGCTTGAAATGCTCCTCGGTTGAGGCTATCTGTACGCTGGAGGTGCACGGGGACCGGAGCTCGATACGTGAGGGAAGCGGCATGATGCGATCGAGGTGGACGCGGCAACTGCTGAGCGTATTGGCGGTGGTGTTGGTGCTCGTGCTCGTCGTTGGCGGGTGTGGCGGGCGCAAGAAGCAAGGCGATGACGAGGTCGAGGTGCGGATACCGGTCGTCACGCAGCCGGTGACGGAGCGCGACGTGGACTTCACCGTCACCGTGCTCGGCACCGTCGAGGCGTGGCGGGAGGTGACGGTGAGCGCCAAGACGAGCGGCCAGATCCTCGAGCTCAATTTCGAGAAGGGCCAGACCGTATACCCGAAGCCCGCCAGCGACGCGAACGTGGACACAATGCCGGCGCCGCTCGCCGTCCTCGAGCAGGAGGAGTACAACCTGCGCTGGCTCGAGGCCGAGGCGGCGCTCACCGACGCGAAGGCGACGTACGAGCGCACGAAGAAGCTCTACGACCAGGGCGGCGCGGTGCAGAGCGAGTTCGACACCGCCAGGTCGCTCTTCGAGGTCGCCCAGGCTCGTCGCGACCTGGCGAAAAAGAGGTACAACGATACGGTCGTCTACAGCCCGATCGAGGGGACGGTTGTGGCGAAACCCGTCGAAGCCGGTGAGCTCGTCGGCCCGGGCACGCCGCTCGCGACGGTGGCCGACGTCCGCAAGGTCAAGGTCGTCACGAGCATCTCGGAAAGCGATTTCCCGTATGTCAAGCTCGGGCAGGTCTGCCCCGTCCGCATCGACGCGTTTCCGGAGCGCGCATTCGAGGGGGCGATCATCTACAAGTCGATCAAGGCGGACCGGATGACGCGCAGTTTCCCCGTCGAGATCGAAGTCGATAACGCCGACGGCGCGCTCGCCATCGGCATGGTGGCGCGCGTCACGTTCACGCTTCGGACCGAGCCGGACGCGATCACGGTGCCGCTCGACGCGCTCGTCTACTGGGAGAACACGCTGGGCGTTTTCGTTATCGAGGATAGCGACACCGCCGCGTTCCGGCCGCTGACGCTCGGCGAGCGCAGCGGCGACAGCGTGGTCGTCGTCGAGGGCCTGGCCGCCGGCGAGGAGCTCGTCGTGGTGGGCCAGGCCGGTCTGCGGCCCGGCAGCACAGTCACGCGGCCGCAGGGGCATGGCGAGCAAGCACCCGACGAGACGATCTCCAGCGAGGAGCTCGGGCCGTGAACCTGCCCCGCTTCAGTGTCAACAACCCGGTCTTCATCCATCTCGTCTTCATTTTCATCCTCGTTTTTGGGCTGTACGCGTACAACACGCTGCCGCGCGCCAAGGAGCCGGACGTCTCGTTCCAGGCTGCTCTCGTCTTGACGGTTGACCCGGGCAAGTCGCCCGAGGAGATCGAGGAGTCAATCACAACGGTCATCGAGGACGAGCTTGACCAGCTCACAGACGTCAATGAGATCGAGTCGGTCTCGGTCGAAGGGATCTCGACGATCTTCATCGAGTGGGAGGAAGACCTCGAGGACTTCGAGTCGGCCGTGCAGGATCTGCGCAACGCGGTCAACCAGGTACAGGAGCTGCCCGACAGCGCGGAGATCCCGATCGTCTACAAGCTGACGACCGACGTCATACCGGCGATCTTCGTCGTGCTCGGCGGCGAGATGACCGAGGAGCAGCTCCTGCTGCATGCCGAGACGGTCGAGGACCGGCTCGAGCAGATCCCCGACGTGGGCAAGGTCGAGCTGTTCGGCGACCGCGAGCGGGAGCTGCACATCGAGCTCGACCCAGAGCGGCTCAACGCGCACGGGCTCACGTCGCTCGACGTGGCGCGCGCCATTGGCCGGCGTCATCGCAACGTCTCGGCGGGCCCGATTCCCGTGGGGCGCAAGGAGGAGCTCATCCGCGTCGAGGGCGAGTTCGAGAATGCGCGCGAGTTCGAGCAGCTCGTCCTGTTCACGCATCCCGACGGGAGCACGGTCCGACTCGGCGACGTCGGGCGCGTGAGCCTCGGCTACGAGGAGGCCGAGACCGCGGCCAAGCTCAACGGCGTCTCGGCCCTCGTCCTGATTGCCTATCGGCGCAAGGACGGGAACGTCGTCAAGGCGGTCGACGAGATCAAGCGGGTCGTCGAGCAGTATCGGCAGGACACCGGCAGCTCGCTCCAGGTGACGACCGTCTACGACACGGCGCGCGAGATCCGCGACCAGCTCGGCATTCTCGTCAACAACGGGCTGATCGGCATGGGCCTCGTGCTTGTGCTGCTCTACGTGTTTATCGGGCCGCGCAACGCGCTGTTCGCGTTCGTGGGGATCCCGATTACGTTCCTCCTTGCCTTCATTTTCATGAGAGTGTCGGGCAACACGATCAACACGATCTCGCTGTTCGCGCTCATCATCGTGCTCGGCATGATCGTCGACGACGCGATCATCATCCTCGAGAACGTCTACCGCTACATCGAGCGCGGCATGCCGCCGAAGCAAGCGGCCGTCATCGGCGCGACCGAGGTGGCGCTCCCGGTGACGGCGGCGGTGGCGACGACGATTTCGGCGTTCATCCCGATGATGCTGGTGTCGAGCATCATCGGCGACTACATGAGCGTCATCCCGAAGACGGTGATCGCGGCGCTGACCGCGTCGCTGTTCGAAGCGTTCTTTATCCTGCCGTGCCACATCGCCGAGTTCGGCGGGCTCTCAAAGAAACAGGCTGGCCCAAACGGTGCGCGGCAGGATTTTCGCTCGCGCCTCATCGGTGCGATCCGCCGCTTGTACCGCAAAGTGGGGACGGCGTGTCTTCGGTTGCGCTACGTGACCATGGCCGCGGCTGTCCTGCTGCTTTTCGGTGGCTTCGTTGTCGTTGCAGCTCCCTTGGTGTTTGGCTGGTTCGGTTGGGAGGTCGAGCCGATCATCAAGGTCGACATGTTCGGCGCCTCCGATGAGCGCGAGCGGATCGAGGTGAAGGTCTGGCACGCGGTGGGTACGCGGCTCGACGAGACGCAGAAGACGCTGGACCGTATCGAGGCAATCGTGCGCGACGAGCTGGGCGACGAGATCGTCGACACGCTTCAGATTGCGGGCTGGGTCCAGGTCCAGTACGAGGAGACGCAGGCCTCACACGCCGGCACGCTTGCCGTCCACCTGACGCGGCGATGGCGCGACCTGGACCAGACGGCCGCGCGTTTCCGCGACCGTATTGAGCAACTGCCGGGAATCGAGCGGCTGCTGATCGAGGTGCCGCAGGAGGGACCTCCTGTGGGTGCTGACGTCGACCTGCAGATCACGGGGCCTGAGTTCGACACGCTCGAACGCATCGCCGGGCTGATCCAGGACGACCTGCGCGCTATCGATGGGGTGACCGAGGTGCGCGACAACTTCCTGCGCGGCAAGAACGAGGTCACGGTGCGCATCGACGAGGAGAAGTCGAAATACCTCGGCATCGACGTCGAGACGCTCGCCTCGGTCGTGTACGCCGCGTTCGAGGGCGCGCCGGTGGCCGAGTACCAGTACCGGGACAAGAAGATCGATATCCGTGTCCGCGCGCGCGAGGAGTCGCGGCAGTCGCTCGACGACTTGCTCAACCTGCGGGTGCCGGGCGCGGGCGGGCAGCTCGTTGCGCTCAAGGAGGTTGTCGCCCTCGACGTGCAGCCCGGCCTGTTCGAGATCCACCACTACAACAAGAAGCGCGCGATCAACGTGACGGCCGACGTGGACAAGACGGTCGCCTCGCCCGTCGAGGTTGTGTCGAAGCTCCGGCCGCGTGCCGAGCAGATCGTAGCGAGCTTTCCGGGTTACTCGGTCAAGTTCGGCGGCGAGTCGCAGGAGACGGCCGAGGCGATGATGGACCTGTTCGCGGCGTTCGGCTTCGGCGTGCTCTTGATCTACATCATCCTGGCCACGCAGTTCCGCTCGTTCGTGCAGCCGGTGATGATCATGTCGATCATCCCGTTCGCGGGGTTCGGCGTGATGTTCGGCCTCGTCGTGAGCCTCGTGTTGACAGGGCAGGCGACGTTCAGCATTCCGGTGATGGTCGGCGTCATCGCGCTCGCCGGCGTCGTGGTGAACGACTCGCTCGTGCTCGTCGAGTTCGTCAACCGGCGGCGGCGCGCCGGGTCGGGGCGGTGGCGGTCGATCCTCGAGGCGTGCGCCATCCGAGTGCGGCCCATCATCCTGACGTCGGTCACGACGATCGGCGGGCTGCTGCCGATGGCGCTGGGCATCAGCGGGCGCTCACGCGTGTGGGGGCCGCTGGCGAGCGCGATCGCGTGGGGCCTTGCGTTCTCGACGATCGTGACGCTCGTGCTCATCCCGTGCCTCTACGCGATGCTCGACGACATCCGGCTGCGGATCACGAGCCGCTTCTTCAGCCAGGCCCGGCCGGTGCACGAACCGCTGCCGCTCGACAGCCGGGAATAGGAGGGCCACAGATTACACAGATCCTCACAGATCGGCTGCGATCGTCACGCCGCAGCGGAGAATCTGTGTTCATCCGTGTAATCTGTGGCTAATTCGGTTTCAAGAGCGCGGCGGCGCGGGCGCCCCACTTCGCGTCGTTGGCGAAGCGCTGGAGGGTGGTCTTGGCCGAGGCGTGGCCGAGGCGATAGAGCGCGCCGGCGATCTCGAGCTCGAGCGGTGTGTCGTAGGCGAGGTAGCCGTTGACGGTGATGGTGACCCACCGGCCCTCGATGAGCCAGGCGAGGCCGGCCGCTTGCGTCAGCTCGTCGAGAAACGCGCGGGCCTTCACGTGCCACATCGACACCTTGAGGCTGTCGAGGTTATCCGGATCCTGCGCCGCCAGGGCGATCGCCATGAGCGCCTCGTCGGTGACGAACGTCGGGATGCCCGTGCGCGCGCTGAAGCGCTTGAGCAGCTCGGGCAGCGTCAGGAACTCGTAGCCGAAGTTGAAGCCCTCGTCGAGCCTTGCGCGCACGCGGGACGCGCTGGCGGCGTCGAGGCCGCGCTCGGGGTCGCGCGCGAGCTGCCGCAGCGGCTCGAGCGCACGCGCATCGCGCAGCGCGCCCAGCACGACCACGGCGGCACGACGGACGCGGCGGCTCGGATCGTTGAGCTCTTCGATGAGCAGCTTGACTGCCTTGTCACCGCCGACTCGACCGGCGGCCGTCACGGCCAGCTCGCGCACGGCCGGATGGGGATCGTCGAGCGCCGCCTCGAGCAGTGGCATGGCGCTTTTCGCGTCGAGGCTGCCGAGTCCATAGACGGCCGCACGCCGCACGCCGGGATCGGCGTCACGCACGGCTCTCGCGAGCAGCGGCTTGGCCGACGCGTCGCCCTTGGTGCCGAGCGCGAAGACGGCCGCCCGGCGAACGTAGGCATCCGTGTGACGGCACAGTGCCTTGACGGTCGGATCGCCGAGCTCGCCGCGCGCGGCGAGCTGGTAGAGGGCAAACGCGATGCGCGCGGGGTCCTCGTCGTCGAGGAGCGCGCGAAGCTGCGTGGTATTCAGTGGTGCCGGGTCCTGGCCGGCGCCGGAGGCGAGCGCGACGATGGGCGTCGCGGCGAGCGGAATCGCCACGACGAGCATCGCGAGGATCACGCGGGTTGCCTGCATGGTCGAAAAGCGCCTCTTCGGGGTCGTCTCGTTGGCGCGGGGACTCTAGCACACGGGCCCGCCGTGACAACGTTTTTCGCGGTTGACGTCGCGCGGCTGGGATGGTATCAACACCCTCCGCAGTTCGGCCCTGCCGAACTGACAAGGCGTTGCGAAGCGACGCCCTGACGTTCGGTTCCCGAACGTCCAAGCCGTTGCGGCGTGGCCTGCAGTTCGGCCTTGCCGAACTGCCAAGCTGTCGCGGCGTGGCCTGCAGTTCGGCCTTGCCGAACTGCCAAGCTGTCGTGGCGTGGCCTGCAGTTCGGCCTTGCCGAACTGCCAAGCTGTCGCGGCGTGGCCTGCAGTTCGGCCTTGCCGAACTGCCAAGCTGTCGCGGCGTGGCCTGCAGTTCGGCCTTGCCGAACTGCCAAGCTGTCGCGAAGCGACAGCCGTGCGCCCGTAGCTCAACTAGGTAGAGCAGCGGACTCTTAATCCGTTGGTTGCAGGTTCGATTCCTGCCGGGCGTACTTCCCACCTCTCGGCAACTCCTTGGTGATCGTCCCGAGACGTGCGGCCACAAGCCGTGAACGCACGACGCTGCCGACAGGAGCCAAGGTGCGTGTCATGCTTTCCCGTCCGGTTCCCCAATCTCATTCGCGCGACGAGTGATTCGGGGATCTTCTAATTCGCGAGAATCGCGCCAGCGACCCGCGGCTGTTTCTCGTGATGTAGTGGGCTCGACGGGCGGGTGTTACAGACGGACCCCAACCGCGGCAACCCGCTTGGCACACCTCCTGCACCACAGCTCGCCGGGTGTTAGGTCTACCTGTGTGCTCCTGGCGTCATCAATGCAGCAGCCGAGCGAGGTGACCATGGCCGCAGTATCGCGCAAGCAAGGTGGTTTCACGCTGGCAGAAGTGGCGATCGCCGTCCTTCTGTTTGGCCTGACGGTCGGCGGGTTGTACTCGGCCTTTCTCATGGGGCGAGTCGCGACGTTTCGCGCCCGGCATCAGGCCCAGGTGACGAATCTGCTCCAGGCAAAGCTCGAGGCGCTCTGGGCGGGCTCGTACGACGACGTGCAGGACCAGGACCCGACTGAGGTCATCGTCGACCCGGGCTCGGACGGCGAGTGGGGCACATCGGACGATCTGGTCGGCAGGCTGCGCGTCGAGGTGGACGACCGGATGGACCTGGACGACGACGGCGACAGGACCGAAGAGGAGATCGATCTGGACGGCGACGGCACCAACGATCCCTGCAAGCCTGTCCACGTCAGCTTGACGTGGGAATCGTTCTCGTTCGGCGGACACAGGTCGTTGACAGTCTCCTTAGATACTCTGATCGCGAAACGATAAGGCATGGCAATGCAGCGACATCATCACACAATGAGCAACCGGCGACCGCTGCGGTCGGCGTTCGGGTTCACGCTGCCCGAGGTCGTCATCGCACTGGGCATCTTTCTTCTTTTGTCGGCCGCGGTGGTCAGTGTCTATCTCATGTCGCTTCGGAGCTGGCGCGAGGGGAGCGCGCAGGTCTCCCTGCAGCGCAAGCTGGCCGCCGCCATGCAGCGGATGGTCCAAGGCGAGCGCGGCCGGAGCGAGAGCCGGCAGCACGGCCTACGGGAAGCCAACAGCGTGACGATCATCGACCCGCAGACGATCGAATTCACGAGCGGGGTCGATGGCGTCACCCGGCGCGTCTACTTGCACGGGAACGAGCTCACCTACGATCCCGACGCGGGCAGCAACGACAACGTCGAAGAGACGATCTACGACCCGTCGAGCTCTGAGCAGTACTGGGACAGCTCGGTCTACCGGACGGATCTGGAATTCACGCAGATGTCGGATGGCACGATCAAGATCCGTCTCGTCGGCCAGGAACGCGTGCGGGATCGCTGGATGAGCGCCACGCTTCTCACCCAGGTGATGCCGAGGAATTAGATCGAAGGAGAATGGAGCTCATGACATCGCGCACACGGAGACACAACAAGGGCATCGCGCTCGCCGTGGTGCTCGTCATCGTGTTCGTGGCGGCGATCGGGGCCGCAGCCTTCCTCGGTGTTGCCGGCTCCGATCTGCACCTGACGCACCGCGAGGTGGAACTGACCCGCGCGTTCTATGTGGCCCAGGCGGGGATCGAGAAAGGTGTGGCTGAGCTCAAGGTGCTCTACTCGAAGGGCCTTGGGCACACGTTGAGCGAGCTGGCGGCGATTTCGCCCCCTGACTACGACGGCTTCACGTTCGATGAGTTCACGGTGGCCGCCTACGGCGCGCCCGAAGAGAAAACGCTGGAGTACGGCACCTACAAAGGCCTGCGCGGCCGGGTCCAGACGATCAAGATCACGGCTTGGGTCTCGTCGGAGCACTCGGGCGAGGTCGCGCAGCTCAGCGAGGTGGTCGAGGCGCAGTTCATCCCGATCTTCCAGTTCGCTATTTTCTACTACGCGGACGATCTGGAGATCCTGCCCGGTCCGGCGATGACGATCAACGGGCCCGTGCACTGCAACAGCGACGTCTACATGGGGACGGACACATCGTTGAGCTTCGAGTCGATGCTCACCTGCGCCGGCAACATGTACCACCGGCGAAAGGACGGCTCAGCGGTCTCGCCTGGCCCCGTCGAGGTCAAGGATGGTGATGAGGTCTATCGTGACATGCGGAACCTCGACGGGTCATGGCTCGACAGCGATCACGCCGACTGGTACGAGGGCTCGCAGGAGCGGTGGGACGGCAACGTCAAGTCGGCCGCACATCACGTGGCCCCGCTCCGCATGCCGCTGGCGACTCCCGACCATCCTCGGGAACTGATCGAGCGCGGCGACCCATCGGACACGCCGGAAGCCGAGGAGCTCAAGTACTACTACAAGGCCGACCTGCGAATCATCGACGGCAAGGCCTACGACTCGTCCGGGTGGGAGGTCGATCTGACGTATCCGGATCCGACCGATCCCACCGAACAGATCAACCCGATCTCGACCAAGACGTTCTACAACTACCGCGAGGGCACCGAGGTCTCCGTGACGGAGATCGACGTCGAGAAACTGCGCGCAAGCGGCAAGTGCCCCTCGAACGGCATTCTCTACGTGTCGGACAGCCGGGCCGGCCTTGGCGAGCAAGATGGCGTGCGGCTCGTCAACGGGAAGGAGTTGCCGGACACGGGCCTCACGGTCGTCACGGACAACCCGCTCTATATCCAGGGCGACTACAACACGGTGCGCAAGAAGCCCGCGAGCGTCATGTGCGACGCTATCAACATCCTGTCCAATAACTGGGATGACGAGCGAAGCGACAAACCACTCTGGGAGCGCGCCGCGTCGGACACAACGATGAACGTTGCCGTCATCGCGGGCAACACGGTGACCACCGAAGGCCGGTACAACGGCGGCGTCGAGAACATGCCGCGCTTCCTCGAAACCTGGAGCGGGAAGACGCTCACGTATCGCGGCTCGCTCGTCGCGCTCTGGCAAAGCGAAATCGCCACCGGCGACTGGATCTACGGCTCGCCCTACTACGAGGCGCCCAGCCGCAACTGGGGCTACGACACCGACCTGGCGAATCCCGCCACAGCCCCGCCCGGCGTGCCCAGCGTCTACGCCGTCGAGGTCGCCCGCTGGCAGTACGACGACTAGCCAACATCCCTCGCGTCGGGCGGCCGTTCGGCCGCCCGACAGCGCGTTGGCAGTAACCTCTCAATGCCTTCCAACGCCGCCTTGCCCGGCGCCCATCCGAAATCCGTTCGACTTGGGGTCGACGCGCAAGTCCAAGCCCCGCCAGGGGCGTTTGGCAGTAGCCTCGGGCGCAAGCCCGTGGTACGCGGACCCAAGAACGAACCGGAGCCCCGGCAGGGGCGATTGAGGGCGCGTGCGGGCCGAGCTCAATCGCCCCTGAAGGGGCTCTGACGTGTTTCGGCGCGTTTCGTTCCACGGGCTTGCGCCCGAGGCTATTGCCAGTCGCCGCGAGGCGGCTCATCGGGCGGATCGTACGTGCAAAGGCTGTGAGAAACGCAGGCTAGGCGGTCGGCAGGGTGAGCTCGAAGCAGGCGCCGTCGGGCGTGTCGGCGACGACGCGCAGCGTGGCGCCCATGCGGCGGGCGAGGCGGCGGCTCAGCGCCAGACCGAGACCGATGCCCGCAGCAGTGTCGGCCGCTTCGTGCGCCGACTTGGAGAACGGGCGGAACAGGCGGCCCGCAACGTCGTGGGCGATTCCGGGGCCGTGATCGCGGACGCGCAACAGCACGGCGCCGTCGGTGCGCGCGGCGTCGAGGTGGATGCGCCGGTCGTCGGCCGAGGCGGCGTACTTGCACGCGTTGTCGACGAGGTTGAGCAGGATCTGCTCGACGACTGAGACGTCGGCCGCCACGGTCGCCGACCGGACGGCTTCGTCGGCCTCGACGACGAGCTCCATTTCCGCGCGGGCGGCGCGGTCGGCAAGACGGCCCGTGACGCGGTCCACGAGCGCGCTCACACTGGTCTCTTCGGCGAAGCGCCGGATCCTTCTCCCCGTCAGACCGGCGAAGGCGAGGACGTTCTCGACGAGATGGGCGAGGCGGTCGGCCTCAGTGCTCAGTGTACGCACGTAGTGCCGGCGCTTCGCCTCGTCGGGGACACCGTCCTGCGCGAGCAGGTCGGTGTAGATTCGGAACGTCGTGAGCGGCGTGCGCAGCTCGTGCGTGACGGCCGAGACGAACGCGCCCCGGCGTTCGCTCAGCCGGATCGCCCCGACGAGCAACGCGGCGACGGCCGCAGCGCCGAGCAGCAAACCCGCCCACGCGATGACGAGCCACAGGCGAATGGTCGACGACACCGGCATCGTGCCGGCCGGGTTCTCGCCGAGCACGAGGCGCACCGGCAGCGCCGCGAGCATCCGGCCCGGCTCGTTGGCCGAGGGAGCGGGCTCGAGCGACGCGCCCGGCAGCAGATCGCCGATCTCGTCGAGAAGCGCCTGCCTCAAGCCGGGCCAGTCGAGCCAGCAGCCCTGGACGAACTGCCGGCCGTTGACCAAGACAACGCGCGCCAGCAGAAGCTCGTCCCCGATCCACACGGGTTTGAGCGGCGTGCCCGTCGGCGCGGCGGCAAGCGGCAGGGTGTTCGACAACCCGCGTTCGAGGCCCTGCCCCTGCCGGTTAAAGCTGTCGCGAACCTCGAACTCCTCCTCGTTCCGGCTGGACTGGAACTCCGGGTCGATGTCGCGCAGGTCCCTTTCGGTGGCGCCAAGGTGCGCGGGCGCGATCGTCAGTGCCGCGTCGAGCGTTGCCGTAAGCGGCTGCACCAGGCGCGCGGGTGGGACTCGAGGCGAATCGTCCGCGACTGTCTCGGGCCGAAGGGTGCTGGCGTCGAGCAGTGGTCCTATCCCAGGGTCGGCTTGGCCCAGCGCCTTGAGCAGGGCGTCGCATGTGGCCAAGGCGCGGAGCTCGTCGAGGCGCTGCTCGGCCGCCTCGATCTGATCGGGCGTGACGTGGACGCCCTCGGCACGCTGGCGCTCGTCGCCTGCCGGCAGTTGCGGCGACGTGAGCGTGCCGTCCGGCCCGAATTGGAAGAACAGCAGGATGTTCGGGTAGCTCTCGGTGAGCAGCGGCGAGGGGACAAGGACGTCGCCCTGCTCGACGGACACGGTGGCCAGGTTGTAGAGGCCCGTGGTGCGGTAGAAGACGTTGTAGGCGTGCCACGGCCGGGCGTTCTCGCGCGCAAGCGGCGGGCCGAGCGCCGAGTCCATCCGCCACAAGGCCAGGCGGACGTTCTCCTCGAGCAGGGCCTGGCGGCGCATCTCGGCTTCCGAGCGCTCAAGCCGGAGCGCTTCGAGGCTGATCCATGCCGTCGCCGCCACGACGACCGCGAGGCAGATGCCGAAGATCATCCATATGTGCCACGGGCGTCTCATTACGGCTCCTCGCTGCTGACGAACATGTATCCCTTGCCGCGAACGGTGCGGATTACGCGCGGGCTGTCGGCGTCGTCGCGCAGCTTTTCACGCAGGCGGGCGATGTGCATATCGACCGTGCGTGTCTCGATCCGGCTCGGGTTGACCCGCCAGACGCGGGCGAGGAGCTCGCCGCGCGGGATGGGCCGGCCGGCGTTCGTCGCGAGATACCGGAGCAGGTCGACCTCGCGCTCGCAGAGCTCGGAGCGTTCGCCGTCGTCGTACGCGATCTCGCAGCGTGTGAGGTCGGCGCTGCCGCCGGGGAAGGCGACGCGCTCAACCTCGTCGGGCCGCTCGCTCGCACGCCGAAGCACGGCCGCGATGCGCGCAAGCAGCTCGCGCACGCTGAACGGCTTCACCACGTAGTCGTCGGCGCCGAGCCGGAGGCCCTCGATGCGCTGCGCCTCATCGCCGCGGGCGGTGAGGATGATGACCGGCAGCGTCGGCTGCTTCTCCCGAACCGCTCGGAGAATGTCGAGGCCGTCGGGGCCGGGCAGGATCAGGTCGAGGAGCACGAGGTCGCATCCCGCGTCGCTGGCGAGCCGGAGGCCGGCGTCGCCGTCGCCTGCTTCGAGCGTGGCGTACCCATCGAGCTCGAGCGCATCGACGACGCCCTGGCGGATCGCCCGGTCGTCCTCGATGACGAGTATCTGCTGCTGCGACATCCGTCGGCCCTCACGCCGTGTCCCCGGAACAGCCTAGACCCGATTGAGGCGCCGTTCACGGGAAAATAGGGACAGGCACTAATTTTGCCCCGTGTTCGATCTGCGGTCTTGCTATCAAGAATAAGTGCCTGTCCCTATTTTTCCAGCTCGAACGATTTGCTCTCGGCCTGGTCGTGGATCGCCTCGATCATCGCCTCGTCGAGCGTTTTCTCTTCGCCCGATTCGGCCAGCCGTTTCATCTCCTCGGCGACGTGTTTCTTGCGCGCGTCGTTCAGCTCCTGGATCTTCTCCTGGAGCTCGGCGCGCCGCGTCGCCTGCTGCTCGACGTATGCCTTCCGTTCCTCACGCGTCATCGCGCGCATCTCTTCCGGCAGCTCCTCATCCTTGAGTTCGTCGAGCTTCACGGTCTCGTTTTTCAGCGCGTCCACGAGGTCCCACGCGGCGTTCGTGTAGTTGGCCGATCCTTTCGTCACGGCGCGCTGCACGCTGCTGCCGGGCGCAGCGGTCTCGGCGTTCGCATCCTGTTCGCTCTGCTTGTCGAGTCCTTCAGCGCCGGCTGCGCCGTACGCGATGTACGTTTCGTTGAGCTCGGCCCCGAGGCGGGCGATCTCGGCGTCCTGCGGCGTCTCGATGTGGACGACCTCGCGGTTGTGGTCGATATTCATATACGAGCCGTCGGCCAGCAGGGCGCCGTCCTGCCACTTGCCGTTGACGCCGTCGTCGTACGAGCCGCAATGGATCGTGTTGACGATGATCCCTTTCTCGATGGCCGCCTTGCACGCGTCGGCGTAGTTGACCGTGCCCTGCGTGAACGGCTCGTTGCCGGCGATGAAGATGACCTTGTAGTCGGTCTTCGCGTCACTCCATTCGAGCTCGTCGACGGCTTGCTTGATCACCTGGCCGCAGTACTCGCTTGAGCCGCTGATCTGGAGGGCGAAAAGCTCCTGCGAAACCTTGTCGAGATCCGTTGTAAGCGGGACGACCATTCGCATGTAGCCGTCCTGGGCCGGCAAACGACTGGAACCATATTGATAGAGCGCGATCTCAAGCGTTGGCCGTTGGCCGTCTTTTCGGACGTTCACGAACTCGTTGACGATCTTCCACAGTTGCGACTTGGCCTGGCCGATCAGGCCCGACATGCTGCCGCTCGTGTCGAGCAGGATGGCCATCTGGATGCGCGACGTCTCCGCCGCCTCCTCGGCTGCAAGCGATGTGGCCCCAAGCATCCAGACGATGGCGCTGAGAGCCAGGAGTGATATAGTCGCCTTCATTGGTCTTGCTCCTTGTCGTTCGAAGTGGAATACGCTCAATACGTCGGCCCGCCTTCGTAGACGATGCCATGCTCAGCCGCCTGTTCTTGGACCGACTCGAAGATCGCGGCATCCAGCGTCTGCTCCTCGTTGTCACCGGCCGCTTTGACCTGCTCGTCAATGTACGCTTGACGCTGTGCGCCGACCTCTTTGATCTGCTTCTCGACCGCCTCGCGCTTGGCCTTTATCTCTTCGATGTACTTGGCGCGCTCCTCCGGCGTCATCTTCTGCATGCTTTCGGGCAGGTGTTCGGGGTCAAGCTCGTCGAGCTTCACGCGGTCGTCGGCGAGATCTTGCACGAGCTCCTGGCGTGCCGCATAGCTGGCCTTTGCGGAGTCGGTTGCGGCGTACGTGGCACGCCCGGCGATGGCTTCGGCCGGCGCCTTGTCGTAGGCTTCGCGGGCCTTCTCCTCGCGCTTCTCGGCCTTGTCGCGTTCAGCCTCCGTGCCGTAGAAAACGCGCGTTGCGTCGAGCTCCTTGGAGAGCTCGGCGAGCTTGTCGTCAAACGGCGTTGAGGCGAGAATCGCGTTCCCGGACTGCTCGACGCGGAAGGCGCGGCCCTCGGCCTTGCGGGCGATGTCCTGCCAGATCGGCGTCGTGCTCGCGGTCGTCCCGCATTGGATGGTGTTGATCACGATCCCGGCCTCCGCCGCCAGCTTGCACGAGACTGCGTACTTCACGTCGTCCTCGTAGTTCATGTGTGGCGGGGAGTCGCCGACGAGGAAGATCACGCGGTAGACCTTCTCGCCCTCGCCCCAGCTCATCATGGTGACCGCTTCGTTGAGCGCCTGGTTGACGCTCTCGGGCGTGTCGCCGCCGCCGTTTGCCGTGAAACCCATGATCGCGGCGTGAATCGCGTCGAGGTCGTTCGTCAGGTCGGTTCGCTTCGTGATGTAGTCGTCGCCGCGATCACGGAACCCGATCACACCCATCTTGATCTCGGGCGCGGGGTCGGTCGTGGTGAGCGTGTTGGCGATGGCCCAGATCTTCCGCTTCGCGGCGTCGATCAGGCCGCTCATGCTGCCCGTCGTGTCGAGGACGAAGACGACCTCGACCTGCGGCTTCTCCGGCGCGGCGGCCTCGGCGGCCCACGCGCGGCAGGCCGACGCGAGCAGGAGCTGCACGGCGATCAGTGCGATAGTCGCGCGGTGCATCGTTATGACCTCCTCTTTCTTGGTCCGAGTCTCACGGTGACTACTTGACCAGGACGGTTTCGCCGCCGACTTCCAGCATGATCTCGCCCGAGAGAGAAGCCGCGCCCTGGCGGTTCTCCGATGCGAGCTCGCGCACCAGCTCGTGGAACTCGTCCGAGCCGACCTCGATCACCCTGTCCGGCGTCACGTCGTGCTCCTGGTCGGCGATTCGGCTGTCGATCCAGCGGTTGCCCCGCTGGAAGAACGCCAGATCGTTTACCTGTTGGACAGACGTAATCGCCACACGTTCCATGTTTTGGTCGTAGAAGCCGTTCCGCCGGTTCAGGTTGGCCTGGGTGCGCTGGAACTCATTGTTGACGCTCTGGTTGTATGAGCCGAGGCCGGTCCGTGTCTGCATCGCGCGGTGGTTGAAGTTGCAGACCGCCTCGCGGAGCACCTGGTCCGCGTCGGCCAGGTTCGTGCCCTCGCGCGCCAGGAACGCCGTGTACTCGGTCAGGATGCCGAACTTCGTCGAGAGCCGGACGATCTCGTTGACGAGCTCCTTGAGCTTCGCGTCGTTCGACGGGTCGTGGGCGCCGCCGTCGGCGCCGAGCTCGCGGATCGCGTCGATGAGCAGCGCGATCTTGCGGCTCGCCCAGAGCCTCGGGACGAACGCGTTCTTCGTCGTCGCGTTGTCGAGGCCGAACGTGAACCGGAACGTGCGGTGCCGTCCGAGGTAGTTGCCGCTGACGACGAACGTCAACGGCTCCTCGCCCAGGTACTGGCCGAGCACGACGAGCTGATCGCCGGCGAACAGGTCCGGCAGCGTGCCGGGCGTCAGATCGCGCACGCGGCTCGGCGTCGGCTTCCCGTCGGGCCCGAGCACCTCGAGCACGGGGTTGGCCAGGACCGGCCCGGAGAGGCGCTTGAACACCTGCGCCACCTTCAGCTCGACGTCCTCTTTGGGCAGGACGAAAGTGGCCGTCGCGCGCGTCTCGTACGCGATCTTCTCCAGCAGCGGCGTGTTCACGTCGAGGCCGACGCCGAACGTGAAGACGCGGCGCGTGTGCGGGTTGGCCTTCATCGCCACGTTGCCGATGGCGACCTCCGAGGTCTGGCCGATCGTCGGGAGGCCGTCGGTCAGAAACAGCACGATCGGCAGCATCTTTTCGGTTGGCTTCTGGCGCAACGCCTCGAGCAGCGCGTCGTGGATGTTCGTGCCGCCGCGCGCGTTGATGCTGCCGAGGTACGTGCGCGCCGCGTCGATGGTCTGCTTGCTTTTGATGACGGGCTGCTTGGAGAACAGGTCAACCACTTCGTTGTAGACGATGATGTTGAACGCTTCGCCCTCGTCGAGCCCGGCGAGGATCTGGAGCGCGGCCTCGCGCACCTGGTCGAGCTTGTCGCCCTGCATGCTGCCCGAGCGGTCGAGCACGAGCGTCACCTCGCGCTTGATGGCGAACGCGTCGGTGCCGCGATGCGGGCTTGCCGGCAGGCCGGCGAGCAGTAGGAAGTAGCCGCCGCCCGTCGTCGGATCGGGGTAGGCGAGGAGCGAGGCGGTGAGGCCGTCGCGCTCGATCAAATACGAAAGCCGGAACGCGCCCGGCTCGGTCACCGCGTCGGCAGCGATCTTCGCCGAGACGATCGTGTCGCTTGTGCGCGTCGTTTCCAGCTTGTGGCTCGGCGAGTAGACGGTCGAGATCGGTGCCTTCGACTTGACCCTGACCGACACGGTCCAGGGGACGTTGTACTCGACCGACTCGCTGCGCGGCAGCAGGTAGTCGACCCGGTCGCCGTCGGCCTCGAGCAGGTGCTCGTACGTCAGACGCAGCGTTTGCGTCCCGCCGGGCTCGACGGGAAAGACGCTCGAGCGGACGAGGTCGTTGCCGACGAACTCGAGGATGGCCGGGTCGCGCATCTTGCGCACGATCTCGTCGTAGATCCGGCGCGCCTCTTCCTTTGTGAGCAGCTCGGCCGTCGGTTCGCTTGCGGCGCCCGCGAATGTGAAGCCGCGAATCGCCGCGCCGACCGGCACGGGCATGATGAGCTCGGCCTCGAGCCGGCGCCTGGACGGGTTCGCCAGGACGATGTCCATCGTCGTGGTCGCCACCTGCTCGACGATGACGACGCCGACGGTCACCTCCTCGACCTGGACCGTGTTCGGGCGCGAGACGACGGCCGAGCGCGCCTGCGGGACGATCACGTGCGCCGCCAGCGGCCGGCCCGAGGGCTGAACAACTTGTCCGGCGGCGTGCGGGGCGCCCAGGATCAACACGGCGCCGAGGATCGGGGCCACGACGAGCCAGAGCGTCCATGTTCGATTCTTCAAGTTCATTGCTCCGCACCTCCTGTTGAAGTGGACTTCACGCGTTTCACCCGTATATACGGCGCGAGGGGGTGTTTCGTGTGTAACGGCAGTGTAAAACGGATGTCCTACACTAGCAGGCTGCTGAAAAAGGCGTTTGACCCGACTTGTGCACGTCAAGGGCCGGAGGCCCGGCAGAGGGTAGCCTGGGGCGCCTGCCCGCCGAAGCCTTGGCGAAGGCGGGTAAGCCCCAGGTTCTCGACGAGAAAAGAGACCCTTGAGCCCCGAAGGGGCGACAGAAGCATTCCGCAGCAGATGGAGATTCTCTGGCGCCGGCAGGATTTTTCAGCAGCCTGCTGGCCGCATCGGGGGAATCCGCTTGCGGAACCGTGCTGCGCAAGAGCAGAGTTGGAGCAGACGTCGGCCCTAGTGTACGAGTGCAAGCGTGTTCGAGAAAGAGGAGCCGCCGATGGCCGCGACCGATTCTGACGCGAGGCCGATCACGCTCGTTGTCTTCGGCGCGTCGGGCGATCTGACGCAGCGCAAGATCGTGCCTGCGCTCTATAACCTGTTCCGAAAGGAGCGGCTCCCGAAGACGACGCGCCTCGTCGGGTACGCGCGCCGCCCGTACGACGACGTGACGTTCCGCGCGCGCCTCCGGGAGGGAGTCGAGCAGTTCGGCGGCGGCTCGTTCGACGAAGCAACGTGGCGTGTGTTTTCGAACATCATCTTCTACAGGCGCGGCGACCTCGATACGCCCGCCGATTATGCAAGGCTCCGTTCCGAACTCGCCGAGATCGAGGCCGGCCCGGCACGCCGGCTCTATTACCTGGCGACGGCGCCCGAGTTTTTCGGGCCGATCATCGAGCAGCTCGGCGCGCACGGCCTGGCTGACGACACGGATGGATGGCGGCGCGTCGTCGTCGAGAAACCGTTCGGACGCGACCTCGCGTCGGCCCAGGAGCTGAACCGGAGAATTCACGCGGTGTTCGACGAACGCCGGGTCTTTCGCATCGACCACTACCTCGGCAAGGAGACGGCCCAGAACGTCCTGTTCTTCCGATTCGGCAATACGATCTTCGAGCCGGTGTGGAATCGGCGCTATATCGACCACGTGCAGGTCACCGTCGTCGAGTCGGCCACCGTCGGCCATCGCGCCGGCTACTACGACAAGGCCGGCGTGCTGCGCGACATGTTTCAGAACCATCTCTTGCAGCTCCTCGCGCTGGTGGCGATGGAGCCGCCGGCATCGTTCGAAGCCGACGCGATCCGAAACGAGAAGGTGAAGCTTCTTGGCGCGATTCGGCCGATCGCCATCGACGAGACACTCTGCGCGCAGTACGAGGGCTATTGCCGCGAGGAGCGCGTCGCGCCGGACTCGCGTACGCCGACGTTTGCCGCGGTCAAGCTGTGTATCGATAATTGGCGCTGGAAGGGAGTGCCGTTTTACCTGCGCTCGGGCAAGGCGATGGCGACCAAGGCCACCGAGATCGTCGTGGTGTTCCAGCAGCCGCCGCACGTGATGTTCAATCTGCCGCCGGGCAAGACGCTGACGCAAAACAGCATCGCGCTCCGCATCCAGCCCAACGAGGGGGTCGATCTTCGGTTCGAGACGAAGCTGCCCGATTCGCCGCAGGACACGCGCTCGGTCTTCATGGACTTCGATTACCGCGATTCGTTCGGAGGTCGCGCGCTGCCCGAGGCCTACGAGCGCCTCTTGCTCGACGCCATCAACGGCGATGCGTCGCTCTTCACGCGCAGCGACGGTATCGAGGCGAGCTGGCGGCTCATCAACCCAGTCGTCCAGGCGTGGGAGTCGCCCGGCGGACGGCCGCTTCTTACGTATAAGCAGAGAAGCTGGGGGCCGACGGCCGCGGCCGAGTTCATGGCGCGCGACGGCCGTGCCTGGCGTGTCGGGTGCAGCGAGGCAGGCGAGGTGTAATGGCCGAGATCAACGTGAGCCGCGACGCCGAGGAGCTTGCGGTCGCCGTGGCCGACCATGTCGCAAGCGCCGCTGCGGACGCGATCGCCGCGCATGGCCGATTCGCTGTGGCCTTGGCAGGGGGCTCGACGCCGCGTGCCATGTACGAGCACCTCGCCTCGCGCGAATTCGCCGCGAGCATCGACTGGTCGCGCGTGCACCTGTTCTGGGCAGACGAGCGGTGCGTGCCGCCCGATCATGCGGACAGCAACTACCGCATGGTGCGCGAGGCGCTTGTCGACCATGTGCCAGTGCCCGAGTCAAACATCCACCGGATTCCAGGCGAGCTTGATCCGGACAAAGCGGCCGCCGAGTACGAACGCGCGCTGCGCACCTTCTTCGCCGAACACCCGCCGCGAAACGTCGCCACGACGCTGCCCCGCTTCGATCTCGTCCTGCTCGGCATGGGCGAGGATGGCCACACGGCGTCGCTCTTCCCCGGCGATCCGGTCCTCAACGAGCAGGAACGATGGGTCGCCGCCGTCGGGGCGCCGGCCGTCGAGCCGCGCCTCCCACGAGTGACGCTCACGCTGCCCGTCATCAACGCGGCCGGCCGCGTCTACTTCCTTGTGACCGGCGGGGCGAAACAGAACGTGTGCCGCTCCATCCTCGACAACCCTCTGGCCGCGCGCGCCACGTATCCGGCCGCCATGGCTCGCCCGCAGGGCGAGCTGATCTGGTTTGTCGACCGCGCCGCCGCCGGCCAGACGCCTGAAGGTGAATGACGTGCTGCTTGAGATCGGGCCGGCCTTGTGGGCGGGCAAGAAAGCGACCGGGTCTAGCAGGGTGCTGAAAAAGGCGTTTGACCCGACTTGTGCAGGTCAAGGGCCGGAGGCCCGGCAGAGGGTAGCCTGGGGCGCCTGCCCGCCGAAGCCTTGGCGAAGGCGGGTAAGCCCCAGGTTCTCGACGAGAAAAAGAGACCGTTGAGCCCCGAAGGGGCGACAGAAGGATTCCGCAACAGATGGAGATTCTCTGGCGCCGGCAGGGTTTTTCAGCAGCCTGCTAGAGGAGCCGCCGCAGCCGGTCGGCGACGTCCGCGGCGAAGCGGTCGATGAACTCCTGGCCAAAGGCGGCGATGCTCCTCGACGGGTCTTCGATCAGCGGCGTCAAGTCCATGGCGAAGATCAGGCTGGTTGCCGCGTCGGTGTCGTGTGATTCGTGATAGGTCGCGTGCGCGCGACGTCGCCCGATCGTCGCCAGGTCGTACCGTTTCCCCCCGGCGATCTGCGACTCGTAGATCTCGATGAGCGAGCGCTGCAACTCCTCGTGCGTCGAGCAATCGAGCGCGACCTTGTCGTCGTCGCTCATCCAATCGAGATCGCGCCAGGCTTCACAGCCCAACAGACGTTTCGGACGCTCAGACGAGCCGAGCCTGCGGATCGCCTCGATCGTCCTGAGCGCCACGGCAACGTGCGTATCGTGCTTGTCCGTGAGCGCGTGCGTATAGACAACGCTCGGCCGGGCCGCGCTCAAGACCGCGCCGATATCGGCCACGGGCGCGTCATTCGCCGCGTTCTTGACCGCCGAGCTGGGATGGTCGAGAAGCACGACGCCCCCATACCCGCCCAGCATGGCCGCTTTCTTCTGCTCGTCGCGGCGAACGGCTCGTATCTGCTCGTCCGTGAAGCCGCGGTACGCGCCCGCGCGCGGCGAGCCGCTGCCGTTCGTGACGACGATCCCGCTGAACCATCGGTCCTCGCGCTGGAAGCATGCCGCGATCCCTTCCCACGCCAGGATCTCCACGTCGTCGGGATGCGCACCGATTCCCAGGTAATCCGTCCGCGCCAGCGCCTCGTCCGGCGGCAAGCCGTCGGGGACGAACACTTCAGCCGTCTCGACGCTCAACTTCATCGCACGCGCTCCTGGATCGCCCTCCGCAAGAGCCCTCGTCGAGTACCCCTCTCAAATCAACTATACCACGACCCGTGGCGCGTGACACCCCGATCCGCCGTCCGACCGCCGGCCCCCTTGCGGCCCTTGATTCACATCGGGTATAGTGTGCGGCGCCACTCGGTCGCGTGTCGGCCGATCGATCGGAGGGTGACGATGAAGCCGAACATGAAACAGGTGTTCCGCCGCGCGAAGAAGAACCCGCTCATCACCACGCACGACCTGCCCTTCCCGGCCGCCGCGGTCCTCAACCCCGGCGCCGCCGAACATGACGGCCAAACCGTTCTGCTGCTACGCGTCGAGGATCGCACAGGCCGATCGAGCATCTACGTCGCCCGCAGCAAGGACGGCGTGACGGGCTGGGACATCAACCCCGATCCCTTCCTGCGCTGCGGCCAGGACAAGTGGCGCTACGAGCGCTGGGGCTGCGAGGACGCGCGCGTCACCCACGTGCCCGAGCAAGAGCAGTACTACGTCACCTACACGGCCTACTCGCCGATGGGGGCCGCCGTCGCGCTGGCCCGCACGCGCGAGTTCGAGCGCGCCGAGCGCGTCGGCCTCATCTTCTCGCCCAGTAATAAGGACGCCGTCCTCTTCCCCAAGCAGTTCGATGGGCGCTGGGCCGTCCTACACCGGCCCGACGCCGGCGGCATCGAGCACATCTGGTCCGCGTTCTCGCCCGACCTCGAGCACTGGGGCGAGCCGCGCTGCGTCGTGCCCGAGATGGGCGGGCCCGCGTGGGACGGCCTCAAAGTCGGCGCCGGCCCGCCGCCGATCCTGACCGACGACGGATGGCTGCTCATTTACCACGGCGTCAAGGAATACGGCGGCCGCCTCGTGTATCGGGCCGGCGTCGCCCTGCTCGACAAGGAGAAGCCGTACAAGGTCATCGCCCGCTGCCGCAACTGGGTCTTCCAGGCCGAGGCCCCGTACGAGATCTCCGGCCTCGTCGGCAACATCGTCTTCCCGACCGGCCTCCTGCGCCGCGGCGACGAGCTCTGGCTCTACTACGGCGCCGCCGACTCGTCGGCCTGCCTCGCCACCGCCAAGCTCGACGACGTCCTCGCCGGCATGGAAGATGAGACAGCCA
>Ga0307430_1000850_pt1 | contig 24338 bp, 18 predicted proteins | sample SalMarWE160130MG_FD_202159 | JGI IMG/M metagenome (GOLD analysis project Ga0307430, IMG submission 202159) | Salt marsh sediment microbial communities from the Plum Island Ecosystem LTER, Massachusetts, United States - WE1603-130 | ecosystem: Environmental > Aquatic > Marine > Intertidal zone >...
GCCTTTATTAAAGGGCGTTTATAGAGGACTTTTATTTATCATTTTCTGAAATTAATCTTAAGCAGGTATTATTAAATGAGTATTTGTAATTATACTATTAAGTATAAAAATGTCTTTTTAAAATTCACTAAAATCCATGGAAATGAAGAAATCAATAATTTCGAGACGCAAATTTTTATGCACAACTGCGACCGCAACTGCGTTTACAATGGTTCCTTTAAATTATTACTATCAAGGCAGAACCAGACCTAAAAAGCCCAATTCCAAAGTCGGTGGCGTTCAAATAGGAATTACTACGTATGGCTATATCCATATGCCGCATAGCGCGGAGGAAGTCCTCGAATACGTTCTACAGGCCGGGGTTAATTCGATTGAGGCGAGATGTTTCCTTGAAGAAAGTTTAGGTATTCCTTATCCTCTATCCTTATTAGCACATCCCCAAGTGAAATTAACCAACGAGCAGAGGGAGGAGCAAAAACAGTGGCGTTTATCTTTACCAATGCAAAAGTATGCAGATCTCCGCAGGATGTACAATGATGCGGGGGTAAATATCCACATTGCCAAGTTTGCAGCTCAAACTCAAATCCAAAACGAATGGTCAGATGAAGAGGTTGACTATGCATTTAATGTAGCCAAGACATTAGGAGCATATGGTGTAAGTGATTCAGTCAGCACTGAAGAAGACTGTAAACGCTTTGGCAAGTTTGCTGAAAAGCATAATAGTCTAGCCATTTATCATATATCGAGAGAATTAGGACGAGAAAACTTCGATATCAAAAAGTACCTTGCTCATTCGTCAGCCAATATGATCAATTTGGATGCAGGGCATTATTTCGGAGCCACAGGGCTGCATCCTAACAACATAATAGAAAGATATCACGACCGTATTTGCAGCTTACACATTAGGGATAAAACAGGACCAAAAAGTAATCCTCCAGACACCAATGTACCATTTGGAGAGGGTGAAACTCCAATTGCCGATATGCTCCTGTTAATTAAGAAGGAGCAATGGCCAATCAATGTTGACGTTGAAATGGAATACCCGGTTCCGGAAGGTTCAGATGCTGCCAAAGAAACCACAAAGTGTGTTGAATATCTGAGGGCTATACTTGAGTGACAGATTAAGCAAATAATGAATAAGATTTATATCCATATTATTCAGTATGTATTAATCTGTTATTCAAACGTTTAATTTGGACAGAATATAAAGATGTTAGAAAAGCGCTATGAGTTATTCTGTAAACAACTGATCACATTCTCAAAGTGTATTAACCAGGTGTCCAATCTAATTAAGAAAAATTACTTTATAATACACTTGGATTTATGGATATGGTGATGCTATAGCGAAGAATTATACGAAGTGATGGAATAGATATCCGACTTAACCTTCCGAAAGTGGATAGAAGGAGAGAATGTGCACAGAGATTAAATATTATTTTCCATATCCGAGAGATATACCGATATAATTGTAAAAGGACACAGGGGAAGTAAAGTTTGATAAATGTGAACCTGGCACGTGGACAAGCAACTTGGTATTGGGCTATGAAGTATTATAAGGCAATTTTTTCGATAAATCACTATTCGAACCAATGTTCGAAATTGTTATTGATGACCATGCGATAATTCTGTGCGATAGTGTTATTAATGGAAGATATGAATCAACATCAAATCTGAAAGAAGCACAGAAAATTGGAATAAGGAACATTGTCTTTAATAAGATAGTGGGCAGCTTACAAAACAAGGTAATAAGCCTAAATATGGATACCAGTTTGAAAAAATGGCGCAGTGGTATGGAAGCGGGTATTTCAAATGTTAAAAGGGGATGCAACCTGTTTCGTTGTGTCTGGAAAGGATGGAAGCATTTTATAGCAAAGATATATTGGAGCATAATAGCATACAATATCAGGTTAATGACGGCACATTTGATAGAAATAATAGCGCCGACAGGCATGATACCAGTGCGTCGGTGAGCACCATGCCCGGGTAGCGCTGGGAGACAGGATAAGTATGGTTTAATGATCGAAAAAAAGCATTTATTGTGGTGTATGACCAAGAAAAACTAAGAATTGGGAAGAATCAATGAATTTATTTAGAAACATTATAAATAAGTATCCTCTGGATAGAAACCTGTGCCTTATAGGTGAAAATTTTGACGACTTTATGGACAGACACTAATTATCCAATCAAAAATCGTTAACTACATGAAAGAGACAAAAACATTTACAACACCGCAACTTACTACTTTAGTTGTTTTAAGGTTTTTAATAGGATGGCATCTTTTATATGAGGGTTTCTCGAAAGTACTAATTCCCAACTGGTCATCATTGGAAGTTTTACAGGAATCTAAATGGATTCTTGCAGGATTTGCCAGGTATATTCTGGCTCACGATAATTTACTGAACGTTGTGGATTTTCTTAATACATGGGGATTGATAGCTATAGGATTGGGATTGATATTTGGCTTGTTTACCAGGTTGGCATCTATTTCCGGAGCTTTATTGCTGTTACTTTACTATTTAAACAATCCGCCCTTTATAGGTCTGGAATACTTGGTTCCGACTGAAGGAAACTACCTAGTCGTTAGTAAGACCCTTATTGAGTCAGTAGCATTGGTTGTCCTGGCTGTATTTCCAACAAGTTCCATATTCGGATTGGATATATTTATTGAAAAGTATAAAAATTTAAGAAATAATAGAAAGGAATAACACAATGGCACAGGATAAAGAAAAAACAATTAAGCCGGAAGAAAAGAATGAACCGGCACCAAAAACTGCCAATAAACGCAGAACTTTAATAAAAGCTCTGGCGGGGATACCGGTTTTAGGGCTGTTTGCTTATAAGTTAGCAGCGAAGACGAGATATGACTTGGAAAAGAAAAACAGGGTACTGAAAGAGTTAGATTTGCAGAACATTGAGGCCCCGGTTATCTTACCAAGCTCAGGAGCTAAAGGAAAATTGCTACGAATAGGCATTATCGGATTTGGAGTCAGGGCAGTCGCTCATGCAAACGGATTGGGTTATATTCATCCCAATGATGTTGAAAAGCGTAAAAAAAACGACACACTTGAAGACTGGCTTGCACAGGAAGATTTAAATGTGGCTATCACCGGTATTTGCGATGTATTTGACCTTCATGCAGAAAACGGTCTTGCAACGGCACGTAATCCAGTGCGTGCAGGAGGTGCAAAAACCCCTGATATTCCCGTGGAACGTTACCGTACATACCAGGAAATGCTTGATGATAAGAATATTGACGCTGTGATGATAGCCACCCCTGACCATCATCATGCTCCAATTTCTGTTGCAGCAGCCAGAGTAGGCAAACATGTCTATTGTGAAAAAAGTATAGCACTGAACGAAGAGGAACTGAATGATGCTTATGTTGCCGTAAAAAACAGCGGAATAGTATTTCAGTTGGGACATCAGATAACTCAAAGTGTCATTTTCAAACAGACTAAGGATATAATTAAGAAAGATATCCTTGGAAAAATCACCCTTGTGGAGACAACAACAAATCGCAATTCAGCCGATGGCGCCTGGATCAGGCATCTTGATGCTAACGGTAATCCAAAACCGGGTGATGAGAAATCTATTGACTGGCCTCAGTGGCTTGGCTCGACACCGGTAGTTCCATTTACCACAAACCGTTACTACAACTGGCAGAAATTCTTTGCTTATGAGACAGGAATGATCGGTCAACTGTTCACCCATGAATTTGATGCTGTGAATCAGCTTTTAAGAATAGGCATTCCTAAAGCAGTTGTCTCTTCCGGCGGGATATACTACTGGAAAGATGACAGGGATATGCCCGATACCCTTCATTGTGTATTTGAATATCCTGACCGGGATATGACCTTGCTTTATAGTGCAACCCTGGCGAACAGCCGCAGCAGGGGCCGCGTTTTTATGGGGCGTGAAGCTTTCATGGAGATGGGAAGTTCTATAAGCATAACTGCTGATGCCGAATCTATTCGATACAAAAAACAGATTGAGGCTGGCCTTATTGACCAATCAGGGCCAATGGTCTCATTTAATCCAACTTTAGGCAAGATTGATGCAGTGAGTTCAGCAACTGAAAAATACTTTGCTGCACGCGGTTTAACTACAACAACAATTAATGGTCGTGCGATTGATGTTACTCACCTGCATATTAAGGAATGGATTGATTGTATCCGTAAAGGTGGAACGCCAAGTGCAAACATCGAACGGGCTTTTGAAGAAGGAATAGCCTGCCTGATGGCTCACAGATCATATCTTGAACACCGTCGAATTGAATGGGATCCGGTAAACAAAAAAATTGTTTGATAGGGTGAGTTCTTGACGAAGCAATCAGGTTAAGACTTCTTCCTAAATTAAACAATACTTTATGAGGCTAAACAAAGGATAAATTAATTTTCTCCTGAAATTTAACTCAGCTTTTGCATATGAGTTTATTGTCACTATAGTGAACTATTTTATTTTGATCGGGCAGCCAGCGGAGTACTTTAACAATAATAAAATAATTTGAGTATTACAAATCATATACACTATTTAATTTGGCGTTGATACAAATCCATGTTACTGGTTTTTAATACCGTAGAAAAACAGTACCACCAAACAGGATTAAATGATACCACCTTTCTGTGAGATACTTGTAGTAAAGGATCCGGAGAAGAGAAAAGAGTCATATTCCGGTGAAGGTTTGTTTGTTCGTTTTTCGATTAAAAACAAGATTATATTTTTGAAGTTAACCGTATGGTAATTTCTATTTATTCTCCCTTAAAGTTTAATATTTGTTGATTATGAGTTAATTTTTTTACTAATTGAAAAATGTGTAACCGTAACCTGCTAACCTTTGCAATATTTTTTTTTACGTATCTAAACCTGTTCAGCCAGTTAAGTTCGTCATCATCCCTAAAACATTCTGTATTTATTGATAAACTCGATAATCCCATACACTTTGATGGTGTCCCCGATGAAGAGGCTTGGGCTTCAATAGATCTGATAAAGCTGATAATGCATTCACCCACCTTCGGAATTAAACCTACTGAAGATACTGAAATACGTTTTGCTTATGATGATGAATATTTATGGATAGGAGCAATACTTTATTACAATGATGTAGGTATTATTAAGTCAGCCAGCTATAAGAGGGATTATATGGGGAAGGGGTGTGATTATTTAGGTGTTATTCTCGATACTTATAATGATAAGGAAAATGGTGTTGTTTTTATCACCACGCCTGATGGATTAAGATTTGACGCAAGTGTACAGAGAGATGCTGTAACAACTCTTCCTACACAGGAAGCAATGAACCTGAACTGGAATGCTTTCTGGGAAGTTCTTACAAAAAAGTTTTGCGAAGGATGGACGACAGAGATCAAAATCCCCCTGTCAAGTCTGCGCTTTCAGGAAATAAACGGAGAGGTAAGGATGGGACTGATTGTCCAAAGATGGATTTCTGCAAAGAATGAAACAAATACTTTTCCCGCTATACTTCCGAATTGGGGAGAGATTTCTCCGATTAAACCATCACAGGCTCAGGAGATTGTTCTGAGGGGGATAAAATCTGCAAAACCTTTCTATATTGCCCCTTATGCTCTTGCAAGTTATGAAAGCAAAAGGGAGCTTTTTGATAATGAGGATTCTTACCGGAAGTTTAACAATCCTGCTTTAAGGGCAGGATTGGATGTCAAATATGGTCTTTCTAGTAACCTAATACTTGACTTTACTGTTAACACTGATTTTTCTCAGGTTGAAGCAGATGATCAGAAAATTAATCTCACACGTATGGCACTCTTTTTACCTGAAAAACGGTTGTTCTTTTTGGAACGGTCAGATATCTTCAATTTTAATTCCAGTGGTAATAATAATCTCTTTTACAGTCGTCGCATCGGCCTCAGTGAGGATTGCGACCCTATCCGTATTTACGGAGGTGGGCGTTTTACCGGCAAATTTAAAGAATGGGATCTGGGATTACTCAACATACAGACAGCTCCGCTGTGGCTGAAAAACAGCTCCGGTATAGAAGAAGAAAAAATGCCTTCTGAAAATTTCGGAGTTATGAGACTCAGAAGAAGAATTATTAATGAAAACTCTTATGTTGGATCAATGGTTACAAGCCGCCTTGGCTTTGGCGGTTCGTTTAATGTTGCTTATGGTCTGGATGGCTCCATACGTCTATACGGCAACGACTACTTCAGTCTGGTATGGAGCCAGACATTCGAGGATACCATAAAAAACAACAGCGTTCTTGAACCTACTCGTTTTATGATTGCCTATGAAAGACGTTCAAAAAAGGGATTGGGATTTGATATCAGATACATTCAATCGGGAGTAAATTATAATCCAGGTATTGGCTTTGAATCAAGAGATAATTACAGTATAGCCAGAGCAACCATACAATATGGCTGGATGCCGGGGAGTAATTCCAGGCTCTATTGGCACTCTCCAAGTATAATATTAAGATACTTTACCTACGTCGATGATGGTTCTTTTATGAGTTTCCACAATCATACAGGTTGGAATTTCCAGTCGAAGAGCATCTGGAAAGGAGAGATGTTTTTTGTTCATGATATTGAAGATCTGCGAGACAGCCTCGAAATACAGGAAGATAAAGTTTATGTCGCCCCCGGGAAGTATAATTTTTTTTATATGATTGGAAATCTGTTTTCTCCGGTTTCCAAGCCTTTTTTTGCTACATTTAATACTGAGACAGGTCAATATTATGACGGAATCCGATTATCTTTTCGTATTGAACCAACATGGAATATTTCCAAACATCTTGAGTTAGCCGCAGTTTATAATTTTGACTACGTTGATTTCAGCAGGAGAAACGTGAAAATGATAAATCATATTACAGGGATCAAGGTGCTTTATATGTTTGATACACATTTTTCAGCATTTGCCTACGTTCAATACAATACTGATGTAAATGAAATTATTACAAATATTAGATTTAGATACAATCCTAAAGAAGGAAATGACCTGTATCTGTTGTTTAACGAAGGGCGTAATACAAATCTGATTCGCGAAATACCAAATCTGCCCGTTTATTTTCAACGTTCAGTAATGATAAAATATTCTTATACATTTAATCTCTTATAGCCGTATAAATTAAAGATTATACTCTAATTTTAATCGGACTTTTTCTGGGAAAGCCGACAAAATCACTTCTTTAAATCGTAAGCCCCTCAAGATCAACGATCTGAGGAGTTTGTGTTTTCAGAGGGTGATGGAATTGGTGAAGGATTTTATAACGCGTATATAATGAGTATGAAAGAAGACAGAAATGGTAATTAAACGGAGATAATTGTCAGGATAGAAATGGTCTCACTATTCTACAAGATTCTCTGCCATTTGTATCCTATTTGTATTCCATAAAATCAAAAACCCCTTATCTGCTATTAGATATAGGGGTTTTTCTGTATCTGGAGCGGGAATAGAATCATGCAACAAGATTTTTCAATCTTAATAATATATTAAAAGGATTTTGTAAAGACCTATTTTTTGGCAGGTTTTGAATCCAGGCTTTACGGATTTCTGTGTCAGAATAGGGAATATTGGTTTCATTTAATACAAGTAAAATAGAAAAACAGACATAATAAGAAAAGTGTACAGTATGTTTCTTTTGTCTTTCGATAATACACAAAACTGTACACCTGACTTTTTATGATTTTCGTAAACCTTGTCGGGGTGATCTGACTCGAACAGACGACCCTCACGCCTTGCGTGATGCACTAGCCCAACTGATTATTGTTATCGTTAAGGAATCTTTCTGCTCCTCTTTTCTTGATAAATCTTTCATATTTCATAGCCTCTTTTCGAGTCTCAAATTCTTTAGAATAGACTATCTTCCACGGAATGCCTTTGGCCATAAAAGGTGTTTTCCCACGATTATGTTCCTCCAATCGACGATCAAGATTCTCTGTATGACCAGTGTAATATCTATCGATTTTGGAACTGTACAGTATATAGGTGATATACATATAAAATTACAAACAAGGGGCGTAATAGTCCGCCCCTTATTATCTGTCGGGGTGATCTGACTCGAACAGACGACCCCTTGCACCCCATGCAAGTGCGCTAGCCAACTGCGCCACACCCCGGTGCCTCCTCCGAAGCTTTCTTTGACCGACATAGCTTTAGCGTAGTCGGTAGCGAAGGAGGAAAATATTTCCGCAAAATTAATCAACAAAACCGATTCTGCAAAAATTCATCTGTTACACATTAGCATAATTATTACCTTAGTAACATACCAAATAATAAAATAAAAATGGAATATTATGATCTGATCCGCACCCGCAAAAGTGTTCGCAATTATGATCCCAACTGATAGTAAACCTGATAATAATAAAAAGCAGAGAATAAAAGTATATGTTCATTTTAAAAGCATATATATCTGCACCAAGGACTCCTGATATTTACACAAGAGCTTCCTTCGTATGCAGATGGGTAAGTATTGTAACAAGATTTTCGTACACTATTCTATTGAGGCCCTCTGTTATCCAGAAGGTAAGAATAAAACAAAAGGTGAGCTAGTTTCTGCATCTCCGGGGAACAATCGCCCAGTTCCACTGTTCGTTCCATAGCCAGCTCCTTCCAGTATGCAGGTAAGTAATTTATTCGGCTTACCATACCGTCTTCGGGTCCTGGCGTGCAATATTTTGTATTACATCCGGTAGTAATTATCCTGATAAAACACATCGGGCAGGGTTCTGCTGAACTGAAGACTATCATTCCCGGTTTGTATACATAACTATCCATGTATTTTCTTGACTTGAAGCTTTTTTCAAAGTTTGTCAACAGGGTCATTTCAGCATGAAGATCTGAACGGCGTTTTTGTATCTGTGAATTATGTGCCGATGCAATGATCTTTCCGTTCTGATCAATCAACACTGCTCCTATCCCATATCCTCCCTGCATTACACTTTTCAAAGCCTGCATATTAGCCTCTTTCGCATATATATCATCAGAATATCCAGGTTCTGGAGTAAATGCCAAAAGATAAATTTTAATCTTATTAAGTATTTTATCAACAGGATCATCAGAATTAATTCCGAATGGCATATCAACCAGTTTATTGATCAGTTCTTCCCTGGTGTGTGTAATAAAATATGACAGATCCACCTTAGTGGTTGATGAGCCGTCTTGTTGAGCGAAAGAGGTGGAAAACAATAATATAAGACAGGCTGAGATCAATATTTTTTTCATGCCTATATACTTTTGGTAAACCAGATTAGCCTTAGAACTATATTCATAAAGTTAATACTAATTTGTCAATATACCAATCCCGGCTTAAAAATCAATCCTGGCATATAAATTTGTCCTGAGCTCTTAATGTAATTTACCAGGTTAATGATTTCATCCAGTTTGTTAATTTACTTGTTCAACTTATTCACAATGTAAAACTAAGCTGATAAAAGCTGAGATAAATATTCAGAATAAATTGACTTTTATACAGTTAATTAATAACTTTGATCAAAGAACAGGACAGATTTATTAATTAAAACTGAGGTCATGAAAACCCTTAACTGGATCGGATGGATATCAGCAGGAATCGGGGTAATAATAGTATTTCTTGCAGTTATTTCAATTCTCGTCGGGAAGAATATATTCGGGTTCGGTCATGTTGTAAATTATTTTCACGCCGCCAACAGCTTTTTTCTGATTACCATAGCACTTTTCATCGTTGTGTACAGGTGCGAAAATAAGAAATAAAAAGCTGCAGGATAAACCAGAATCAAAAGACCTGAAGAAGAAATTCAGCAATTATTCCATGGATTATCGAATGATGATTCATATAGAATATTTTTGTCCACACATTCAGGATTGAAATAAATCGAGTAATTTTATTTTTTCACTCATCAGTTTTTATGACTATGAAATCCCGATATGAATCTCACCGCTTGTTTTCATTCCTGTTTCTTCTTTTATTATCTGCAAACCTGCTTGCACAAAATAATTCTCCTTCTTCAGTCTATGTACCCGAGATAGGGCAACAGGGCAAGGATGTGGTATGGGTTCCGACTCCCCAGGAACTTGTTGATACTATGTTATCAATAGCAGGTGTTACTCCTGATGATTTTGTTATTGACCTGGGATCGGGAGACGGCAGGACAGTTATCACAGCTGCCAAGAGGGGTGCCCATGCGCTTGGTATCGAATATAATCCTGACCTGGTAGCACTGTCGAAGAGAAATGCTGAGATTGAAGGTGTCAGTAATAAAGCTGAATTCATAGAAGGTGATCTTTTTGAATGTGACCTTTCAAAAGCCACCGTTATCACCATGTTTCTTCTTCCGGAGATCAACCTTAAATTAAGGCCCCGGCTTCTTGAACTAAAGCCAGGAACACGGATTGTATCAAACACATTTACCATGGGTGAATGGGAGCCCGATTATGAAGCTACAACAGCTGAAAACTGGAACAGTTGGAATTCTGCTTTGCTGTGGATCATACCTGCCAGGATTGAGGGTATATGGGAACTTGGGCAGGATCAGCTCATTATCAGCCAGGAATTTCAGATGATCCATGGCAAACTGACAAGCGACGATAAGAATTTGACTTTAAGGAACGGAAGGCTTCGCGGCAATGAGATAACCTTCATGATCGATGATGTTCTTTATACCGGGTATGTTTCCGGCAATAAGATGGAAGGTACAGTGAGAGATGGTGACAGTGAGAAAAAATGGATCGCCATAAGGTGATATAGGGGAATCATAACATTCACCGCTCAAGTTCATTCAGATAGATTACCAGGTTAATCATGTCTTCTATCCTGCGAGTTTTAATATTATTCTCCTTAATATATTGTTTTAAGACTGCTGAGTGATCCGGAAATATCCTGAGAAATTGTTTTTCATTTAAGAAGGCTGACCAGTTATTGCCATCTTTTATCCAGAAGATCTGTGAGGTTTTTATCTCGTAATAGTCCGGAATGGATATATTATAGTATCCTGAAGGCAAGGCTATCACAGAAATATTGTCGATAGCAGCTGTTGATGATACAGTGCCGTAACCTGCTTCTTTGCCCCGTTCCAGAAGTTTGCTTTTATATTGTATCAGAAAAGAAATACTGTCCTTTACTATTAGTTCAAGTAAGAATTCTTTATAGGGGATCATAATCTTATCCTCTATATATGCTGTATCGACCATTTTCTGGTTAGATAAATCAAAGTACTGCCCACCCTGTTCAAATACCAGCTTTTCACTTAAAGTATTATAGTTCAGCATGATACTTATAGGGGCTACTGCTTTCATCTTAATAGTTCCCTGTACAAATGCGGGGAAAAGATACTGGGTCAACTTATTTTCATTTGATTGTTGAGAAAAAAGCATATCTGGCTTACAAGCCAGTAATATTAAAATTGTCGATTCTAATATCATTAAATAATATAACCTCTTTTTCATATCCAGACTAAGTTTGATTTAAATTAAAATGTACGGTAATAGAAGTTATGAATTACTGTCAGCCTTTCGAATGTAATAGTTTCTGTAGATCAGACATTTCATCCCTGAATCTTGCCGCTTCAATGAAATTAAGTTCTGAAGCTGCTTTTTCCATTTGTCTCTTTGTCTTTTCTATCGCCTTCTCAAGGGCCTCCCTGTTCATATAGTGCACTACAGGATCAGCTGCAATATCCGGCCTGTCAGGTTCAATATAGGCTCGGCCTTTCCCGGTTAAGCCTGTAAGTATTGATCCCGGTTTCCTGTATATCTGGGCAGGTGTGATCCCCATTTTCTCGTTATACTTCAGTTGTTTTTCTCTTCTCCTGTTTGTCTCATCAATTGTCATCTGCATGCTACCGGTTATTGTATCAGCATACATTATCACCTTGCCGTTAAGATTGCGGGCAGCCCTGCCTGCTGTTTGTGTCAGCGATCGTGAAGATCTCAGAAAACCCTCTTTATCAGCATCAAGAATAGCCACAAGGGATACTTCAGGCAAATCAAGTCCTTCTCGCAAAAGATTCACACCAACAAGTACATCAAAGGTGCCTGATCTTAAACCCTCCATGATTTCAATACGCTCAATAGTATCAATATCAGAGTGAATATACCTGCTTCTGATATCAAATCTAATGAGGTATGTTGTCAGTTCTTCTGCCATTCTTTTTGTGATTGTTGTCACCAGGGTCCTTTCTCCTGTTTTAGCCCTTTCCCTTATTTCATCCATCAGGTCAGCTATCTGGTTCATACTGGGCCGCACCTCTATCGGGGGGTCCAGTAATCCTGTCGGCCTTATGACCTGGTCTACAAAAACACCTTCACTCTTTTCAAGTTCATAATCAGCCGGTGTTGCACTGACAAATATTATCTGCCCTGTAAGGGATTCGAATTCCTCAATACGCATCGGTCTGTTGTCAAGCGCTGCCGGCAAACGGAAGCCGTATTCCACAAGAGTTTGTTTGCGTGAGTGGTCGCCGCCATACATTCCCCTGATCTGAGGAATGCTTACATGACTCTCATCAATGATCGTTATAAAATTTTCAGGAAAATAATCAAGAAGGCAGAAGGGCCTGGCTCCTGACCTACGACCGTCAAAATATCGTGAATAGTTTTCAATACCGCTGCAGTAGCCTAGTTCCTTAATCATCTCAAGATCATACGAGACCCTTTGCTGAAGTCTGCGGGCTTCCTCTTTTTTGCCGATGTCGTTAAAGTGTGTTACCTGCAGGACGAGATCATCCTGTATCTGACTGATTGCCTGATTGATCCTGTCGCGTGTGGTGACAAAGATATTGGCAGGGTATATAATATAATCATCCATATTATCCAGCCGGTCTCCGCTTACGGGGTCAAATGTGTTAATCTCCTCTACCTGGTCGCCGAAAAAGATGATCCTGACTGCAATATCGGCATAGGCAGGGTAAACATCCACAGTATCTCCCCTTACCCTGAATGTTCCATGTCTGAATTCGAGCTCATTACGCGAATAAAGGCTGTCAACCAGCTTTCTGAGAAAATGATTTCTTCCAATTTTCTGTCCTCGTTTGACATGGACAGTATTTGAATGATAATCATCAGGATTTCCGATGCCATACAGACATGAAACTGATGATACAACTATCACATCCCTTCTTCCGGAAAGGAGAGATGAGGTTGTACTCAGTCTTAGTTTTTCTATCTCCTCGTTTATTGACAGATCTTTTTCGATATACGTATCGGATACCGGCAGATATGCTTCAGGCTGGTAATAATCATAATACGACACGAAATATTCAACACGGTTTTCCGGGAAAAACTGTCTGAATTCTCCATAAAGCTGGGCAGCAAGGGTTTTATTATGGCTGAGAACCAGCACAGGCCTGTTAACCTTCTCAATTACATTTGCTATGGTAAATGTCTTTCCCGAACCTGTAACACCGAGAAGGGTCTGAAACGGGACCTCTTTCTTAAGTCCGTCAACAAGCTGTCCAATAGCTTCCGGTTGATCTCCGGTTGGAACAAAATCAGATATCAGCTTAAAATCCATTCAGATTTGTTTGATCAAATATCTTAAATTCATGCGATCAGCAGCAAATATCTGTAAAAAAAAAGTCAGTATTATATGAAATAATCCATTTTGTATGTTATATAGTACTGATTTGCTGATACATACTAATATATTGATTATTCCCCCGGCAAAAATAAATCATCTAAATTATTGATCAGATAATAAAAATATTTAGTATATTTAACTAAAATTTTCCCCCGGCCTGTACTATTTTTTGGCAGGCAAAAAAAATGAGCCTCTCCCCGGGGCTCATTTTTACTTTCATTCCAGTAATATGATTAACCTAAATATCCTTTCAGCAGTCTGCTTCTAGAGGTATGTCTCAGTCTTCTTATAGCTTTTTCCTTTATCTGACGTACTCTTTCCCTTGTAAGTCCGAATTTCTCTCCTATCTCCTCCAGTGTCATTTCCTGGCAGCCTATACCAAAGAAGAAGCGGATAATGTCTCTCTCTCTCTCAGTAAGGGTTGCCAGTGCCCTGTATATCTCTCTTGAAAGAGATTCATCCATCAGGAGTTTATCAGCAACAGGGGAATCGGTATTTGTAAGCACGTCGAGAAGACTGTTGTCTTCCCCTTCAATAAACGGAGCATCTACAGAAACGTGCCGACCGGATACTTTAAGAGTATCGGTTACCTTCTCCTTGGGCAATTCAAGAACATCTGCGAGCTCCTCTGGTGAAGGAGTACGTTCGTTTTCCTGTTCAAACTTTGAAAAAGCCTTATTTATCTTGTTTAGTGAGCCGACCTGGTTAAGAGGCAATCTTACTATTCTCGACTGTTCAGCTAGTGCCTGGAGTATAGACTGTCTTATCCACCACACAGCATAGGAGATAAACTTAAAACCCCTTGTTTCATCAAATTTCTCAGCTGCTTTTATCAGACCAAGGTTACCCTCATTAATAAGATCCGGAAGGCTGAGTCCTTGATTCTGATACTGTTTTGCCACAGATACGACGAAACGTAAATTTGCTTTGGTGAGTTTTTCGAGAGCAGTTCTGTCTCCCTTTTTTATCCGCTGAGCCAGTTCAACTTCCTCATCTACCGATATCAACTCTTCTTTACCAATCTCTTGCAAATACTTGTCGAGTGAAGCACTCTCCCTGTTTGTTATGGATTTGGTAATCTTTAGCTGTCTCATTATGCCTTGAAAAAATTTTGCGCAAAGATAATGCTTTTATATGTAATAACAAAGATATCGATGCATTGTTATCAACAAAAATTATTATTTACAAACTTATTGTTTTTCAACTATTTGCAATTAAAAGTTATGTTTAATAACCATAACTGATACTGAATACCCTGCCGTCGGAGGTTATTCCTTCGATCGATTTAAGAGATCGTTCACTGTTATTTGTAGCATTTCTTATATCATCGGTACTATTCACTTTTTTATCATTAACCCTGATGACAATTGTTCCTTTCTTCAGTCCCATATCCCTGAAAAGGCCATCGCCTATTTCTGCTATTTTTACTCCGTTATCAATATTATATGTTCTTCTGTCTGAGGAACTCAATGGTTCAAATCGGGCTCCGAAGATCATACCGACACCCATGCCCACCGGGACGACGCTGGTATTTCCTGCAATATTTTTCATGGTAACAGGTACTGTTATCTCTTTTCCGTTCCTGAGATAAGTTATTTTAACCTTATCGCCGGGACGATGCTTACCCACCTGTTCCTGGAGTTCTGAAACAGTATTGATATCAACATCATCCAGTTTGATGATCACATCATTTTCTTTCAGTTTTGCATCATCAGCCGAGCCGCCTTCAATGACTTTTGTTATCCTGGCTCCCTTTATTTCACGGAGATTATGTTTGTCAGCATCTTCCGGTGTTACCTCAGTGATATTGACTCCTATAATAGCTCTTTGTACTTCTCCGAATTCTATCAGGTCCTCAACCACCTTTTTTACAATACTCACAGGAATGGCAAAGGAGTTACCTGCATAGGCGCCGCTGGGAGAATAAATTGCTGAAGTTATACCAACAAGAAGTCCCTTGGTATCAACCAGGGCTCCTCCGCTATTGCCAACATTCAGTGCAGCATCAGTCTGAATAAAGGATTCGATCCTGTAATCTGAATCAAGGAGTCCGAGACTCCTGCCTTTTGCACTGACTATTCCGGCTGTGACTGTCGATGTAAGATTGAACGGATTACCTACTGCCAGTACCCATTCTCCTATCTTCAGATTTTCCGAGTCCCCGTATTTCAAAAAGGAAAGGTCTTTCGCCTCTATTTTAAGAACAGCAATATCAGTACTCGGATCCCGTCCTATCAGCTTAGCATCAAAAATCCTGTTGTCATTAAGCTTGACCTCAATATTTTCGGCATCCTCAACAACATGATTGTTAGTTATAATATAACCATCAGGTGAGATTATCACACCTGATCCATAACCTGCTACTTCTCTAGACCTGTTGCTGTAACGATCACCATAAAACCATTCAAGGATTGGGTTTTCCGGCTGCTCAATCATCGTTTTTGTCCGTACATGCACTACAGCATGAACTGTCTGCTCAGCGGCATATGTAAAATCGACCTGTCCGGGCTGCATCTGGAAAGATGTGAGTATTGCCTGTGCATCAGGCACTGTCGTATTCGAGCTGTCCATGACTACTGTAGCCTCAGGTTTATCAATAATAGATGTATATGCAAACAATGCGATAGCTGCTCCAACAAGAGCCATTAGTAATCCACCAAATAAATATTTTCCTTTCATAGCTATATAGTTTTTTAAATTTATCCGTTTTTGATCTTCACCGGTTCTCATAGTATATGTCTTGGCAAAAGATTCATATCTTTATAACCGTTTTCCGATAGTTTTGTTTTACAAAGATCATGCATTTTTTGCATGATCTTCAATAAATTAGATAGATTTAACAACACTTTAACATTGATAACAATAACGTTTAACAAATACCAGGGTGCCGGTAACGATTTCATTATCATTGACAATCGAGGCAATAATTTTAATCCTTCCGATTCAAAACTTATTAACAAATTATGTAATCGAAGGTTCGGAATTGGTGCCGATGGATTGATATTGATCTCATCGTTCAGCAAAGCTGACTATGAAATGAAATATTTCAATTCTGACGGTAAATTAGGTTCAATGTGCGGCAATGGCGGCAGATGTAGTGCTCATTTTGCACTGAAACATGGCATAGCAGGTGAAAAACAAAGATTTCTTGCTTTCGACGGAATACATGAAGCTGAGGTTCGTCATGATATTGTCCGCCTTCAGATGGCTGATGTAAATGAATTTGGGATCGTTGACAGCAATTACTTTGTCAACACCGGATCTCCTCATTATATGGTCTTTTCAGACGATATTGATAAAATCAATGTCAATGAGGAGGGTAAATTGCTCAGATGGTCATCAAAATTTGCTCCGGGCGGCACCAATGTCAATTTTGTACAGATCGTCAATAACGGACTATATGTCAGAACCTTCGAAAGAGGTGTTGAAGAGGAAACTTTAGCTTGCGGAACAGGTGTTACAGCATCTGCCATTGCTTCAGTTCTGGCAGGACATTTTGACAGACCTGCGATAAAAGTAAGGACAAAGGGCGGTAATCTTGAAGTCGAATTTACAGTTAAGGACCAGAAAGTGACGGATGTGTGGCTGACAGGACCGACAACATTTGTATATGAAGGGAAAATAGAAATTTAACCACCTATAACATGGAGGAAATCAGTGATAATCTGTATAATCCGTGGCAAAAACAGAAAGATTGCTTCGCTACGCTTGCAATTACACTATTATTAAGTACTTATTCATTAACCAGGGATCCATAATAATAATTAAGATACAAGATACAAGAATCAAGGAATCCAGTAAAAGCATATTGATATGAAAAGGTTAATTACTCTATCAGTTTTACTTCTTATCTTCTGCTTTGCGAGACTTTTAGCTCAACCGGGGACAGTTGAGCTTATGGAAGCCATTAAAAAGGTTAATACCGATATTGATAATCTGAACCACCGCTTTGATGTGCTCGAAAAGAAGATCGACGATGTTCAGTGGTATAACAAGGTTGGCGACATAGCCTATATAGATAAGGTTTATATGACCGGCCCGCCACTTGCAGTGGAAAAAAATCCAACAGGGCAGGGTGCAGGAAATCCTGTAAAATTCTGGTCATATATCTTTATTCCCAAAGATGCTGATCCTTCAAAGAAATACCCGCTTCTGGTATTTCCTCATGGCGGAGTACATGCCAACTTTGATACCTATTATACCCATATAGTCAGGGAGATTGTATTACAAGGTTATATTGTCGTAGCTGCCGAATTCCGGGGATCAACAGGTTATGGAGCATCCATGTATAACAAGATCGACTATGGAGGTCTTGAAGTGCAGGATGTTGATGCCAGCCGACAGTACATGATTGATAATTACACAATTGTGGATAAAGAAAAAGTAGGTATAATAGGTTGGAGTCATGGCGGATTAATTGCCCTGTTCAATATCTTTGAATACCCACAAAACTATAAGGTGGCTTTCACCGGTGTCCCGGTCAGTGACCTCATAGCTCGTATGGGATATAAGGATCAGGAGTACCGTGATCTCTATTCAGAACAGGCAGCCATAGGGAAGCCTGCTGATGAAAATGTTGCCGAATACAGAAAAAGATCCCCAGCCTGGCAGACAGCAAAATATCGCAACACGCCCCTTCTTATCCATACCAACACAAATGATGAGGATGTCAATGTTCTGGAAGTCGAGCACCTTATAAAATCACTTAAGGCTGAGGGAAAAAGCGGTTTTACCTATGAAATATTCGAAAATATGCCCGGCGGCCATTCATTTGACAGACTCGATAACATGGCAGCAAAGGAGATACGTATGAAGATCTATAATCATCTTAATAAATACCTGAATCCGCCGAAACCATTTAAATCGGTAAAGGATCTGCAAAAGGCGGGATATGGAGTTAATTAAAAAGGTGTTAGAAAGAAGTTTTACCACGGATAACTCGGAATTGCACGGATAAGAACACGGATAGAATCTGTAGTGATCCACGAAACCTGTGGTAAAATAAAAAGATTGCTCCTTCCGCTTCGCGGGATCGCAATGACAGTAATTTAAATGTAGGATGCTACTTTGAAGGAGAGTGGGGAATGTATTTAGATGAAGAAGGAAAAATTATACGGAAAGACACTGAATGAGCTGATTGCTGTTACAAGGCATATCGGGATGCCAGGCTATGCCGCTAAACAGATCGCCGACTGGCTCTACAAAAAGGAAATATTTTCGATTGATGAGATGACCAACCTTTCGAAGAAGATGAGGGAGCTTCTTTCAGTTGATTATGAAATTGGTCTGATTGACCCGGTCAATGTTACGGAAAGCAGGGACGGTACCCGGAAATACGTTTATAATGTACTGAATGACAAATATATAGAAACTGCTTTTATTCCGGATAATGACAGGGCAACAATATGCGTCTCAACACAGGCAGGATGCAAAATGGGATGTATTTTTTGTATGACAGGCAAACAGGGATTCCAGGGAAACCTGTCATCAAACGAGATACTGAACCAGTTCAGGAGCCTGCCTGAATTCCTGAAACTTACCAATATGGTATATATGGGCATGGGTGAACCTCTCGACAATATTGCGGAGGTCCTGAAGAGCATTGAAATAATGACAAGTGAATGGGGATATAAATGGAGCCCTGCTCGTATAACAGTAAGTACTGTGGGACTAAAGGGAACCATAAAGGAATTTCTCGAAAAGAGCCGGTGTCACCTCGCTGTAAGTCTTCATACACCGTTTGATGAAGAGAGAAAAAAGTTGATGCCTATTCAGGGGACAAATACCATAAAAGAGATACTCGATTTTATCAGGGAATCCGATTTTAACAGACAGCGGAGAGTCTCATTTGAATATATCCTTTTCAGGGGGATGAATGATACTCCTGCTCATATAAAGGAGCTTGCAAGGATACTTAACGGAATTAAATGCAGAATAAATATTATAAGGTTTCACCAGATTCCCGGATCAGAATTTGAGAGTCCTGATCCTGCTGCCACAATAAAATTCAAAGAAGCTTTGAACAAGAAAGGGATACTCACAACAATCAGAGCCTCAAGAGGCGAGGATATCGGTGCAGCTTGCGGACTATTATCAACTCTTGAACAAAACACAGGTAAGAAAACATGATAAAAAAGATATTTTTCCTCCCTCTGCTAACGGTTTCACTTTTCATTTATCCCCAGGAGACAGCCTTTAAAAATTTTCTTGCCGATTCTGTAATGAAAAATGCTGCTGTTTCTCTCTGCATAACTGATACCGACAATGGTAATATCATCTTCGAATATAATTCCGGCCAAAGCCTTACTCCTGCTTCAATAATGAAACTGATCTCAACTTCGGCAGCTCTCGAATTACTGGGACCGGATTATAAATTCATAACTTCTGTCGGTTATACAGGAGTATTAAAAAATGGTTCAGGAAAGCTCAACGGCGATATTGTGATCAGGGGCGGAGGTGATCCGGTCCTGGGATCAAAGGAGTTTGGGGATCACTATGCTGATTTTCCGGAAAAATGGATAGATGAAATTATCAAAACCGGAATCAAAAAAGTAAAAGGAAGGGTAATAACTGATGACTCATATTATGATTATCAGCCCGTTCCGGCTAAGTGGCTGTGGGAAGATATCGGCAATTATTATGGTGCCGGTGCCTATGGACTCAGTGTATTTGACAATACTTATGAAATACATTTTACAACATCATCAGACAGCCTCTTTCATGTAATTACAGGTGTCTATCCTGAAGAGAGCCAGGTTGATCTTATGGATCGGCTAACTGTATCAGGCACCGAGGATGAAGGTTATGTTTTTGCAGCACCATACAGCAATAGCGGGTGGCTTGCAGGATCAATTCCCGCCAACAGGAATGATTTTGTTCTGAAAGCCTCTATTCCGGATCCTCCCCTTTTATTGGCAAAAATAATCGATAAAAAGCTCAGGGAAGCGGGTTTAAGTGTTAAAGAAAATCCCTCTACCGTGAGATTGGAAGGTCCTGTATATAAGCCTGTTTATCAAATTACCTGTATTGATTCGCCACCCCTAAAAGATATCATTGAGGTATTAAATCATGAGAGTGTCAATCTATACGCCGAACACCTGTTGAAAGAACTGGGAAAAGTATTTAAAGAGACTGGAACTGTTACGTCCGGTGTTGAGGTAATAAAAGGCTTTCTTGAAAGAGCCGGTATAGAAACAGAGGAAATGTCCATTGAAGATGGCAGCGGCCTCTCCCCTCTTGATGCTATTAACGCTGCAGATATGGTTGATCTTTTAATTTATATGAAGAGAGATGGAAAACATTTCAGTGAGTTTCTTCATTCTCTTCCTGAAGCCGGTAAAGAGGGAACACTGAAAAACTACTTTAAGGATAACCTTTTTGCCACCAGACTTATAACAAAAAGCGGTTCAATGACCAGGGTGAGAAGCTATGCGGGATATTTGCAGACAATATCAGGTAAAGATCTGGCATTCTGCATTATTGTTAATAATTTCACAGGTCCTTCCCGCAATATTGTTACACATATTGAAGGGATCCTTAAAGAAATAATAATAAATGAATAATAAGGTAGCAGTCAGGATATGTGGGGAGTATAATCTTGAGCAAGTCATAAATTTTGTATCAGACATTTACAAGTCATGTGAAGGGCCCGATGTTAAAGGCAAGAAGGTTCTTGTCAAGCCAAACATACTTACCGATGCTGATCCGTCAAAATGTGTAACCACTCATCCTGTTATGATGGAGGCTGTTATCAGGTTTCTTCAATCGCAGGGTGCGGAAGTATTTGCAGGTGATTCTCCTTCAATTCATCTCATGGGTTTTAAGCCGGTAAAATCAGGGCTCTACCAGGTATGTGAAAAAACAGGTGTCGTATGGGTTGACTTTACAAAAAATCCCTCAGATAGAAGAATGCCGGGAGGAACCAGGATAAAAATCGCATCAATTATCAATGAGGTTGATCTTATCATCTCCCTGCCAAAACTCAAGAATCATGAACTTGTTTATTTTACAGGAGCTGTAAAAAACACGTTGGGTCTTGTTCCGGGATTCACCAAGGCAAAACAGCACGCACTGCATCAGAACAGGCTGAGTTTTTCGCGATTTCTTGTTGATCTTAACAAAGTTATTTTACCACATTTTTTCATAATGGACGGTATTATGGGAATGGAGGGTCCTGGTCCGGGACAGGGTACACCTGTAAAGACTGAAGTGCTACTGGGATCATCGAATCCGGTCGCCATGGATATCATTGCCTCCAGTATTGCCGGCTATGATCCCATGGATATTCCAACCACTTCTATTGCAATCGAAAGGCGATTATGGCTGAATGATATCAGTGAGCTAAAATATGATGGTCCTGAATTAAGCACGATAACCAGGAAAGAATTCAAAAGGATACCTGTTACGGGTGACAGAAATATTTCCTTTAAATTCATTTCAAACAGGTTAAAGTTTCTGAGGAAACTGGAACGAAGGCCTGTGTTTATCCATAAAAATTGTACAGGATGCCTTGAATGTATAAAGATTTGCCCTGTTAATGCAATAACCATGCACCCGGTAAAGGAGAATCATGTTGTATTGACTGACAGTAAATGTATCAGGTGTTTTTGCTGCAGTGAAGTATGTCAGAGTAATGCTGTGGTTATCCGGCGGAAATTCTTTTAAGCGTCTATTTTGGCGTATTTTGCGTGTGTTTCAATGAATTCCCTTCGCGGAGGTACCTCGTCACCCATGAGCATCGAAAAGATATGGTCGGCTTCAGCGGCGCTTTCAATTGTTACCTGCCTCAGTGTCCTTGTTTCCGGATTCATGGTAGTCTCCCAGAGTTGCACTGCATTCATTTCACCAAGACCTTTGTACCTCTGTATTGAAACAGATGATTCCTTTCCCTGTCCCATCTCTTTTACTGCGGCTTCCCTTTCTTCCTCTGACCAGCAATAACGCTCTGTTTTTCCTTTTTTAAGCTGGTAAAGGGGAGGTGTGGCAATAAAAAGATTTCCACCACGGATAAGGTCCTGCATATACCTGAAAAAGAAGGTCATAATAAGTGTGGTGATATGAGAGCCATCGACATCGGCATCGGTCATTATTATTATTTTATGATACCGCAGTCCTGAAATATCGAGTGCCTTACTGTCTTCATCGGTTCCTATCACGACCCCCAGGGCAGTAAAGATATTTTTTATCTCCTCGCTCTCATATATTTTGTGGTGCATGGCCTTTTCGACATTTAAGATTTTCCCGCGCAGAGGCAGTATTGCCTGGAATCGACGGTCGCGGCCCTGTTTTGCTGTTCCGCCTGCAGAGTCACCCTCAACAAGGTAAATCTCGCAGTTGACAGGGTCTCTGTCGGCACAGTCAGCCAATTTTCCCGGAAGTCCCGAACCGGAAAATTCGTTTTTACGTTGAACGAGTTCCCTGGCTTTACGTGCAGCATGGCGGGCAGTGGCTGCCAGGATCACTTTCTGCACTATCACTCTCGCATCTTTTGGATTCTCTTCAAGATAATTGGTAAGCATTGTGCTTACTGCCGTGTCAACCGCTCCCATTACCTCAGAGTTTCCGAGTTTGGTCTTTGTTTGTCCCTCAAACTGCGGTTCTGCAACCTTTACTGATATAACTGCAGTTAGTCCTTCGCGGAAGTCATCGCCGTTAATGTCGAACTTAAGCTTGGATGTAGCTCCTGAATCTTCTGCATATTTTTTGAGCGTCCTGGTTAGTCCCCTCCTGAATCCTGCAAGATGTGTGCCGCCTTCAATAGTATTAATGTTGTTTACATAGGAGTGTACATTCTCAGAGAATGAGTTATTGTACTGGAGAGCGATCTCAACCGGTATCTCGGTCTTATCGTAAGTTATATGAATTGTCTTTTCAATAATCTTTTCCCTTGTTGCATCAAGATATTCTACAAATTCCATAAGTCCAAGCTCTGAACGGAACTCTTCATATCTCGGCATTCCGCCGTTACCATTCTCAATCAGCTCCCTCATGTCCTTGATTGTGAGAAGAATTCCCTTGTTAAGAAATGCCAGTTCTTTCAAACGGGCTGCAAGGATCTCAAAATTAAATTCTGTGGTCTGGAATATTGTATCATCAGGCTTGAAGGTAACTATCGTGCCTGATTTGTCGGCTTTACCGATAGTTTTCACCTCTGTTACAGGTTTTCCCTTCTCATAATCCTGTCTGAAGACTTTCCCTTCCCTCATGACTATGGCTGAAAGATGCGACGAGAGTGCGTTCACACAGGAGACACCTACACCATGGAGCCCCCCCGAAACCTTATAGGAATCCTTATCAAATTTACCTCCGGCATGAAGGAGTGTCATCACAACCTCAAGGGCTGATTTCTTTTCTTTTTCCATTATTCCCGTCGGAATACCACGTCCATCATCTGTCACGGTAAGAGAACCATCCTCATTTATTACAACCTCAATTTTAGAACAATAGCCAGCGAGAGCTTCATCGATGGAATTATCAATAACCTCATATACAAGATGATGTAAACCTTTTAATCCAATATCCCCAATATACATTGCAGGTCTTTTCCTTACAGCCTCAAGGCCTTCCAGCACCTGGATACTCTTTGCCGAGTAACCTTCCCGCAATTTCTTTTCTTTTTCGCTCATTGTCTTTCTTTTATGTTACAGATCATATTATACACCCATTAAAGAGAAAACTGTTTTCTCTTGCTCAACTGACAATAAAAATGCTTTTCAGGGGAAATATTTTTAATATACGCCAGCACTTAAAAAGCACCTCTCTTCACGTGTCGTAAATAACTGATCCCATGTAATTTAATTAACTTCGCAAATATAGT
>Ga0307430_1000851_pt1 | contig 24331 bp, 15 predicted proteins | sample SalMarWE160130MG_FD_202159 | JGI IMG/M metagenome (GOLD analysis project Ga0307430, IMG submission 202159) | Salt marsh sediment microbial communities from the Plum Island Ecosystem LTER, Massachusetts, United States - WE1603-130 | ecosystem: Environmental > Aquatic > Marine > Intertidal zone >...
GCTCATGACGAATGGAGACGTTTTGGATCGGGAAGATGGAATTATGAATTAAATGAAGAGAGATTGAAAGAATTCTGGCGCGAAGGTATCCGAAGGATGGATGGCTTTGAAAGCATAGTTACCATAGGAATGAGAGGAGATGGAGATGAACCTATGACCGAGGGAACCGCAATCGCGCTTCTTGAAAGAATAGTAAAAGACCAAAGAGAAATTATCGAAGAAGTCACAGGAAAGCCTGCCGCCTCTATTCCTCAGAAATGGGCTCTATATAAAGAAGTCCAGGATTATTACGATGAGGGAATGACCGTTCCTAACGATGTAACGTTATTGCTATGTGATGATAATTGGGGTAATGTGAGAAGGCTTCCCAAGCCAAATGAGCCAAAGCGTTCAGGTGGTTACGGTATGTATTATCACTTTGATTTTGTGGGAGGCCCCAGAAGCTACCGCTGGATAAATACCAACCCGATCCCAAGAATATGGGAACAGATGCATTTATCTTACTGCTACGGCGTAAAACAAATCTGGATTGTAAACGTGGGCGATATAAAACCAATGGAATTTCCTATTCAATTTTTCCTTGATTACGCATGGAACCCCGACAACTGGCCAGCAGACCGGCTGGGGGAATACACAAAACTCTGGGTAAAACAACAGTTCGGGAATAACTATGTAGATGAAATCGCCGATATCCTTACAAAATACTTGAAATATAACGGCCGCAGAAAACCCGAGTTGCTCGATTCCCTTACCTACAGCCTCACCGACTACAGAGAAGCGGAAACTGTCGTAATCGATTATAATAAAATAGCATCCCAAGCCGCAGAAATCGATTTAAAATTACCTCCGGAATATAAAGATGCTTATTTCCAGTTGATACTTTTCCCTGTATTGGCTTGCAAAAATCTCAACGAAATGTATTTCAGGGTAGGGAAAAACTACTTGTATGCAAAACAGGGACGCTACGAAACAAATACTCTGGCATTTAGAGTCAAAATGCTCTTCAGAAGAGACGCCAAGTTAACGGAAAATTTCCACAGCAGGATAGACGGCAAATGGAACCACATGATGTCCCAATCTCACATCGGTTATACCACCTGGGATAATCCCCCGCAAAATATCATGCCTCCTGTCAAAAAAATCGAAACACCGGATATCGGGGAAATGGGAGTGGCAATCGAGGGGTCGGATAAATGGTGGCCAGACGAAAAGATCGAAGCGGTATTACCTGAGTTCGATTGCTTCAACCAGCAAAAATATTACATAGAAATATTCAATCGCGGTAGAGACCCCTTCAATTATGATATCAATTGCGAAAAACCCTGGTTACTCATGTCGGAAAAACACCTAATTGGAACGGAAACCCGCATCTGGATTACCATAGACTGGGAAAAAGCTCCAAAAGGTATTCATAATGTACCAATTAATATAACGGGACCAAATAACACTGTAGTTACGGTCAAAGCCGTTATCAACAATCCCGAATTTCCAAAGCGCGACGAAATAAAAGGTTTTGTTGAAGGCAACGGTTATATTTCCATGGAATCCGAACATTACACGCGTGCAGTTGAGAATGAAAATATCAGTTGGCTGGTCATTCCTGATTTAAGCCGAACTCTTTCCGGAATAACTCCTGTTCCGGTTACAGCGGAATCTCAGAAACCGGGAGGGAAAAGTCCACGATTGGAATATAATATACATCTCTTTAATAGCGGCAAGGTACAAGTAAAAATGTACTTCTCCCCTACACAAAATTTCCACAATACCGAGGGGCTTCACTACGGCATTTCATTTAACGATGAAAAACCGCAAATAATCAACGTTCATAAAAACGACACAATTCCGGACTGGCAGTATCCGCCTGTATGGAACCAGGCAGTAAGCAATAATATAAAAATCATGTCATCTGAACACCTTATCAAAACCCCAGGTGAACATACACTGAAATTCTGGATGGTTGACCCCGGACTCGTGTTGCAGAAAATAGTAGTGGAAACCCGAGAAATAAAACCCAGTTACCTGGGTCCGCCGGAAAGTTTCCACAAATAAAAAAAGCCCTACCAAAATTAGTAGAGCTTTTTTATTCTAAGAAATTTAAAATCTTTTCAACTACATTTACTCAAACAGGTATCTATTTAAGATCGACTCAAGAAGTTCCTGTCTCCCGGACTTTTTAGCGGGTTCTCCTTTTGAAAGCGCATGTTTCTCAAGAGATTCAATTTTTTCTTTTCCTGAAACAATCGATTTTCCTATACCTCTGGAATAGCTTGCGTATCTTTCTTTTTTAAATTTTTCGATTTCTCCGCCCTTAATAAGACTATTGGCTACCTTGTAAGCTTTAGCAAAAGAATCCATACCCGAAACATGAGCGTATACGAGGTCCTCTACTTCAAAGGAACCTCTTCGGACCTTCGCGTCGAAATTCAATCCGCCTTTTCCAAGGCCTCCGTTTTTAATAACTTCATACATAGCCAGGGTTGTCCAGTATATATTGCTTGGGAATTGATCCGTATCCCACCCCAGAAGAAGGTCCCCCTGATTGGCATCAATACTGCCCAAAATACCGTTGACTCTTGCCAGTCTTAATTCATGATGGAATGTGTGTCTTGCTAAAGTCGCGTGATTTGCTTCGATGTTCATTTTAAATTTATCGATTAAGTTATAACCCTTTAAAAATCCGTACACTGTCGCAACGTCAAAATCATACTGATGCTTTGTCGGCTCATGTGGTTTGGGTTCTATAAGGAACTGTCCGTTAAATTTTATTTTCTTCGCGTAATCGCAAGCCATGTGAAGAAACCGAGCTAGATTATCCAATTCCATCTTCATGTCGGTATTCAGTAAAGTTTCATATCCTTCTCTTCCGCCCCAGAACACATAATCTTCCGCTTTAAGTTCCTTCGCCACTTCAAGAGCTTTCTTTACCTGAGCAGCGGCATAGGCAAAAACATTCGCGTCCGGAGAAGTCGCAGCTCCATGCATATATCTCGGGTTTGAGAAAAGATTTGCCGTAACCCAGAGCACTTTTGTATCGCTGGTTTTAAGATGCTGCTTTATATGCTCTACGATTATATCAAGATTTTTGTTTGTTTCCTTAAGTGTATCCCCCTCGGGAGCAACATCTCTGTCGTGGAAACAAAAATACGGAACGCCCAGAACATCAAATAGCTCAAAAGCCGCGTCCATTCTTGCTTTGGCTTTATCGACATCATCCGAAAATTTTTCCCATGGCCTGTCAACCGTCGCATCACCAAACGGATCGCCGCCTTCTCCTCTGAATGTGTGCCAGTATGCTACCGAAAATCTGAGATGGTCTTTCATCTTTTTTCCGTTAATTTTTTCATTCGGGTCATAAAATTTAAAGCCAAAAGCATTCTTTGATTTCTTACCTTCGAATTTTATCTTTTTTATGTTACTTAAATATTTTGTTTTTTGTGCCATATTTCCTTCTCCTTTAAAGTTTAAAATGCTAATTTTCCATAACCGCACAACCGATTATTTTCTCTTCTGTTGCTTCTTCACGTCGGAATTCGCCTGTTATTCTACCTTCTGCCATTACAAGAATCCTATCACTCATTTTCATTATTTCCGGTAGCTCGGAAGATATAATAATAATACCTATTCCCTGAAAAGCAAGTCTGGAAATCAGCAAATGGATTTCAGCCTTTGCTCCTACATCTATTCCCCTGGTTGGCTCATCCAATATAAGCACTTTGGGATTTGAAGCAAGCCATTTCGCAAGTACAACTTTTTGTTGATTTCCCCCCGATAGTCCCTTTACAAAAGAGAGAGGATCACCTGGATTGATTTTTAGCTTGTTTATATACTGATTCACTATCTCGCTTTCTTTTTTTCTATTAATAACCTTCAATTTAGAAATTCTTTCGAGTACAGGAAGAGTTATATTTTCCTTGATATTCATAAGAGGTATAAGCCCTTGTAGTTGCCTGTCTTCAGGTACAAGTCCTAATCCCTTATCTATAGCACTTGCGGGAGATTCTATTAAAACTTTTTCACCATCTATGTATATTTCGCCCTTATCCAATCTATCGATCCCGAATATTGCTCTCATGGTTTCTGTTCTTCCCGCCCCTACAAGACCGTACAGACCAAGTGTTTCCCCCTTTTTAACCTTAAAACTAACATTGTCTATTAATCCTTCTTTAGTTAAATTCAAAACTTCAAATACTTTCTTCCCAATTTTTGTTTCCCTATCAGGAAACATTTCCAGATCTCGCCCTACCATCATTTGAGTTATTTTCTCCTCGGTTGCTTCTTTCACTTTCAAACTACCTACCCTTTTCCCATCCCGAAGAACCACAATCCGGTCGCACATTTGAAAGACTTCATTTAATTTATGGGTTATAAAAATAAAAGTTATACCTTCTTTTTTAAGTTTATATACAATAGTAAAAAGTTTTTCTACCTCATTATCCGTGAGAGGAGCTGTAGGTTCGTCCATTATTATAAGCTTAGCATCAATTGACAGAGCTTTTGCGATTTCAACCATTTGTTTTTGAGCAACACCCAATTCGTTAAGAGGTGTATTAACGGAAAACTTTACGCCGAGTTTCGTAAGATACGTCGAAGCAATTTCCTCCATCTCATCTCTATCGAGAATTCCTAAAATGCCACCCTTACGGGGTTCTCTCCCTAAAAGTATATTTTCGCAGACTGAAAGATTCAGGGCAAGATTAAAATGTTGATGGATAAAACTTATACCCATCTTTTGCGCTTTTAAGGGACTTCGTAATTCTATTTCCTTTCCCTCAAAGTATATTTTCCCGCTATCCTGCAGATAAAAACCTGTAGGAGCAGGATGAGGATTGAGAATTTCCATCAAGGTAGTTTTACCCGCTCCATTCTCACCCACAAGGGCAAGCACTTCACCTTTATAAACTTCAAGATCAACCTCATCCAGGGCTTTTACACCCGGAAAAACTTTACTTATTTTCTCCATTCGGAGAAGAATTTCTTTATTCACAGTTTAAAAGTATGCTTAACGCCCCACTTATCCATAACTTTAAGGTACTCTTCAAGATTTTCCTTGCTCACTACATCTACACCGGTATCAATTATATAGTCTCCCTCTTCATTTTTAGGAAGGGAATCAAGAGTTTCTTTTACTCCATTTTTGCTCATATTATGAATAATTTTTACCCCCTCGTATCCCATCAAATACTGTTTTTGAGCGATTGTAGCATCAATTACACCTTCATTTATCAAATATAAATGCTCATCCGTCACATCGAAAGAAACGATATGTACTTCACCTTTTTTACCCGCAGCCTTTACAGCTTTAGCAGCGGAAGGACCATTGAACGCGTAAACACCAAAAAAAGCGTTTAGATCCGGATTGTTAAGCAGTGCGGTTTCTGCAAGCTCTACAGCCTTTGGTGTTTCTTCATTATCACACAGAATCGGCTTTACAATTACGATTTCCGGATACTCTTTAATTGCGTCCTCAAATCCTCTCATCCTTTCAAGAGAATTCATGGCAGTAAGAGAACCGGTTGCTATTGCAACTTTCCCCTTACCATTAAGTATCTCTGCCATTTCTTTGCCCGCAGCCCTGCCTGCGGTATAGTTATCGGTACCAATATAACATATCCTTTCGGAATTGGGTGAATCGGTATCAATTGTAATGATAGGGATACCTTTTTTCATAGCCGAATTAATAGGCGAAACAAGAGCTTCAGGATCGGAAGGAGCAACAGCCATACCTTTAAATCCCATAGATATCCACGTTTCAACTGTTTCTATCTGCTGCGGAATATCTTCTTTCTGAGGCATGAAGACCGTAACCTTTACACCCAATTCCTTACTGGCATCTTCCGCACCCTTCCTAACAACATTCCAGTAAGGACCAACACTCTTACCCAACACACCATAATGTATCTCTTCTTTTCCACATCCCCAAGAAAAGCCAAAGATGACAACAGTTATAACAAAAAGTAAAACCTTTAAAATCCTGTACATTTTAACCTCCTTTGCCTTTTGTTTTCTCACGTAAAACGTCAACGGTTACCGCTATTACAATTATCATGCCGAGAATTACCTGATGCCAGTATGAAGATACCTGCAGCAAAATCAGAGAATTCCATACCGCGGTTAGAATTCCCGCGCCGATCAAAGCGCCAACTATAGTTCCGATTCCCCCAAATAAGCTGGTTCCGCCTATAACTGAAGCTGCTATGGCATACATTTCATATGTAAATCCTACATTGGGATTACCCTGCCCCAGTCTTGAAGTAATTAATATACCTACGATTCCAGCCATCACTGCGGACAGGACATAAGTAAGAATTCTTGTATTGTCAACATTAATTCCAGAAAGTCTCGCCGCTTCGATGTTTCCTCCAACCGCATAAATATGACGTCCATATATCGTTCTACTAAGCAGAAAAATCGTAAAACCCGAAATAGTTGTAAGAATTATTACCGGAAAAGGTATGAATTTAAATAACATTCCATGCCAAATAAAAGAAAAAGACTCCGGAAGGTTTAAAACCGGTTGTCCTTTAGTTATTACGGTAGCAAGACCACGTCCAATAGCAAAAGTTCCTAGAGTTATAATAAAGGGAGGAACTTTGAGCTTGGTGACAAATATTCCATGCCATAAACCAATTAACGCAGCTATTAAAAGAGTTAGAACGATTGCCCCAACAATTCCCACTCCACTGGACATAAAAGAAGCCACAAGTACCGAAGTTAAAACAATTACGGAACCGGGAGAAAGGTCAATCCCTTCGGTAAGTATCACAAAGGTTTCCCCAATTGCAATCAGACCGAAAACAGCTATTTGTCTCGAAAGAAGTTGAAGATTATATGAGGAAAGAAAACGGGGATTGAGTATTGCTGTAACTACCCATATACCTAAAAGCGCAAATAGTATGCCTGTTTCCCGAAACTTAAATATTTTCCTCAAATTCAAGCATGCTTCTCTACTATCTTACTTAGCTCTAAGAATCTGTCCTTAAGAGCTGGATATAGTGAACGATAAACAGCATAATATTCATTGTATTTTTCAAAGTTCTCTTTATTCGGCTCGGTAGAACTTTTAACTTTTATTATCGCATCACAAGCATCTTCAAGGCTCGAATACACTCCGGTACCTTCACCTGCCAGCAACGCAACTCCTAATGCTCCCCCATCGGTCACATTTATTGTTGTCATTGGAGAATTATTTATATCAGCTTGCATTTGAAGCCAGAAAGGTGACTTCGCGCCACCGCCTGATCCTCTAATTTCCTCAATAGTGATATTAAGGTCCCTAATCACTTCAAGTGAATCACGAAGACCAAAGGCAACTCCCTCCAAAACGGAACGGATAAAATGTCTATCTGTATGTCTAAGCGTTAAACCGAAAAATACTCCTTTTGCATTCGGATCCGCGTATGGGGCTCTCTCTCCAGTAAGATAAGGTAAAAATATAAGACCTTCACTTCCTATCTGGACTTTACCTGCCTTTTCTTCCATTAGAATATAGGGATCTACGCCCCTCGAAGCTGCTTGTTCTTTCAAATCGCCAAACAACGTATCACGGAGCCAACGCAATGATCCACCGGCAGAGAGCATAACGCCCATTAAATGCCATTTACCTTTAACGGCATGACAGAATGTATGCAAGGTTCGCGCGGGGTCAAGATGATGCTCATCACTCGCGGCGAAGACTACACCGGAAGTACCAACAGTCGAAGATATTACACCTTCTCTTATTATTCCCGTTCCCACTGCCTGAGAAGCCTGATCTCCGCCACCACCAACTACGGGGGTGCCTTCCTTTAGTCCGGTTTCCCCGCTAGCCTGCGCGTTTACCTTCCCACTCACCACTGAAGACTCAAAACATTCGGGGAGTATATCGATATCTATATCTAATTCGTCTAACAACTCATCAGACCATTTTCTATTCTTAACATCGAGAAAAAGGGTCCCGGAAGCATCGGACACTTCAGTCGCGAACTCCCCTGTAAGACGGAAACGGATATAATCTTTAGGTAATAGTATCTTATAAATTTTCTCATAAATTTCAGGCTCATTGTCTCTTACCCATATCAATTTACCCGCCGTAAAACCTGTAAGCGCCGGATTCGAAACAAGGTCGATCAATCTTTCCGCGCCTATCTTTTCAGTAATATACTGACATTGTTTCTCAGTCCTCTGATCACACCAGATTATCGCGGGACGCAGTACCTTGTATTCTTTATCAAGGGCAACCAAACCATGCATTTGTCCGGAAAGGCCTATCCCTTTTATATCCCCCGGATCTACAGAAGATTTATTGATAACTTGCTTTATGGCTTCGACGGTCCCATTCCACCAATCGGACGGTTCCTGTTCAGACCAGTTTACTTTTGGAGTCAGGAGCGGATATTCAACTGTAGCGGTTACAATTTTCTCTGCTTTTTCGTCCATAATAAGTGCTTTAATTCCGCTTGTTCCAAGGTCAAGACCTAATAAAAAACTCATAATAACTCCTTTGTTTTTAAATAAGTTAAACTATTATTTTATTTGAACAACTATCAAAAGATGTCTCTCGTAAATATATATAATGATAAATACATTTCACGCAAGAGGGAAAAACACAATACAAAAATTAAATATCAAAATGTAAAACTACAAATCAAAATCCAAAAAGATAAAAACATCGACCACAGAGGACACAGAGGAATTAATCGTGGTAAAAAAAGAAAAAAAACACTGAGAACACAGAGAATAATAAACAAAAACTCTGTGATCTCTGTGGTTAAAAAAATTGGGGTTGAGAGTGGTGGGCTCTGTGTGTTTTTATTCATTTTGATTTTTAATTTTTAATATTTAATTTCACTGCCAATAATTTTCAAATTACAGTGAGCCATCTAAAGTAAAAAAAATTTAAAATCTCCGAGAAAATATAAAAATAGGGTTGCATATTTCTTATACTCCATTAAAATTTCTAATTATAAATGATTAAAGATAAATTTCGGGCGAATTTAAGACAAAAATCAAAAAACATAGAAAATGATGTAAAAGATTCATATTCAAAAGACGAAAAACCGTCTTCCTTGTTCTTTGATAATTATCCATATCCGATCTTTATTATAAACAAAGAAGGCTTGATCGAAAACCTAAATAAAGCTGCAGTTGAATTACTAAAATGCGATGAAACTGAAGCTACAGACAACCCTTTAACTGAATTTTTGACAAAAGATTCAAAAAAATTACGCAAAGAAATTGACGAATTTAAGAAGTCCGAAACTGAAAGCAACCGCTTGGATAAGGAATTCACTTGGGAACGGGCACTATTCAAAAGTTTTATGGATAACATTCCAATTTCCGTTTATTTCAAAGACAAGGAGGGACGACTTATCCAAGTAAGCAAATATTATCTGAAGCAGCAGGGCGCACCTGATGTGGACTCCGTAGTGCAACTAATAGGAAAAACTGATTTCGATCTTTATTCAGAAGAGCTGGCGAAGAAAACCCGTGAGGATGAACTGCACATAATGGAAACAAAAGAACCTATTGTAGGCAGAGAAGAGAGTTCTAAGACTGCGGAAGGCCAAGACATCTACTTATTGACCAATAAAGCTCCCTTACTCGATGATGAAGATAATGTCATAGGCATACTTGGCATCACTCGAGACATAACTGAGCGTAAAAAGTTAGAACAGAAGTTATTTTATGAGAGATCTCTGCTAGAGAGTCTGCTCAATAATATACCTGACCATATTTACTATAAGGATAAAAAAAGCCGTTTTATCCGAGTAAGCAAATCTATGGCCAAACAATTTGGAGTCAAAAGTGTAGATGATCTAATAGGCAAAACGGATTTTGATTACTTTACTAAAGAACACGCAGAGTCGGCTTATAAAGATGAGCAAAAAATAATAAAAACTGGTAAATCAATCGAAGTTAAAATGGAAAAAGAGACCCATCCCGACGGAAGAATAACCTGGGTTTCAACAACCAAGATTCCACGGTATGACGAAGAGGGAAATATAATTGGAATTTTAGGAATTTCAAGAGATGTTACCGAAAAGAAAAAATTGGAAGAAAAACTCAAAGAAAAAATCGATAAACTAGGAGAAAAAGTCGTTTTCAAAAGCAACCTGCTTACTTACCTTCTCGAAAACATACCTGACTTAATTTACTTTAAAGATAAAAATTCCCGTTTTGTCGAGATAAGCAAATCCAAAGCGGATCAAGTTGGCCTTCCAAGAGAAGAAGTGCTCAGCAAAACAGATTTCGATTATTTTACAAAGGAACATGCAGAACAGGCCTTTCAGGATGAGCAGAAAATAATTAAAACGGGTAAACCAATTAAGGCGAAGATTGAAAAGGAAACTCATCCTGACGGAAGAATAAACTGGGTATCTACGACTAAAATCCCACGTTACGACGAGGAAGGAAACGTAATAGGCACACTTGGAATATCCAGAGATATAACAGATAAAGTGCTGGCAGAGAAGAAACTTGAAGAAAGCGCAAATAAATTAAAAACAATCGTTAATGCCGTTAGTGAGGGACTTGCAATTGTTGACGAAAAATACATTATCCGTGAAGCAAACGAATTTCTGTTTGAATTATTCGGCTTAAAAAGAGAAGAAGTCATAAATAAAAAATGTAGTCAAATATTCTCCCCATGGGAAGAAACCTGTCAGGATTGCCCTCTTAAAAAATTATTTGATAACAATGAGAACTCACCTGTGATTGAAAAAACAAAAGTATCTAAGAATGGATCAATACGATATTTTAATATTCAATGTTATCCAATTCCAAATTATAACAATAAGGAACTCATGAGTGTAATATCCATAAGAGATATAACCGAGAGAAAAAACATGGAGAAGGAAAATATACAAAATTACAAAAGAAAAATGAAAAATTTGTCTCATAAGCTAACGCTCGCTGAAGAACACGAAAGAAAAAGGATTGCAACCACCCTTCATGCCGAGATTGGACAAACCCTGGCTTTTTTGAAACTCAAGATAGGCGAATTAAAGGAAAAAGAATCTTCTCCAAATACTCGAAAATCGCTGGAGGAAGTTCACAATCTTGTCCAAAATGCTATAACTTCATCCCGCTCATTGATGACACAGATAAGCCCGTCTATCCTTTATGAACTCGGTTTTATCCCGGCAGTCGATTGGCTGGCAGAAAATATTCTCAACGAAAATAATATTAAGTACGATTTCAGTGACGACCAAAAAGAAAAACCGCTTACCGATGATCTTCGTATTTTACTGTTTCAGGCTGTACGAGAATTGTTTGTCAATATAAGAAAACACGCAAAGGCAAAAAAAGTTCAGATCTCAATAAAAAGAAATAAAGAAACCATACAAATAGAGATTAAAGATGACGGAATTGGTTTCGATATTTCCGCATTAGACTCATACTGTGAAAATGATATAGGATTTGGTCTTTTAAATATCCGAAGCCGTATCGACGTTGTGGGCGGATATTTTGAAATAGAATCACATAAAAACAAAGGAACGAAAATAACATTAAAGGCGCCCATACAAATATAAAAGGAGTTCTGAATGAGTATAAAAATAATAATAGTTGACGAGCATAAGATTTTAAGAGAAGGTTTATCTACATTAATTTCCAAACAACCCAATATGGAAATAATAGGCGAAGCAACGGATGGAAGAGAAGCCCTGGAGATAACAAAAAAACTTTCGCCGGATCTTATACTGATGGACGTTACCATGCCCAACTTAAACGGAATTGAAGCAACCCGCAAGATCAAGTCGAAAAACCCGGATATTGAAATCATTGCGTTATCTCTACATTCCGACAGAAGATACGTTCTGGGTATGATAGACGCGGGAGCTTCCGGATATTTGCTCAAGGAATGCGCTTTTGAAGAACTGGTCCGCGCTATAAATACGGTTATGGCGAAAAAAAAGTATTTAAGTCCCGGCATATCGGATATCTTGATTGAAGAGTACGTTAAGAAGACTACACAAGACAAGCCTACAATCTACTCAAAATTGACACCAAGAGAAATAGAAATTTTGCAGCTGATCGCCGAAGGCAAGAACACAAAAGAGATTTCAAACCGTTTATTCATTTCAATAAAGACTGTAGAAACCCATAGACGACACATAAAGAAAAAACTAAAATCAAACAGCGTAGCCGAATTAACTAAAATTGCTATCAAAGAGGGCCTCACTTCTCTGTAATTTTAATATCTTAATTTAATAAATAATAATTTTTTAAAACTAGATATAAAATACAAAACCCTCCAGACCATTTCAAGCTGGAAGGTTTTTTACATATTAATAGTAGCCCTTAAATTAAAATCCGAATAAACGAGGTAAAGTAAGCGAAATTCCCGGTATATAAGTTATCAGAAGTAACGCGATTATCATAACAGCAAACAGAGGTAGAAGACTCTTAAACACCTCATGTATCTTACCATCACCAACACTAACTCCAACAAAAAGAACCGTCCCAACAGGTGGCGTACAGAGCCCTATACAAAGATTTGCAATTATTATTATACCGAAATGGACAATATCTATACCAAGCATTTGAATTATCGGAAGGAAAATGGGCGTAAATATCAAAATCGCGGGCGTCATATCAAGAAAAGTTCCAACGAACAGCAGCATAACATTAATCATCAGGAGAATCGCAATTTTATTGCTTGAAATGGACATTATACCCGAACTTATAAGCTCAGGTACGTTCTGAGACGCCATAAACCATGACATACCTGTCGACGCCCCGATAAGAAGCATCACTACAGACGTTGTAACACCACACTGAAGTAATATCCCGGGCATATCTTTCCATTTAACCTCTTTGTATATAAATACAGCCAGAACGAAAGCATAAACAACCGCTATACTTGCCGCTTCAGTGGGAGTAAATATACCGCCGATGATTCCACCCATAACGATTAAGATTAATAATAATCCCGGAAGAGCACCAAAAAATCTTTTTATGGTCTCTTTCATAGGTATTATCTTACCGGTTCCATATCCCCGTTTTTTTGCTATTACAGCACTTGCGCCCATTAAAAAAAATCCAACCAGAACTCCGGGAATAATTCCAGCCAAAAACAGTGCGGCAACGGATACAGTACCGGTAACAAGCGCGTAAACAATCATTACATTACTTGGAGGGATTAAAAGACCCGTAGTGGCGGCACATGCGGTTAAAGCGATATTAAAGTTTTTATCGTAACCCTTCCTGTTCATTTCCGGAATCATAGTTCCACCAATCGAAGTTACAGCTGCAACCGAAGAACCCGATACCGCACCAACCAGCATACAACCCAGAGTATTTACGAATGCGAGACCACCGGTAAATCTCCCAACCAACGCCTCCGCAAAATCAATTAATCTCCTAGCTATTCCGCCTTTTCCAAGAAGGAACCCCATAAGTATGAAAAAGGGAATCGCAAGAAGAGCAAAACTATCTATACCTGTCGCAAGTCGAGGCGCAACTATATTAATGGAGGACACACCCCCAACAGCAGAGACCGCCCACAAAGTGGCAAGACCTATGCATATCCCAATGGGAACATCCATTACAAGCAGTATCAAAAAGCTAACTACCATTACAATTACAGGTATATTCATTTCTCCCCCTTACGTGCTAAGAACGCTATATCCTTAGAAATAAACTCGATAGCGTAGGTAATTATAAAGAACGCGCTTATAGGAAGACAAAGATAAAGATACCCTGTAGGAATTCCCATTGTAGGTGAAGTTTGATGGTTGACAAAAGCATTACGAACGAAATTCATACCCCCAACCAGCATAACTCGAAACGCGAAGAAACCTACAAGAAAGGCTATCACAATTTCAAGCATCCTTCTATGCCGATCGTTTAGTTTATAAGCAAAATATTCCATACCGATATGCGCTTTTTGCCCGTAAGCATACGCGGCACCAACCACTCCACACCACATCAACATATAAGTTGAGGTTTCTTCCGTCCAAACGGCAGGTGATCGCAAAACAAGCCGAGTAAAAACCTGCCACAGGACGGTTATTACCATTACACCTACAATAGATATAACGAAATAACCAAGTATCTTATTCCTCCACTCGGATAAAACTTTAAAAAAAATTTTCACCGACATCTTATTTGTTTACTATTATTCCGCATTAATGGCTTGTATTTTTTCCAACAAAGAACTTATTACTTCATCTTTCGCATATTCTTTATAAAGTGGCGCTACTGCTTCAATGAAAGGTGCCTGGTCCGGAATTATCACCTCTACACCAACGGAATCAAGATGAGCAAAATTCTGTTTTACTACCTCTGCCCAGAGTTGTTTCTGATATTCTACCGACACATTAAAAGTTTCTATCATTATAGCTTTATCCGCTTCGGTTAATTTATCCCATGCTTTTTTGCCCGCAAGCACAACATCCATGGGTGAGGTATGCTTATCCAGAGAATAGTATTTGCAAACTTCGTAATGTCTTGCGGAAACAAAAGAAGGCGGATTGTTCTCAGCTCCATCCACAGTTCCCTGCTGCAGAGCAGTATACAATTCACCCCAACTAATCGGCGTGGGAGAAGCGCCAAGAGTTTTCAATAAATTTATAGCCATAGGACTTTTTATCACTCTTATTTTTAAATTTTTAAGATCGGCAGGAGTTTTAATAGGACCATTCTTAGTATAAAAACTCCTCTCCCCTGCTTCATAGAAACCAATCCCCACAAGACTTCTATCCGAACCCGCAGCCAACAATTCCTTACCAACAGCAGAGTTAAGAACTTTCCATTTATGATCTTTACTGCTAAAAAGATATGGCATTCCAAGCACTTTCATCTGAGGGACAAAAGCTTCCAGACCTGCTGATGAGACCTTTGTAAGGTCAAGTGTTCCCATTTGAAGCTGTTCAACAAGTTCTTTTTCCGCTCCGAGCTGACCACCAGGATATATTTTTATTATTATACGTCCATCAGTCGCTTTTTTAAGCGTATCAGCCCAGAATTCCATTGCCTTATGTACGGGATGATTGATATCGAGAGCATGCCCTAATTTTAAGTTAATTTCACCTTCCACTTTCTCACCGCCGCCGCACCCTGTACTTACCATTATTGTCAAAACAATAAAAATCATGACAAATGCGTTTCTAAATACCTTCATAAAATACCTCCTATATTGTTTAATAGCTTACCAACGATATAATATATAACATCATAGAATCTATGAGTATTCTAATGTTTTAGTAATCTTTGTCAATGGGAATTAGCTCTTAGGTCCTTAGGTTTTAGGGTTAGGGTTAAGACCGACCGATGACCGCAGATGGATGACTGAAGTTTCTAAATCCCAACCCCTCGTGGTGTAAAAAGAATAAATATTCTTTAAAAAAAACTGCCTTCACTTTATATTTTTTTTAAAAGAAAACCATCCAACTCAAATCAATTTGCTATAGATTATTCTAATTTACTTAAGCATTAATAACTTACTACATTTCCCGTTTTTCCCTGCTGTAACTTTGTATAGATATATACCAGGGGCTAAATCAATATTCAAGGAATAAGCGTTTGCCGCCTGAAATCCCGGAACAATTTCCTTAACTCTCTGACCGATGGCATTATAAACAGCAATATGAACCAGTGCGGCAGAGTTGATCTCATACCTCAAATTATTAATGGACGATGAGGGAAGAGAAAGTATACTTGCATCCTCCGGTAGAATATTGATCCCAGAACTTCCTTCACTTGTTATGTAATCGACATAAATTGTATCACCGGGATTGACTGTATCAGGAAATTCGAACTGGATCCCCACTGCTAGAATATCAGTTCCGCCAACAGTATCAGGAAGTACTACATCAAACGCCCTCCATCCGCCATCAACTAATCCTTCATTATCATAAATGCTATCTATACCAATAGAGTCGGCATCCCAGATACCCCATTCAATATACTGCGAATAAGATCTATACACGAGTTGTGTATCGATTTCATATTTCGGCGGAATCCAAAGATGAAACCTGATTGTATCTCCCTCGACTACATCGTTGATTGTATCCGTACCTTCTACATGATAAAAATGATTCCTACCACCTTCGCCAGGACGGCTGTTAAAATCCCACTTATCTGCGCCCGGATCGGAAGTGGCAGTATCATATAATATTACGCCCAACGCATACGTACCCTCATAGACAGTACTAGACGCATTAATAACCTCGATAGGTAAATAATCGCTGATATTAACTCTTGCAAACCATCCGTCCACAAACCAAAATTCTACACCCGACCAACGCGTATGCATTTCCACAGTATCTCCTTCGCCTTCAAAATCAGACACAAAGGCGAATGTTGGGATAGAAAGAAGCATAAGTAACACAACTGTCAAACTAAATAATTTCCTCATCCTCAACCTCCTTTAGTTTATTTTGAGTTGGATGATTCTCTTATAGCTAAAATAAATCAATAAAGGTTTTCTCTTCATATTATAATTTAATATTTTTAAAATGTCAAGAGCTCAATTAATTTCAAAAAGAAAAAAAACATCCATAACCCGTCTTTGTTCTTCATAAAAACCATCGATTATAACCTGCTTAATACCCCCGGAAGAATTTTACCTCGAGAACCCATAAATTCAATACAAATTTGAATTTTACCCTCGCTTTTAGAATATTATAAGTATCATATAAACTAATGTCACAATATCAAGCTCCGTTACTATTACTCATAAAAAACGAGCCATAGCAAATTACCATGACTCGTTTATCTTTAACCTACTTCCTACTAACTATATAGAGCGCCGACAACCCCCTCCAACGCAATATTTACTTCCTCAACCCGCAGAGTCCGGTTTCTTCTAAAATGAAAATCCGACAGAGACTCGATTGATCATATCATATCCCGTCAAATCGTACTCACTATAAGCATAATCAATCTTCGCTCCTCCTAAATTAAATCCAACCCCAGCGTTTAAACCTTCCGCGTAATAGTTGAATTTATATCCTGCCCGGAAGAAAATCATATTCTTGTATGCCAATTCCCCTCCTACATGATACTGTTCCTCCCAGTCACGAGGGTGCAAACCCTCCAGTCCCACATTAAGAGACAAATCAGGATACTCTCCAAAGAGATCCAGAATATCCATACCCACACCAAGCGCAAAGGTCAGAGGTAATTCAAACCCAATTCGTTCGTAAGTTACCCTGGGAGAGAAATTTCTGACGGACATACCAAATGCGAAACTTTCAAAACCGGGATAAAAAAGAAGACCGAAGTCGTAAGACAAAGTGGAAATCTCGTTTGTCACGAGTTCCCCACCTTCCTCAACCACATTCGCCCCCAGTTGTTGAGTAACGTATTTAACCTGACCCCCGATCGTAAACTTATCGGTGAACTCTCTGGCATAAGCAACGCCTGCACAAAACGCTGATACATCCAGCAGACCTATATCTTTATATCCTGATTCAGTATCTTCAGCCACCCGAGTACCGTAAAAATCCCCATAATCAGGATATATAATGCTAAAACCGAAATTTCCCCAGACCCCGGCATTTAAGACTCCAGCCAGATAAAGATAATTAATATCGGCGATCCACTGCGTTCCACCAACTGATAAATCAAAATTGGCATCGATTTCTCCTATACCTGAAGGGTTATAGAAGAGAGCTGAAGCATCCTGCCCCAATACAGTAAAAGCTTCTCCCATTCCGCAGGCTCGAGCTCCCGCGGCAACATCCAAAAATCCGCAACCTGTCTGAGCAACCTTGTCAGATGCATGGGCAACAACCGAAAAAACAAATATTAATAGAGTTATAAAAGCAATAAATTTCTTCATCTTTCCTCCCCCTTATCTTACTATTACAAACTTGCGGGAAACGCTTTCGCCAGTTACGTTATCCACTATATGTGCAATGTAAATACCACTCACCGGTCTTTGATCGGAATCCGTAACAAGATATCTTTGACCATCATGCCATTGAGCAATTCCAGCACCGCTATTATGCTCTATAGTTGTAACCAGATATCCCGATTCAGTCAAAATCCTGATTGTACAATTACCAGGCAAATTGACAAAGGTTAGCTTACTCTCATCGTCTCCATAAATCCCTCCTGATGATTCCGTAGCATTGATGTTTAGAGGATTGGGTACGACCCTCACAGAATCAAGATTACTTTCCGGCTCAGATGTCAGTCTTGCCGCTTGAGTTGTCTGTGTTAAAAACATTCCGCTCTCAACTCCTTGGTCGCTAACGGCTGTTAACGAATAGAAATAATCGAAACCTGCTGTAATGCCTTCGGTATCCTCATAAAGTCTTACATCCGGACCAACAGAGTCAACAAACTGCCAATCCCCTCTAATTGTTTCTCCTTCTTTCTCAAATGTAAAGGCACTTCCCGCTCTGTAGATTTTAAATCCTGCAAGATTGGTTGGAGTAGGAGTGGTCTCATAATTCCACGATAACTCTATCATATTAGACCTCGAGTTAACCGCAAAAACCGAAGGAGGCGCAGGAGAAGCGGGTATATTGTAATTCATATTAAAGTTTCTTTGCGCGTTCATACCGTTGTTGAAAAGAGAATCTTTGCCGGTCGCCACCATTAAATCCTTAGCTATATCATTAAATGAAGGTAAAGGATCTATTCCCGGATCCGTATCATAATATAAATTGAATATCGGATCTCTCCTGCTCAATTCATCTACCATTTGAGCCGAATCTAATTCTGCCAGCCAGCTGTAAGAAGCGGCCTGACCATTATTCCACGCATCTCCCAGGAGGTATGAAGTCTTCCTGCTTATGGCACCTCCCACATAAGCATATACATACCTCAGAGTATCCCCGAATTCCATCTGGTAAGGGCCTATAGAAAAATGACACTGCTGATCAAATCTGCGATAGTCGGAACTCTCAGGAATATCTGTCATATAGATCCATCCCCTGGATGGGTCCAACTCTCCCCATCTATCCAGAGGCTGTTCATAATGGGTCTTCGCGCCGCTGGCGGTAGTATCGTAAACATTATAAACACTATCCATATAATAAGCATCTCGAAAATTAGGGCTTGTCGAGTCGATACCAAATACTCCCTTCACCATCACTTCATAAGCATTTAGGTAACCAGCGCTGTCCATTCCCGGAAAATCCCATATAATAAAGCTGGGATTCCCCAACACACTTGTATGCATACTTGGCTGGGCAGGGTCATTACTCGCGGAAACATCCGAAATAGGATGGCTCTGCGGAACATCGCATGATTTAGGGGCAAATAAAACCGCCGAGCCACCAAAACGGGCTCCGTCCATAAGAGTCCTCGCTGTACCGGGTTTTTTACCATAACTATCATAACCCGCACCTTTTGCTCTAAGAGGAGTAACATAATTAATCCGAAGAGAATCATCATCCTGAGGATAGGAAAGTCTCGTGTCATGATCTTCTGTTGTTCCCGCCCAGGTATCCATTACTTTATTGTCCCCAGTACCGTTTATCATAGCCTCTATAACTCTGGTAATATAAATATCACTTAATGTCTGCCCGGGAAGTTCGATTTCCAGATCCCTATCTACATTACCAGTATTTACAAATGTCCAATCCCATATAATATAATCATCATGCCCTGGCTGACTCCAGGCTAACACTCTTTGTTTGACATCCAGACCCATCGATAGCCTAACGTTGGATTCAACCATTACATCGGCAGTTCCCCATATTTTTTCGGGCGCCACCTCGTCTCCGGACATTGGGAACGGAGCTTCCAAATGCAGTCCATCCACAATTATCTGCGGAAGAGGATATCTCATATACCTGCGTATATAATAACCCTCTTCATCCGGAACAGCAAATTGATAATTTATATTGCCTCGTTTACGAGCGGCGTGTCCAGTAATATAAGCATCCCAGGTATACCCGGTGGTATCTGTCCAGTTTCTAGCCCCAAAAAGCAATCCGGCATTCTTAAGAAGCCCTCCCGGCCATTCGAAATTATCGTAGACGATGTCATCCCTGGTAACATAACTGCCTCTAAAGTAATAAACATTACCACAATTCCTAACATCTTCACTCATACAACCATGATCATATACATAGGCTTGCAGTTTTCCCACATCGATGGTTTTAAAAAGCTGGGCGTGAGCAGTACTCACTAAAAATAAAGTCAGCAGTAATATTAATAATTTCTTTTGTCTCATTTTCAATAACCTCCTTTCCTCGTACTAAAAAGAGAACCTTATCCCAAACTGCACGTATCTCGGGTTGAGGTACCAAAGGTATTCTCTGCCCGGATTATCTATATATGGTTTCTCTTCACTTCGTAAATCTCCGATGTGATCCGGTTCTTCTCCTTCCGCCGGACCGTTTCTATAAGGATCGTCTAACCACAGTCCTTCATTAAATGCCTCAAGATGCAGGGAACGTATATAATCGTTTCGGTCAAAGCCGTCACTGAAGCCCTGAGAAGATAAAGTCCCCCAATCAAAAACATTGTGCACATCAAAGAACAAAGTAATCGGAGCGCCACCAACCACAAAACTCTTTCTTAGGCTTATATCCACATTACGTTCGTCCTGCCACCGGATATTGTTTCGCAATTCATTTCTCGATTCTTCTCCGTAATCGCCCATATACGTATCATAATAGCCTGCTCTCCAGCTGTACAAAAATGAAAGATTATAACCTCCTAAAAATATTCCCCAATCCTGGGGCGATTTTAATGTAACCTGGGCTCTAAAAACTGGTCGAGGAAGAGGATCTTCCTCTTCGGGCATTACTCTACCTTCAGTTTGATTCAATACCAGGTCCTCATAGTAAGCATCTCTTCCGATCTGCCCTGAAGTCTCAACTCTGTAATCGTAATTCAGCCAAAAAGTAAAAAACCTTCCATGAACTTTTCTGAACTCAAATTCAAAACCCCTTGTATCACCATACCCTGTATTTTCAACCGTGATATAATTAACATCCCCGTAATAATCAGTGTAGGTAACATTAGCATATTCATTATCGGTATCCTTATAATAACCGGCAACCCTTGCAAGGTAAGTGTTGGCTATACTGCTTTCAAAACCCACCTCATAAGAAATTGTCCTCTCCATATCTAAAGACGGATTACCCAGGAAAATAATCGAAGTTCTATAATCGCCCCAGATAATCTTATACCTATATGCGTTTGCCGGCAGAGAGTAAAAATGTCCGTAATTGAAGAACAACTTACTCCTCTCCAATATAGGAAATGAAATACCGAGACGGGGACTCAACTTAAAGGCCGCATTTGCATCCTCCATAGGCATCTGAGCCATCAATGAATCTTTCATGTACGCGGAATAAAACAACGAATATCTATCTTCAGTCGTTGGCCACTCGGTATTTGGATCCGAGTAATCGAACCTCAAACCAAAATTGGCAAACATTCCTTCGAATTCAATTTTGTCCTGAATATAGCCACCTGCGAGAATCGGTGAGGCATCGTAGTTGGTATATATATATTGTTGACCGGAATGCTCAGTTGGATCTACGGTATCCGGCGGCCAAGTCCAACCGTCAGTAGCAATCCAATATTCATTCAGTCTATCGTACTGAAACGAAAAACCGAATTTTAGCTGATTATACTTATCCAACTGTGAAGTCATATTAAAACTCGCATTGTAGGTCTCTGACCATGAAGTATTCCAGGTTCCAAGTTGATGAGTGGATCCATAATTCGAACCACCTATATCCGTAATTACGGCCTCTTCCTCATCAGGATCAGCAAATCCATACGGTATATTATCGACTGCATATTCCCCCCCACCTATCACCATATCTCCAAACCATCTCACCACTGTATCTCCCATTATACGCCTCGGCACATCATAATAAAATTTAGCATAATTATCTGTGCGTAAGTAGGTGAGTTTCACATCATAAAAAGTATTCTCACTCAAGGCGTGCTGTAGCGTAAGACCGTACATTTTGGAAGTAACATCTAACGGAGATAACGCATTTGCTCTATACAGATTTCCCAACTTATCACTCCCGTGATTTATTCCATTCCACTCCCCGGTGGGGTCTATTATATCCATTCCACTTCTTAAGTAAGCCTGTCCGTTATACCCGTAAAAATAATTTGCATTACCCATTTGATACCCTGCCGCCCACGGAGAAAGGGAATTTATAATCGAGTAAGCGCCCCTTAAATTCAGCTTAATATTCCCAAAACGTGAGGTCAGTTTTAAACTTGTCATGCGTTCCCTATAATAATCCCTACTGTCGGAAAGCGCAAAGGCATCATTGTGGTCTCTGTAAGAAGCATAAAAGCTCATATTACCCAGATACGCGCCAATAACTGGAATGGGACCTCCAAAGCCGGCGTCCAATGTCCAATCCGGCTTATCGCCGTATTTACCTGGCCATTCTTCCCCTTCTCTTGGTTCCCAAGCAAACTTATTGTATCCCACTACTGTAGTGTCGCCTTCTTCCGTAATTTCATAAATCGGAGCATATGCTGAATCCGGCATAAGTTCATCCCAACTGGGCAAAGAAGTATCTCCTTCAGTATCAATACGACGCAGCCAGATTAACATATCCCGATATTCTTCAGGAGTGATTTCATCGTCATCTCTTGCCTCCCGTATCCATCCTCGGAAACTCGGATATGATTTTGCCTTAATTGTATCATAAAACGGGCTGTCATCGTCTCCCCATACACTACCAGTACCTTTCCAGCATATACTGTCATATTTAATAACAGTATCTTGAGAAATAACATTATCTAATGTATCCGTCACAATATTCGAAAAGCCCGTATCCAGTTTGTTCCAGAAAAACACCGCGTTATTGTAATTTTCAGGGTCAAATATCGACTGACCACTATGTTTTTGATAACCCGGAGTATATCTGAACTCAAAAGAACCTTCATATCTTTTGGCAGAACCTTCTCTGGTAATCACATTTATAACTCCCGAACGAACATTTGAATATTCCGCGTTAAATCCCCCTTTTATTAAACTGAGCTCTTTTATTTCGCTTAAGTTAGGCATCAGTATAGGTTCATTTGCTCTCTGGTCAACAAGCAATAATCCATCAGCCATCAGTTTAGTCTGATCTATACCACCACCTCTAACACTCCAGCCATCTATCCCGGCCTGTAAGTTGAGATATTGAGTCACGTCTGAGATAAGAGGAACAGCTTCTATTTCACTTTTATCCGCAGAGAAAGAACTTCCGGCAAGATCCATCTTGATAACTTCCCTCTCAGCCTGGACTGTTATACCCTTCCCCTCCACCACTGTTGTCCCTAATTCAAAATTAAGCGGGGTAGTATGCCCTGAGATAACTTTAACACCGGTCTTCATTACGCTTTTATAGCCCATCATTCTTGCCTGTACATTATAAGTCCCCGGCTCCAATCTTATTATGTAATAATAACCATCCGCATCACAGGCAGCCCCCCTCTCGGTACCTTCGATTAAAATATTGGTACCAGGTAGAGGTTCACCTGTTTCAGCATCTACAATAAGACCGGCAATCTTTCCGGTAACTGCCGCTTCAGCATGTTGAGTAACAACAAAGAAAGCGACAAACACAAGCAAGCCATATGAAATCCACTTTAGCCACAACTTTCTTCTCTTTACTGCTTTTTCCATCAAAACCTCCTTTCTTTATATTTTAAGAAATAAGTTACACTGGGTGAATGAAACAAAAAAACATCGATAAACATTTTCCCTTTATACACCCCCTTAAATTGTACAATATGATTCAAATTGTCAAAAACCTCTTCGTGAGACCTCGACCATACAAACAAAATAGAACAAACGAAAACATAGATATCAAATGAACTCTTATAAGCGTGATTTTTATAACACCCTCCTTACTCCAGTAGGCTAATAAAAAATATCACACCTTCGATATAAAACACTTCAAATATTATTTCCAATCTACCAGTAATAAATTCAGCTTATAACTCACTCATCCTTTTCCTTATTTCTATATCAGCCTATTGACAACATCAAAATTGCAGCCAAAAAATCTTTACTATATTAACTCATTTAATTTCAGTGCCTTTATAAAATCTATCTTAATGAATTTTACTGCAATTGTCAAGGGGTTTTTCAAACCAGAAAACACACGAAAAACACAAAAAAACATTTACCACAGAGTGCACAGAGAAAAAAAACACACAGAGAACACAGAGAAAAAAAATTATACTTTGTGGTTTAAAATCCATCCCAACACCCAAAAATTGGACGCAGATTAACGCAGATTTTTAAGATATTTTTCGGTTCTTATTTTGACTCAAGACGTATGGGCGTGTTGCCTAAAGGCAAATTCAATTTGCATATTTAAATATATTCGTATTTTTCTTGAAAGATAACCATATTTTTACCAATATTAAAATCAAATAAAGGTTAACCGGCGATAATTTACCTTTT